>Ga0315285_10001054_pt1 | contig 28690 bp, 29 predicted proteins | sample YL17G09_36_MG_FD_203698 | JGI IMG/M metagenome (GOLD analysis project Ga0315285, IMG submission 203698) | Sediment microbial communities from Yellowstone Lake, YNP, Wyoming, USA - YL17G09_36 | ecosystem: Environmental > Aquatic > Freshwater > Lake > Sediment | place: USA: Wyoming | collected...
AAAATCAAGTGGGGCGGAGCGCATCCAACCTGCGGAGCAGGTTTTGTGCTTGGTAGTCGTCGAATTCTATTCGATGCGTTTTTTTGCGATGGACGACATCGAATGGAATTCGACGTCTATCGCCCAGGAAACGCGCTGCGCGGGTTGGGTTGCTCCAATGCTTCGCCCCTACATCAACTCGCGCAACCGCCGCATCGTTTCGATCTCTTCTACCGATTTGTCCGGGCGGAAATTGACGATGCGCGCGAGGCCCAGTGCGCCGCGCCCACATGAACTGCGCGCGTTGGCGGCTACGTTGCCCAAAGCCGCGTGGACGCGCCCCGTGATCACAGAAGGCAATCAAGGTCCTATCGTGGCACAGTTTGTTTTTTTGCGCGTCAGGGGGATTCGCCATGGTCTGCCAGGCCCGCGCGTGTGGACGGTGTTTCGTCGGCAGATTCATCCCGAACCTGAGTTGAAATTCTACCTGAGCAATGCCCCCGCCACTTGTTCGCGCGCGGAACGGGTGCGCGTGAGGGGACTGCGTTGACCACGGCACAAGCGCGCCCGCTAGTCGCACGAGTTTGGGAAGACGAGCAAGAATGAAAACCAGACATTCTCTCCGCCATCGCCGATCATCAACAAGTGAACTACGCCGCGTATTGCTCGTATCGCCGACGAACACTCGAGCGAAACGCCTGATTTTTACTTGGACGTCTACTGAACGCGAAGTCTCGGAGTAATATTAATACCAACTGATAATCATTTGCGGTTCGCTCAAATATTGGCGAGTTTTCAAGATTTGTGATATTCTGGTGGCATGAATTCTCTTCCGACCATTGGCGCCGAACGGAGTTTCTATGGGCTTACTCAACCAACTCAAATCACTTTTCTCCTCCTCCGCCGCGGGCGATCCCAACGCGCTGATCTTGTACGTCAAATGCATGCGCTGCGGCACACCGCTCGCCGTGCGCGTGGATTTGCGCAATGAACTGAGCGCAGATTACGAAAGCGGTGACTACATCTTGCACAAAGAAATGATGGACAGCCAATGCTTTGCGCTGATGCACGCGGAGATCCGCTTCGACGCGGGACGCAAGATCGCTGAGCGAAAAGTGCACAAGGGCGAGTTCATCACGCGCGAAGAGTACGAAGCAATGACAAATGACAAATGACAAATGACCAAATGACGAATCACCGAACTACCGAATCACCGAGTCACCCAATCGCCATCTACCCGTACTTGCTTCAGCCCCGCGCGCGCGAAATGGTCTGGGGTGGGCGAAACCTCGCGCGCTTGCTTGACAAAGTAATCGCGCCTGAACAACGGATTGGTGAATCGTGGGAGGCGTGGGAAGGGTGCGTCATCGAAAATGGCGCAGAGCACGGCGCGGCACTCGGCGATCTGCTCGCGCGCGACGCGGCGGCGATTCTTGGCGCGCCCGCGCACGGCAATCGTTTCCCGTTGCTGTTCAAATTCATTGACGCGCAGCAAGATTTGTCGGTGCAGGTGCATCCCGACGATGCCGCCGCGCAGAAAATCGAAAACTATCTGTTTGGCAAGACGGAGGCGTGGTACGTTCTGAACGCCGAGCCAGGCGCGTGTCTCATTCACGGCTTCAAGGACGATGTGGACGCGGCGCGCGTGAAAGAATTTCTTGCCAAGAATCGTTTGCAGGATTTGCTCGCGTTCGTTCCCGTTCAGCGCGGCGATGTCGTCTTTGTTCCCGCAGGTACCGTGCACGCGATTATGAAAGGGATTGTCCTCGTGGAGATTCAGGAAAATTCCGACATCACCTATCGGCTGTACGATTGGGGCAGGGAAGACGCGAATCGTTCACTGCACATCGAGCCATCGTTACGTGTTTTGAATTTCGGGCGCCAGACCGATCACAAAATTCCGTCCCTCACGATTCGGCATGCCGAATTCGATCAGCATTATCTTGTCGCGTGCAAATATTTTTCGCTCGAACTGCTCGACGTGCGCGCGCCGATTGAACGCATCGCGCTGAACGACAAATTCAACATCGTCTCGCTCATCGAGGGTGCAGTGGAGATCGTTTGCGAATCATCGCGCGTCGCGGCAGCGCGCGGACAGACGCTTGTACTGCCCGCGCGGCTTGGCGCGTTCGGCATCGCGCCACAAACGACACCGTGCAAATTGCTGCGAATGTACGTTCCCGATTTGCGCGCGGAGGTGATCGAACCGCTGACGCGCGCGGGACATCGCGCGGCAGACATCGCGCGGTTGGTAAGATGAAAAGCCTTGCGAAGGTTGTGAGCCTTCGGAAGGCTTTTCTTTCGCGTTTTTCGTGTCATTTCGCGCATTTTATGTCGTGTTACAACTTTGCAACATATCTTGACAAATTCCGAGTTTTCTGTTAAATTATTGAACAGAAAAGGCAAGGATTGACCAAATGAATCCAGTTTTTGGGAAATGCCCAATTTGCGGTGAAGAATTGACTGTCACGCGGCTCGAATGTCGCGCATGCGGCACGGACATCAGCGGACAATTCACGGTTGGCAAACTCGCGGTGTTGAGCGTCGACGAAATCCGCTTCGTCGAAACGTTCATCAAGAATCGCGGCAACGCATACAAAGTCGGCGAAGAACTGCAAATGCCGTACTCGACCGTGCGCGCACGCTTGACCGAAATCATTCTCGCGATGGGTTACGAACCAGGCGCGGAACCGAAAGAAGAACCCGCCGCGACGATCGCGCCCGAAAAACGCAAAGCGGTGTTGGACGATTTAACGCGCGGCAAGATCACCGCCGATGACGCGATCAAGTTGCTGCAAGGGGAATAAGGAGACAGCGTGGTCGCCCAAGCCGTAGGCAAATCCAAGCCCGCGTTTCGCGGCATCCGTCCATTCAGCCTGCGCACCGATTTGTACGGCGTCGCGCGCGTGCTCGAGGAAGCGTTTCGCGGCGAACATAATTTTCCATTTTCCAATTTCCCGCTGATGCGTGAGATCGGCATCGTGATGTGGACGCTCACCTACGCGCCGACTTTTCCTGAAACGTTCGAGGGTTTCGTCTGGATCGAAGACAGCAAAATCGTCGGCAACGCGACACTGACGGCTGATCTGGTGCGCGGCAATAGATATTACATCAGCAACATCGCGGTCAAGACCGAATATCGACGGCGCGGTATCGCGCGCGCGTTGGTGCAGGCATCGCTCGAACACGTCCGCCGTCAGCGCGCGCAGAGTGCCCTGCTCAACGTGCGACCGCAAAACGAAGGCGCGATCAAGTTGTATGAGGACCTGGGATTCAAAACGCGGGAGATGCGCGGCGAATGGACACTCGCGGCGTTGCCATTGCGCTTCCCGTCAACGACAATCACCGAACTACGCCCGTTGCGCTGGTCCGACGCGCGCGCGGTTTCCGAACTGGTACGCGCAGCCATGCCCGCGCATGTGCAACCCTTTCGTCCGCGCGTGAGTCCGTTCGAACTGATGTGGGATGAGCGCTTGTTCGAATTCATCGGTGGTTTCTTCATCGGGCAGGAGACGCGGCGTTGGGTGATGGAACGCGACGGACGGCTTGCCGCGCTCTTGCTCGTGCGCGGACAGAATCTGGTTATGCCGCACCATATTGTGATCGAAACGCATCCCGATTTTCGCGGGCGCGTCGAAGACGAGTTGATCGCCGCGGCGTGGCAGGAATTTGCAAAATTTCCCGCGCGCGAAATCCGCGCCGACGCGACGAGCACCCATCGCGAACTCATCACCGCACTGGAGCGACACGGTTTTCGGTTCTTAAACGGGATGACGTTGATGGAATTGACGTTGTAGGGGCGACCCTATGTGGTCGCCCGCGTGGGCAACCACACAGGGTTGCCCCTACGGGAGGACAATCGTATGGACAACGCAAGCACGTTAGGAGTTTTGCGACAACTTGAGCGCGGGGAAATCAATGCCGCCGAAGCGGACACGTGGCTGAGTACGCCGCCACCCATCGAACGCGTCGCCGCGCCGCCCTTCGATCAGATGCAGATACCGACATGGTTGCGACGCATCTGGGTCACCGCATTGATCGCGGGTATCGGCATCGTCTTGTTCGGCGCGTGGATCATCGCGGCGACGGTGCGCGCGAACGTTCTGTGGTTCTTGCTGGGGCTGCCGATTGTCTTGATCGGTTCACTTGTGATCGCGATCGGCGCGGGCGGAGTTTCGGGACATTGGCTGTACGTCAACGTCGAGCCATCGCGCAAACATCATCACGCGATCCGATTCGGGCTCCCGTTTCCAATGGGACTGCTCCGCCTGGGATTGTGGATCGCGCGCTTTGTCCAGCCGCATCCGCGCGCGCGTGTGCGCGTCAGCACCGCGCGTTCCAAATTTGATGCGTTGTGGGACGAACCCGACGAATTCATTGACGCGCTCGAACGCGAACTTGCCGAAGGACGCGGCATCACGATTGACGTGGACGACAGCGACGAGCGTGTGCAAGTCTATATCGTATGACCACCGACGGCAGACTGCCGACCGCCGCCAAACCGATTCGCAGTTATTTGTGGCGGTCAGCGGTCGGTCACCGGCGGTCTTGGTGAGGACGTGTCAGACACGGAGAGGAGAAATCAAATGGCAACTGCAGACGAACGAATGCAAATCTTAAAGATGATCGAATCGAAACAAATCACTGCCGAAGAAGGCGCGAAATTACTTGCCACCTTGGGCGAGAACGATCGCGCGGAAAGTGCCACCGTCAAGCCATCGCCGATGACGAGCGGCAAATGGTTTCGCGTGCGCGTGACCGATTTGAAAAGCGGCAAGCGCAAAGTCAACGTCAACATCCCGCTCGGCTTGGTGGACGTCGGTTTGAAGATGGGCGCGAAATTCGCGCCCGCCGGACTCGAAGGACTTGACATGCAGCAAATCATGGCGGCGATCAAGAGCGGCGGCGAGGGCAAGATCGTTGACGTGGAAGACGAAGATGGCGGCGAGCACGTCGAAGTGTTTATCGAATAAGTGCGACCGCCGACCACCCACCGCTGACCGCGCAGAATGCTCCTTGGTCTGCCGTCGGTGGTCTCAGCAAGGAGTATACGATGACTCAAACTTTTACTGTTTCCGAAAACGCGCGCGTGCAAATCCGCGCGTGCCGCAATCGCGTGGCGATTGTTGGTTGGGAGGACGCGCACACTGTTAGCGTGGATCAAGCCGCGCGGCAAGAAGGCGATACGATTTTCATCGAGGGCGCGGTCAAAGTGAACGTGCGCGTGCCGCGCGCCGGGACGATCACGATTGACGACTGCCACGCCGACGTGCGCATGGACGATCTCACGGGCAGTGTCGAACTCGCCAACATTCGCGGCGATGTCGCGTTGCGAAATTTGCGCGGCGAGACGCGCGCGCGCGATATTGGCGGCGACGTGGTCGCGCGCCAAATTGCGTCGCTCAAAGGGGAAGGCAAATGGGACGGCGATGTCGCGTTGCACGATGTCAAGAATTTCCAAGCTGATGAAATCGAAGGCGATCTGGTTGTGCGCGGCGCTGACGCGGCGACGATTCGTCAGGTTGGGAGCGGTGTGGTGTTGGAGCGCGTCGCGCGAGCGCAGATCAACGAAATCGAAGGGGACGCACATTTGGATGATGTCGGCGCGGTCACGCTTCAAACGCTGGAAGGCGATCTCACCGCGCGCGGTCTGCGCGACGCGTTGTCGGTTGGAGATGCCGAAGGGGATGTCAATTTGCGCGATGTGCGCGGTCGCGTGGCGATTGCCAAGATCGAAGGGGATTTCATCGCGTCGAACGTGCAAGGCGCGCTCGATCTGCCTGACATCGAAGGGGACGCGGTGATTTCGTTCGACCAGGTGGCAGAACTGACTTTGCGCGCGGAAGGCGATGTGGTGCTCAATCTGCCCCACGACGCGAACGCGGAATTGGAAGTGGACGCGCCCGACGGTAATCTGGTTGTGCGCGCCGCGCTGAAGATCAGCGAGGAGAGCGAAAGTCACTTGCGCGGCACACTTGGTAGCGGCGGCGTCAAACTGCACGTCGAGTCCACCGATGGCGACGTGATCGTGCGCGGCAGTGGCGTGGGCGAACATTGGCATCATCGCGAGCACCATCATCGCGAACACTATCGGCAATACGCCGAGCGGTACGCGCAAATGGGACGACGCATCGCAGAACAAGTCCGCGCATCTGTGCACGCATCGCTCGCCGAAGCGGGGATTCACGAACATCGGCGCAAACATCTCTGGCGCATCGGTCTTGGCATTGACGACGATGAGGTCGCGACGCGCGAAGAACCCGTCGAGGAGAAACCGCGCGGACCCGCGGCTGGCTCGCCCGAACGTCAGGCGATCTTGGACGCGATCGCGCGCGGCGAATTGGGCGTGGATGATGCGATCAAGAAATTGCGAGGGGAGGCGTAGGGGCGTTGTCATTGCGAGCGGTTTTCCCGCAAGGGGGGCTTTGCTCTGCGAAGCAATCCCCAACGAGCGAATTGGACGCTCCGCGGCTTCGTCGGCAAAAACCGCCTCCTCGCAATGACACGGGAAAGGAAAATATGCGACACCTTTTGCTACGTTTGATTATCAATGCCATCGCGTTGTTCGCTGCAACCCAGGTTGGTATTCCTGGGTTGCGTTTTGACGGCGATTGGAAAACAATCGTCGTTGTCGCGTTCATCTTCGGTTTGGTGAACGCGCTGATCCGACCGCTGCTCGCGTTGCTCACCTGTCCGCTGATTTTGCTGACGCTGGGCTTGTTCACGCTCGTCGTCAATGCCGCGATGCTCGCGCTGACGGGCTGGCTCGCGCAGCAATTCAACCTGGGTTTCGTTGTGGATGGCTTCTGGGCGGCGTTCGTCGGCGCGCTCGTCGTCAGCATCGTGAGTTGGGCTCTGGCGCTCGTTGTCGGTGAGGAACACGAGCAGAGGCAGCGGTGAAGTCAGTGAACAGTGAGCAGTGAACAGTGAACAGTCGGCGGTCTGCGGTCTATTAAGGGAGTGTGTATTGAAGCGCAACTGGCGCATCACGCCATTCGACGTGCGGAACGCGAGTGCGGAAGAATACCACGCCGCGAACGAATTGGGAAACCGAATACGCGCGGAGTACTTGCCCGATGACCCGCCGATTCCGCTCGACGAGCAGACGCGCAGTTTTCAGAATATTCCCGCGTTCGTCGTCGTGCACGCGTGGGCGGTGCGGAATGACGATGACTCGCAGGCGATTGCAAGCGGCTCGGTCACCGTCACTCGGTTGGAAACGAACAAGCACATCGCCGAATTCAACATCGAAGTCTTGCCTGAGTTTCGTCGGCAAGGGCTCGCGCGCACATTACTCGCGCGGATCGCCGATGCCGCGCGCCAGGAGAATCGCACGCTGTTGATCACCGGCACGAACGAACGTGTGCCCGCCGGCGCGGCGCTGATGCGGCGACTCGGCGCGCGTAGGGGGTTGGAGAATCATACCAATCAACTCGACTTGCGGGATTTGAACCGCGATCTCATTCGCGCGTGGCAAGCGCGCGCGCGCGAACGCGCGACCGATTTTGATCTGGGTTTGTGGGAAGGCGCGTATCCCGAAGAGGATCTGCAAGCGATTGTCGCATTGTTTGAGGTGATGAACACCGCACCACGCGATACTCTGGAGATGGAGGATTGGCGTTTTACAGTCGAACATTTGCGGCAGATGGAGCAGCACGATTTGGCGCGCGGCATGGAACGCTGGACGCTGTACGCGCGCGAGAAAGCCACGTACAAGTTCGCGGGTTTTACTGAAGTGTTTTGGAATCCCAACCGCCCCTAGATTCTCAGTCAGGGCGGCACAGGTGTATTCCCGTGTTATCGGAATAAAGGACTGGGACGTTGGCTCAAAGCGGCGATGTTGGAGAAGATTCTGCGCGACCGTGCACAGGTCAAATACATCCGCACGGGCAACGCAGACTCGAACGCGGCGATGCTCAGGATCAACCACGAACTAGGCTTCAAGCCCTGAGTAACTAACACTTTTTGAAAACAGGTTCAAGCCGAAACGGTCTCAACCGCAAATTGAACAGCAGGGTCTTGCCACAATTGAACGCACGTTGCAGTTTGCGCCGACCAATCTGAAATACACTCAACTGCCGTTTGTAGCCAGGATCAATTTCGGTGCGCTCGCCGTTGCGGATGAGTTGCTCACCAATTTCATGAATCCAGAGCACGGCGACCGCGACTGCCAACAGGAGATGGTTTAAGCGTTCGGGATCGCGGAGTTTGGTCGCTTCGAGATCGAAACTACCTGACTTGTCATCCCGAAAACTCTCTTCTACATGCATGCGCTTCAAATACCATTTCAAGTGCAAATGACACGGGCGGAGATTGGTCATGATCGCACACAACTCGGCTTTCTCGCCAGGTTTCTTGGGAGTGGTCCATGTGACCATCAAATTGCACTCAAACGCTTTGCCTTTGGTGAGTTGCACCTTGGTAAAATAACGACTGCGCCCGCGCGGGACGCCCAAGTGCTCAATGCTCACTTGGCGTCCGTCCGCCAACGTGACGTAGGTGTTGTTCGCGACGCGGATCAGATAATTCCAGCCCAATTCTAGGCACTTTTCCGCCCAATCCGTGTCTCGGAAACCACGATCCGCCAAGAAGGTCACGGATGCCACCGCCGGAAGCACTTGCAGGACTTGCTTGAACAAAGGCGCACATGCTTCGACTTGAACCAGACCGGCTCCCGCGATGACCATCCAGGCTAGAGGCAACGCACGATAACAATGCGATAGCGACATGCGAAAGAATTGCAGTTTCTCATGATTGACACCGCAGCCATCCAGCATGATGAAGACATCCTTGCCTTGCCACTCCTGGATGGCTTGAGTAATCAACGGACGGTAGAACTCGTCAACCTTGATGAACTTGTTGGCGAGCCAGCGACGGACTTGGGCAATGCGTCCAGCGGCTTGGGCTTCGCTCGGAATATGTTGGGCGATCTCACTCAGATGAACCGAATGCGACTGGATCAAGCCGACGACAATCCAAACCCAATTGGTAATTCGGCGTAGGTGTTCGTCGGGATGGAACACGCGCAATTTTTCAAACAAGCGGGTGTATAATGCGTCATTGCTGCTCATAGGGATGCCTTTCTGATAGGGTTGATAGCCACATCAGATTGTGCCTCACTATGGGCAGTTTGGCAAAGTGTTAGTTACTCAGGCTTCAAGCCGTACATCTCGCGCTGCGTGTGGCAGGTGGAGACCGCGCGGGTGTTTGAATATCTCAGTGAACAGTGAACGGTGAACAGTCAACAGTGGACAGTCAACAGACGCCAGCGGTCAATTTCCTGGCGTCTGTTCATTGACAGAGGAGCAAACCATGCGCGAACTGAAAGCAACGAAACCAGACTACGGTAATTGGGTCTCAATGAGGTTGATCTATTTTCCAGGTGCGGTGGGCATTTTGTTTCTCGTCTTATCTTTGCTAGTGCCCGTGTTGATTGTAGGCGCGGTCTTGTTTATCGCGGTGTCTGCCTACTTTGCGTATGCGCGACACCAGTTCTCGCCGCGCGGCGGAAACATTAAGCCCGCATCCAAGCATTGGTTGTAGCCCGTTTGGATTGGGATGGAGCGGGGCACGTGCTCGACATTGGTTGTGGGAACGCGCTGCTGACGATTGGGCTGGCAAAGAGGTTTCCCAAGTCGCGTGTCACTGGCATAGATTATTGGGGCGGAGCGTGGGAATACTCGAAAGGCGTTTGCGAAAGAAACGCGGAGAGAGAAGCAGTCGCTGATCAAGTGAATTTTCAAAAGGCGAGCGCATCCGCGTTACCGTTTGAAGATGAATCCTTCGATGCGGCGGTGAGTAATCTTGTGTTTCACGAAGTCGGGGATGGCAAAGACAAACGCGACGTCATCAAGGAAGCGTGATGCGATCTAACCGATGCCGTAGCGCTGCGAGAGCCCCGTCGTTTCAACGTCGAGGAAGGCAAAGGAGAGGTCATCAGGCGATTGGGCAGATCTAGTCGCTTGAACGAGCAGTGGAGCGCGGGTGCAGGGGAGAAATTTGTTCTCCTCTGTGTCCTTGCTCCCCTGCTCCTCTGCGTGAACGCGAGCGTTCCCTACCTGACGAAAAACCATTGCTCCGGCGCGTACGTAATGCCCAGCGGCGTCGGCTCGTTCGGAAGGACGCGCTTGTTGACGAACGCGTAACCCGTGCGGTACGTCAGAAAAATGTACGGCACATCAGTCGAGATGGTTTTTTGAATCTGCGCGAATATTTTCTTGCGCGCGTCCGCGTCGCACGGTGGACGATTGGATTGACCGAATAGTTCCTCCACTTGTTTACTAACGTACGCACTCAGGTTCAACTGCGGAATGTTCGCCTCGCTCCACATTTGGTACGACAGGTATGGCTCGACGGGCGTGTGCCAGCCTAGAATGAACAGATCGAAATCGAACGGCTCTTTGCGAAGAAAATCCACGTACGTTGAAAAATCCGCGTAGAGCAAATCGGATTCGATGCCGAGTTTGCGGAACTCGCCTTGCGCGACCATACCGATTTGTTCCCGCTGTTTGTTGCCGATGTTGTAGAGAATCCGCAACTTGGGCACGGGCTTGTTGCTGCTGTCCACTAGTTTGCCGTTCGCGTCGAGTTTGAAGCCCGCTTTTTGGAGAGTCGCTTTGGCAGTGTCCGGGTTGTAGTCGTAGCGCGGCACATCGGGATTGAAAACTGACATCGTCGGCGCGAAGACAGAATAGGTCGGCTTGGCGAGACCATTGAAAATTTGATCGGCGATAGCGTCGCGCGGGATCGCGTACGCCAATGCCTGGCGCACCAACACGGTTTTCAAAAACGGGCGGCGTAAATTAAACCCGATGAAATCCCATTCCGGCGCGGCGGGATTCCATTCGTACAATTTCAAACTGTCCACTTTGCGCGCGTCGGCAAAATCGGATGCGGCGACCGGCGCAGTGTCCACGTCGCCCCCCTTGAGCATTTGGAATTGCTTCGCCGAATCGGGGACGATGCGGATGGTGTACGAATCGAAATACGGCGCGCCGCGATAGTACAGATCGTTGCGGACGAAAGTTGCGTGATCGCCGCGCTGCCACTCTTTCAGTTTGTACGGACCCGAGACGACGCTCGGAAAAGCAATTTCCGGATTCTTCGCGGGATTGTTCCAATCGAGTTTGCTCCACACGTGCTTGGGCAGAGGCGTGATCGCATCCACACTCGTCAGCGCGATGCACGCTGCCTCTTTGAGCGTGATTTCGAGGGTGGAGTCGTCTTTCGCGAGGTACGACGCGATGTTGGTGATGCTATCCGTGTACGGGTATTTGTTTTCGAGTTTGTCGGCTTGCTCGAACGTCCAGACGAAATCGTTGGCGGTCAAGGGCGTACCGTCGCTCCATTTCAAATCTTTGCGGAGCGAAAAAGTGTACGTCTTGCCGTCGTTTGAAGTGGTCCACGCTTCTGCCATTCCAGGAATCGGTTGCGACGTTTTGGGATCGCGCAGCCACAAGCCACTGGCATACACCTTGTCTTGATACATCCGCGAGGTCGCGTCGGTCGTTTGATACAGATGAAAACTGACCGCGTCGGTGGTGATCGCCTCAGCGAAGTCCCCCCCTTTTTGCGGAATCAGTTCCGTCGGGGTTGGGCGAAGGGTGGTCGGCGTTTTCGTCGGCGCGGGGGTTGGAATGGATGGAGGTGCCGGTGTTTCAGGCGCACCGCACGCCGCGAGCGCCAAGGCGAGAAGAAGAACGAGTAAGGTTTTTTGCATTTGTCTCCACGTTGCGCGGATTATACCGAGATCGCAGAGGGCTGTCAAAGCGATGAAAAACCCGAAGAGTCTCGTGCTCTTCGGGTTTGTTGATGCGTTATTCTGTTTCGTCCTTGTCTTTTCGATGTAACCGGGTGTGTGTGACCATGCCGATCAGCCCGATGATCAAACCGAAAAACGACGCGAGGTACGCCACAAAATTCCAAAGCAGGGTTGACTCCAAAAGTTGGAGCACCATCAAGAACGGCAGGAGGAAGCCGAGCACCAGCAGAAGGAAACCAAGCAGGATGAGTTGAAGGGGACTCAGGTTTGTCATCGGAACAGCCAACATTCTACGAAATGTTTCGGTTGCGGCTCAAACTCCGGCGGCACTTGCGTGTCGCACAAGCCCTTGATCACGTGCGGGCAGCGCGGATGGAAGCGGCATCCGGCGGGCGGATTGATGAGACTGGGGGGTTCGCCGGGCGGCACCTCTTTGAAAGTGACCGCGTTTTTCGCGTCGGGATCAGGAATCGCCGTGATCAGGGCTTGCGTGTACGGGTGCAGGGGTGCGCGCAGCAGATCGTCCACCGGCGCTTTTTCGATAATCTTTGCCGCGTACATCACGAAAATTCGTTCCGAGAAATAGCGCACGGTCGAAAGATCGTGCGTGATATAACTGACCGCCAGGTTGTGATCGCGCTGTAACGCGCGCAACAACATCAAGATTTCCACGCGCACCGACGCGTCGAGCATCGAGACCGGCTCGTCCGCGATGATCAATTTGGGGCGCAGGATCATCGAACGCGCCACGACGACGCGCTGCTGCTGCCCGCCGCTGAGCATGTGCGGAAACTTGGGCAGAAAATCTTCCGCCGGCATCATCTTGACTTCGGTCATCACATCGCGAATCCGTTGCTCGCGCTCATCTTTGTTCGTGACTTTGTTGATGAGCAGTGGCTCTTCCAAGATGCGGTGCACATTCATAAACGGCGGCAGCGCGCCGTAAGGGTCTTGTTGCACATAGCCGACCTGGGAATGGTACCACTGCATATCCTGTGATTTCAATTTGTCCAAACGCCTGCCTTCAAAAACGACCACACCCTTGGTGGGCTTGTACAAACCGAGGATCGTTTTGGCGAGTGTGCTTTTGCCACAACCACTTTCGCCGACGAACGCGACCGCTTCGCCCTGTCCCAGTTCGAAATCCACACCGTCGACAGCGCGCACGAAACCCGCGCGTCCAAAGCCCCATTTCCGCAGTTCGAACCAGGTGTGCAGGTTTTGGACAGAGAGCAAGGTGCCGTTGTTTTGCTGGGTTGCGCTTGTTTCCATGTTTATTTCTCCTTGCCTTGCGCGTACAGCCAGCACTTGACCTTGCGGCGTTCGCCCATATCAATCAGCGGCGGGTCTTGGGTACATTTTTCGAACTTGGAGAGACAGCGCGGCGCAAAACGGCAACCCGGCAGGAGATTGATGAGACTGGGGGGTTGTCCGGGAATGAATTCGAGTTTTTTGGTTTGCCGCAGGGTCGGCACGCTCGCCATCAGTTTTTGCGAGTACGGATGCAGCGGCGTCGTGAAAAAATGTTCCGCGTCGTTCAACTCGACGATTTGCCCGGCGTACATCCCCGCGACGCGGTCGGCGAGTTCGCTCGACGTGGCGATGTCGTGCGTGATGAGAATGAAACTCGTTTCGGTTTCCTGCTTGATGCGCTTCAACACGTTCATAATGTTCGCTTGCGTCAGCACGTCGAGCGCGGAAGTCGGCTCATCCAAGACGACGAGATCGGGACTAGTGACGAGCGCCATCGCAATCGCCACGCGTTGGCGCATTCCGCCGCTCAACTCAAACGCATAGCGACTCATAAAATCCACCGGCACGCCAACGCGTTGAAAGACATCGCGCGCTTGGGCGAGCGCTTCCTTCTTCAAACCAAAGTGCGCTTCCATCGGCTCCGCCACCTGATCGCCGACGCGGATCACCGGATTCAGCGAGTTCATCGCCGCTTGCGGCACCATCGAAATTTTCACCCAACGAACATCGCGGCGATAGTCTTCGTCGTTCAGGTCCATCAAATTCGTGCCATCCAAGTACACTTTGCCGGTGTACTTGTGCACGTTGCGCGGCAACAACCGCAAGATCGCCTTGGCGAGGGTCGTCTTGCCGCAACCCGACTCGCCCAAAACAACGATCGCTTCGTTGCGCTGAAGATCAAGACTGACATCGTCCACCGCTTGGACGACACCCTTGGTCGCGCGAAAGTGAAGATACAGGTCTTCGACTTTGAGGAGTGGGTTTCTTTCGCCTTGCGGTACGGATGCCATTATTACAACTCCCTCAAGCGCGGATTGAAAATGCGATCAAGCGCAAAACCGACGACGGCAAAGCCAAGACCGGTCAACATCAAGAGAAACGCCGGCTCCAAGACCCAGTAGTATAGTCCCTTGTAGAGCGCGCCATTGGAGTAGGCATCGTTCATCACTTTGCCCCAAGTGGGCAACAGTGGATCACCCAAGCCCAGAACGGCGAGCGATGCCTCCAAGAAAACGAAGGAGGGAATCAAGGTGACGAACGATGGGATAAGCACCGGGGCGATCTTGGGCATCATATACTGAAAGATGATCCGCAAGTTACCCGCGCCATAGGCGTGTGCCGCTTCGATGTAAGGCATTTCTTTCACTTGCATGAACATCGAGCGGTAGGTCTTGATGCCCAAACTAAAGATGCCGAGCGCGATGACCACACCCAGGATGACCCAAATGTTTCGTGTATAGAACGTGCCGATCAGAATGAGAATCGGGAGAGTCGGCAAGACCGAGTTGATCTCGGTGAGACGTTGGATGATCGCGTCCAACCACCCGCCGAACCACGCGCCGATAGCGGCAATCGCAAAGGTGGTGAGCGTCGAACCGACGGCGGCGAGAAACCCGAACGCGAGCGCAATCGGCGTGCCCCACAACATCGCCAATAGGATGTCCCGCCGGCGATGATCGGTGCCGGCGAGTCCGTACGCCTGACCGTAGACGACGAGTTTCGCGTCCAGCGTGGAGTCTTTTTCAAACGTCAGCCCCTCGATGATTAGTTCGTATCTCCCTTTTTGCACGACAGGCGTCATGCCTTTGGCAGTTGTTCCGGGTTTGGCAAAGAGCCCCACCTCGGGCGCGCGGTTGTCGAGTTTGAGCGAGAGACGTTGATCGGTTGAGATCGAGAATCGCTCAGTTGGTCCAACGGTTACGTCGCCGAGGGGAATCTTGGTTCCATCCGGCATTTTCCAGGAAATCGTGGCGAGTGGTTTCTTCTCTTTCGATTTGCCCATCAAAAAGAGATTGAGTTCGCTGGGAAAGCCGTCGGAGGTATAGTCGAACGCAAATGTCGTATCCGCTGTCTGCATGTCGCCCGTGACGGCTTGCGATTGTTTCTGCACCGCGCTGTCTTGGCTTCGGAGGATGACGGTTTTCGGCAGGGAGTTCCCGGCGAAGAAGGTGAACCATTCCGGCACGGCGTTGCGCGGATACTCGCCCCACACTTCTTCGCCTGCGCGCCAACGGCGAATTGCTTCGTCATAGGGAATCGTGATCACGGCGTAGAGCGCCACGAGGATCATCGCGCCGATGATGGACATACCGAAAAGGGCGGAACGGTAGTGCGTTAATTCTTTGAGTGGACCTGGGATTTTCATGATCGGCGCTCCCCGCCCACTTTGACGCGCGGATCAAGCAGGGCATAAATGATGTCCAACAGGAAAACCGTAGTGACCAACAGGTAGGCGATGAGAACAACATTGCCCACGATCACCGGCACATCGAAACTGCTGATCGCCTGAAAGAGGAGACGTCCTAGTCCGGGCCAAGAGAAGACTGTTTCCAGAATGATCATGCCTTGCCAGAGATAAATGAGCATCAAGGCAAATTGGGTCACAATAGGCGGCAGAGTCGGACGGAGAATGTAGCGCCGCTCAATCGTCCGCGCGGGCAAACCCTTGGCTTTACCCATTTCCACATAGTCCTCGCTCGAGTAGATGAGGAAAAAAGTTCGCCACTGGTAAATACCGATGAAGAGCGAATGAAGGAAAATGGCGCCGACCGGCAAGATCATGTGCTTGAGCAAACTCAGCACATACTCCGGCATATTTTCCGGCGGCGGCGCGTCTACCATTCCGCCAAAAGGCAAGATATGAAACACGGACGCGAAGATGAGGATGAGAAAGATGCCGTAGAACCATGCGGGGACGGACGAGGAGGGCGCCATCGCAATCACGAGCCGGTCCAAGAAACTACCATACTGGCGGGAGAGAAATAGCGCAGCGAAAACCGCGATGAAAAAGAGGGAGAGATTCGCGGTGGCGGAGAGCAAGAGCGTGGCAGGCATCCGTTCCAACAGAATCAGGCGGACCAGGCGCGAGCCGCTGTTGCTTGCCAAGAACTCGGCGCGTCCGAGGTTCAGCGTGAGCGCATCCGTTAGGTAGTTGATGCTGCGCAGGAAGAACGGCTGATCTAGGTTCAGCGTCTTCATTTCGATGACAACGCGCTCATCAATGTTCGCGCGCAGTTGGCTCGCGGACAGAGTTTGAAGCGCGGGATCACCGAGAACCGACGCGCCGATTTGCTCACGAATCTGCGCAATGCGGATCGTATCCAGATAGCCGCCCATATTGGCGATGAGCACCGTCAGGTACACCCCGATGACGACGGTGGCAAACAGCGCCACACTGCGATAGAGTACGTATTTGCCAATCCGCGTAAGAGTATCGGGAATGCGAATTCCTGCTTTGGGTTGGGACAATATTTTCTCGGTAAGAACTCCGGATGTCATGGCGTACCTCCTCGTATTAGGAGAAGGGTCGTAGTCGCAAATCGTCACGAGCCGTGCTGCATACAAACTGGACTAGGATTTTTCCTCATGACGATTTGCGAAGGGAGCAAAGAATTCAACTCCTCGCTACGACCCTTGTGCGAAACCATTCAGCGGATAGGAAACGGATAAACGGATTTTAAACGGTCTTCATCCGCTTATCCGTTTCGCCAAAGGCAATCCGCTGAAAGAACTTATTTGATCGTCACGAACGTCGCGGACTCGGAAATGGGGATTGCCACCAACTTGGAGACGACGATCACCTCGATCCGGTTGGAGCCAGCCGCGAGTTTATTGGTCTGATCCGGGGTGAGCGATGCCGCCCACTCGCCGTCTTTGGTTGCCTTGGCCTGCGCGGTCAGCGCGAGATTGCCGGTGGCGTCAATGACGAGGAACTTGACAAAGTCTAGATCTTTCGTCATGTACGGCTGGTTCTTGAACGTCACTTTCACCGCGAAATCGGCGGCTTGACCAACTGTTACGCGAGTCGGTCCGGAAACCGCGACGACTGGAATCTGCGGTTCGGCGAAGCGCAGCCACTTGTCGGCAGGGTCGGGGAAATCGGCGAATTTGCGGAGCGTGACGATCTTTTCCGTCGGGCGCACCTGGTAGAGATAGAACGGACCACTGCCCACCCAGAAGTGATTGCGATCTTTGTAGAACGCGCTCAACGCAGTGTAGCGGGCTTTGGCTTCATCCGCCGTAACGAACTGCCCCAGCGTCTTGGCGTAGGGAATGGTACCCTTGCTCAAAGAATCGGTGAGGTATTTCTCAAGAATCTTGAGACTGGGACCCCCGATAAAGTTCATGTACTCCACTTTGAGTTTGGTGGATTTGGCGCTGGTGAAAGTGAGTTCCTTCGCCGCTTCGGCTTGAATGCCAAGCGACATGGTGTGCCACGCACCAAAACCCTGCGCGTAGTACGGATAGAGATCACGCGCGTTCGCGATTGACTCGGCGTCCGGGTAGAAGGTGTCGCTGTACGCCTCGACGACCAGCGGATCCTTGGACGTGATCTTCCAGCCCTTGAAGTTGGTCATAAAGGACTTGAAAGAGGGGACCACTGCCTCGTCATAGATCGCGCTCTTTTCGTACGGCCGATCGAACGTGAGAATCATGCCAAGCACGAAATCGCCGATGGAAAACGTACTGCCGTCGTGCAACTTCATCTTGAACATGTCCTTGTCGTACGTCAAGACGGTCTTGGTATTGGCAGTGAGCGTCTGGGTGAATTTTTCACCCGTGGTGATGAACTGTTGGGTTTCGGGATTCCAGTCAACCCAGGCATCTTTCGGAACTTCGATGGTGGGCGCAAAGTTGAGCGTGACCCAGTCGAGTGTCTTGGCGACCGGCAGACCTTGCTTCACCGTTATGTCGGCTTTTTCCATGCGATAGGGCCAATAGAGCCCGGTGTAGGGGTCGGATACCGTCGCCGAAATACCGGTGGCGCGGTAGATCATGTTGTCGTAAATCCAGTTGCTGCCGGCGATGGGGTTCCAGGCGGTGCTCAGAATGCTCGGTGCGCCAAACTTGATTGATCCACCCGGCTTGCCGGAAAGGTTGATCGTATTGGGCCAGAGCCAGGAACCAGAGGTGCCGCCCGCCAGATCAACTGCCGCGCGCACTTCGGGACGATGCACATTCACGCTGAGACGATTCACAACCCACACGCGTGCCGAATCCTTCATCGAAAGATTCATGGCGTCCGTCATCATCTTCGTGCGCTCTGCGACGTCCTTATAGTCACGACGGGTCAAGCGCTCGGAAATCGTCTCAAAATCCGCCAAGGGTTTGTATCCCGTCCATAATGCGTCTGAACGACCACGGGCCGTATAGTAGTACGTAAAGTTGTTCGCCAGGTCACGAGGGACGGCAGTGCTGATCCAGCCACCGGTGTAGATGTGCATCTTGCCTTCGGCCGGATCGGCGGTCATCCAGAGTGGCGTTGCTTCGGCGGCGGTCTTGTACTGGCGGTCTGCTTTGAATCCAATGTCTTCCAACTGTTTCGCAACATAATCGCCAATCAGACGGCGTTCGTCTTCCGTGCGGATGATGAGGATCACGCTGACCGGCGTGCCCTTGTATGTCCAGACGCCGCCCGTCATCTCCGCGCCGAGTTTCTTCATCTCCGCGTCGATGATCTCTTTCGCCTTCTTGGCATCATACGCATACTTGATTTCGATGGCACGACCGACCTCAGCCAGCTTGGCGTAGTCGGGGAAGACGGGGTTGATGGCGGTGAACATCGGGATGGCTAAGCCGCCGTAGATTTCTTTGACAATGTAGTTGCGATCCACCAGATAGTTCATCGCTTCGCGGATAGGGGCGACGGAGAACGGGTTGAGTCGGCCGTCTTTGAACGTGGGACCCGAGGGGTTGAAAGTCAACTCGGAAGTGTTGCCGTACGAGGGATCAAACGCCGCGTTCTTCGAGTCCTTCAACTTGGCGTAGATCTTCGGATCGGAAATCGCAAAGCCGTAGAGACTCATGTCGCCAGATTCGATCATGCTGACCGCTTTGTTGCTGTCGGGTTCTTCAAAGAACACCACTTCGTCCACCCACGCGCCTTTGGGGGCTGGGACGGGAGTGGGGGTCGGTGGCACTTTGGTTGGTACTGGTGTCGGCGTCGGTGCCGGCGCGCACGCAATCAACAGCGCAATCGCCAGCAGTACGACGATGAGCGTAAGTTTCTTCATTTTTCTCTCCTCCTGTGAAATCATAACTGGTTAATCAGTTGAGGATCAAAAGAAATGTCAGACCTCCACCGAGATCGTATGTGGCAGAGACAAGGAGAGAGTCGCGCAAGAAATCTGAGAGGGAAAGCAAGCGCGCGTATTGGGAGCGGTGAGAACGTCTCGTGCCGCTGATCGAGCGGTAGAGCATCTTCTTGGAATCAATCACCCCCCTTCCGTGCTGGTGCGCGAAGTATGGTGGCAAAAGTTGCGGTGCTTTAATCTGCGCTGATTATATGGAAAAAATGTTCACCTGTCAATAGAACGCCAACTTGAAAAACAGAAAGTTTGTGCGTATCAGTGCTTGACCGCGTCGAACACCAGCGTGGGGCGACGCAGCACACCCCACCCGAAATGATACATCGCGTACAATTCCCACGCGAACGGAATGTACCCGCCGTACCCCAAGAGCGGCATCTCGAAAATGTTTGCGAAATTGACGAATGGCACGGTGTAGTACCATTTCGGCAACGCGAACATATTCCACATTTCCCAAAAGAATCCGCAGACGACTCCAGCGATTGCCAGCGTGACGATGTTGCGCCAATTGCCGCGCGCTGCCTGCTCGATCAGCGACGCGCGCCCGCGCAAGCAATTCAGCGCGTCGACGAATATGAAAAGCCAAATCCAGGTGAACGGAAAAAAGTAGCGCGGCAAAAACAGCACTCCCGCGAATAGAAACGCCGCCACATACATCGCGATCCACAAGCCGCGCGGCGTGATTGAGAAACCCGGTTTTCCCGCAGGGGAAAAAACGGGTTTCTGAAAAATCGCAAATGTCCCAATCAACTCGCGCGTTTCAAACACCGCGGGGATCACCGTCGAGAAATCAATCGTGCCGACAGAGAGCGTTTCCCAGAACGACAGATCGTGCGCGCCGAGGTAGTGCCAGTTCAGCAGAAAATAATTGTGAAACTCGAAAATCCACCAGATCGGCGTGCTGAGCAGGAAGAGCGCGACAAACTCGCGCGGCGCGCGCATCAAGAGTGACGCGCCCTTCCGCATCGCCACAAGCGCGTCCACGACGAGAATGTAGCCGAGCCACAACGGAAAGAACGCGTATTCGCCCAGCACACCCAGCCGCGTCCACGACGCGAACCAGAAAAGCGCGGCGAGCGTGAGACCGAGGAAGAGATGGGAGAGATTACGGCGTCTCAGCGTTCGTGGATTTGAAATAGTCATCCATCACTTGTTGCGCTGTGCGAATCACTGTTTGCATGTCGGTGACCGCGCGTCGCGCGTCGTCTGTTTTGTAAATCTGCCACGGAGGCGTCCGCGTGCTGTCATCGCCGTAGGTGCTCTTGATGTGTTCGCCGTGACCGTGGCGTGCGAAGATCGGGACGAGTCCCGCAAGCGTCCTCCTCAGAGCATCGGGCAGTTGTTCGCGCTTGAGCAATCGTTCTAACTGCGGCACCAATTCGTGGACTTTTTCGACAGGTTCGAAACAAGCGATAAGGGCTTTGCCAGCATTTTCGATTGCCACCTGCGCGTTGCTAACGCAAGCCCACCAGCGTTCTGTGCTGAGATCGTCCTCTGCTTCTTTTGCATAACCGAGCGCCAAATCAAGACGATACTTGGCATCATCATGCGAGTTCACGGAATCCCTCCCAATCCAAAACCCAGTGAGGTTTTGGGGGTTTCAGCCATTCCCAGGCGAATTGTCCATCAAACCGAACGCGATACAATCCTGCCGCGCGCGTCAGTTCGTGAATCCGCGCCAGTTTCTTTTTGATATAGTCATCTGTATCGAAGAGAATGATACCGTCCATTGCGAGATCAAGATACAACGAGGGGAATCCGGCTTCAAATTCTGCTTTCGTATCCGCCTTGATTGAAATCGCACGATCAAAACGCGCGCAAGACGACGTGTTGACGTACTCGGCGCGCTCCAGCCGATTCGGCGGTAGTTCATTGGCGATGAGGTACAAGTCACAATCGCTCCACTCCGACGCCTCGCCGCGCGCGTAGGAGCCAAAGGCAACCAGCGTGACCAGGTTCTCGCCCAAATATTCGCGCAGCACGTGCACCACATCACGTAAGAGTGTATCGTCTCCCTCGTATACCGTCGTGACCGCCACAGCCGATCCTCCACGGTGATTATAACACAAATCAAAGCCATTAGTCGAATCACCGAATGTGTGGTAAAATTTGACCTGTCACGTGTTCCGTATTGCGTTTGATCGCACCCATTACGCAACACGCAATACCCGCAAGGAATTTCCCAATGCCCGCACTCACCCTCCGCGACATTCAATCCACCGTGGCGAAAATTCGCGACAATGTCGGCAAGGTCATCGTCGGCAAGGGAGATGTGGTAGACCTCGCGCTCGTCGCGCTCTTGTGCGAAGGGCACATCCTCTTTGAAGATGTTCCTGGGATCGGCAAGACGACGCTGGCAAAGGCGCTCGCGCGTTCGCTCGACTGCATGTTCCGCCGCATCCAATTCACGCCTGATTTACTGCCAAGCGACGTGACGGGGCTCGCGGTGTACAATCAAAAGACGCAAGAGTTTGAATTTCGCGCGGGACCGTTGATGACGCAAATTTTGCTCGCGGACGAAATCAATCGCGCGACGCCGCGCACACAATCGGCATTGCTTGAGGCGATGCAGGAACGCCAAATCACCATAGACGGCGCGACGCGCGTCCTGCCGCGTCCATTCCTCGTCCTCGCAACGCAAAACCCGATTGAACTCGAAGGGACGTTTCCCCTGCCTGAAGCGCAAGTGGATCGCTTTTTCATGAAACTCGAACTGGGTTATCCGAGTGAAGACGAAGAGAACGCGATTCTACTGCGGTTTGAACGCGACGAGCCGCTGGAACATTTGCAGCCCGTCGTCAACACGGAGACAATTCTCGCAATGCAGCGCGTCGTCCGCACAGTGCGCGTCGAGGCGTCGGTGCGTGATTACGTCATCGCCATCGTCCGCGCGACGCGCGCGCATACTTCCGTCGAACTGGGTGCGAGTCCGCGCGGTTCGCTCTATCTCTACCACGCCGCGCAAGCGTTCGCCGCGCTGCGCGGGCGCGATTTCGTATTGCCCGACGACATCAAGCACCTCACGCCGTTCGTCCTGACGCATCGCCTCATTATCAGCGCGCAAACGCGCCTGCGCGGTCGCGACGCGAAGCAGATTGTGAAAGAGGTGGTGGAGGCGGTACCCGTACCTGTAGAGCAAGCCTGAACTCCGCAGGGGAGCGGGGGAGCAGGGGAGAACCTTGCGAAACTCAAGGAGGGGTTTAAGATGAACCGAAAACCGATTACGAGTCATCGCGAGTTGGATGTTCATAGACTGTCGTTTGATACAGCGATGAAGATTTTTGGATTGAGCAAGAAATTTCCGAAGGAAGAACTTTCTTTCTTCTCTGCTCCCCCGCCCCCTTGCTCCCCTGCTGATTTCCGATGTTCAACGAATCCTGGATTCGCGTTTCAATCGTAATGATTCTGCTCGGCGCGGTGACGCAAACGAACGCGCTGATCGTGCTCGCGACGCTGCTGCTCACGATCATTCCGATTGCGTGGGCGTGGAATCGCGTCGCGCTCTGGCGCGTGAGTTACGAGCGCGTGTTGAGCGAACGCCGCGTCTTCGTTGGCGAAACGGTTGACTTGAGCGTACGCGTCAGCAATCGAAAAATCCTGCCGCTCGCGTGGGTCAAGATTGACGACCGTTTTCCCGCGCGCCTGCTGATCAACAAACCGCTCGCGCCGTCGCACATTCCACGCACCGCGTTCCTGGTACAGCGCGCCGCGCTCGGCGCGTTCGAACGCGCGCGGTGGAACTATCGCATCAACTGCGTCCAGCGCGGCTTTTACGCGCTCGGTCCCGCGCGGCTGAGGTCGGGCGATTTGTTCGGCTTGTTTGAGCGGGAGTTGGAAAGCCCGCGCACCGATCGGTTGATTGTTTATCCGCGGGTTTTGCCGATGGAAGATTGGGGCTTGCCGCTGAAAGAGCCGCTCGGGGAGGTGAAAGCGCGTGTGCCAATTTTCGACGATGCGACGCGACCGCGCGGCGTGCGCGATTATCGCTCCGACGATGCGCCTAAGCACATCCATTGGCGCGCCACCGCGCGGCGCGGCGAACTCCAGGTCAAAATGTACGATCCGACGATCACGTACCAGTGGGTCTTGTTTCTCAACGTCGCGACGTTTCCCCACGCGTGGCAAGGGAGCGATCCCGCGCTGCTCGAACGCACGATCAGTTTAGCCGCGTCGCTCGCGAATTTTGCGACCGAACGCAAATACGCGGTCGGCTTGATCGCCAACGGCACGTGGCCCGAATCGGATCAGCGTCTGAAGATTTTGCCGAGCCGCGATCCGAATCACTTGCGGCACATCCTCGAAGCGCTCGCGGCGGTCACATCGTTCATCACAACGCCGATTGAAGCGCTGCTGCGTCAAGAAAGCGCGAATCTGTCGTGGGGCGCGACGCTCGTGATGATTACGGGTGTCGTCACCGAAGAAATTCTCGCGGAGATGCTGCGCTTGCGCCGCGTCGGTCGTCGCCTTGCGCTCATCTCGCTCGACGAAACGTGGACCCCGAATGAAAGTGAACTTGAGGGGATTATGGTGCGCCACGTAAGAAGTGAAAAGTAAAAAGCCAAGGTGAAAACCTTGAACTTGAAACTTTTTACTTTTAACTTATCGCGCGAATTCCGCCTCGCGCTTCTTGCCGCGATGGAGACGTGCTGGGTGTTCGCGGTCATCGCGTTTCTCGCGGCACAAGTGGACAAGCCGCGCCCGTTGACGCCGCTGCCGTTTTTCGCCGCGTACTGGATCGCGCTGGTGATCGGACGCGCGCTGCCGCAATCGCGCCAACAGTGGATCGCGCTGCAAGTGATCGCGCTCGGCATCGCCGCGATCACCGTGCTCGCCGTCGTGCGCGTCGAACTCTTTTCTGCCTTCGATTGGTCCGATCTCGCGTGGCTGCCGCGCGCGCTCGCCGCGATTCTTTCGATCACGCGCGGTATCGCGACGGAACATCTTGTGACGGCAGGCGTGCTGTACGTTTTCGTTCGCGGCTTGGGATTCGCGCAGCGACCGCTGACGCTCTGGTTCGTCGGCTTTCAATTTCGTTTGGGGATTGTCGTTTTCTTTCTGCTGCTAGTTGTCGCAGGCATCGCGCGCCCGTTGATGCTGAGCCAGCCCTTCGATCCATCGCTGTGGATTTTCGTGTACTTTTCCTTCTCACTCCTTGCCATCGCGCTCGCGCGCATCGAAGAAATGGGGAGCGAAATCCGTTACGGTCCGCGCTGGGCGATCACGATCTTGGGCGGCATCGCGCTCGTGTTGTTCATCGGCTTGGGCATTCTGCAATTTTTCAATCCCGATACCGCGCGCTGGTTGCTGCTTCTGCTCGCGCCGATCTGGCTGCTCATCGTCGCGATCATTGTGCTGCTGGCGATCCCAGGCGCACACATCGTCGGTTGGCTTGTGGAGTGGCTCAGACCGACCTTCGATCGACTCACTCAAATATTGGATGAATTTGCCAAAATGATACCGCGCGATCTTGAAGACACGTTGAGGGAGTTGCCCGAATCGCCGGTACTGTTCGATATCGGAAATGCAATCAAGGTGTTGCTCGTGCCCATCGCGCTGATGCTCGCGGCGTACTTTCTGGCGCGTGCCTTGAATCGCCGCATGAAACTGATCGAAGACGAAACGTACATCCGCGAAGCCATCGGCGCGGACGACGACCCAGAACGCGCGCGGCGCGGTGCGATGAGGAAGGCGACCCAGCCGCGTTCCCGCGCCTATCGCATCGCCGCCGCATCGATTCGCCGCATCTACGCCGCGCTCGTCGCGCGCGCGGCGGACGCGGGCTTGCGGCGCCACGTCGCCGAAACGCCGTACGAGTTCTTGCCGCGCCTGACCCAGAAGTTTCCCGAACAAGCAGACGATATTCATTCGATCACCGAAGCGTATGTTGCCGTCCACTACGGTGAAGAGATCGCCGCGCCAGAGGTGGTCGCGCGCATGCGCGCGGCATGGCAGCGAGTAGAAGCGGTGATCCACGTCGCAAAAAAACGTTGAGGCGATAGGGTCTCCGTCGATGGAGGTGCCGCATGGAAGAGAACGCGCCCATTTGTGTCTATCCGTGTACGCTGTTCGATGATTGCCTGACGCGATTGCGCATGCCAGCGAGTTTGGGGATGCTCGCAGTTGCCGCCACCGGCTTTTTCGCGCTGGTCGGCGCGGCGTATTTGGATGGTATCGTTTCCCGCGTTCTGACAACCGATTTTGTGCGACTGCTCCTGCTTCAGCCGACAGTTTCCTGGTACATTCTCCTCCTGCAATATTTTCTCAGACCTTCGCGGGTTGCCGTGATTGACGCCTTTCGTCCGATGATCCGAATGGACGTGATGGAATACAAGCGCCTCTTGGCGCGGCTCTCACCGCTCACGCGGCGCGGCGAATTGATCGCGCTGGCGATTGGGTTGGCGGTCGGCGTGGTAGTGCCGTTCGAATGGATGATCCCCGAGCAATATCAGTGGACGAATCTCTTCCTGACGGTCTCGACCTGGCTCCTGTTTGTCATGGTAGTTTGGGGCGTGTACAGTTCGCTCGCGGTGACGCAATTGTTCACCCGATTGCATCATCAGAAATTGGAGATTGACCTCTTTCATCCCACCTTCGTTGATGCCATTGCACGGCGCAGTCTCGCGATCACGATGGCATACGCCGGTGCGCTGGCATTGAGCGTCTTTTTCTTTCCGCCGCAAACCTTTCGGAATATTTTTATCTTTCGATCTTTTACGCCGTCCTGATTCTTTTGAGCGGCTTTGTCTTCATTTTCAGTATGTCCGAGACGCATGACCTCTTGGTGGAAACGAAACGGCGCGAACTGGCAATCGTGCGGCGGCATCTTTCCGAAGACTACCTGCGCTTGAAAGAGCATACCGATGTGAACCTGGCGAATTGGGTCAGCGCGTGGCTGGCGTACGAAAAGTGCATTCAAGACGTGCCTGAATGGGCGTTCAATCCAGGGACAGTCCGCAGTCTGATCGCTTCGATGTTCGTGCCGATTGGCACCGTGCTCGCGCGGATTGTCGCGGAACGATTCTGAGAATAGAGGAGAAGATGAAACTGGTCACAGCCGATCAAATGCGCGCGCTCGAACAACGCGCCGACAAAAGTGGAAACACCTATGCGATGATGATGGAACGCGCGGGGAAAGCCGTCGCCGACGCGATCAGCGAACGCTGGGGCGCGCGCGATCAACGCGTGCTGGTGCTTGTTGGACACGGCAACAACGGCGGCGATGGCTTGGTGTGTGCGCGTTGTCTGCATGATGCGGGCGCGCGCGTTTCGCTGTACGTTTGGAAACGCGCGGAAAGCGCAGACGACCAAAATTGGAAACTCTGCCGCGAACGCAACCTTGCAACGACGCGCGCGGAAGACGATGCAGATTTTGTCGGGCTGGAGAAATGGCTTACGGAGACCGACATCGTCGTTGACGCGTTGCTTGGCACTGGCGTCACGCGCCCGATTGAGGGACTGTTGCAGCAATTGCTGGGTGTGGTAGACAAGGAAACAGGTAGACAAGGAAACAGGTTTGACGCGCTTTCTCCCCTGCTCCCCTGCTCCCCTGCTCCCCTGCGCGATTGTTCGACCACGCGACCATGCATCGTCGCAGTTGATCTTCCTAGCGGACTCGATCCCGACACCGGCGCGCTCGATCCTGCTGCGCTCAACGCCGATCTCACGGTGACGTTCGCGTTTCCGAAAATCGGGCAACTCACTTTTCCCGGCGCAAACGCGATCGGCGAACTCGTCGTCGCAGACATCGGTATCCCGGCGGAATGGGCGAGGGGTGACGCGCCCGATGTTGCCACCGCGCGCGAAATTGCCGCGCTTCTTCCCCCGCGTCCGCGCGATTCGCACAAGGGCACGTTCGGCAAGGCGATGCTGTGTGTCGGCTCCGCGAAGTACGTCGGCGCGGCGTTCCTCGCAGGCGCGGCGGCGACGCGCGCGGGCGCGGGACTCGTGACGCTCGCGCTGGCGCGCACGATTTACCCGATGGTCGCGAGCGCCCTGCACGAGACGACGTTTGTCGTACTGCCAGACGATCTCGGCGTTCTCGTTCCGGACGCGGTGCGCGTGTTGAACGACCACCGGAGCGGCTACGACGCGCTGTTGATCGGCTGCGGGTTTGGGCGCGATGAAAAGACCATCGAGTTTGTGCAGCGATTGTTGGGACTCGGAACGATGGCGAAAGGGCAAATTGGGTTTGTCCCTCAAGGCGAAGAACGCGCAGGAACTCCGACGGAACTGCCGTGGCTGGTGATTGATGCGGACGCGCTCTTCGCGCTCACGCAATCGGGGCGCGAAGCGTGGTGGACGCATCTCGCCCCGAATCGAGCGATCCTGACCCCGCATCCCGGCGAAATGGCGACGCTCACTGGCTTGGCGCGCGACGCAGTGCAAGCCGATCGCGTGAAGGTCGCGCGGAAATTCGCGGCGCAGTGGCAGCAGGTCGTCGTGCTGAAAGGCGCGCACACCGTCGTCGCGTCACCGGACGGGCGCGCGACCTTACTGCCATTTGCCACGCCCGCGCTCGCAACCGCTGGCACGGGCGACGTTCTCGCAGGTACCCTCGTCGCGATGCTCGCGCAAGGGCTGCGGGCGTACGACGCGGCACTTGCAGGCGCGTACTTGCACGGGCTCGCCGGAGAAATCGCGCAGCGCGAGGTTGGTGACGCGGGCGTAGTCGCGGGGGATTTGCTGACGCGGCTGCCAGTTGCGCTGCGACAAGTAAAAAGCAAAGCGTGAGATGAATTTACTCGAGGAATCTTTCCACGACAAACCGCTCGTCGTCGTCGGCAAATATCAATTCTTGGTGAACCCTTTGACGGAACAAGTCCCCGCCACGTCGCCGGAACTTTTGCGCGAGGCGGCAACGCGCGTGTTGGGCGCGGCGAATCTCGATGGGGTAAGCAAGATCGTCGGTGAAGAAGATCGCGGCGCGATTCTAGTCGCAGCGGTGAGTCTGCAAGCGAATTTGCCACTGGCGCTCGCGCGGTGGAATCCTTCCGGCGTGCCGGGACAAATCGCGGTTAATTTCGCGATGGAGTACGCGCAAGGCACGCTGTACCTCAACGGCGTCGAACGCGGCGATCAGGTTCTAATCGTGGACGATCTCATCAGCACCGGCGGCACGCTCGTCGCGTTGATTCGCGCCGTGCGGCAAGCGGGCGCACACATTCGCGATGTCGTGTGCGTCGCGGAGAAGATCGAGTACGGCGGCGGTGCGCGCGTGCAGGCAGAAACCGGGCTCGCGGTCAAGACGCTGGTGAAGATTTCGGTCGCGGGGGAGAGGTCGCGCGTAGTTGGGTGATGGCGATTGCAAATGATGTGCCATCATGATATAATGACGACTGAAGGAGGTTTGCAATGCCGCGGTTACCTTCCTACATCTTTGGAATGCACG
>Ga0315285_10001055_pt1 | contig 28674 bp, 18 predicted proteins | sample YL17G09_36_MG_FD_203698 | JGI IMG/M metagenome (GOLD analysis project Ga0315285, IMG submission 203698) | Sediment microbial communities from Yellowstone Lake, YNP, Wyoming, USA - YL17G09_36 | ecosystem: Environmental > Aquatic > Freshwater > Lake > Sediment | place: USA: Wyoming | collected...
GATAATGGGCCATGGGGACCTCCTGTGTATGGGTGTAAGGGTAGAACATCCTTATCTTCCTCCATAAGGCGGTCCCTGGCAAGTCTATGCGATTGTTAAAGTGTCAACCTATTTGTGAACCATCCCGGGATAATTGACCTGATCGGGGCGTTGCTGCTGACGCAGTTCGTGGGCATCCCCTTCTCGCTGCTGTTCGGCAAATTCAGCGGCCGGCTCGGCACCAAGCGCTCCATCATGGTGGGGCTGGGGTGGTACGCGCTCATCGCGGTGGCCGGGTACTTTATGAGCCAGGCCTGGCACTTCTGGGTGCTGGCCTTTGCGGTGGGGATGGTGCAGGGCGGGACGCAGGCGCTCAGCCGGAGCCTGTTCGGGCTGATGGCACCCAAGGCGCGCAGCGCCGAGTTCTTTGGTTTCTACGACATTTCGTCCAAGTTCGCCGGGATCGCGGGGCCGGCACTCTTTGCGGTGGTGGGGCAACTGACCGGTTCGAGCCGGTTGAGTATCGTCGCGCTCATCGTCTTCTTTATTGGCGGTATCCTCCTGCTCACGCGGGTGGACGAGCAGGAGGGCATCCAGGTGGCGGAGGTGGAGAACCGGGCGGCGGGATTAGTGTAGGACAAGTTGCCAACTTGTCCCCCCGGTTCCGGTAATTGTTTTGTACCGGTAATTGTTTTTTGGCGTTTTCGTGGGCCGGTGTCTTGCCTCTGGTTACCGGGGGCCACTGGGACCCTGGCTGACGCTTTGTGGTCGTATTGTAGCACACAAGTTCTATTTGTCAAGTTCTTTGGCGGAGCGCGAAGTTGTATGGTACAATATACAACCGTCTGGTGCGTTTCACAGTTGACTGCATGAGCGTGTTGGCCTACCTCATTTCCTGGGAGGACCATCCGGCGATTAAAGGAGTGCATCCTATGTTGGAGGCGATCAAGTTAAAGGGAAAAATCCAATCTGACCGGCAACTTTTGCTACCCAAGTTGCCTCCTGAACTGCCAGAGGGGGAAGTAGAGTTAATTCTGCTTTACGAGAGGAAACCAGCCAAAGAAGAGAAGCCTTTGCTCTCTGCACTTGCCTGGCCGGTGCTCAACGGTGGCCGATACCATGGTGGAACACTGCGCCGGGAGGAGATCTATGGCGACGATGGGCGCTGAAGCCTGTATGGTGGATACCAACGTGCTCGTTTACAGCACGGTCTCCGGCAATCCCTGGCATAAAGAATCACGGCAGTGGCTGGCAATGTTGCAGAGCAGAAGGTGTAGCCTGTGCATCACGACCCAGATTTTACGTGAGTATCTGGTCGTTCTGACGCGGGGGACCGTTTTTGAGAAATCCTTCAGTGTGGACCAGGTTCTGGCTCAAATCCAGGCACTACTTCCCAGCTTCATTATTCTCGACGAACCATTGGTGGCCTCGGAGCTCTTGCGCACGCTGGTGCAGCGGCACCAAGTTCGTGGCAAGAACATCCACGACGCCAACATCGTTGCCGTCATGTTAGCGCATGGTGTCCATCGGTTGGTGACCTACAACCTGGCAGACTTTCAACGATTCGATGAAATCGCTCTAGAAGCAGTACCGGTTGAAGATTTGGACAGCACAAAATGAAGTGGGAGAGACTGCCTCTTGCCCTGAGTGGTTCCTCCGGGGCAGAGATCTGGCTGTGGCAAGAAGAGCGGGATGATGGTGGGAAGCTCTGGCTCAATGCTACTGGCGTCCGCCCGATTTACCGATTCCTGGAGCGGTCCCAGGGTAAAATACGAATTGAGTGCACGGAGGAAGCCGGAGTCACGGTTTGGATCAGTGAGACGGAGCACTCCGATGAACTGCTCAGGTTGAAAGAAGGGCAGTTTCTCTGGTCCTTTGACTGGGGCGATTATGTTGGTCTCTCCCACCTACGGATAGAGGTGGGCGGCCGGCCGGTGTTGGACCTCCCCGTAGAGGTATACAGCCGCAAACTGGATTACGAGGCGGACTACCGCCGCCTGCTGGACGAACTGGCCGATTGGCTGGTCGCGCTGGCCTTCAGTGTGTGTACGCCCACCACCTTGCCCACGGCCGTGGAAGCGCCGGAGCGGGGCTCGCTTTACCTGACCTACCTGGTCCTGCGCCGGTTGATGACGCGTGACCGTGTACCCGCCGCCTTCGAGCGGGTGCGCATGGAGCCACACCGCCGCCTGGTGCGGGAATCCCGCCGGGTGGACTTTGCCCTGGCGCGGCAGGTGGATGCCCGCACGTTGGCCGACCTGGTGGCCTGCACCGACATGGCGCGGGGCGGCGGCGCGGTCAGCCCTCCAGTCACTCGCCTCCTGCGCGGATACGTGCCCACCTACCTTACGGACACCCGGCCTCTTACTGACTTCGACACGCCGGAGAATCGCTTCGTCGCCCACTTGCTGTGGGCGTTAGGGCACCAATTAGGCAATTTGGAGTACGCCTTCCAGCGGGATGCAGCCGAGCACGCTGCCCGCGCTGACCTGGCCCGGTCGCTGGCGGGGGACTGTCGCCGGTGGACGCGGGAGGTGGGCGAGATGGAGCGGGCATCGTTCCTGGAGGAGGTCGGGCCGATGGCGGTCTTTCCGGCTGCCTCACAGGTCCTACGGCTGCGTGAGGGATACCGGGAACTGCGGGATGCTTACCTGCGGCTGCTGCTCATCCCTCACGTGCGCTGGCAGGGGCTGGAGGAATTGCTGGAGATACCCAGCCGGGACGTGCCGACGCTGTACGAGTACTGGTGCTTCTTTGCGCTGGCCGATGCGCTGGCGCGGGTTACGGGTGCCCACCCCGACTGGCAGGGCATGGTGCAGTGGAAACCCAACCACTGGGAGGTCGGGCTACAGCCGGGGCAAGAATCTGCATTGCACATCGGCCCGGCTACGTTGCTGTACAACCGGGAGTTCCAGAGAGATTCCTACTCTCTTCCCTTGCGCCCTGATTACACTGTCGAGGTGGAAGGCCGCCGCTGGCTGTTCGATGCCAAGTACCGGTTAGAGTGGCAGGACATCGAGGCGGCGTTGGAAGGAAAGGAGCCGGCAGAGGCCGAACGCGAGGCCACTTTCAAGCGGGCTGACCTGTACAAGATGCACACCTACCGGGATGCCATCCGGGATACAGAGGCGGTGTTCGTGCTATACCCGGGTACCAGGTTTCGCGCCTTCGGCGCCGATGGACGCCGGTGTGGGGACCCGGCGGACCTGCCAGCGGGCTTTGCGGGCATGGGGGCGGTGCCGCTGCGCCCGGGGCAGACAGGGGCATTACAAGCGGTGGTGCGGGCGATGGTTGGGCAGTAAAATGCTGAACGCCGACCGCAAGAACGTAGGAGCAACACCAATGAGGATAGACGAAGCACAGCTGCAACAATGGATCTCCTATTTCCAGGATACGTGGGAAATGGATCGAGAGAAAGGCGCTGACAGTGAGGGTCTCCAAGCCCATGCTGCCGAGCATCGCCGCCGCACGGAACGGGCACAGCGATTATTGACCCCAGAACATATCCCGGTTCTGACTGAATCGGAGATGCGGGAATTGCTGAAAGATACCGATGCAAGTAAATTTAGCTTCTTTCAGGACCGGGACCGCAAGTTTAATGAGATCAGGGATGGCCTGACTGACCTGATCACTGCTGCTGAGAGAGGGCTAGAGTTGGAAGACTTCCAACGTGCTATCAAATCTATACACGGCCTGGGAGTGATGACCCTCTCCGAACTCCTTACCTATCGTTTCCCCGATCGTTACTGGATCTATAGCCCCAAAGTGACCTTACTCGCTTTTCAGAAATTGGGGTTGGATGTGAAAGCCACGCTTCCACGTGGGCAGAAAAATGACGCTCATATTTACCTGGCTTTGCAGGAGCCGATGGGGCAAGTAGTGGATGCCCTCTTTCACTTCTCTGACAACCTTCTCGCTACCTACTACCTCTCTCTTCAGACTAAGCCTTTCGTCATCCTCAGTGGCCTCAGTGGGACGGGGAAGACGAAACTGGCCCAGTACTTTGCCAAGTGGATGGGGGCCGGAGGGAGAGCCATCCTCATTCCCGTCCACCCCGATTGGACCGACCACCGGGGGCTTTTGGGCTTTTGTCATCTCCTCACCAGCACTTACCACGCGACCGATTTCCTGCGCCTGCTGTTGGCAGCCCGCGTGGACTGTATGCACGGGGAGAAGAGGCCCCATTTCGTCGTCCTGGACGAGATGAACCTGGCCCGCGTGGAGCACTACTTTGCCGATTTTCTCAGCGTGCTGGAGAGCCGCCGCGTGGGAGAGGACGGGCAGGTCTATCAGGACCCCTTCTCTCTCCACGACCAGCCGCGCTGTTTGCTGGCGGCTGGAAACGAGGCGCTGGCGGAGAAATTCTACACCGCCGACGCTGACCACAAGACCTGCACCGTTGCTTGTGAGGGCTGTCCCTTCCAGGATCTGGTGAAAGAGGAGCATCGCCGGGGAGAGTACACCTACGAGGAAGCGCGCGGGGGTGGCTTCGATCCGCTTCACTTCGTCCCGCCCCGCCTGGAGGTGCCGCCCAACGTCTACTTCACCGGCACAGTTAACGTGGACGAGACGACGTTCACGTTCAGCCCCAAGGTGCTGGACCGGGCCAACGTGATCGAGTTCGGGGAGGTGAACCTGGAGAGATACTGGGAGGAAGCGGGACAAGTTGGCAACTTGTCCTACATGTGCGCTGGCGATGTGGTCGTCCGCGCGTTCACCCATAATTTCGAATATCCTTTCGCTATTGGGCTGCGGAAGGATGCGCTACGGGATGCTGACCTGGTTCCCTACCGGGAGCAATTGGTGGCGCTGGTGCGACTGCTGGAGCCATTCCACATGCACTTTGGTTACCGGGTGGCCGACGAGATGCTGGTCTACCTGCTCAATGCCCGCGGCCTGAAGGATCCCGACTTTGGCATGAACGCCGCCTTCGACTGGGCCGTGCTGCAGAAAATCCTTCCCCGCTTCCACGGCTCCCGCGCCCGCCTGTGGCAGCCGCTCCTGCACCTGCTGGCCTTCTGCACCGGCGATCCGGCCACTACAGAGGAGCGGGCAGAGGCGTGGGGAGAGATGAACGTGGAAGGGATCAGGGGACAGGTTGAGACAGGGGCGCGACTGCCTCGCAGCACGGCCAAGTTGCTGCGCATGGTGGGCGACCTGGAGACGGAGGGTTTCACCAGTTTCACGTGAGGTTTGCAATACAGAACGCAGCGGACGCCCCGCTTCAGCGGGGATTCCCTGGCTGAAGCCAGGCATCCGCCCTGTTTTGTACCAGGTACTGTTTGCGAAGGAGGTTGACTATGCCACGCAAGACGTGGGTACGGGACCCGGACGCGGGTGGGGTCACGATTCCGGGGGCAGTCAAGCGCCGCACGGAGGAGCGCATCCGGCGCTACGCCGAGGAGCACTTGGCCGGAAGATACACGCGCCTGGAGATGCGCTTCCGGGGGCAGTTCTGCTACGTGGACGCTTACACCGAGCCGGAGGACATGCCCGGCTGGCCCCCGCCCAACTGGCCCGAGAGCCGGGAAGAGTACCTGGAGCGGATGCGCAACACACCCACGCACCTGTGCCGCCTGCGCTATTTCGGCGACGAAGAGCGCTGGGGCTTTGCGTTCTACACTTACAGCAACGAGAAGTATGAACTATCCATGTTTCCATCGGGCGACTTTTTCGGTACGCCGGAAGAGGCCTTCGCCACAGCCGCAGAGGCATATCTAACGTAACTGGCAGGTGATAGACAGCGCACTCCTCCCCGTCTGCCGTCGGCTGTCTGCTGTCGGCTGTCTGCCGTCTGCCGTCTACCGTCACGACGGGAAAGGCTCATCGGTTGACGAATGGGACTACCGAAGAGTTACTTGATTGACATGGACGGGGTGCTCGTCAGCGGGCGCACGATCATTCCCGGCGCGGACCGCTTCATCGAGCGACTCAAAGCGCGGGGGGCAGAGTACCTGGTGCTGACGAACAATCCGCTCTACACGCCGGGTGACCTGGCGCACCGCCTGCACGCGATCGGGCTCGACGTGCCCCCCGAGCGCATCTTCACTTCGGCCATCGCCACCGCCCGCTTCCTGCAATCGCAGAAGCCGGGCGGCACGGCCTTCGTGATCGGCGAGAGTGGGTTGACGGAGGCAATCCACAGCGCCGGCTACGTCATCACCGACCTCGACCCCGATTACGTGGTGCTGGGCGAGACGCACACGTACAACCTGGGGCTCATCACGAAAGCCATCCGGCTGATCGCCAACGGCGCGCGCTTCATCGCCACGAATCCTGACCCGTCTGGACCGGCGGAGGGCGGGCTGGTGCCCGCGTGCGGCGCGATGGCGGCGCTCGTCGAGAAGGCCAGCGGCATAAGCCCATTCTTCGTCGGCAAGCCCAACCCGCTGATAATCCGCACGGCGCTGAACTACCTGGACGTCCACTCGGAGGACACGGTGATGGTCGGTGACCGGATGGACACCGACATCGTCACCGGGGTCGAGAGCGGGATGGAGACGATCCTGGTGCTGAGCGGCGTCACGCGGCGCGAGGACGTGGCGCGCTATCCGTATCAGCCGACGCGGATCGTGGAGTCGGTCGCTGAGATTGAGCCGTGAAACGTGAAGCGTGAAACGTGAAGCGTGTTGTGTGTTGCGTGCTGCGTGTTACGTGTTGCGTAGATCCCCGCCTGCTGTCTACTGCACAGGTTACTGGGGCTCTTCAACGAACGGCAACTGGACGATGAAACGGCTGCCCGGGCAGATCTCTTCGCTGTAGCCGGGGCTTTCGGCCCGGATGCGCCCGCCGTGGACCTGTACTCCCCCTTTGGCGATGGCCAGCCCTAGCCCCGGCCCGCCGCCCTTGAAGGTGGTTGTCCCCGAGGAGTAGAGCGTCGGCTCGCCGGTGCGATAGAATTTCTCGAAGATCAGGTCGCGGTCTTGCGGCGCGATGCCGATACCGGTGTCCTCGACGGTCACCTCGATGCAGCGGCCCAGGTCGGGCACGTCCACCGTCCGGCCGGTCACCGTGATGCGTCCCCCGTCCGGCGTGTACTTGATCCCGTTGTTCACCAGGTGATAAAACACCTTGTACAGCAGATCGGGATCGCCTGAATAAATGGGCAAGTCCTGTATCCCTCTCTGTTCCAGGGTCAGGGCGCGTTCTTCCAGTGCCCGCCTGAACTCCAGGACGATGCCATCCATGACGATGGAGATGCTCACCGGGGTGCGGTGGATGCGGAGGTTGCCGGCCATCACCCGCGAAACGTCCAGGATGCTGTTGAACACGCGATGGAGGCGGGCCGTGCCGGTCACGACTCCCTCGACGAGCGCCCGCAGTTGGGGGCTGTTCTGTACCTGTGGGTTTTCCCGCATCATCTGCGTGTATCCCAGGAGGGCGGCCACGGGTGTGCGCAGCTCGTGGGCGGACAACTGGATGAAATCGGACTTGGTGCGGTCCAGCCGCTCCAGTTGCCGGAGCATACGGGTCAGTTCCTCGTTGGCCTTGCGCAACTCGGCGATGGCCTGCTGGTCGGCGTCGCGCAGGCGGGTGGTCATGCGGACCAGGATGCGGATGCCCAGCGCCGGACTGCGCCCCAGGACGGTCAGGAAGGGCCGGCGGCCAATCTCCAGAACGGTGGCCGGCTCGGCCGCGCGCACGGTGGCCGAGCGGACGCCTTCCTGCAAGATGGCCATTTCACCGAAGAACTCGCCCGACCCTGCACTGCGCAGAAAGCGTTCGCTCTGATCGTCCAGCCGTTGGATGATCTCCACGCGCCCCTGGACCACCACGTAAGCGACGTCCCCCGGTTCGCCTTCCTGGCAGATGACCGCGCCGGCCGGGAAAGCGCGCACGACCCCGGCCTGGGCCAGTTCGTCCAGGTCCTCTTCGGCCAGGCCCAGGAGGATGGGGCGCAGAAATTCTTTGACGTTTACTTGTGGGGAGGAGGATAAAGTATCCATGATCGTTTGGTATGGCACGGTTTCAAGGCTCGCGCGACAAAGCCAGCGACGTTTTTAGTATAACTCAACTGGGCGGGGAAGTCAACATCATGAATATCCCCCAAGTGGGCAGTGGGGCAAGTTGGCAACTTGCCCTACATCGCGATATAATCAGGCGCGTCACTGCCCACGGCAGGGTGGCGATTTGTTCATTGTTCATTGGGACATTGTTCATTTGCGGCTTGCCGCGCTATGCTTATGGGAGTGTGATGAAGACATTAAAGTTCCTGGTTGTGTATGCTAAGAAATACGCCGGCTCGCTGAGCCTGGCGGTCGTGAGCATGGTCTTGCTCGTCGGGGTGCAGTTGCTGGCTCCGTGGATCGTCCGCACGATGATTGCGGCGGTGAAGGACCAGGTGCAGACGCAGGCGTCTATGGACACCGTCACGCAGCTGGCACTGCTGGCGCTGGCGGTCTACGTGGCGCGCGGGGGGCTGCAGTTCTTGCGCAGTTACATGGCCCACGTCGCCGGGTGGGGCGTCGTCGCGGACGCCCGGCAGCACGTCTACGAGCATCTGCAGCGGCTGTCGCTCCGGTTCTACGAGGACAATCAGACTGGCCAGTTGATGTCGCGCGTGGTCAACGATTCAAACTTGTTCGAACTGTTGATCGCGCACGCGCTCCCAGACGTGGCGGTGAATGTGCTCACGCTGGTCGGCGTGAGCGCCGTGTTGGTCTCGATGAATGCACAACTGATGCTGTTGAGCCTGCTCCCCATCCCGCTGGTCGTGGTGGCGCTGCGGGCATATTCCAGGTACGTGCGGCCGGCGTTTCGTGAACGCCAAAAGGAGTTGGGCGAGCTCAACGCCACGCTCAACGACAACCTGTCGGGCATTCGCGAGATCCAGGCGTTCACGCGCGAGGAGGCTGAGGCGGCGCGCATCGGCAAACACATCATCCGCTATCGCGATTCGTTGCTGCACGCGCTGCGGCTGATGGCCACGTTCCAGCCGTTAGTCGAATTCACCTCGTCGCTCGGCACGATCGTGCTCATCTACTTTGGTGGGCAGTTGGTGTTGAAACAGGTACTGCCGATCGAGGACCTGGTGGCCTTTTTCCTGTACCTGGACATGTTCTACCAGCCGGTGCGCGCGCTCAGTGGAGCGTGGGAGAACGTTCAAGAGGCCGCCGCGGGTGCGGAACGCGTGGCCGAATTGATGGACGAGCAGTCGGAGGTACAAGAGCGTGCCAACGCTATCGAGTTAACGGCCAGGGCACAGGGCGCCATTGCCTTCCACGACGTGAGCTTTTGGTACGTAGCGGGGGACACGGTGTTAGACCACGTCAACCTCGATATCCCGGCCAACACCGTCGTCGCGCTGGTGGGGCCGACCGGCGTGGGCAAGACGACGCTGGCCAGCCTCATCCCCCGCTTCTACGACGTGTGCGAAGGCTCGCTCACGCTCGATGGCCACGACGTGCGCGCTCTGACGCTCAGAGGTTTGCGCCAGCAGGTCAGCATCGTGTTGCAGGACGTGTTCCTCTTCCACGGGACCGCACGTGAGAACATCCTCTTTGGTCGCCCGGACGCGACCGAGCAGGAGATGGTCGAGGCGGCCAAAATCGCCAACGCGCACGAATTCCTCATCCGCCTGCCCGAGGGTTACGACACGATGATCGGCGAGCGCGGCGTTAAACTATCCGGCGGGCAGAAGCAACGACTGGCGATTGCGCGGGCGGTGCTCAAGGATGCGCCGATCCTGATCCTGGACGAGGCGACTTCGGCGGTGGACACGGAGACCGAACTGTTGATCCAGCAGGCGCTCGAGCGGCTGATGGTGGGGAGAACGACGCTCATCATCGCGCATCGGCTGTCCACCGTGCGCAACGCCGACGTCATCGTCGTCCTGGAGGGCAACCGGATCGCCGAGATGGGCACGCACGAGCAACTGATGGTCCGCGATGGCCTGTACCGGCATTTGAACGAGGTCCAGCTCTATGCTGCTGACTCTCGTCGGTGGGGGAGTCCCCAACTTGTTGGGGCGATGTTCGGGTCCAGGTGAGCAAGCCCGAACAAGTTTGGGACTCCGGGTCTGAGTTGTATATTTGTGTGAATATGGCCGTTGGGCTATAATCGGTGTGAACTTCCACGTGCGATTGGTGCTTTGGCCAACCCACAAAACAGAAGGAGGTAGGAGAAGGTGAAAAGGTCGCTCATTGCATTTCTGGTGGGAATTCTCGTCAGTGCAGTCGTGCTGCTGTTCGTCTTCCCCCAGGTCAAGCAAGCGCTGATCGAGAGCGAACTCCTCGGCTACATTACAGAGCGTCCGATGCCGCTGCCGTACCATACGCTCAATCAATCGTCGCTGCGCCCGATGCTCGGCGAGGGGCTCCCCGGCCTCTACCCCGAACTGACGGATGCACTGCTCGAGCGCATCATGGCCACCATCCAGAAGACCTACGCCTTGCACTTGGAGGCGGCACAGACCCCACCCTCCTCGGATGAAGGGATGGTGGATTACCTGGATCGTGCGGGGTTGCTTGCCCAGATGGACCTCGACCGGGACACGGCCTTGCGCGAAATCCAGGCCATTGATCCTGCGCTCCATTATCTCGCACCGGTTGCGGAATTCACAGAGTACCACTCGTTGACTTCCCCTCCTGCCCCGGTGCGCCTGCCGGCGGAATTCGAGGAAATCGGCGCGGTCGTCATCGGCTGGCCTATGTACTACCCCTATTCCTGGCAGCGCCACGCCGACCTGACCCGCTACGTCGCTTCGGAGGCGTGGGCGTACGTGTTCGTCCCGAACGAATATTGGCAGAAGGCCGTCGAGCTCTTCCTGACCCATGCACAGGTCCCGCTTGACCAGGTACGCTTCCTGTACGCCCCGTTGGACGACGTCTGGCTGCGGGACAACGGCCCGACCACGGTGGAGTCCGGGCCTGATGCCAAACCCGTCATGGTCGTCAGCCCGTATCTGCCGAACGGCATCCCGTACGCCAAAGGAGATTCCGAACTCCCGCTGGAACTGGCGCGCTACCTGGATGTTCCGGCGTACCGGTTGCCGCTCGTCATCGAAGGCGGCAACATCACCAGTGACGGGCAGGGCACGTTCGTCATGTTCGATTCTGTCCTGTATCATAATCCTGACGTCACGAAAGAAAGGCTCGAGCGCATTATGGCAGAGTACTTGGGCTGCCAGCGCCTCATCCTGCTTCCCAGGCTCAAGGAGGACATGACCGGCCACATTGACATGGTGGTCAAGTTCCTGGACGTGAACACCGTCCTGGTCGCCCAGAGTGACCCCAAGTACCGCTGGTACAACGACTTTGAAGCGATTGCGGAACGGCTGGCCCAGACCCCCTCTGCCACCGGCCAGAACTACACGGTGCACCGGGTGCTGCTGGCGGACAACGACAACAATTCGCTCAACTACTGGACCTACGTCAACAGCCTGATCCTGAACCACAAGGTGATTGTGCCGGTGTTTGGCGTGGGGCAGGACGAGAAGGCGCTGGAACTGTACCGGCGCCTCATGCCCGGTTACGAAGTCGTCGGCGTCAACTTTGCCGATTTCCCGGTGGGTTCGGTGCACTGCAACACCAAAGAAATCCCGGCGCCGCTGGTCAGTGGGAGCGGCGAATAGACTGAACGTGGCAGCACAGACCCTCACCCCCGGCCCCTCTTCCTTCGCTTTGCTCAGGACAGGCTCTTGGGAGGGCGAGGGGAGGCACCCTTACCCCCCGCCCCTCTCCCTGGGAGGGCGAGGGGGGTGTGCTCCCTCTCCCCTCCGGGGAGAGGGCTGGGGTGAGGGGCGATCTTACATTCAAGGAGCACATCATTATGCCTGACTTCCCCCGCACGACCGTGGGCGGCGTGAGCCTGCCTCGACTGATCGTTGGCACCAACTGGTTTCTCGGCTGGTCGCACACGAGCCTGGCCAAGGATCACTTTATCCAGGAGCACCAGACCCGGGAGCGCATCGCCGAGATCCTCACTGTCTTCCTGGAGCATGGAGTGGATGCAGTGATGGCTCCGCCTTCGCCGCACCTGGAGGACGCGCTCCGCGACGCAGAGGATAGGGCCGGCCGGCGCATGATCCGCATTCTGACGCCCCATTTCCGCATCCGCCCTGGCGATGCCGAGGACGAACCTGAGGTGGCATTCGACCGGTGTAAGGAACTCGGCGCGACGTTCTGCTTCCCCCACCAGTGTGTAACGGACGCGCTCATTGACCGGCTACAGGGCGTGATCCGCGACATTGACCGGTACGCGCGCATGATCCGCGAGCGGGGGATGGTGCCGGGGCTGTCCACGCACATGCCCGAGGCGGTGGTCTTCGCCGACAGTACGGGGGCCGACGTGGAGACGTACATCCAGCTCTACAACGCGGCCGGCTTTCTCATGCAGGTCGAGGTGGACTGGGTAATGCGGACCATCCAGAATGCAAAGAAGCCGGTCATGACGATCAAGCCGCTGGCGGCGGGCCGGCTGCAGCCGCCGGTGGTGGGGCTGGCGTTCGTGTGGAACACGATCCGCCCGCAGGACATGGTGACCGTCGGGACGACGACGCCGGACGAAGCGCGCGAGGTGATCGAGATCTCGCTCGACCTGCTCAGCCGCCGCGTCCCTGAACACGAGTTGCAGAAGACGCGCAGCAAGAGGTCGCTGGAGTAGGCTGGTGGGTCGAGAAATCCTGGTTCGTCCGTATCGCCCCACAGACTTCGAGGCGTGCCGGGCGCTGTGGGCGGAACTGACCCAGCGGCATCGAGACGTGTACGACGATCCGACCATCGGCGGGGATGCCCCCGGCCGGGGGTTTGACCAGTACCTGGCGCGTCCTGACCTGGTGGGAACGTGGGTGGCGGAGGTGGAAGGGCGGGTCGCCGGGCTGGCCGGCTTGCTGGGCGAGGGCGAGGAGGCGGAGGTGGAGCCGGTCGTCGTTGCCGCGCAGCGCCGGTCGCAGGGCATCGGCCGGCTGCTGGTGGAGCGCGTGGTCGAGGAGGCCCGCGTGCGCGGTGTGCGCTTCCTGGGCGTGCGTCCCGTGGCGCGCAACGTCGAGGCTGTATCCTTTTTCGTGGAGAACGGTTTCACGTTGCTGGGGTACGTGGACCTGTTCCAGGACCTGGCGCCTGGCTCGGAGCGGGAGTGGAAGGACGGGGTCACGATTCACGGCCACGTGCTGCGCTACTGAGCGCCTGGCGGTGGCCAGGCAGCGATATGTCAAGGCCCGCTGCGAACCATCAGTGGCAGATAGGTTGCCGGCGAGAGCAAGTTGATCGAAATAGTGGACTCCTTGACGTATCTCTTGAACAGGTTTATACTCTCGAATGGGCAGGAGGTCACGCAATGACTCGACTTGCAAATGAGCCAACCACCGAATTCTCCGTGCTGGTAGAACAGGTTGCCCGGCTGATCCGCCACTTTGACCGGCGGCAGAAGGCGCTTTTGATTCAACTCGTGCCTGAACTGCGCACCATCCGGCCAGAAGCGGCGGACGTCCCGGTTGAACAAGACGTGCTGCTCACCTATTTCGAGCGCAAGCGCAGCGGATGGCAGGAATGCCGGCCACTGCGCGGCGACGACCCGTTCCTGGCCGGGCTGACGGTGGCCGAGTTCTTTGCTCTGCCGGAAGAGGAACAGGCGCGCCTCTGGGATCAGGCGCACGCCGAAGCCTGGCGCGAGTCAGCCGGCCGCGAGCAACCCGTTCAAGCCGATGCGCTGCCTGCTCGATAAGAACGTGGCCCGGTACGCTATTGCCGGGCTGTACCATGGCCGGCTGCGCCCGCTCTCGTCATTGGAAGTGAGCGTCCTGTCCTGCTGGCGGGTGGCTGAAGAGCGCGGCGTGGCGCTCTATATCAGCCTGGCTTCTTTCCACGTCCTCCAACGGCTGGCCGGATACGCCGAGGTGCGTGTCCTGCTCGATTCGGCGCAGGTGCTTTCCCCAACGCGCTACCATACTCGCTGGACGCGCCGAATCCAGGAGACGACCGGCCTGGCGCGTGAGGATGCCGCGATGATCGCCCTGGCCACTTTTGGCGGCGACCCGCAGGGTCATATCCTGGGCGTCCACGCGCTGATGACCTGCGACCAGCCGATGATCCACGGCTACCGCGACAGACTTCCCCAACTCCAGCGCCGCCTGCGGGCGATGGCCATCCAATTGCCGGCGCCTTTTCACCAGGTTGCACTCCCGCGGCTGGCGACACCGGACGAGTGGCTGGCCGATCTGAAGGAGGGAATCGCTTGAAAAAATCTAGTATGATCCGCTGGGGAATCTTGGGCACGGGCAGGATCGCCAAAACGTTTGCGCAGGGGCTGGCCGTTTTGCCGGACGCCGAACTGGTCGCCGTCGGCTCGCGCTCACAGAGCGCCGCCGATGCCTTCGGTGACGAGTTCCGCGTGCCCCACCGGCACGCCAGTTACGTGGCATTGGCCGACGATCCTGACGTGGACGTCGTGTACGTGGCGACGCCACACAGCCTGCACCGGGAGAACAGCCGGCTGTGTTTGCAGGCAGGTAAGGCGGTGTTGTGTGAGAAGCCCTTTGCGATCAACGCGGCACAGGCCGAAGAGGTGATCGCACTGGCCAGGAAGAAGCGCCTCTTCCTGATGGAGGCCATGTGGACGCGCTTCCTGCCGGTGCTCGTGCGCGTGCGCGAACTGCTGGCGGAGGGCGCGATCGGCGAGGTCCGCCTGCTCAACGCCGACTTTGGCTTCAGCGCCACGTTCGACCCGCGCGGCCGCCTGTTCGACCCGCACCTGGGCGGCGGGGCGCTCCTGGATGTGGGAGTGTATCTGGTCTCGCTGGCCTCCATGGTGTTTGGGCCGCCTGTGCGCATTGCGAGCATGGCCCACCTGGGGCGGACCGGCGTGGACGAGCAGGCGGCGGCAATCCTGAGCTACGAGCGGGGCCAACTGGCCGTCTTGACCACGGCGGTGCGGACGTCCACGCCTCAGGAGGCGATCCTGATGGGCACCGGCGGGCAGATGCGCATCCATTCCCAGTGGTGGCATCCCACCACACTCACCCTCGCGCTCGAGGGCCGGGAGGAGGAGGTCATCTACCTGCCGTTCGAGGGGAACGGCTACCACTACGAAGCGGCTGAGGTAATGGATTGTCTGCGGTCTGGCAGGCTGGAGAGCGACGTGATGCCACTCGACGAGACGTTGGCGATCATGGAGACGATGGATCAGATGCGGGCCCAGTGGGGGCTGAGGTATCCGATGGAGTGAATGGAGACCTGACAAGTTCATGGGTAATAGCCAGCCTCGAGGAGCACCTGGCGCGCTGCCAGACGGTCAGGTCGGTTAAGTCTGAGGAGCGCCGTCGTCGCACGCCCTTCCGGTGTGAGGGGAACAATCACGGCTCCGTCCAATCGAAAGTGGATCACGCCCTTTTCCGCTTTGATCCCCCGGGCAGGCCGGGGTTTGGCTTTTTCGCGGGGCTGTGCTACACTATGGACGGTCGGCACAAGAAAGCCCCAGGGTCGGTGACCCACTGGGGCATGCTTGCCCAGGCGCCGTAACCGCCCAGGCCCGGATAGGATACCACACCCGCCCGCCGAGGCAAGCAGTTCATCAAAATGTCGTCGCCCAGGCGGGCGGATGCGTATCTTGACCTTTACCGGAGTGATTCCATGCCCGATCTTACCGATACCTCGACCGAAGACCCGGAAGCCCAGCATGACGCCACGGCCTCTGCCGAAGGCCAGATTTACGATACCATCACCAACGAGCCGGTCAGGGATACCCCGTTGGAGCGCGTGGTGCAGGCGGTGGCCCGCTCGCTGGCCGAGGAGTACGATTTTGACCACACGCAGTTGCAGCGGGATCAGCGCATCGCCTACGAGGTGTTCGACGAGCGCGGCAAGACCCGCACCGTCCGCAAGACGTTGAGCGTGGTGGTCTACGCCGAGGACGCGCCCCACGACGACCCCGCCCACATCATCCGCGTCTGCATAGTGCAGCCGCCGGGGACCAAAGCCAACGACGCCAAACGCGGCGTGGCGCTGCTGGAGGAGACGCTCGGCGCGCTGCCCGGCTGCGAGTACGGCCTGTGGACCAACGGCACCGATCTGGTCTTTAAGCAAAAGTTGACCGGCGGCGGGCGGCTGGAGCCGGAGTACGTGGACCTCTACGATCTGCCCGGCTACGGCGAGAGCGCCGCCGACCTGGACCGTGCTGACCGGCGGACAGGCCGCATCGCCACCGGCGACAATCTGCAGCGTACCTTTGCCCGCGTCCACGATTACATCTACGGCAACCAGGGTCTCAAGAAGGACGCGGCGTTCTGGCAAGTGCTCAATCTCATCTTTTGCAAGATTCACGACGAGCGGACGACCGGCCAGCGCCGCTTCTGGGTGAAGGGGACAGAGCGCAACACGCCGGAGGGCCAGGCGGCGATTGCCGCTCGCATCCGCGCGCTCTTTGACGAGGTGAAGCGCGACCCGGCCTACGCCAGCGTCTTTACCGAGCGCGACGCGATCGAGCTGCGCGACCGTGTGCTGGCCCATGCCGTGGGCGACTTGAGCCGCTACACGCTGCTGGATACCGACGGGGACGTGAAAGGCGCGGCCTACGAGGAGATCACCTCCAGTATGCTCAAGTCGCAGCGCGGGCAGTTCTTCACGCCGACCAACGTGATCCGCCTGATGGTGGAGATGCTGGACCCCGGCAGCGACGCCGACCTGACCGACCCCGCCAACTGGCCGCGTATCCTGGACCCGGCCTGCGGCAGCGGGCGTTTCCTCACCTACGCGCTGGATCACGTCCGCAGCAAGATGGCCGCCCAACTCTTCCCCGACAAGCACGCGCTGCTGCGCGCCCGGCTGATGGAAAAAAGCGACGCGGGCCGGCTGGTTCACGAATTTGCTTCGGCCTGTCTCTACGGCATTGACTTTGACCCCGACCTCAAGCGCGCGGCGTGGATGAACATGATCCTCAACAACGACGGCCACGGCAACATCCTCTCGTTCAACTCGCTCGAGTTCCCGCTGATGCTGCCCAAGCCGCCGGGCGAATTGCGGCGCGAATACGCCAACCTCCCCCGCGAGGAATGGCCCGATCCCGTCCGCGCCCGCCTGGACGCCGACCTGGGCACCTTTGATTTCGTCTTCACCAACCCGCCCTTCGGGGCCAAAATCCCCATTGATGACCCCAACATCCTGCGGCAGTTTGACCTGGGCCACCGTTGGAGTCGGGGCTATGGGGGCCGCTGGGTGCGCGAGGCCGACCTGCAAGCCCGCGTCGCGCCGGAAGTGCTCTTTATCGAGCGCTGCGTGCAGTGGGTCAAGCCCGGCACGGGCCGCGTGGCGATTGTCCTGCCCGACGGCATCCTCGGCAACCCCGACGCCGAATCCATCCGCGCCTGGATCCTCACCCACTGCCAGGTGTTGGCGAGCGTGGACCTGCTGGTGGAGGCGTTCCTGCCGCAGGTGGGCGTGCAGGCCAGCCTGCTCTTCCTGCGGCGCAAATCCCAGGCGCGCGGAATTGTGGAACACAAAGCGCGCCGCCAGCCGGTGGACTGCGGCGCGCCGGGGGAATTGAGGGGCTTAATGACCGAAAACCTCTTGGAAGAACGTTTCTTGATCCAGCGAATCTTGCCACGCGCGGTGCCGCTGCACCGCATCCAGCGGCCGTTCGCGGGGCAACGCCAGAAACCGGGTCGCTTCCACCGGTCCCAACGCGCGCAGCAGCGTCTCCACCGCGCGGCGGATCATCTCGTCTTCCTGGAGATAGATATGTTGTTCGACGGTCATACCAATTCCTCCTTATCACAAAAAGCCAGCGGCGTGCCGCACCAGGCGGACGAGCCTACCCGGCGACATTGGCGCAGTAACCGGTCGTCGCAGGTCACAAAATCGGCCCCGGCGGCTTCGGCAAAAGCCAGATGCGCCGCGTCTGCCGGCCCGCATCCCTGCGCGGTCAAGGCTTCGGCGCGCTGGCGGACACGCGGCAGGTCGAAAGCCGGTTTGACCCCGCTTTGCTGCAACAAGGTGAGCAAGTGGACGCGCTCGGTCACATCGGCAATGGCACCGATTTCGACTTGGTGGGCCGGCGAGACCACCAGGGTCAAATCACCGGCGCGGACGTGGCTGAGAATCAATTGCACGGCCTCCGCCTCCACCCGCACCCGGATCTGCGTTGGGTCATCAAACGGACGACAGAGCGCGCACACATCCAAATAAACCAACCGTGTTGACTCAGGCATTGGGACTCCTGCTGCATCACTGCTATAATGATTATAGCACAAACGGGGCAAAGAATCTACTCAATGAAACTTGAGTACCAATTACGCGCTTTGCACACTTGGCGCGAGCATAAACATACGGAGGAGTTGAATATTAAAGACGCTCACGCCAAGCCGCAAAGGCTGCCAAGGTTTTCTTTGCGTTCTTTGCGCCTTGGCGAGAGATCAAGTAGACGGAGGTGCTATGGCCAAAGTGATCCAACTGCCCGGCGCGCGTCCGGCGGATGAGGGCGAGGCGCTGGTCCTCCATCATCTCAAGACCGCCCTGCCGGAGACCTATACCCTCATCCCCAACGTGGAGATCATCCAGCGGGGCCGCCCGGCCTTTGAGTATGACCTGATCGTCATCGCGCCGCACGCCGTCTACGTGGTCGAGGTCAAACGCTGGCTGGGTGGCATCCAGGGCGACGATTATACCTGGTGGGTGGCCGGGCAGCGCCGCCAGAATCCCTGGCCCACGGCCAACAACAAGGCCCGCGTGCTCAAGAGCCGGATCGAACAGCGCCTGCCCGCCTGTCCCCCGTTTTGGGTGGAGGCCGTCGTCGCCATCGCTGATGAGCAGGCCGCGCTCAACCTGCGCGGCGCGTGCCGCGAGCGCGTCTTTCGCCACACCGACCTGCCCGACTTTTTGCGCGACCGCGCCGCCCTGGGCGACAAAGCCGGCGACCTGCGCCCGCAGCGCGGCTACCTGGAAAAAGCCCTGCGGGAGATCGGGCGCGGGCGGCCTGCCCAAGTCCTGCGCTTTGGCAATTACGAGGTCAGCGAAACCCTCGCCCGCCGCGACGCGGTAGCCGAGTTCCTGGCGAAACACACCCTCCTGCGCGGCGGCGACATCGTCCGGCTGCGCGTTTTCTCCTACGACCCCTATCTGCCCGCCGAGCAACAGGCCCGGCGGCGCGAAATCATCCACCGCGAGGCCGAATCGCTGCACAAGATCGGCAGCCACCCCAACCTCATCGCGCTCAAAGAGTTCACCATCGCGCCGGAGGACCCCAACCTCTACGTCGAAGTCACCGACTGGTCGGAGGAGGGGACGCTGCGCGCGCTGCTGAGCGACGACGCGCCGGTGTCGTTGGAGCGCAAGTTGGAACTGGCGCAGGGTATCGCCGCCGGCCTGCAGGCCGCCCACGCCGCGGACGTCATCCACCGCGACGTGCGCCCGGAAAACGTCCTCATCGGGCGCGACGGGCAGCCGCGCTTGATGAACTTTGACCACGCCCGGCTGGCGCTGCCCGGCGCGCTCACCGTCGGCCCGCTCAAGCCCGACCCCGACGTGCCGCGCGCCTACCTGGCCCCGGAACTGCTCAACCCCGCCCTCGCGCCCACCCCTACGGGCTGGGGATGATCCTCTTTGTGATGCTGACCGGCAGCACGCTCTACGACGGCCCGGAGCAGGCGCGCGACGCCGCGACCACGCTGCGCGGCCCGGCGGAATACAGCGCCGACGTGCCCGAACCGCTCAACGCCCTGGTGCAGCAGTTGCTGCACCCCGATCCCCGGCAGCGCCCGCAGGACGCCGAGACGGTGCTGGAGACGCTGCGCGCGCTGCGCGAAAAGCCCTCCGACACGGCGGCGGCCGCAGTCCCACCGGAACCGGCCCCGCCTCCGCCGCCGGCCACGGAGATCGAGCCGGCGGTCTTTGCGCTGGACGCGCTGATTGACGGCAAGTATCGCGTCCTCAAGGTGCTGGAGGCGGGCGGCTCGGGCCGCGTCTACCAGGTCTACGACGCCGTCTTTGACCGGACGTATGCGCTCAAGGTCTTTGAGAACACCGCGCAGGCGTTGGGCTTTCTCAAGCAAGAGGCGCAGACGCTGCGCGACCTGGCACACCCGCACATCGTGCGCGTCCACACCTGGGGGCACCTGGCGCAATCCGGGCGCTTTTACCTCATCTCTGATTTCGTGGAGGGCGAAGATCTGCACCCCTACACCACGCCCGACCGCCGCCTGCCCGTCCGCCAGGCGGTGAACGCGACGTTGGATTTGCTCGATGCGCTGGCCTATTTGCAGGAAAAGGGCCTGCTGCACCGCGACGTCAAGCCCGCCAACCTGATGCTCACCGCCGGCGGCCTGGTGTTGGTGGATTTCAACATCGCCGCCCGCGCCAGCGAGGCCGGGCAGACCTACGTGGGCACGCCGGGCTATATGCTGCCGGAGGTGGGGCTGATACGCTGGAGCACCGACGGCGACCTTTTTGCGGCCGGCATCGTGCTCTACGAACTGCTCACTGGCGCGCACCCCTACCCGGAGCGCCAGCCCAACGTCGAGACGCCGCCCACCGACCCGCGCCAGTACGTCCCTGAACTGCACCCCGCGCTGGCCGAGATTCTGCTGCGCGCCGTCTCCGGCGACCCGGCGCGGCGCTACCACAGCGCCAAACGCTTCCGCCGCGACCTGGAAGCGCTGGAGGGGGTGTACTTGCAGGCCGCCGCATCCCGCCCGTGGACCGGCGTGCTGCCCCTGGAGCCGGACGAAATCGGCAGGCCGAACTATAATCCCTACGTCACCCGCTTCCTCAAACTCTACAGCCAGGCGCGGTGCGACAACAGCGGCACGCGCGGCCTCGACGACATCGCCCGGCTGACCTACGTGGACACCCGCCTGGATCGCCTGCTGCGCCCGGCGGTGCTCGATGGCCGCTACCGGCTGGTCATCATCACCGGCAACGCCGGCGACGGCAAGACGTCGTTCATCCAGAACCTGGAAGCCATCGTCGGCCCGCAGGCGGTGGCGCACCCCACGCCCAATGCCGGCGTGTTCACCTGCAAGAGACGGCGCTTTGTCACCAACTATGACGGCTCGCAAGATGAGGGGGCCGAGCGCGCCAACGACCAGGTCTTGAGCGAGTTCTTTGCCCCCTTTGATGATGCCCACTGGGCGACCGCCGAGCCGACCGTTCACATCATCGCCATCAACGAGGGCCGCCTGATTGACTTTTTCGGCGCGGCGCTGCGCCCGACGGGCGGCCAACCGGCGGGGCCAAGCCGCGCTCCAGAGCGCGCCTTCACCCGCCTGGGCGAGACGCTGGCCCGCTTCTTTGAGAGCGACCGGCAGGGCGACGGGCCGTCGCTGCCCGATTGGCTGCTGGTGGTGGACCTCAACCGGCGCTCCGTCGTGGCCTCCGACGACGACCGGGCCTCCATCCTGGAGCGGCAATTGCAGGCGCTGCTCAAGCCCGAGTTCTGGGAGCCGTGCCAGCGCTGCGCGCTGCGCGAGCGGTGCCCGATTTACTTCAACGTCAGCACGTTGGGCGACCCGGCCTCCGGGCCGGAGGTGCGCGAGCGGCTGCGCACGCTTTTGGAGATCGTCCACCTGCGGCGGCAGTTGCACATCACGATGCGCGACCTGCGCTCCGCCCTCTCGTGGCTGCTGTTCCGCGACCAGACCTGCGACGACGTCGCCCGCCTGCTGGCGGCGCCCACGCCGCCGCAGGAGCGGCTGGCACTGCTCTACTATAACGCCTTTGCCGCCGACGGGCAGCCGCCGGAGGGCCGCGCCGACGACCGCCTGGTCAGCCTGCTGCGCCAGATTGACCCGGCCCAGACGACCAACCCCGCCGCCGACCGCGCGCTGCACTTCCAGGGGGTCGGCGGGCTGCCGCGCCTGGCCTTTGAAGCGCGCAGCGATTTAGCGCAGACCTGGCTGGCCGAGTGGCGGCTGCCGGTGGGCTGGGAGGCGCTCCGCGAGCCGGAGACCGCCGCCCAGGTGCGCGCCCGTCACGCGCTGGCGCGGCGGATGGCCTTTTTCGAGCGGCGCGACGGCGACTGGCTCACGATGCTGCCCTACGCCAACCTGGAGTGCTTCCGGCAGGTCACGCAGGCCCCCGATGAGGCACACGCGCTGGCCGCCGACCTGGTCCACGGCATCTCGCTGGCCGAGGGCGCGCGTCACACCGACCTGGCCCGGCAGTACGTCTGCCTGCGCGCCGGGCAGCCGGGCAAGGTCAAGGTCAAATCGTTCCGCCTCTTCCGGCGCGAGGATTTTGGCCTGAGCGTCCCGGCGCACGAGGACGGCCCCTACCTGGAAACCACCCCCGACCGGCTGCTGTTCACCTACGCGCCCGCGGCTGGCGGCGCTCGCGCCGAGTTGATCGTCTCGCTGGATCTGCTGGAACTCTTGATGCAGATTCGCGAGGGCTTTGCGCCGTCGCTGGATGACATTCAGGGCTTTTTCATCAACCTGGTCGTCTTCAAGAACGCCCTGGCGCATCTGCCCTACCGTCACGCCGTGCTGACACGCGACGACACGCAGTTCTACGAGTTGCTGCTGGAGGACAGCGCAAACGTCACCCTGCGCCCGTGGCAGGCGGAAAGGAGCGTGCCCGATGAAGTTGGCGCGTAAGGATTACGAGTTCAACAACACCCAGATCTGCCAGATCATGCCCAAGCACATCGAACTGGACCGGGCGCTGATCAACCTGTATATGCTGCTCAAGCACGACGGCCGCCGTCCGGTGGCGAAAACGGGCCGTACCCCGGTCACGGTGGATCTGCTGGTGGAGCGTCTGACGGAGCAGCACGGCGACACCCTGCGCGGCTTCCGCGCCTATCCCGAGGTCGTCCGCGACTGGATCTACAGCGATCTGGTGGACATGGTCTACCGGGGCCTCCCGGACCGCGAGGCCGTCACCGCGCCGCTGCCGCTGCACCTCAACGCCTACAAGTTGCGCAACCCCAAGCAATCGCTGGACTATCGCGCCTCCGAGCACCTGCTCAGTATGCTGCGTGAGGCCGACCCGGACCTGATCCGGCGGCTGGCCGATTTTCTGGGGCAGGGGATGAGCGCCGCCGGCGGCTACGAAACCTACGACGGGCAGACGCCGCTCGACCTGGACACGCTGATGATCGTCCGCATGGTGGACACTCCCGACTTGAAAGACGGCCAGAGCGGGCAGGGGCTGCCGCTGGACCCGCCCTTGTGCATCGGCCAGGCGCGGCTGCTGTGCAGCGACCTGCGCCGCCTGCTGGCCTACGAGGCCGTCGTGCCGCGCCGGGTGCTGATTGACTATCTGCGCGCGGCCTTTGGGCTGCACCTGGGGCTGTACCTGCTGCGCCTCTTCCGCCAGGTCGCCGGCTGGGTGCAGGATCGGGCCGCGCATCCGGCCTGCCTCAACTGCCCGGTGGATCCCGCTCAGGAGCGGCCTTTCGCCGCCTGCCCCTATGCCTGCCAGAATCCGCAGGCCGAGCGCCCCGCGCCCGAATTGCTGGTGGATATGGGCGAGCGTTACCAGTCCCGTATGGCCGCGCTCTCGCGGGAGACCTGCGCCCGCGCCTACGCCGGCATCAACGATTACATCCACGCCGTTTTCACCATCAACCAGGTCAAACGCTTTGCCGAAAGTGACCGGGGCTACGCCTACCGGCGCTCGGCCGAGTCGGTCGCCGCCTTGCTGGCGCTGCTCAACCGGTCGCCGGAGGCGCTGCAAAACTATTTCAGCGACCGCCTGGACGATCTCTTTTCTGCCGCCGCGTCCACAGCGGACGACGAAAAAGAGCGCCGGGAAATCCAGGCCGTCTACGAGATGCGCGACCTGCCGCCGCTGGCGCGCTTTATCGAACTGGTCTCCCTGGAACGCACCCGCTACTACCGCAAATACCTCACCGAGCAGGTGGATACCGTCTTGATGAAGAACCAGGAGACATGCCTGCTGCGCCAGGGCAAGGGCCGCCGCAACGAGCGCCGCTGGCACATCGGCAGCCAGATGTTGGAGATGCTGGTGCAGATCGCCGTGCTGGAGCCGACCGGCGCGCAGGAGGGGGCCAAGTTCCGCTCCCGCCCGATCCTGATTGACGATTTCACCGCCTGGCTGCGCAAGCGCTACGGGCTGGTGCTGATGCCCGATTGGCCGCAGGCCACCATCCAGGATTACGCGGCCTTCAACGCCAACCTGGGCGCGCTCAAGCGGCGGCTGCGCGAGATCGGCTTTTACACCGACCTCAGCGACGCCTACAACGCCCAGATCATCCGCCCGCGCTATCCGATCGAGCAGGGGTAAGGTTTTATGAACGTGCTACAACCGCTCTCCCATACCGACGTCAACCGCGCGCTGGTGGAAGCCGCGCGCGCGGTGATCGCCCAACGGCTGGCCGAAAGCCGCCCCGGGCACTGTTTGCGCGTCAGCACGCTGCCGGAGCCGGTGATGCGCGATCTGTGCGCGCACCTGAACGCGCCCGGCGCAGCCGAGGCCGACGTGGTGTTGCTGCTCGGCCCGCGCCAGCACGCCGAGGCCCGCTGGCAGGTCACCGCCACCCGGCTGGTGGAACTGCGCAACGCCGGCGCGCGCCCGCTGCTGGCCTGTGTGCCGCCCGGCCTCAAAGCCGCTGCCGAGGATTCATTCGACGTCAGCACTTTTGTGGAGATCCGGTTGGACGACGTTCCGGCGACGCTGCGCCGCGACCTGCGCGCCCGATTGCCCGAAGACATCCGCAACCTGACCGACCAGGCGCTGCACTTGCTGCGGCAGTTGCAGCACCCCTTTAGCGATGACGACGTGGTGCGCTATTACCTGACGCTCCTACACAACGACGCGACCCGCGAGGCCGCCGGCGGCGCGCTCTACCAACTGAGGCTGATCCCCGATTTCGCGCTGCTGGATATACCCGACCGCATCGGCCAGCGCCTGGATCGTAACCTCACCGCGCTGGGCACGCTCACCGGCAGCCTGCAACCGCTGCTGGGCCGCATCCTGGAACTCAAGTTGTGCCCCAATTCCCTGCAACCGGCGCTCTATGCCTTCTTCCAGGCGCGCCCGCTGGATGCCGTGCGCGACTGGGGCGAGGCGATCGCCACCGACCCGGCCTGCCGTCCGCTGGCGCTGGAGCAATGGCCGTTCGAGGGTGAGGTCGCCGACCGTGACCACGTGCTGCTCTTTGTGGATGAATTGAATCTGCCGGCGCGTTACAAAGAGCAGCCCATTGGGGTTGATAATCCGCTGTATCTGGATGTCAAGCGCGCGTCCAGCGTTACCATCAAGTGGAAGACCGATCCCAAACCCCTGGCCGTGCCCGACCTGGCCTATTTCCGCATCGAAATCGTGGGTACCGATGGCGCCCTGACCTGGGAAAGCCGCAACATCCCCAAAGGCAAAAGCACCCGGGCCGAGCGCTCCAGGAAACTCAAGACCGTCGAGTTCCGCGAGCAGGTGGAGGACGGCCTCTACTTTTTCCGCGTGCGCGCCTATACCGAGAGCGGTGACATTCTCAACGCCGAAGACCCCGCCCAATACCCTGCCATCCTGCGCGACCCGCGCAACCCGGAGGGCAAACGCCAGCACGAGAGCGACGATGTCTGGTTCTGGGTGGATGAGAGCGCGCCGCCGCCTGCCGAGCCGCAGCGCAACGTGACGGTTCACTCGTTCCTGGAAGCGCAACTGCTGGCGCAGTTTGCCGCGTTGGAGCGCGGCGAGGATCCCTTGAGCGAGCGCCTCGTCCCGCGCGCTGACAAGACCGGCTGGGCCACCGCTAAGGGCAAGCGCACCGAGGCGCTCTATCACATCGTCTACGACGCGCAGGCCCGTTTCACGCTGCCCGTCAGCGCGCTGCTGCGCCAGATCGAGAGCGAGACACTGGCCCACCCGGAGACGCTGGGCCGCTGGCGGCTCAATTTTGCTGAGGGCGAATCCCGCGAGGCGGTGACACCCACGCTGCGCCAGTTCCGCCACGCCGACCGGATTCCAGAGGCGTTCCTCCAGGCCCGCGATGCGCTCTTCCAGGCACTCCGGCAGGGCGAGATGGATACCATCACCGCCACCGTGGATCTGCTCGCCTACGAAGCGCTGATCCTGGCGTATGCCGACGCCTACAGCGCGTGGCTGGCGCAGATCGAGGCGCATTTCGAGACGCTGGCCGTGCGCGAGGAGGGAGGCCGCAAGCGCACCGATCCCCTCTTCCTGGACCTGGATACCGTGGAAGTGGATCTGGCGGGGGAGCGGGTCTATCTACTGGCCCCGACCCATCCGCTGCGCCTGCTGTGGGCGCTGCAGCGCGCCCGCGTGGCCCGCGCCTGGCTGGGGGCGGCGGCCCAATCCGGGCAGCCCGGGGACCTGCTGCCGGAGCCGGTGCGCCTCTACCTGCGCCAGGGGCCGCCGCCGGTCAACCTGCCGCCGTTCCTGCGCGCCGCCCACGATACCTACCCCGAGGCGATCTCGCGCTTTTACGTGGAGCAGGGGCCGCTCACGCCCTTCTGGAGCCTCTACATCCGCAGCGACGCCCGCGACGGCTGGGCACTGCGCGCCCGCGTGCAGCGCGTGCTGGGCATCGGCCGCCGCAGCGTGGACGCCGCCGCCGTCGGCGGGATCGGGGCCGACGTGCTGACCCACAAGTTCCTGCGCTACCTGGTGCAGCACCCCTACGTGACCACGCTCAAGATCAACGCCTTTAATCCCGGTGACGCGGGGCTGGTTGTGGACGCCATCCTCGGCGTGGAGCGGCAGCGCGCCAAAGAGGGGCTGCCCGAACTGCGCTACGAACTGCGGCTCTTTGCCCGCGCCGCCAATTTGGATGATGCGGGCGAGGCGGTGGACGAACTGCTCAACCCGGAGCGGCAGGTCAGCCCGGAGGCCGATGCGTTCACCACGCCCAGCCAGAACCACCTCTACCCCAAGTTGCGCTTTAGCCGCAACCGCATTCAAGATTTCCGGCGCGAGCCGGAGCGCTACGAGGCGCACGTCACGCTGCTGCACGACCTGTTCCCGGTGGGGGTAGATCTGGAACCGCAAGGTAATGGGCGTTCCAGTTTCGCCTACGGGCTGATCCAGGAGCAGGTGACGCGCTTTGCGGGCGACGGGGCCTACTATGCCTGGCAGCGCCAACTGCTTCCCACGCCCTGCCCGGAACCGGGCCTGCCGCCTCTGCCGGCGGGAGAGAGCGCCGAGGGGCTGAGCGCGCGCCTGGCGACGCTGCTGGCGCGCATCGGCGCGCTGCAGGCCGCCGTCGCCGCGGGCCGCTCCGCGCCGGGCAGCGCGCCCACGCTGCACCTGGCCCTCACCGACGACGACAAGTCGCTCCTCTACCGGGTTCACGCCGTCTCCGACTGGGTCTTTATCATTGACCGGCACCTGGGGCTGGAATACTTTGACAGCGACGCCGGCGACGGGCGGACGGTTTACCTGTTGGACTTTACGCCCGAGTTCGCCGGGGCCGATACCGACCGGCTGCTGCTCACCACCCGCGCCGTGGACGAGGTCACGCGCCTCATCCGCCCCACGTTGGAGGAACACGGCCTGCAGGTGGGCGACAATGTGGAGATCTATTTCCTGCACTTGCTGCGCTCCCTCAGCGGGCGGCTGGCGCTCAAGTTGCTCTCTTCGCCCGCCAGCGTGGGCGAGGCGTTGGGGCTGGCGCTGGCCCGGCTGTTCCTGGAGCAGTACGACCTGCTGGCCGACCGCATCGTGCTGCCGCTGGACGCGCACAGCGCGCTCTTTGCTGCCGCCGAGCAGGATACGGCGCTGGATGACGAAGTCGCGTTCCGGCGCGGTGACCTGCTGCTGGTGACCTGCGACCCGGCGGCGCGCGCGCTGCATTTCCGCATCGTCGAGGTCAAGTGGCGCGGCGACGTGGGCGATCTCAGCGCGTGGATCGCGCTGCGCCAGCAGATCGAGGCCCAGGTGACGCAGAGCGCCGACGCGCTGCGGCGGCACTTTGACCCGCACCTGCGCCCGCTGGACCGCGTGGATCGCCAGGTCAAGACCAAAGAGCTGATTTCTTTGCTGTGCTTCTACTTAGAGCGCTCCCGACGCTACGGGCTGGTGAGCGCCGAGGCCGCCGCGACGCTGCGCCCGTTCATCGAGAGCCTGGATCAGGGCTACACCCTCACCTGCTCCGGCGCGGGCCTGGCCTTTGACTTGAGCGCCGCGGGCGTGACCCCCGACCAGGAACACGCCGGGCTGCTCTTTTACCGCGTGGGGCAGGATGCCATCGTGCGGCTGCTGGAGAACGGCCTGCGCCGCCGCGCCTTGCTGCAGGAGCAGGCGCAGGTCAAACCGGCGACGATTGCCGAGCGCCTCCAACAGCAAGAGACGCGCCACGCGATCGTGGACAAGACCTCGATGCGGCGCGATTCCACCTACCCGCGCGTGCGGACGGATTTTGGGACGAATCAGCGAGCAAGCGAACCTGTGCCGAGCGGTAGTGCGGGATCAGCGGTCGGCGCACCAGTTGTGGAACCGAGGGGCGATCGCCCGTCAGTGCCGGGTCTTCAGCCTGAACCGTTGCTCGAACCTCCAGCGTCTGACGAGGCCGCTCCTGTTCTTCCCCTCACCCCCTCTCCCCCTCCCCCTCCCCCCCCCTCTCCGCTGCCCGCCTACGACGTGCTGCTCGGCGACAGTGGCGCGACGCCGCAGTACGGCATCCTGGGCAAGGCGGCGGGCAAGATCGTCGCGCTGGATTTGAGTGGCGTCAACACCATCAGCCTGTTCGGCGTGCAGGGGGCGGGCAAGTCCTACACCGTCGGCAGCATCGTGGAGATGGCGACCCGCCCGTTCCCCGGCATCAACGTGCTGCCCGCGCCGCTGGCGACGG
>Ga0315285_10001056_pt1 | contig 28668 bp, 15 predicted proteins | sample YL17G09_36_MG_FD_203698 | JGI IMG/M metagenome (GOLD analysis project Ga0315285, IMG submission 203698) | Sediment microbial communities from Yellowstone Lake, YNP, Wyoming, USA - YL17G09_36 | ecosystem: Environmental > Aquatic > Freshwater > Lake > Sediment | place: USA: Wyoming | collected...
GAGACTTTTCATGCCGGAGCGGTGCGTTTTCTCAATTGGGCGGCGGCGATTCCCCCTGCGGATTCTGTTGGCAGAGTGGACATCTGGTACAGTCCGGTTTCGCTCTCGGGTCCGTGGATTCCGGTTGCCCAGAACTTGCCGAATAACGGTCGCTATCAATGGACAGTTCCCGGCGCCAACTCACAAACCTGCTATCTGAAGTACCGGGTGATCGCCGGGCAGGATACAGCGGTTTCTACTACTGAAACACCGTTCAAGATTGTCGGTGGATTGAGCAACCAGCTCTCTGCGTTCGACTTGCTTACCCCGGCGCATCAAAGCGCCTTGACTTACCATTTTGGAGACAGCGTCAGATTCTCCTGGCAAGCCTGTCACCATCCGGTTCCGGATACGGCCGTAACCTACATGGCGGCACTATATGTCAACATCGAAGGTAGCGATGAGACATTTGCCGTGGAGGGTTTGCTCGACACAACCTTCGCCTATGTCCTCACGAATTCGGAGCGATACGCGATAAACCTGCAAGGGAACTGGAATGTGGTGGCATCCACGGCATCCGGCTTGGTGCGACAAAGCAGCTCAACGTTTTCGCTGACTCTTTTGCACGGACCTATCCCCACGTCATTCGACCTGATTTCCCCGGCGGACTCAGCGGCGGTCTCTTACGAGGCGGCTTCCCATTTGCCGATGTCTTGGGAACGGTCAACGATTGCCGATACCACCGCCCTGCCCATCCATTATGTGCTCTCGATCCATCCTATATTGTCTCCGGACACGGTCAATCTGGACAGCCTCGCCGACACCTCGTGCACGGTGAATGTCCGGCAGTACCTGCAGGATGATACCACAGCGGTTCAGCAAGTCGCGTGGTGGGCGACCGCTGTTTCGGGGCATATGCAAGTGGAGTCCAACCAACACGCGAACCTTTTTGTCCGGACCCAGTCGTCTTCTGTGTCCGAGAATCGTGATGCGCTGCCCCATCACTTCGCCATAGCATCAATCGCTCCCAATCCCTTCAATGCGTTGACGACGATCCGCTACGATGTGAGCACGACCGGACCTGCCTCGCTCAAGGTATTTGACGTCTTGGGACAGGAAGTGGCAACTCTGGTAAACGGGACGATTGCCGCAGGACGACATTCGCTGAACTGGAACTCGGGCGGTTTACCGTCGGGTGTCTATCTCTGCCGGATGGAGGCCGGGGGCTTTATGCAAACGCAGAAGATGGTGCTGCTGAAGTAGGGAGGGGCAGTCGCCACCTTTCATGATGATCATCGCAAGGATAGCAGGGCAAGCCGGAGGTTCAGCTGCCGCGCAGCGGCCTGTGGAGCGCAAAAGACCAGCACCCGCCGTCCACCATCATCACCATCATCCGCAAGGATGACAGCGGACGTCGGATCGGACTGATGCTGCGTTGCGCAAGCCAAGCCTTAGGGCATTCGCACCTGACGGTGCCGCCATCACCATCATGGCGAAGATGACGACAGCACGCAGGCAGCAATCTCCGCATCGCGTTGTGCTTGTGCAAGGCGATGACGACCGGCATGTCCCGTGTCAGAAGTTGGCGACCGCCGAGATAAGTAACTGAAACCGAACGACGGAGATCGTTATGAAACTGGTCACACTCTTGACTGTCAGCTTGATGCTGATCGGAGCGACCGTTGTCGGTAGCGGGCATGCGGAAACCTGGCAGGAGCTGCTGGCGCGGGCGGATTCGCTGCGGGAGGCGGCTCAGTTCGATTCAGCGCTTGTGCTGGCACAAAGGGCGCTGGACATCACCGAACGGGAATACGGAGGGGAAGACACCGCGACGGCATCCGTAGTCCGGGCCATTGGGCGCACGTATCTCGAACAGGCGAACTTCGGTGAAGCGGAGCGATATCTGAAACGCGCCCTGTCCATTCGGGAACATGCCTTCGGTCCGGACATGCAGGAAACCGCCGTGTGCCTGCGTGATTTGGGAATACTGCTCGAAGACCAAGAGCGGTGGCCTGAAGCGGAAGACTATTATCGCCGAGCCTTGGCCATTTTCGAAAAGAGCGAGGGTCCGAATGGCAAGTTGTCTGCTTATTGCCTGACCGACATTGGACTGCTCTATGTGCGTCAGGGCCGCTACGCGGAGGCCGAGCCTCTGCTTCGGCGAGCGCTGCAGATCAAGGAACAGCTGTTGGGTCCCGAACACAGGTCTGTTGCGACGGCAGCATCGGGTCTGGCGGCGGTTTATTTGTACCTCGGCCGATTCACGGAAGCAGAGACAATGTATGAACGGGCCCTCGCGATCGTCGAAAGGAGTTCCGATTCTGTCAGCGTCTCAACGTATGCGCATAATCTGGGCAGACTCTGGGCCTATCAGGGGCGCTATGCCGAAGCCGAACTGATGATTCGCCGCGCCCTGAGAATCCGTGAGAGCGTGTACGGGTCCGGACATCCGAAGGTTGCAGAGACTCTCCAGGCGTTGAGTGTAGTGCTCTCGGGACAAAATCGAGAGGATGAGTTGGAGAGTGTCTGTCGGCGCGCGCTGGCCATTACAGAGAAGGCTCTGGGACCCCATCACTCCTTGGTGGCTGCGTCTCTGACAAATCTCGGCTCTTATCTGATGGAGAGGGGACGCTTTGCTGAGGCAGAGCCGGTTTTGCAAAGAGCTCTTGAAATCACGGCGGAGTCTCTGGGGAGGGAGAACTGGCAATACGCTTTCTGCCTTGGCAATCTGGCCGGACTGTATTCAGAACAACAGCGCTACGCGGACGCGGAGCGGCTGCGGAGGCAGGAATTGGTAATCCTGACGAACGCATTGGGACCTGATCACGCCTTCGTCGGTGATTGTATGTCGGACATCGCTGTGCTGTGCTCCAGAACAGGCAGACTCCAAGAGGCTGACTCGCTCTTCGAGCAGGCATTGAGCATCTTCCAGAAGGCTGTCGGGGAGAATTCTCCCGACATTGCCGACATCTCTTACGAACTGGCGCTGAATGCTGAGCAAGAAGGACGGCAGATGGCAGCTGTGAGTCTGTCGAGTCGCGCCTGGCGGATCTGCACGACGAACTTTCGGGATGGAGCGACAGTACTGTCTGAGAGAGATGCCATTCTGTATTCCGCAAAGCAGACGGGTGCGACTGATCATTATCTGTCCCTGCTCCTGTCTTCTGCACGAGACGGGGTTGATGGCGATGAAATCGCCCGTGTTGTACTGACGTCGAAGGAGCAGATTACGGACGGTCTGCTGGCCCGCCTTCGACAGCAGGCACAGGTTTCCGATCCGGAGGTCATGGCGCTCTTGGATTCGCTGAGGTGGGCGAGATATGCCCTCTCCAAATTGTACGTGGACGGGCCGGATCCCGAGCACGGAGATCTCTTTCGGGACAACCTTAGAAAACGTGCTCTGGAGAAGGAGCGACTGGAAGCGGAACTCGCTCGGCGCAGCTCCCCTTTTGCCACAGAACAGGAGCTGTGGGACGTGAACGCCCAAGAGATTGCGGAAGCACTGCCGGCCGGCAGTGTGCACGTTGAGTTCATGAGGTATGGGCATCGAACGGGTCTCGAAGAAGGAGAACCCCGCTACCTGGCGGTTGTGGTGAAGAGTAGCGGGGAATTCTCAGTTTTTCCTCTGGGCAGCACGACCGCGATTGACACGGCGGTGCTCTATTACCGGCAGCAGTTCCGCGATCCTCAGAATCTGGATCCAGCGGCTTATGCTTCAGCGGCCAAGAATCTATACGACCTCGTGTGGCGGCCATTTGCGGCGCTGTTAAGCGGAGCCAGCACGGTGTTTATCGCTCCCGACGGCGATTTGAATCTGGTGTCCTTTGTGGGGCTGATGGATGACCAGCAGAGGTACTTAATCGAGGACTACCCGATTCACTATTTGTCCACGGGCCGCGACTTGATCCGCTTGCAGGAGAGTGTGCCGTCCAATACGGGTTTGCTGGCGATGGGGGATCCGGATTTTGACTGGTCGTTTGGGAAGCCGACCATTGCCGATCTGGGTTTCGCGTTGCTGACGAGCATGAACCTGCGCTCGAGCTGCGAGGCTCTGAGCAAACTGAAGGTCCCGCGACTACCCGAGACGCGAAATGAGCTATCCTCCATCGTGTCGCGCTGGAAGAGCAGCCGTGTCGAACCGGCGGTAACCTATGTGGATACCAGCGCCACGGAAGAGCACTTCAAGCACGACGCGCCGGGCAAACGGGTCATTCATCTGGCGACGCACGGGTTCTACATCTCTGATGAATGTCAAAAGAAGTTGAGCACGCGCGGCGAGTTGGCGATGCAGGAAGGCGGCTACGTGGGCGAGAATCCTCTGCTGCTTTCGGGTCTTCTGCTGGCCGGGGCGAACAAGCACGGGCAGGGAGCGAACGAAGCCAAGTGCGAGGATGGCATCGTCACCGCCGAGGAAGTGGCCGGAATGAACCTGCGGGGGGTGGATTTGGTGGTCCTTTCGGCCTGCGAAACGGGATTGGGGACGGTGAAATCCGGCGAAGGAGTGTAGGGTCTGCGTCGTGCTTTTCAGATGGCCGCAGCGCGCACGGTCATCAGTGCCTTATGGCCGATTGATGACAAAGCTGCCGCCGAGTTTATGGGCCAGCTCTTTTCCGCCCGGAATGAGGATCTGCCCCACGTCATGCAGCGCATTGCCTTGAGCCGGATTTCCGCCCTGCGCAATCAGGGCAAGCCGGACAATCCTTTCTTCTGGGCGGGGTTTGTCGCCACGGGGGATTGGAAAGCACATGGAGTCATCGCGACCACTTGCGGACGCTGCGCAAGCTCCGCATCGTCCGTGAAGATAATGAGAGTGGCGAGGCCACAAGCATCGTAACCATGGCAACACTCGTCTCTACAGACGGGCTGGCATCGCGACGGAATGAGCATGACCTGGTTGTGGTTGACGTACGCTGGGAGCCGAACGTGCCGGAAGCCGGGATCAACGCTTATTGTTCCGGGCACATTCCGGGCGCAGTATTCTTTGATCTTGACATGGATTTGTCAGATCGTACGGACTTGAGCCGAGGACGCCACCCGTTGCCCGATCCGGAGCAGTTCGCGATGACCCTTGCGCGTGCCGGCATTGGTAAGCATACCCGTCTGATTGTGTATGACGACAAGGCGGGATCACTGGCCGTCCGGTTATGGTGGATGATGCGCTGGCTCGGTGGACCTGAAGCCGCACTTCTCGATGGTGGGTTCACAAAGTGGACGCGTGAAGGTCAGCCGGTGGAAGTGGGACGCGGGAGGGATCGAATGCCGACCATGAAACCCTTGCGGCCTGACTTGAATCCTGCGCTGGTGGCAAGCCTGGACGACGTCGAGACCGGGGCAAGCGGGCAGCGGTTGTTGCTGGATGCACGTGCTCCCGAGCGCTACCGTGGCGAAGTGGAACCGATTGATTCGCGCGCCGGACACATTCCCGGAGCGGTCAACGCTCCCTGGCTGGAGAATCTCTCCGGCGGACCGGATCAGACCTTCCAGAGTCCGCAGGCGCTTCGGAAACACTTCGAGTCTTTGGGAGTTGATCATCGCCGCGACGTCGTCTGTTATTGCGGATCCGGAGTCACGAGCTGTCACGACATTTTTGCGCTGGAACTTGCGGGATTTCCCGGTGCCCGGTTGTGTCCCGGTTCCTGGAGCGAATGGATTGTCAGACATCCGTGACGATCGCGCTGCCTCAAGGACGTTGCGTTTAGCACCAAGCCGCGATAACAGGCAAAAGCACCGGCAGTTGAAGCCGTTCCGCACCTTGTGCCGGAGGATAACGACGGTTGCGACACCACGAACTCCGCATCGCGTTGTCCAAGAGGACGACGAAACCTGACCGGCAAACTTCCTATCGCATTTATACAAGAGGATGACGGCGGCCGCGAAGCCCTCAGCAATCTGCCCTCGGTCGAATTCGAACTCAAGAGAGATCAAGCCCGGCCCGAGTACTTGACTCACGACATCTGACTGTCCAGGTCTTGGGGCACACTCCACCTTCAAGAAGCGCATGATGTGCGCCGTGTGACTCAAGGTTACAGCTGCGTTACCACGATTATACCAAGTTATTGGTATCTATCACCGTTGTTGCGGGAGCAGTATTTGCCTTAGGCTTGTTCCGTCAAACATCAGCCGCCAGCGATCGAACGGTCGGTCCTAACACGAAACACGACGTCAGTCAGGGCCGAGACATCGGCTGAGTGCACATGGTCTCCCGGCTGCGCTTCACTAGGTGATGGCCGGGTTAATTTTGCCTCAGGTCGAGTTCGAATTCGGCTCGGTCAAGTGAGCCCGCCGGATATCCGGCAGCGCGATCGTGAAGCTCGCGTTGAGCACAGTCGCGCACGCTGACTCCCCTGGAACCCACCTCGGACAGTCAGGATACTTGTGAGCTTGGTAGAAAACGGCCGGCCCGGAGCCACGACGAAGCCAATCTGATCGCGAGCAGGAACTCAGAGAAGCGCGGTCACCCACAAGACCCAATTGCCCATGGAGTCGCGAAAAAGAGTGATTGAGAACGCGCGAGGATGTGCCATCGCGACGAAAGGCAGTCCCCAAGGTCTGACACCGCACCGATCCCCGAATCCCCCTTGCATTCTGAAAGCAGAACCGGTATATTAGCCTGTTTCCCAGGCCTCGGTCCAGAGCGGTCACGCGTCCTGGCCTCAAACCATGATAATCCTGTCGGAGAACGTTCATGCGAAAGAGACTGTTTCATGTAATCTGGGTGGTGATGATTCTGCAGATCGCCCTGCCGGCGGCACAGGCTCAGTGGACGAGTGAATGGACGTCGGGCAATCTCTCGGACGCCGCCTCCTCCGGCTGGTTTGAATTCCGGCAGACCGGCACAGACTGGGAATATCGCTTCTTTGTAGTGGACACCGTGAGCTTCCGGGTCATGTCGGGTGAATATTCCAACGCGCCGCAGTACACATACACGTTCAATGCCGCCGAGCGTCTCGCCGGAGCCAGCATGTACTCCTTGGGAACCGACTTGACCGGCGACGGAATCGTCGAGTTCTACGTACTGGCTGCCTACGGGACAACCACCGACTACCGGCAGGCGTTCAAGATCTTCAATATCACCTCGGGGAGTATTCTCTTCCAGCGCGACGCGCCTTCCTATTCTTACGGCTATCCGACCGTGTGGGACGCGGACGGGGACGGCGTTCTCGAATGCACATTCGTTCGTTATGACTATCCCTACACCGGGAATCTGGTCCACGAAGTGTACGAGACGGGCGTTGCAGCTCCGGCGCAAGATCGGCCGCCGGCACCATCGGACCTCCGGCTCGGTCAGAACTTTCCCAACCCATTCAATCCGGTTACACGGATCGAGTATGTGCTGGCCCGCGGCGGCCACGTGACGCTTGACGTGTTCAACATCATGGGCCAGAAGCTCCGCCGGCTGGCAGACGGCGCACAGGCAGCCGGTATGCACCAGGTGGAATGGGACGGTGCCGACGACGGTGGACATCCGGCGGCGAGCGGCGTTTATTTGTACCGCTTGGACGTGGACGGCGCGACCGTGGAGGCGCGGCGGATGCAACTGATTCGATGAGGAGACGACGATGAAACTTCACAGCAATCTGGCGGTCAGCGAGTCGGGATTCGTTTTCCTGCCGACCACGGGTGAGACGTTCACCGTCAACGAGCTGGGGCGCGTGGTTCTGCAGGCGCTGCAAGTCGGCGCGAGCGAGGAAGAAATCATCTCCGAGATCCAGCAGCGCTGCGAGGTGGACAAACTGACCGTGGAGCGCGATCTTCAGGACTTCGTAGCCCAACTCCAGCGGCACAATCTGCTGGCCAAAGAGAAGTGACGGAGACCGCCGTGAACGTTGCCGTGACCGGTCTGAACGCGACCGACAATCCCGGACCGGGCGTGCCGGTGATCCGCAGCATCCGCGAAATGCCGGGCTTCGACGGTCGAATCATCGGACTTCTCTATGACGTGCAGGAGCCGGGCGCCTACATGGAGAAGGTGGCGGATCGCTGCTACATGATGTCCTATCCGTCGAGCGGCGTCCAGGCGCTCTATGACCGGCTGATGTACATCCACCAGCGTGAGAAGCTCAGCGTGCTGGTGTTGACCCTTGACGCCGAGTTGTACAACTTCGAGAAACTCTCCGGCCGGCTGCACGCGGCGGGAATCCGCACGTTTCTGCCCTCGACTGAGCAGATGGTCATGCGCGGCAAGGACAAACTGGCCGGCTTCTGCGAAACGCACGGCTTCCGCGCTCCGGTGACCATCGTTCTGAACACCGTGGCCGATCTGCATTCGGCGTCCTCCAAGCTCTCCTACCCGTTGGTGGTGAAGGGCATCTTCTACGACGCGCAGGTGGTGAACAGCTACGAAGAAGCGTTGACCGCGTTCAAGAAGATTTCCGCGAAGTGGGGTCTGCCGATCATCGTGCAGGAGTTCATGGCCGGTGACGAGTACAACATTGCCGCCCTCGGGGACGGCAACGGCAACACGGTCGGCGCGGTGGCCATGCGCAAAACCTATGTCACCGACAAGGGTAAAGGATGGGCGGGCGTGACGATTGACGATCCGGCCCTGCTGGATGCGGCGCGCAGGGTCATCGCCACGACCAAGTGGCGCGGGGGGATGGAACTGGAGTTCGTGAAATTGAGGAGCACGCAGGAATATGTGCTCTTGGAAATCAATCCGCGCTTTCCGGCGTGGGTCTATCTGGCGACCGCCGCGGGGCAAAATCTACCCGGCGCGCTGGTGGCGTTGGCGATGGGTGAGAACGTAAGACCCTACCAATCCTATGAAGTCGGCAAGATGTTCATTCGCTGTTCGTGGGATCTGATCGCAGACTTGAAGCAACTGGAGCGGCTGACGACAGCGGGAGAGAATTAGCTATGGCAACCGGCAAGCAGCGCTATGAACGACCGACGATTGTCAAGCAGCAATCGGGTCTGATGAATAAGATCGGCTGGCGCAGCGAGGCCGTTCCGGTCACTGCTGTGGACGGAGTGGCCGTTCCGGATCTGATCGCGCAATTCGGCTCGCCTTTGTTTGTCATCTCCGAAAGCGCGATTCGTCGCAACCAGCGACGCGCTCAGCGCGTGTTTCACACCCGCTATCCGAAAGTGCAGTTCGCGTGGTCGTACAAGACCAACTACCTGAACGCGGTCTGCGCGATCTTTCATCAAGAAGGTTCTTGGGCGGAAGTGGTCTCCGAGTTCGAGTACGACAAGGCCCGGAGACTCGGCGTGGACGGCGGTCGCATCATTTTCAACGGCCCGCATAAGAGTACTTCCGCTCTCAAGAAAGCCGTGGAAGACGGTGCCCGCATTCATCTGGACAATTTCGACGAGCTCTACAAGCTGATTGAGCTTACGGAAGGCTCCGGCCGAAGCGCGCGGGTGGCCGTGAGAGTGAACATGGACACCGGCGTCTGTCCCCAATGGGATCGCTTCGGCTTCAATCTTGAGAACGGCGAAGCATGGCAAGCGCTGGTGCGGATCATGAACGCACCGCAGCTCAAGCTGTGCGGGCTGCACGCGCACATCGGCACCTACATCATGGCCGCTGAGCCGTACCGGATGGTTGCATCCAAGCTTTCGGAGCTCGCCCGGTCCCTGCGCGAGCGGTTCGATCATCGGATTGAATACGTGGACGTCGGCGGCGGTTTCGCGTCGCACAACACCTTGCACGGGCAGTACCTGCCCGCCGAGGGAATGGTGCCGAGCCTCGAGCAGTATGCTGACGCGATCAGTGCCGGTCTCCTCGAGCATGCGCCCGATCCGGCCGATTTGCCGACACTCATTGTGGAAACGGGCCGCGCGCTCATTGACGACGCGGCGTATCTTTTCTCCAGTGTGATCGCCGGTAAACGGCTGGCTGACGGACGGCGGGCGACCATCATTGACGCGGGTGTGAATTTGCTCTTCACGAGTCTCTGGTTCAAGCATGAGATCTCGCTGACGCAGGATCACAGCCTTTTCTCCGAGGACACGGCCCTCTACGGCCCGCTGTGCATGAACATGGATCTGATCCGGGAGCAGGTGAGCCTGCCGCCGTTGAAACCGGGCGACGTGCTGGCGATTCACGACGTCGGCGCGTACAACATGACGCAGTGGATGCAATTCATCACGCTGCGGCCGAACGTGGTCATGATCACGGCCGACGGCCGGCCGCAGCTCGTGCGCAAGGCAGAGACTCTCGATATGATGTTGCAGCAGGAGATTCTTCCGGAACATCTTCACTGGCAAGGGCAGCCGTAGACCATGAGCCGGCTCCCGGAAAGCGCGCGACACCTCGCCGATTCAATCCTCTACAGTTACGCGCAGATTCTCTTTTCGAACCGCCGCTGGTCGGGCGCGTTGCTGCTGGCCGCGACCTTCTTCAGCCCGCACATCGGGCTGATGGGACTGGCGGGCGGAATTCTCAGCAACCTGCTGGCCTATGCTCTCCGCTATGATCCGGGACGTATTCGAAGCGGGTTTTACGGATTCAACGGCATTCTTCTGGCCGCCGCCTTAGGCTATTTCTACGGATTCTCGCCACTCATTCTGATGCTGTTCCCGATTTTGGTGGTCATCACCTTCTTCGTCGCGGCGGCGCTGGAGAATCATCTTGCGGTTGGGTTCAATCTGCCCGGCCTCAGCCTTCCCTTCGTTCTGGCCCTGTACGTCTCGATGGTGTTTCTGAAGAATTACGGCGACCTGGCGCACAGCATGCTCGCGCCGAGCGTGCCGGCCTATCTGCGGTCACTTCCGGCCGGGGTTCAGCACTACTTCTCGGGGCTGGGACTGATTTTTCTGCAGAGGAACGCCGCCGCAGGAGTACTTATTGCCATCGCGATCTTGCTCTTTTCGCGAGTGCAGTTTGTTCTCACGGCAGTCGGTTTTGCCGCCAGCTCGCTGTTTCTTTCTCTGCTCTTGCCGCAGAAAGCGGATGCTCTGGTGGTTCTGGCGGGTTTCAACTCGATGCTCACGGCCGTCGCGTTGGGTGGCAGCTTGGTGATTCCCTCACGCAAATCGCTGCTGCTGGCGCTGGCATCGGTGCTGATGGTGGTCGTCTTCGCCGGCTTTTTCCTGCAGCTTTCGTTGCTGGCCAATCTACCCGCCCTGGTGCTGCCGTTCAATGCGATCACGCTGGCGACGCTCTACAGTCTTAAGTTCCGGCAGAAGTCGAGTGGTCTCGTGCTGCTCTACTTCGCACCCGGAACGCCTGAAGAAAATTATTATGACCACCACAGCCGGCAGGCTCGTTTCGACCGGCTGAAGCGCTTCATGCCCGATGTGCCGTTCCACGGCGAGTGGACGGTCAGCCAAGGGCATGACGGCGATCTGACACATAAGGACAAATGGCGGCACGCCTGGGACTTCGTGGTCACGGATGAGTCGGGGCAAACGTTTGGCGGTGAAGGCAAAGAGCTCCCAGATTATCACTGCTATCGCCTGCCGATTATTGCGGCATTGGACGGAGAAGTGTCGCTGGTGGTGGACACGATTCCCAACAACCGGATCGGCGAAGTGAATCTCGCGCAAAACTGGGGAAACACGATTGTCCTTTCCCACGGCGAGGGGCTGTTCTCGGCGATGTCGCATCTGGAGCCGGGATCGGCGCGTGTCAAGGCCGGCGACCGCGTCCGGCGAGGTGAGGCGCTCGCGCTTTGCGGCAATAGCGGGCGCTCGCCGGAACCGCATCTGCATTTCCAATTTCAAGCGACCGACAAGTTGGGAGATCGGACGCTCGCCTATCCGTTCGGATATTTCATCGAGCGACAAGAGACCGGTCTTGCGCTGCGAACGGCGGAGTTCCCGAGCCCGGGAAGCCGGATACAGAACGTCACCGAACATCGTGCCGTGCGCGACGCCTTCGCTCTGAAGTTCGGTGCCAAGCTTGCGTTCGCGTGCGCATTTGAAGGGAAAAAGGCGGGAAGGGAATGGTGGGAGGTGAAGGCCGACGCTTATGACACGCTCTACATTGAGTCATCGGCCGGCGCCACGGCTCCCTTCTTCTGCAATGACCGCGTGATGTACTTTTCGAATTTCAACGGCAACCGCCGCTCCGCTCTCTACTATTTCTATTTGTCGGCCTTGCAGGTGCCGCTCACGTTTCAGCGCGGGCTGACCTGGAAAGACGACTACCCACTCTCGAAAGTGTTTCATTCTTCGCTGCGCTATCTCAGCGAGCCGTTTCTCTTCTTCGGCTGTCCGCTACGCGCCGAGGGGACGTTTACGTTTGATCAGGAGTCGAACGGCTCTCGCGAGTTGATTCTGAAGTGCGTGACGGCGGTGCGGGGTCGGGGATTCTTCTCCGCCGTACATCAGGGCGGTTCAGGTCGGGTGACGGTCCACGAAGATGGCGGCATCGCGCACTTGGAATTCTCGGAAGACGGGCAGCGCACATTCACCGCCCGCTGCGTGTCATGAGAAAGCCATGAAGCTTCAGGAGGATTCTATGACCAGACTTCGCTGGGTACTTCTTCTCCTTCTCTGCGATCTCATCCCATGTCAGGCGGGAATGGTTCAGTCGCCGCCAGCCGACAGCGTGGCCGCTCGTTTCCACCGTTCGCTGGAACTTGAACAAAACGGCCGGATCAACGAGGCTATTCAAGCCTTGAATGACGTTGCAACGAGTGATTATCTGGTTGTCCTTCGCCTGGGCTGGCTGCATTATCAGAACAAGGCCTACGACCGTTCACGGGGATTCTATGAAGATGCCCTGCGCTTGTCGCAGAACCGGAGCGTCGAGGCGTTGCTCGGTGTGACGCTGCCCTTGGCGGCGGAGGATAAGTGGGACGAGGTCGAGCGCGCATACCAGCGGATTCTCGCACTCGATCCCAAGCAGTACGATGCCAACCTGCGGCTGGGACAGATCTACCTGAACCGCAGGGATTATGCAGCGGCGGAAAGGCATTTAGTCACCGTTCAACGCGCGTATCCCGGTCACTACGAGCCGAATCTCTCTTTAGGGTGGACTCTCTATCATCTGGGCCGAACGGACGAAGCAAAAACCTGTTTTATGCGAGCGCTGATGCTCAGCCCGGATGACGCGAGCGCCAGGGAAGGATTGAAACTGGTGCCGTGATTCGCCTTCTTTGGATGATGGCTTGTCTCGCTCTGGCCGTGTCACCGACTGGCGCGGCCGTTTGGCAGGTGCGTCCCAGCGCATTTGTAACGTGGGGCGACTACTCGGACAGCCGCACTTCGCGAGAATGTGCGGCTTACCTATCGGCGGCGCATTCGGGTTGGCTGGTCAGCACCGGGTACGGTGATCTGAAGATTGACCATGAAGAGTGGACGTATCATCAAACGCAGTGGACAGCGGGGGTATTGTATGCACGGTCATCGTGGTCAGCGCGGGCCTACTACTCGCAAGTTCGCGGTGACTTCGACGCGACGGCTTACGTGTACCACTCTATGGACGACGGTTCCCTCTGGAACGGCGAGGCAACCTGTTCGCTTGGGCAATGCGGCTTCGGCTATGCGTTCACCCGGTTCCACGGCAAAGGCTATTGGGATCGCACGACCGCGCAACACACGGCACGAATCGAATGGACACCGCACCCCTCTCTGTTTCTGTCCGTCCGGCCGAATTATGTGCGGATCAATGACGGCCGTCGGCTGGAATCCATGGTGATCCGTGTTCACGATCAGCCGGTGCATTTTCTCGTTCTGAAATTTGGCGGTATGATCGGAAAACGTGCCTACACTTTCGACAACGACCTTTTCACGCTTTACAATCAGGAGGAAACCCAGCGCGGACTGGTGTTCACCCAAGCCGACCTGCTGCTCAGCCGTCGGATCAGTGCGATGGTCGAGTACATTCTCACGTCCTTCGACGGCTATGAGATCACCTACATGGTGATGGGCTTGAGGGCCGTCCTCGGGTAGACGAACGGTGCGTCGGCCGAACTCTCGAGCGCCCGGACTGCGGTCTCGCGCCGGCAATGTTTTGCACTTTCAGGGATGCGCCGCCGCAAAACCACGGGTGTGTTTTCCGTCAACCCCTTGCTCAAAGCGCACGGGAGTGTTTCGGCGCGTCGGCGGACATGAACATCGGCCACAGCGACTCAGCCACCGTCCGTATTCCGCATCGCTGCACAGACAGTAACGCTTCCGCGAAAACACGGCGCTCCGTGACCCGATTTTGGGGATGCCGGGTCAGATTTTGGTCGGTGCTTGGAATTATTTTGCGGCGCTTGCTGTCACTGGGCATGATCCCACTGGGTGGCACTTGATTCGACTGATGAATTAATACACACATTTACACGGATTTACCCACGCTCGCTCCGTGCCATCATTCATCTCGGAGACGTTTCCAGCCATGAAGCTGAGTCTGTTCACCGCATCATTACTACCTCGGATGCTGCGGTGTGCGAACCATGAATCACTGTCATTGCATGCTGAGCAAACGCTTGCGCAGGCGCGATCCGCGGAGTATATTTATTGATGACGTGAAATCTCTCGCCATGGATTGACTCCGAGTTTCGATGACGTACTTTGGAGGTCGCATGTATAGGATACCGCTTCTGTTAGCTTGCCTGGCCGCCCTGCTGTCAGCCGATTTTTCGGCGTTGGCGACGGTCAAGAGTTGGAACCATGCCTCCGGTGGAACCTGGTTTTCGCCAAGCAGCTGGACTCCTTATGGGGTGCCCGGCAGCGCCGACAGTGTCAGTATCACTCTTAACGGCATGTACACCGTGACCATTGACTCGCATCGCGTGACCATTGCCCGGCTGGTTTTGGGCGCGATCACCGGAATCCAGGCTCTGCGGATCATTGCACCCGCGGACAGCCTGATACTTACCGGCAGCAGTGTGATCCGCGGCCACGGCAATCTCAACGTCGGTCAGAATGTCCTCATGGTGGCCGGATGGCCGGACACACTCACCAACAGCGGCACGATCTCGGTTGACTCCGTTGGAGTCATCGGACTCGGCTCGGATTGCTATTTGAGGAATCAACCGGGCGGCACCCTCGTGTTGAATGGCTCGGCGGACATTATGGGCGATTTCAATGGTCAGGGTTTCGACAGCTATGTGGAGAACGGCGGCTCTATGGTCAAGAGCGGAGGCGACACGCTGACGCTCTACTGCATGTATACCCAATGGTCCGGGGGGACCCTTTCGCTCCAGAGTGGTATGATGCGCGCCTGGGAATTCACGACAAACGGGCTGGTGACCCTCGCTTCGGGAACGGCCACGAGGATGAACTCCGATGGGGTCTGGGGCTGGGCGGGTATTGACACGGGCGGAGTGGTGGACATGCAGGGGACGGCGAGTATCTCCGGCGATATCGCTATCGAGAACCGCGGCGAACTCCGGCACACGTTGGCGGGCACTTCAGTATTTGCGTCGCCTTATCAGCCGCACTCGCCTCCCAATGACGGAGAGATACGCGTCCTGGCGGGCAAGCTGTCCATGACCCATCCGTGGGGCATGATTGACGGGTTGGTGGTCATTTCGCCATCGGCGGAGCTTGAGGTTTTCAATGGGTCATTCTCGTCATTTTCTTCCCTGACATCCGCCGTGGCCGATTCGGGAACCCTCACCCTCGGAGGCGATTACGTGACAAGTGTGACCGGCATTTTTTCCTTTTCCGGCGTTCTGCAGATCAGCGGTTTCTATGTCGCCTTCGATCCCGCGACCGATCCGGTGAACGTGCGCTCGTTCACGATTGAGCCCGGCGCGAGCTTTCATTCCTCCGTGACGATCCAGACGGACATCGTGAACATGAACGGCGGGACGACCGACGCTGATGTGGTGGTCAGCAGTCAATACAGTTGGACGGCCGGTGATTTTGTGGGAAGCGGCGGATCAGCCATCACCATTGACCCGGGAACCAACCTCGATGTTCACGGCCCCGCGGCGAAGCAGTTGAACACGCGGGATCTTTTCATCAGTGGCACGGCCACTATGTCCGGATCGGGCCAATTTTCAATGGCTGGCGGCGCCTCGATTGTCGTGGATCCGGCGGGTTCCCTCACGGTCGGCGACTCCATCAGCATTACCGGCACGGGCGACAGTCTAATCAATCACGGGCAGTTGACCTTCGTTTGCCCGCACCACACGGCGACCATTGGCGCGTTTCTGTACAATCAGCCGACCGCGCGCACGCCGGGGACCATTGACATTCTGTCGGGCCAAGTCGTGTGCGCCAGCGCCGAGAACATGGGCGCGGTCAACCTGTCGCCGGGTTCCGAGCTGTGCGTGATCGGGCAGTGGAACAACGACGGAGTGATGGTCCTGAGCGACGGATCACTCTGCACGGTGTCGGGAACCCTGGAGAACGGGTTGTCAGGCGAGATTCACCTGAACGGCGGGGCGGAAATCCAGGGGAGCGGCACGGTCAACAATGCGGGACTGGTGGATCGCACCGGCGGCGCACGGCTATCCCCCACCCATAGCGTCATTGGCGCCATTTTCATCAATCTCGAGGGTTCCGGTCTTCTGGAGATCATCGCCGACACCCTCACGCTGATGAACGGCGGGTCCAACGCCGGCGACATTTTCATTCACACGGGCGCGGTGCTGCGTATTCTGGGAGCGTTCTTTAATGAACCGGCCGGGATCATTCGCGGCGGTGGAACGCTCGATATCAGCGGTGCGGCCTTCACCAACAGCGGGGCCATCGCCCCCGGATCGTCCCCCGGAACTCTCAGGATCGTCGGTGCTCTGAGTACGCAGGGAACGATCCATATCGAGGTTGCCGGCCGGCTGCCGGGAAGCGAGTATGACCGCCTGCTGATCGACGGAAATGCGGACTTGGGCGGAACTCTCCAACTTTCCCGGCTCAACGGCTTCATACCCACCTTGACGGACACTTTCCGCTGCATCACCTTCGCCGGCCGCAGCGGGGAATTCGCCGCTGTCACGGGCACGCCCGTGGGCAACGGGACTTACATGGAAATTGACTACCGTCCCAACGAGGTGGTTCAGTATGTGTGCAACGGCATCTCGGATATCGCCACATCTGTCGCCTCCATCACCGATTCCATTCATTGGCACCGGGAAGATACCTTAGGTCTGGTCATCTGTAATCAGGGTCATTGTCCTCTGGAATGGACAACCGAATTTGCTCCATTCAATCCGGGTTATCCGGACGACTGTCCAACGTGGGAAGGAGTGGAATCGGGTGGATCGGGGCTCCTGACGCGCGGGCAATGCGCACCCATGCGAGTTGCCGTCAGCGCATGGTGCCCGCCGGGCACGTACACCAGCCAGATTCGGATTGCCAGCAATGATCCGGACGAACCTCTTACCGTGATTCCGGTTCAAGTCATTGTTCCGAGCATCTTCGATGTTTGTCACAACGTTTCAATGCAACCGGATTTCCTGAGCATTAGTGACGCGGTTGGCTTTCTGATTGACGAAGGCGTTTTCGAACCGACCCTCTTCAACGTTTGTCCTGATGATGACTATGGGTATGCGACCATCCCTGCGATTGCGGGTGCTTCCGCCGTGAATACCATCACCTTCCGGTGTGAAACGGGGTCAGCCAGAATGCGCTGCAACAATGCGCCGGCACTGACTTTGGATGGTGCGGATCACATCATCTTCGATCACATCGGTTTTGAGAATTACGGTACGGGGGGAACCTATCCCTTTGCGGTGCGGCTGACGAACGGCGCTGACAGCAATGTCATCCGCAACGCGTACGTTACCGGTCCAAGCCTCACCAACACTTCATCCTCCGGCATCTATGCGGACGGGACCGGCAACGACGGCAATGTGCTCGAAACAGACACGGTCGTCAATTCCTACGCCGCTATCCGTCTCGGGAGCACTACCGCCTCCTGCACGGGCAATGAAGTCCGCAACTGTTTCATCCCGGAATGCGTTGCCGGAATCTACCTCCGTCGCCAGGCCGCAAAGATCCACGACAACGATATCCAGCCCGGTTTTTCGGGCGCAGCCTTGGCGGTTTGCGGTGTGTATTCTCCGACGCAGGCGGTGGGCGACACGGCTTGGGTTTACAACAACCGGATTCATAATTTCCGGGGAACGACCGAGGCCATTGGAGTGAAAGTTTCGTCTAGTACAGCCGGTGTGATCCGGGTGTTCAATAACTTCATCTACGACTGGCAAAACACCGGCGGTGTTGTCTATGGAGTTCATGTCGGAAATTCGCACCGCATGGAATGCCATTTCAACAGCATTCGCATTAACGATGTACTCACGAGTGCCGACATAGCAGCCGTCGGCATATCGTCCAGTACAGCCTATCTGTCCTTGTCCAACAACGTCTTGGAGGTCGACGAACCGACGAGTGTATGCCGGTCCATCTATCGCGTGAGCGGCACTCTAACCAGCAACTACAACTGCTTCTACGGCAGTGGCGCCCAGTATTTCGTGGGGACGAACGGAACCACGAACTACTCGACGCTGTCCGCCTGGAGATCCGCCATGGGATTGGACCTGCAATCCAGACAGGGCGATCCCGGATTCTATGGTGCGACGGATCTTCACATAGACCCCTTCGCTTGGCTCGTTGACAGCGCCGGCGTTTCGGTGCCGGGAATCACGACCGACATTGACGGTAGTCCCCGGGCTGGCGTGCCCGACATCGGAGCCGACGAGTATGTATTCAACCGCGAGCGCGTGAATGATTTGGTGATCCGCGTGAACTGGGGCGTCAGCGGTGTTGATCTCGCCTGGGGATCGGTCGTGGGCGCCCGCAGCTACCGGGTTTACCGGACCGATCCGAGCACGTACAGCATCTACCCGTCCCTCTGGGTCGCGACAACGGCCGATACCAACTACACGCACTCGGGAATCCTCTCCACGGCGGCGCATTTGATCTATCAGGTGAGGGCTTCCTCGTCTGCGCCGTGAGGCTCTGTTTCGTGCGCCGTTGCACGACGGCGCAAGGGGCGAACTTTGTTGGAAACGGCATTCGACTCGCCGCCGGTTTCTCCGCGCGCGCCTTCCTTCGTCCTCTCCCGGTCTGAATTCTGCCGCATTGAACGCGGAAGATTTGCCATGCGGTTTTTGGCTGTTCTCACAGGCGTCAGTCTTCTTCTGGTCAGGCTTGCCGCCGGGCAGGACTGGGAGAGTCTTCAGGCACGCGCCGACTCTCTGAGTCAACTCGGTCAGTACGCGGAGGGAGCCGCTGCGCTGACGGAAGCGGTATCTCTGGCTGAGGCCCAGTACGGCCCAGCGGACTCGACGGTGGCCATGCTGCTCGAGGCCCTTGGAAAATGCCGCTACCGTCTGGCCGACTACGTCAGTGCGGAACAAGTGTGGAACCGGGCGCGGGACATACGGGAAAAGACCTCGGGAGCGGGTTCCATTGTCACCGCCCGCGTGCTCAATAACCTGGCGGTTCTTTGCAAGGCGCAGGGGCGGTACAGCGAAGCGGAGACTCTCTGCCGCAAGACACTGGATATTCGCGAGCGAACGCTGGGACCGGATCATCCCGAGGTGGCCGTCAGTCTGAATAACCTCGCGAACCTGCTGCTCGTGCAGGCACGCTACGGTGAGGCGGAGGCGGACTATCAGCGGGCGCTGGATATCAGCGAGCGCAGCCTCGGCGAGAACGATCCGAAAATCGCCATTGGATTGAACAACCTCGCGGCTCTTTATCACATGCTGGGCCGGTACAGCGACGAGCAGCCCCTCTACAGGAGAGCCCTCGCCATCCTGACCGAGGCTTACGGGCCGGAACACCCGGATGTCGCGCAGGCCATGAATAACCTCGGCTACATGTACCATGACATGGGCAGCTATCCGCAAGCCGAACCGCTTTATCAGCAGGCGCTCACCATTGAAGAGCGGACGCAGGGCATGGAACACCCCAAGGTGGCGGCGACGCTCAGCAACTTGGCGCGCCTCTATAGCGACGAAGGAAAGTATGATCTGGCCGAGCCGCTCCTCCGGCGATCACTGGCGATTGGGGAAAAGACGCAGGGTGCAGATCATCCCGAAGTGGCCGAAATCCTGAAGAATCTCGGAGACCTGCTGCAGCTTCAAGAGCGCTATTCCGAGGCCGAAGCCACCTACCAGCGGGCGCTGGCCATCCTTGAGAAGTCGGTCGGGAAGACGCATCCGATCGAAGCCGGGATTCTGTTTGGTCAGGCCATGGTCGCGCGCCACGCGGACGACTACGCCCGAGCCCTGCGCTGCGAGTCGCGGGCATTCTCCATCCGCCGCAAGAATTTCAGCGAAGGCTTCGCCGGTCTTGCCGAACGTAACGCTCTGGAATTCTCCCGCTTCTTTCAGGATGAAGCTTCGAATTACCTTTCGATTCTGCTGGACTGCCCGGATGGAGCCGCCGTCAACCGCGTCGAAATTGCGCGCGTCGTGCTCTCGACGAAGGGACAGGTTTCGGACGGCATCTTCGCGCGACACCGAACGGTCGGCGCCATCGCCGCGCTGGTGGACTCGCTGAATCAGGCGCGGCAGGCTTTGTCGCGCCTGTACGTCGAAGGGCCGAATCCGGCGCGGGCGTGGGCCTATGACACCGACATGATGCGCGCCACCCGGCACAAGGAGCAGTTCGAGATGGAGCTTGCCCGGTGCAGCGCCGACCTGCGCAATGAGAGAACGGCGGCCGACATTGATCCGGCGAAGGTCGTGGCCAAGCTCCCGCCCAAGAGCGCCCTGGTGGATTTCGTGCGCTATGAGCATCATCTGAGTTTGGAGGTCACCGAGGGGCGTTATCTGGCGGTTGTTGTCCGCAGCAACGGGAAAATTTCGGTTCATGCCTTGGGCGCAGCGGCGGATATGGATTCGGCCGTAGCGCGCTATCGCAGCCATTTCCAGAATCCCTCGACCGTCGAAACCAGCCAGCCCGAATACGCCGCCGCCGCGGAGGACTTGTATCGCAGGGTCTGGCAGCCGCTGGCGGCGCCACTGTCCCAAACGAACCTGATCTTCCTCGCGCCGGATGGCGCCCTCAGTCTCGTCTCCTTCGCAGGTCTTCTGAACGCGGAAGGAAGTTACCTGATCGAGCAGTATGCGTTTCACTATTTGTTGTCGGGGCGCGATCTTTTGACGCCGGTCAGTACGGCGCCGCGCGGCAACGGCTTGCTGGCGATGGGAGATCCGGACTACGACGCCTCTCCGGGGTCGCGCATCGGGCGGCAAGCTCCCCTTCCGCTGCTGGCGGGCGTTCAGGGCGCGTTGGCGAGTTTCATGCCTCGCAACATGACCTCCGGCTGCCGCGCACTGCGCGATCGCCGCGTCGCCCGGCTTCCGGGAACGCGTGTCGAGGTGCAACGCTTGGCCGAGCAATGGAGCGCACTGCGAGGTGAGCCGGTGCTCACCTATTTCGACAGTCAATCCAGTGAGGAAAACCTGAAGCGCGACAGCCACGGCAAACGGGCCATCCATCTCGCCACGCACGGCTATTACATCTCGGAAGAGTGCCGGCCCGAGCATACGGGGGCCGGTTTTGTCGGCGAGAGTCCGCTTCTGCAATCGGGTTTGTTCCTGGCGGGATCGAATCGGATGGGGCAAGGGGCGACCGATCAAGGCGTGGAAGACGGCATCGTCACGGCCGAGGAAGTGGCCGGCTTGAATCTGCAAGGGGTGCAGTTGGTGATCTTATCGGCGTGCGAGACCGGCATCGGTCGCGTGCGATCCGGCGAAGGCATCTTCGGTCTGCGCCGCGCCTTTGAAATGGCCGGCGCGCAAACGGTGATTAGTGCGCTGTGGGCGGTGGATGATCAGTCGGCCGCGGCTATCATCGGGCAGTTGTTTGCAACGGGAGAAGACAACATGGCGGATGCCATGCGCGACTCCGCCTTGAAGATGATTTATGAACGCCGCAGCGCGGGGCGATCGGATGATCCGTTCTTCTGGGCCTCGTTTGTTCTCACGGGTGACTGGCGGAGAAACTGAGAAGCAAACCCACCGTCCTTGCTTGCCACAGACATTTCGTTTTGCTAAGCGGATGGCGTCAAAAAGCAGATCAGACTTCAGACCATGAACATCGCACGGGTCACGGGCTCGACCAAGGGCGTCGGCCTTGAAAGCGCACGTCAACTCGCCGGCGTCCCGATCTGAAACACGGATAAGAGTTATCGAAGAGATCCTCTTTTTGAGTCGACTCGGTTACGGAGTGCTGGCATGTTCACCGCAATTCAATCGCTTATGGAACAATAACCCACCGCCGAGGATTCATCTTGGGGAGCATGTCTTGACGAGCTAATCCTCGGCTGTGAAAGTGGCAGGCTTCGCTCATTCGTCGCGAAGACCGCACGGCATCAGCCTTGATCCGCATCGCCTTAGTGCCAGGAGGTCTGACAACATACTGCCTGACAAGGTGCAGATTCCCCATCTCGGGAACGGCAATTTCCATTGTCCTCAGAGCGGTGTTAGAAGCGAGCTGAACTCAAGGGACCGGCCTCTATCTTCGGGTAGTTGATCGTCCATCAGAAGAGAGCAAGAAAACGTGTTCGTTCCCCTGATCTTGCCCCCGAAACCGTGGTCCTGTATTTGTCCTGTTACCCGTTGACTCTGGTTGTTAGAATATGGACTTAGCTGTACTTTGACGTGAAGCCCCGGATGGGGCTTTCTCTTTGATCTTACATGGCTTATGTGGTCAGCCCACAAAACAGACGAAGAATTCGATCCCCGCCGTCTCCACGAAAGCCCTTGTTAACACTCGCGTTAGCGAGAGTTTCTTGTCCGTTGATGAAGATGTGACGTGATGGCTTTCCGACCAGCTCATGACGGCTCATTGACTCTCGGAGAACAGTTTACTAACTTGAGATCCATGCACTTCGGCTGAGGGTTCCACTCTGCCGGACCCTTTGGGATGAGCGAATCTTCCGCTGAAGACGTGGCCGATTCGCTCGTGTTCTCTTGCGCTTCCTGCGCCACAAGCTCGGCATCGCCCGCGCGCCATGTGCGCCGCAGGGTTCGATGATGAACGACGCCGCACGGAATTTGTCGCGCGGGAAGAAATCCGCATGAGAATCAACCGGAAACCATGAAAAGAAAATGATGAAGCGTCGCGAAGACTTGAGGAATGTCGCCATTATCGCCCACGTGGATCACGGAAAGACGACCTTGGTGGATGCGCTGCTGCATCAATCGGGGGTGTTTGGTCTTCATGCGCAGATGGAAGAGCGCGTCATGGACACGCTCGATCTCGAGCGGGAGAAGGGCATCACGATTTTGTCCAAGAACACGGCCGTCGTCTGGCAGGGCCGAACCATCAACATCGTGGACACGCCGGGCCACGCCGACTTCGGCGGACAGGTGCAGCGCGTGCTCAAGATGGTTGACGGCTGTCTGCTGCTGGTGGATGCGTCCGAAGGGCCGTTGCCGCAAACGCGTTACGTGCTCTCGAATGCGCTCGACAACGGACTCTCTCCCATCGTGGTGATCAACAAGATAGACCGTTCCGATGCCCGCATCAGCGCGGTGGTTGATGAAGTACTGGAGTTGTTCCTCGATCTTGACGCCAGCGAGGAACAATGCCACTTTCCGCTGATCTACACCAACGCGCGAACGGGAACGGCCACTCTCGATTGGAGGGTTCCGGGCCGGGATCTGCGGCCGTTGGTTGACCTCGTCTTTGAGAAGATTCCGGCCCCTGAATATGATCCGGATCACGGTCTGCAAATGCAGATTACAACCCTCGACTATAGCGACTATGTGGGTCGGATCGGCATCGGAAGAATTACTCATGGAGAGATCAGGGTCGGCGATCAGGTGCGACACGTCAAATCGGTGAACGAGCAGTATTCGGTCAAAATCACGCAGCTCTACGGCTTCTCGGGTTTGAACCGGATCGTGATTCAGGAGGCAAGTGCCGGGGACATTGTCGCCCTGGCCGGGATTGAGAATCTGTATATCGGCGATACGCTGGCCGATCCCCATGACCCGCGCCCGTTGCCGTCGCTCAAGATTGACGAGCCCACGCTGGAGATGGTCTTCAGCGTCAATACCTCGCCCTTCGCCGGGCGCGAAGGCCGATATGTGACGTCGCGGCAGATTCGCGACCGGCTGCACAAAGAGCTGCGAGGCAACCCCGCACTGCGCGTGGACGATGCCGGCGGTACCGATAGCTTTTGCGTTTTCGGGCGCGGTGAATTGCAGTTTGCGATCCTGATCGAGATGATGCGCCGCGAAGGGTTCGAGATGTGCATCGGCAAGCCTCAGGTATTGTTTGAAAAGGAGGGTGATCGGATTCTCGAACCGTATGAGGCGCTGCTGGTGGATTGTCCCCAAGATTATGTGGGCGTGATTACGGGCGTATTCGGGATGCGGCGCGGGCGGATGACACGAATGAACAGTCATCAGACCGGTTGGGTGCGCATGGCTTTCGATATTCCCATGCGCGGGCTGATCGGCGTTCGTCCGCTGCTGCTCACGGCTACGCGCGGTACGGTGATACTGCACAGTCAATCGGCAGGCTACCGGCCGCTCGAAGGCGAGGTGAGTTCCCGGCCTACCGGCGTCATCGTCGCCGACCGCGAAGGTAAAGTCACGGGCTACGCGCTCAATAACCTGCAGGATCGCGGCGATCTGTTCGTGGGACCCGGCACACCCGTTTACGAAGGCATGATCGTGGGCGAGAACGCGCGCGATGTTGATCTGGTCGTCAACATTGTCCGCGAGAAAAAGCTGACCAACATGCGCGCCTCGGGCTCGGATGAACACTATCAGATTGCGCCCCCCAGAATACTCTCGCTGGAAGAGGCGATTGCCTTCATCAATGACGATGAATGGGTCGAGGTTACGCCGAAATCGCTGCGGCTGCGGAAGGTGTACTTGAACACCGAGGAGCGCAGGACGGCGGAGAAGCGGGCGACCGCCGCATCGTGACGGATTCGTTCGTGATCACAGGACGACGCAGGTACAGCACGACCCCATACGGCCTTTAGGCCATGAACCGAGCGCTATCGCCCGGCTGCCGCATGCTGGGAACTAACCCATCAATAGAGCAGGGATCACGACACGCACACTCAGGTGCTTTGGCAATTACCTGTCGGGTCGGCCAGACTATCAAGGGGTGACTCTGGAGAGTCACCACCGGGAGGGGGATTGTGCTTTCCCCTCTGATGTTTTTGGGATATGCTCTCGTATTTCGACCGACCAATGGCTTGCTGCGGAAGTGGAAAAAAGAAGTTAACAACAACTACATAACCCTTTACGCCACCGGAGAAACAAGATGCCTACGATGATTAAGCGCAGCTTTCGATTCTGGCAGTCGCTCGGGATTCATGTGGTGCGGAACCACTATTACCAACCGGTTCCAGACACGCGGACACTGAAAGATGATCTGTGGGTTGTTCCTGCGGAGATGCCGGGGATTGATTTTCGCGACCACGAACAACTAACTCTCTTGTCGCGGTTTAAAGAAAAGTATGGCCGGGAGTATGGAGCATTTCCCCGCACAGCAACGTCATCGGCTTCTGACTATTATGTCAACAACGGACGATATGAAAGCGTTGACGGAGAAATTCTATACGGTATGGTGCGGGAATTAAAGCCAAAGTTGATGCTCGAATTCGGCGCCGGTTTTTCCACGCTGGCTGCGGCGCAAGCGTTTCGCCTTAACCTGGCTGAGGATCCGGGCTATGTCTACGAATTTGTTTCCGTTGATCCTGAGCCAGACGCCGTGATCCACAAGACCGTACCGGGGATTACACGACTGGAAAAAGGGTTGGCTCAAGAGACACCGCCAAGTCGGTTTATGGAACTGAGAGCCAATGACATCCTGTTTATTGATTCCAGTCATGTGCTGAAGATCGGCAGTGACGTGCACTACCTCTTCCTGCACATACTGCCTCGACTGAATCCGGGGGTGATCGTTCACATTCACGACATTTTTCTTCCGGCGGAGTATCCGAAAGACTGGATTATGGGCCATCTTCGGTTCTACAACGAGCAATATCTTCTGCAGGCGTTCCTGACATACAATTCGGCATTTGAGATTCTATGGGCGGGAGCGTATATGCACTTGAAACATCCAGCTCAGCTTAGGGATGCGATAAAGTCGTATGATTGCAATTGCCATTGTCCGGGGAGCGTCTGGATTCGGCGAAAAGGCTAATTGCACTTATCCCCATAGAATGGCTTACAATGGAAATCGAAAAAGGAAGTCAGTAAGAATGCACAATCCCCTTTGTCCCCCCGCAAGTGGAGGGAGATCGAAAGGGGGTTTATCATGCTGAAAGAGTTCAAAGATTTTGCCATGTGCGGCAAGGTTGTGGACACGGCCGTGGGTATCATTATCGGTGCGGCCTTGGGCACGATTGTCAACTCGGTTGTCAATGACATCATCATGCCGCCGATGGGATTGTTGCTTGGCATGGTTGATGTCTCTAATCTCCTTATTGTTCTCCAAGAAGGCGCAACCGCAGGGCCGTATAATTCGTTTGCATTAGCTAAAGCGGCAGGCACCGCACCTTGGGTCAGCATCCGTTCGCCTACCCCTATCACCATCGTAGCGAAGATGACAGCGGGAGCTGCCATTGAAATCGTCTGCTGACTGCCGTCAGCACCATCATCCGCAAGTGTGATTGGCAACCATGACGACAGACAGCGGGATCGTAGAAACTGGTGCGCTTCAGCCACAGAGTCAACCATTGTATCAGATGCATTACACGGGTATTCTGCAGTTGATACTCGGCAAGCGATTCGCCAATCCCGGCACAATCATCACGTTGGTAACAACACGCGAGCATAATGGCTTCGCACAGTAGTCCGCAATCCTTGAAAGGAAGTCGAGAATGAAGAATTCCAGTACCGAGCCGACCACGTCAACCCAACTCAGCGCCGTAGTCGGCTCGAACGATTTACGGGACATTCTCACCGCCACCGTGAGTTTGGTTGTGCCAGAGAAGGAAAAGACCGAGCGGCTGCTCTTGACAGTCAACGGAACATCATACCACGAAGGTTCTGTTTCCAAGCTTGCCTTTGACGGACGCGTGGACGAGAAAGGTGTGAGCTACTATCGCGTCTCCTTGGCGTCTGTCTATGTTGGAGGAGCTCTTAAGGAGACATCATTCGCGGTGTCGCTTTTGCTTCCGGCGGAATCCGAGGAGAACAAGATTGAGGTAAGCGAGGTGAGAGTACAAGGCGATGTGGCCGTGATCTCAAAGACCACCCAAACTTCACGCACCGTGGTCAAGCCCGTGCCCTTGCCGCATCCTCGCTGAGTTCTGCAGGCGGCGCCGACGTTTGCTGCACATCTCAGGATCTTCGTTGGCATCAGAGTTCCAACGACGTGAGTACGGAGCTATTCTCTTGAGGACGGAACGGCTTGCACTCTACTTCCTGCTGGTCGTCGGACTGACCTGCTTCCGGGTCTTGACGGCGTACGCGCAGCGCTGGGACGAATTGCTCAAGACGGCGGATTCGCTGGCAAGTTCGCAGGAGATGGACTCCGCGGTCGCAGTCTCCCGGGAAGCGCTCCACGTCGCCGAAACAAGCGGCGAATCACCGGCAGTGGTGCTGGCGATCCTGGATACACTGGGACAAATGGAGACGCGTCGTCAACATTTTGCGGATGCGGAGGCCTGCTATCGCCGGCATTGGGAATTGTCGCAGAAGACATTCGGTGCGAACTCAGCCGAAACAGGTGAGAGCCTCTACTTGTTGGCAGGGCTGGTGCTTGCACAAGGGCGTTTTCTCGAAGCGGATTCTCTGTATTCGAGTTGTCTTGTCGTCCGCCGGCGGGTGCTGGGAAACGAGCATCCGAAAGTGGCCATCACCCTGGATCAGTTGGGTCTCAGCGCCTATGACCAAGGACGGTTTGCCGATGCCGAGGACTATGCGACGCGGGCGGTGTCCATCCTTGAAAGGAACTTTCCGGCCGATAGAACGGACCTGATCCTGGCGCTGAACAACCTCGCGCGAACGTATGACGCTCAATGCCGCTATGCCAAAGCGGAAGAGACTTATAAACGGGCGCTGAGCCTGAGTGAAGCGGCCTTCGGTTCCGATCACCTGTACGTCGCTTCTGAATTGACCAATTTAGGAATCATCTATTGGCGCCAGCACAAGAACCGCGAAGCGGAATCCTATTATCGGGCCGCCCTCGACATTTACTCCCGGAAATTGGATTCGAATGATCTCACCATGGTCTATGTTCTGCGCGCGCTGGGAGCGGTCTGCGAGGAACAGAGCCGTTTGGCCGAGGCGGAGCAGTTTCATCGCCGGGCACTGGCGATGGATTCGGCGGTCTATGGATTGAACCACCCTTATACCGCTATAGATATGAGCAACATGGGGAGTTTCTACTTGCGCGTGAAGAACCTCCCGCTTGCCGAGCAGTACTTGAACCGCGCCGTTTCCACTCTGGAACAGGCGACCGGGCCCGATCATCCGGACTTGGCAAGTCTTCTCAGCAACTTGAGCGATGTCTATTGGGAAGAGGCGCGTTGGGATGAAGCGCGGAGTCTGGAGCGGCGAGCCTACAGCATCCGCCGCCAGAATTTCCGCGACGGCTTTGATGTGCTTTCGGAAGAGAATGCCCTGCTGTATTCCAGCCTGATGCGCAGTGAAGCCGCCCGCATGGTCTCCCTGCTGTTGCAGCAAAGCGGCCGGACCTATCGCGATCGAAAGGAAATCGCCGAGACCATCCTGGCCACCAAAGGCCAGGTCTCCGACGGAATGTTCATCCGTCATCGGTTGTACGCGGAGCAGAGGGATCCGGCACTGCGTCCTTTGGTGGATTCGCTGAATGAGGTTCGAACCAAACTGGCGGAGTTGTTGATCCCGGGAGTGGATGCCTCAGATCCGGCGGTGTACCGTGCGGACGTCTCCCGCGCTA
>Ga0315285_10001057_pt1 | contig 28657 bp, 25 predicted proteins | sample YL17G09_36_MG_FD_203698 | JGI IMG/M metagenome (GOLD analysis project Ga0315285, IMG submission 203698) | Sediment microbial communities from Yellowstone Lake, YNP, Wyoming, USA - YL17G09_36 | ecosystem: Environmental > Aquatic > Freshwater > Lake > Sediment | place: USA: Wyoming | collected...
AGTACGTGGTGCTAAAGAAGGCCGATGTGAAAGAGGCCCAAGCAATAATCTTCGCGCCCACAGACGTAAGGCTGAGCGTCGACGAGGAATTCGTCAGTTTCGTCAAACGCAGATTCATGGACATGCCGTTCGTGGAGGGCGACATGACGCTTCTCTCAATCTTCGGTAGCGCTGTCCCACTCGTTGTCACCCGCACAAAACCCCATGGCCCAGTCAAGATCCTCGAGACCAGTCACGTCCAGGTTCTGAGCGAGCCGACACCTGAGAAGAAAGGCATCTCGATGGTCACATACGAGGACATCGGAGGCCTCCACGAAAAGATCCAACGCATCAGGGAGATGGTCGAGCTTCCTTTGCGGCATCCAGAACTATTCCAGAGGCTCGGGATCGAACCCCCCAGAGGGGTATTCCTCTACGGCCCGCCGGGATGTGGAAAAACCCTGCTGGCGAAAGCAGTCGCCAACGAATCCGACGCAAACTTCTACGTCATCTCCGGGCCAGAAATAATGTCAAAGTTCTACGGCGAGTCTGAAGCTAGACTTCGAGAGATCTTCCAGAAGGCCCACGAGACTGCGCCGAGTATAGTGTTCATCGATGAGATGGACGCGATCGCGCCAAAGCGTGAAGAAGTGACGGGTGAGGTTGAGCGGCGCGTTGTCGCGCAGCTTCTATCACTTATGGATGGCATGGGGACTAGAGGCAACATCATTGTGATCGGCGCGACCAATAGGCCGAATGCAATCGATCCCGCGCTGAGGCGACCTGGAAGGTTTGACCGCGAGATCGAGATCGGCGTTCCGGACAAGCAGGGCCGCTACGAGATCCTTCAAATCCACAGCAGGAACATGCCGCTCGCAGAAGACGTTGACATCAAGCATCTTTCAGACATGACTCACGGCTACACTGGAGCAGACATCGCATCGCTGTCAAGAGAGGCGGCGATGAAAGCACTCAGACGCTACATGCCAGACATCAACCTCGAAGAGGAAAGGGTCCCACCCGAGATTCTGGACAAGATGGTCGTGAAGGAAGACGACTTCCTCTCAGCCTATCGGGAGATCACTCCGACTGCAATGAGGGAAGTCTACGTTGAAGTGCCCTCGGTGCGTTGGAAAGAGGTCGGCGGGCTAGAGGAACTGAAAGGCGAGCTCATCGAGTCAGTAGAGTGGCCACTGAAGAAGCCTGAAGTCTTCAAGAAGATGGGTATCAAGCCTCCAAGAGGGATACTACTCTATGGGCCACCAGGATGCGGCAAGACACTCCTCGCAAGGGCTGTCGCGACAGAGAGCGAGGCGAACTTCATCTCAGTCAAAGGCCCAGAGATCTTCTCAAAGTGGGTAGGCGAATCCGAGAAAGCAATCAGAGAAGTGTTCAGGAAAGCCAGGACCGCGGCGCCTGCCATAATATTCTTCGACGAACTCGACTCAGTCGCCCCTAGACGAGGACTCGGATACTCTGACTCAGGCGCGAGCGAACGAGTGATCAGCCAACTTCTCACTGAACTTGACGGCATAGAATCACTCCAGAACGTCGTCGTCATAGGTGCCACAAACAGGCCTGACATCCTCGACCCCGCTGTCCTCCGACCAGGCAGATTCGACCGACTGATCTACATCCCCGCTCCCGATCCCAAGGCACTCAAGGAGATCTTCAAGATCCATGCCCGAACCATGCCACTGTCAAAGGATGTCGACCTCGAGCAGATCGCTCACATGGCCGCTGGAGGCTCTGGCGCAGATGTCGAGGCTCTCTGCAGAGAAGCAGCGATGAACGCGCTACGCGAAGACCCAGAAGCGAACGAGGTCACGCTCCACGATTTCAAACAGGCGATGGAGAAGGTTCAGCCGAGCATAACCGCGGACATGGACACATGGTATCAGAACTTCTCGAAACGCTTCAGGAGAGAGAGGGCGGCACCACCGCCGGCCATAGCGTAGAGAAGCTGTGGAAGAGCTAGATGAACAAGGTCTGGGGGCCCCGTCCCCTCAATTTGGCTGTTGTTGAGGTTCTTCAACGCAAAGGGCCGCTCGCTGACGACGATCTCCTAGACGAGGTCAAGGAGAGCTACGGCGAAATCAGCTTCAGAGAACTCAACACTGTCCTCCTCAAACTCGAACTCAACGGGATCCTAAGAGTGACTCGGCTCATGAAAGGAAAGAGAAGAGTAGAACTGGTCGAGCACAGACACGCGTAATTCGGTATCTGCTGCAGGCCCTCACGACCCTTATCTAGCTGAACCGCGCTCGAAACGAGCGTCAACCTTTCGGCTCTCAGTCAAGAGGCTGCACTTCACCAAGGCAGGCAGAACCAGTGAACTCGAGCTTTGACGTCATTGTAGTTGGCGCTGGAGTAGCCGGGGCTACGACAGCCGAAACCGTGGCCTCCTTGGGATCGAGCGTTCTCGTCCTCGAGGAACACAATCGAGTCGGGATCCCGTCACATTGCTCAGGACATGTCGGCATCAATAGCATGAAGCGCTTGGGCATATCGCCACCTGAAGGAATCATCAAGAATCAGATACGCGGTGCAATCTTCCATTCCCCGTCAGGCCAGTCTGTCCGACTTGAGCGTCAAGACCCGATCACGTGGGTTCTCGATCGGAAAGCCTTCGATGAACATATGGCCACCAGAGCCGAAAAGGCTGGAGCGCAAATACAGTTCAATTCGCGAGCCGTGTCGATTCACACACACAGCAGCGAGCCAATTCAAGTGCAAGTTGGGGCCGGCCGTGAATCTCGCACACTCAAGTGCGGTCTCATCATCGACTGCGAGGGTGCAGCACCTACACTCACACCTGATCGACTCGCAAGCGAACGTCACAGATCGATGTGGATCAACTCAGCTCAAGTCCACGTCGAGCGAGTGAACGATCTAGATCGCGATATGGTTGAGATCTATCTCGGATCGAAGTATGCGCCCGGGTTCTTTGCCTGGATAATACCTTGGCGAGACGGATCCGCGAAAGTCGGATTGGCTACTCGCGAAGGAAATCCGCGCTTCCTCCTCGAGAGGTTCATGACGCGACATCTGCAGGCGTCTCGTAAACTGAAGGGCACAAAACAGCATGACGCATCCTTTCACCCTATGCCTCTTGGAGGGCCAATCTCCAAGACATACTACCCCGGGATGCTGATTGTGGGCGATTCTGCGCAGCAGGTTAAGCCGACCACCGGAGGAGGCATCGTGTTCAGCCTCGTCTGCGGAAGGGCAGCAGGAGAAATCGCACACGAGGCAATCGCAAGGAGAGATGTTTCCGAGTCGTTTCTTTCAAAGTATGAGAGGCGTTGGAAGGGCGAGATTGGTTACGACCTCAAGGTCATGCGAGCCATCAGGAGGATGTTATTCAGATTACCAGATCGTCAATTGGAGAGGATCTTCTCGGTCGCTCGCTCGCTCAATGTCGGCGATGTGCTTGGCAGGGCGGATGACATAGACGCGCAGGGGAGGATACTTGCACGGCTGGCGCTCGACCCTCGACTCGCAATCAGTCTGCTCTATTCTTCAGTGCTTTCGCTACCGTTCATTATGAACTCAAGAGAGGTCAGTGCTCGACGGCCGCATGTATGAGTTAATGGTCGTCTACTTGCTGGACAGTTTGCGATAGGCCTCCACTATGGCCGGCACAATCTTGTAGAGGTCTCCGACGATTCCATAGTCCGAATACTCGAAGATAGGGGCCTTTGAGTCGGTGTTCACCGCGACCACAACGCGTGCGTTCTGTATGCCTGTAATGTGCTGGATCTGCCCGGAGATACCACATGCGATGTACAGTTTCGGAGCTACTTTCTGACCAGACAGTCCAACGTACTGGTCCACAGGAAGCCATTTCAGGTCTTCAGCGATTGGACGCGAGCAGCCCACCACACCGTTGATGGTTTTCGCAAGTCCTTCGACTACTGGAATGTCCTCTTTCTTCTTGAGGCCGCGTCCGAACGAGACAATCGCCTCAGCGTCGGTGATCCTCACACCTGCAAACTGTTTTGGTTTGCGCTCAAGCACTTTGACCGGAGATTCGGTCAGCTTTGGCTGGACCTTCACGATCTCTCCAGTTCGGCTCGGATCTTTACCTAACGGTTGGAAGACCCCTTTGGGAAGCGTGAAGATCTGTGGCTTGGATCGAACAGTCAACGTCTCCGTTATGTTCCCCCCGAGTATCAGGCGATCAACAACCACGCACTTCTTCTCGATGTCTATATCCAGTTTCGAGCATTCTGTACAGCACCCGGTCTTGAGGCGTTCCGCGAGTCTGGCTGCTAGTTCCAGACCACTTCTGGTTGCGCCGATGAGCACGACGTCCGGCTTGTAGGTCTGAACCATACCAGTGAGCGCTTCTGAGTATGGATGGACTTGGAATGTCTTCAGCGATGCGTCCTGAGCAGTGTAGACCTTGTCAGCACCGAAGGCTATGAGATCCTTGCTCGTTTCTGAAACGTCTTCGCCAATAGAAACTGCCGCAAGATGGGTTCCAAGTTTTCCTGATAGATCGCGCCCCTTGGAGAGTAGTTCTCTGGCAACATTGGGGGCTTCGGAGAATACCCAGACGCCTTCGTGTTTCTCTGATGCTGTCAACTTGCTTTCAACACTCCCTCACTAATGAGAGTCGTCACAAGCTTCTCAGCAGCTTCCGCAGGCTCGCCCTGTACTACAATCCTCTTCCTTTCTCCGGTGGCAACAGCGGATTTCAGAGGCTCTGTCAGGGAGCCTTCTCGTCCGAGTTCGTTAGGTTTCAATCCTATGTCGTTGGCTGTCCATGCGGTCATAGGCTTCTTTGAGGCAGCCATTATGGCCATCAATGTGGGAAGTCTCGGCTCGTTGATCTCCCGTGAGACCGTAATGAAGACCGGTAGCTTGGATTCGACTGTCTCGTAGCAATCCTCTAGGTTCCTATCCGCAACAATCTTCCCATCTTGCAGAGTGACCTTGACGGCGTAGGTTATCTGAGGAAGATTCAGGTTCTCAGCTACTCTAGGTCCGACTTGGAAGGAGTACTGGTCTTCGGATGTCTCCCCGCAGAGAATCATGTCGAACTGTCCGATCTTTCCAATGGCGGCCGCTAGTGCGGTCGCCGTTGCGTGAGCGTCCGAATTCTCGAACTCTGGGCCTGACAGCATGTAGCCTTCGTCGGCTCCCATGGCTATGGCTTCACGGAGTGTTTCCTTCGCCTGGGCTGGCCCCATAGTGAGGACAGTGATCTTTCCCCCGACTTTCTCCTTCAGTCTGACGGCTTCCTCGATGGCATTCTTGTCTGACTCGCTGATCACGCGAGCTACGCCTTCTGTGATGAGCTTCTTGTTCGTTCGGTCGATTCGCAGGTCCTGCGTGTAGAAGACCTGCTTGGCAAGCACAATCATGTTAGGCATGGTTCCTACTCCACCACGCGGGCTCGGACCTATGTCGCCTTAGGGTTTATGATACTGACTGTTCCAGCGCGTCCGCCACAAGCTCGGCGATGTCTCTTATCAGCATCTTCTCTGAGGTTCCGAGAACCTTCGAGGCGTCCTCAAACATCGAGATGCAGTAGGGGCAGGCAGCCGCAAGCACATTCGGGGCCAGCTGCTGAGCCTCCTCGATCCTGATCGCACTGCACTTCTTCTGCACCTCTACTGTGTACCATGTGTTTCCTCCACCGCCGCCACAGCAGAAACTCTTGGCACGCGATCGCGGCATCTCAACCAATCTGCCATTCGAAATGGTATGAATGATCGACCGCGGAGTCTCGTATTCATCGTTGTATCTGCCAAGATAGCATGGGTCGTGGTATGTGATTGTCTGATCGAGTTCTTTCCCGAGTTTCAGTCTTCCCTCGCCCAATAGCCTCGATATTAGTTGCGTGTGGTGTATGACCTCGAATTTGCCGCCGAACCTCGGGTACTCGTTCTTGAACGTGTTGTAGCAGTGAGGGCATTGGGTGACTATCTTCTTGATACCCTTCTTGCTCATCATCTCGATCAGTTCCATCGCTGTCTGCTGGAACCTTCCCTCCTCTCCGACTCGACGTGCAACCTCACAGTTACACTTCTCCTCGTTTCCCAGAATTCCGAACTTGACCTGCGCGGCCCTCATGATCTTGACGAGGGCTCGGGAGACCATTTGGTTTCGGGTATCGTATGAGCCGGCGCATCCGACCCAGTAGAGATATTCTTGGTCGGGTTCTTCTCCCCAGAGCTTGACATCAAGTCCTTCTGCCCATTTGGCTCGTTCTCCGCTTGGGAGTCCGTAAGTATTGCCGACGTTTGTGAGGAAGGTGATGAGGTCTCGCTTCTTTCGGTCCACCTTTCCGTCTGCCATCAAGTGCCTACGCATATCGAAGATGGCCTCAGTGTGTTGAATCAGAACTGGACATTCCTCAACACATGCTCGGCAGGTAGTGCAAGCCCACAGTTCTTCTGGGTCCACCGTTTCCCCATGCAGTTGTCTGGCGCTACTGGGGGGCTGCAGCTCGAGGTTCTTCAGTTTCAGTATGAGATGCATCGGTGACAGTTTCGTTCCGCTCGCCTTTGCAGGGCATGCGTCCGAGCAGCGTTGGCAGAGTGTGCAGGCGTCGAAGCTAAGTTTCTGACGCCACGTGAAGTCATTGATCTCCGTCGCGCCCACCTTGACATCGAAGTTGCCGCTCTCAAGCATCTGTTTGAGATCGAACGGGGTTGTCAGCTCGCCCTTCACAGTAATTGGCGTACTGTACACATTCCACGGTGCGGTGATCAGATGGATCAGTCTCGAGTTCGGTATGTATGCGATCAGTGAGAAGACCAGCGCCGAGTGAATCAGAAAGAGTGTCGGATACAGTTCCACGAGCACCTTTGGGCCCAGCGGTTCGAAGAATGGTGTGAGTACTTCTCCGGCTGGGGAGTCCCAAGCCCAAGTGTTGACTCCCATCATGAGGAATCCGGAGACAGCCATCGCGACTATGACTCCATAGATGAAGGAGTCCTCCCAAGCAGTCTCAAGCGGAGGTCCAGAGGCCTTGAGGCGTTTGTATTCGAGCAGAATCAGCCCCAAGCCGAATAACAGAGCCAGGTAGCCTACAACATCTTTCAGAATTGGAAAGAACATTCCGACGAGTAGAAGAAAACCGATTATCGAGATGAGCACGTGCATGGTTCCGTTGAATCTCTTGTTGAGAATCTTCGCTTGTGCCATGCCGAAGCAGATGAGTCTCTCAAGTCTCGAGAGTGCGCTTCCTGGGATCTGCTCTGGTCTTCCCTGCTTCCATGCACGCACGTGTCGTCTGATGCCAGTGATGAAGAGATACGCAGTGATGACGCCGATGGCGTACCAAGCGATGATGAAGGGTAGGGGAACGTGTTGGAAGATGTCTCTGATGATTTCCATTTGTGTGTCTCCTATGAATGCGAGTGAGTCGAGTCCTCAGCGGCTCTCATGGCATTGCGGCGAAGTATCACGTATACAGGTACGGCAATCAGCAGCGGGACCACGATGACAATCGATCCCAATGTCATGTTCATGGTGTCGATTGGAATTGAGATGCTAGACGAGAGGATCTCATTGAGCGCGTAGAGCGTCAGAGTCGACAAGAGTCCGATAGCCCACGCCCCGATGGCGGTCTTCAATGGTCTCCTGAGTGTGCGCACTTCGGTTCCGCGGTCAATCAGGGGTAGCAGGAGAAGCGCGATGAACATTGCACCCGCGATCAATATACCGACAACCTTTGCGCTCACTAGGTCAATTCCGAAGACTGTGGCCGGCGGAACGAAATGTATGAGATCATAGACCCATCCGATCCACTTGAGAAGTCCATACGCCCAGAGGAAATACCACTCGGGCGCTATGAACTGCGGCGTGAGGAACTTGTTCGCTGGATCACCAGGCATCTGGACGGCGAATGCCCCCAAGAGCAGGGCTACTCCAAGAGTGACTAGCGAGATGATCAGGACCGGAGTAATCTGGTGCGGCAGGAACGGTCCGAAGAGTGGACCTTCCTGCTTTCCAGTTTGAATTTCTTTGTTCGCTGAGGGCTTCCAGGCTTCTTCAGGCTCAGACACTCCTTGGAGTACCACCAGCACCATGTGTATGCCGACTAGGACCACGGCTATGACAGGTAGCAGGCACACGTGATAGAAGTACATCCTCACGAGCGTGATGGGCGACAGGACGGTTCCGCCGAGAAGTATCCTCGCAATCAAGTCCCCCAGCACCGGGATCGCCCTCATTATCTGGACGCTGATCGTTGCTGCCCAGTAACCGAGCTGATCCCAAGGGAGGAGGTAACCGGAAAACGAGTACGCGAGCGCCAGCCCTAACAGAGCAACTCCTAAAATCCAGGAGATCTCGCGGCCGACCCTGTACGGGCTGCGGAAGAACGCCCAGAGCGCGTGAATTGCCAATGCGGCGACCAGGAGGTTCGCACCCCACTGATGAACGCCCCTGATGAGTGCTCCGAGCGGGATGTTCTTCATGATGTTCTGAACGCTCAGGTATGCTTCCGTTGGGGTTCCTGGGTCGCCGATGGCGGAAGGCACGTAGTGGAAAGCCAGAAGGAGACCGGTGACTCCTTGCAGAATAGCGAGAAAGGCTGTGATCGCCCCGGCGTAGTAGTAGGGGTAAGTGAGCCAGAAGATCTTGGATCTGTTCTGCCTCGTCAGCGAACTCGGCAGAGCGAAGTTGATGCTTCTCTGAGCTTCTCCTATAAGCGGCGAAATGTTGTATCGCTTGTCAATCCAATCGTAGATTCTCTTGATGCGTGTTGACGTGGATCATTTCACCCGCAATATCCGTAGACGTCAAGATTCTCGGGAATTCCGGCGATCTTTCCGTCCTTGATCTCGATCGGAATTATTGGCGCTGATCTTGGCGCAGGCCCGGCCATCACCTTGGCTCCAAGATACTCAGCACCGTTAAGCATGACATCTTTGACGATATTGTATGGATCGAAGGCGCCGTCGTGGCATCTACAGAACAGTACATCCTCATTCGGCCGGTCTAGGTGCCATGTGGATATGCAGCAGAGATGAGTGCAGGCAGCCGCAAACGCAATTAATCCATTTGTGGCCTTTGCTCCTCGAAATCTGTTCTCATCAACTCGGATGACGATGGCTGGGATGCTCTTGCGCCAGATAACATTCGCGCCCTTCCCAACTTCGTCAAAATCCTCCAGCATCACTTCAGTTCCTGCCTTGGCTGAATACCATGTTCCTTTCTCCGGACCGTATGTGAAGACATTGTCCACCTCTCCTTGCTGCTCGCCAGCTCCTGCGCTCGGCAGAAGCGACATGAGCAGTGAAAGAAACGAAACGACAGTTCCCGCAATCCCCACGGAAACGATGGCTTCAACGAACTGACGTCTGTTCATCGTGGGCCATTTCATCTTCTTGCGGCTATCTGCATTCTTCTCAGTCATGCTTTTCACCTTCTCCAGCTTTCTCGAATTGTCTCGCGGAAACGACTTCCAATCGCGGTTTCCGCGTGAACGCTTCTTTCACGAATGCGCTTCTGTACACTGCAAGGATAGCCGCAGCGAGAAATGCCGCAACGGCCAGCATTGTCCCGACTGCGATTGATCCCATCCCCTGAAGCACACTCACAACTATCAGAACGTCCATGACAAGTTCCAGTATCACGAGCGTTATGATCGCAAGGAAAGGCGCGTCCGACGAGGACATGGGATTCTCAAGCGTGGCCATATCGCGTGGTCCAAGTGGATTCAACTGCGGCATTGTCTTACTTCGTTCCGTTCTGAGGACATAGTACATGATCCCCATCAGTAGGAAAACGAAGAGGAAGGCGATCAGCCCAGCCTCGAACGATGGTATCTCAGTCACCAAGGCTATCTGCCCACACATGATTGAGGATCCGTCAACTATCAGTACCATCGCAAGATCGAGCCGTGAGTAGCCCGCGCAACCGTATATTAGTCCTCCTTCAAACCTCCACGAAGTCTAGCAGAGACAGACGCTAGCCACGTGAAGTGAGCCTGCGTCTCATTCACCACAGCGGTTCAGAACAGGTTGCGACCCACTTATCTACCGACAGATACATTCTGCCGGTCGACCTGAAGGTGAGAATGTGAAGACGGTCAACGTCGCTGTGTACGGTGTGGGGCCGATCGGCTCGGGAATAGTTCGCCTTCTGAACACGAAGCAGTGGGCACAGATCGTAGGCGCTGCGGATGTCGACGAACAGAAGGCTGGCAAGGATCTTGGAGAAGTTGCCGGGCTGAACCGCAAGATTGGAGTCGTCGTCTCTCGCGATCCTCGCAGACTCCTCGAGCAGACCTCACCTGACGTCGTAGTTCACACCACCTCATCATATCTGCCAGATATCTATCCGCAGCTCATCGAATGTGCGAGGGGGAAAGCAGATGTAGTGTCGACATCGGAGGAGCTGAGTTACCCATACACCAAGTATCCGGATCTGTCGAGAAAGATCGATGAGATCGCCAAAGAGCATGGCGTGACAGTACTCGGAACCGGAGTGAACCCTGGTTTCGTAATGGACACTCTGGCAGCGGTGATGTCTGGAGTGTGTCAGACCGTCGAGTCTGTGAGCGCGGAGCGCATTGTGGACACTTCAAAGAGAAGATGGCAACTTCAGAGGAAGACTGGCGCAGGGCTGAGCGTTGACGAGTTTCAGAGACTCGTCAAACAAGGCAAGATAAAACACGTAGGACTTCCGGAATCAGTAATGATGATTGGTGCAGCGCTCGGTTGGAGCCTCGACGATGTTCGAGAGGAAATTGCTCCCGTCGTTGCTGAGCAAGAGATGCGAACCGAATATGCTGTCGTGAGAAAGGGAAGCGCGGCTGGCGTGCAACAGATCGCAAGAGGTATCGTTGCTGGACGCGAGCAGATCGTCCTCAACTTGAAGATGTATGTTGGTGCAAAGGATCCGCGAGACTCGGTTAGAATCCAAGGAGTACCTCCTATCGACCTCACGATCCGTGGTGGGGTCCAAGGTGATCAGGCAACCGCAGCGATCGTCGTGAATTCCATACAGAACGTCGTGGCATCGGGTCCAGGTCTGAAGACGATGCTCGACCTCCCTATCGTCCATGCCACAGGCTAACACTGGATCGCTTTTCTCGTAGCAATAGGCGACTCCGTGCGGTGGGTAGATCAGGTCCACGTCATAGGGCCTGCGCCTTAACGTACTCTTCTACGAGCGAAATCAGTGCGTCGATCTCATCCTCTGAATGTGAGTACGATATTGCCGCATGCAAGTGTTCGGGCACCAGCATCACTATGCCATTGTTCAGAAGAAATGTGAAGATGCGTTTCGACTGTCGCTTGTGTTCCTCGCCGAATTGCTTGATGTCTCGGACCACTTTCTTCTTGGTGAAGTGAATCGCAAACAATGAGCCTATTCCGGTGACTCGTGCACTGATGCTTGATCTGTCAAAGATCTCTTGGAGTCGTGTCCTTGCGGTCTCGCCTAGCCGATCGATCTTGTCGTAGACAGGTTCGTCTCGCAGAGTCTGGATGGTTGCTTCGCCTGCGACGAGTGTTAGGATGTTAGCTGCGCCTGTTCCGCCCTGGAAGCAATACTTGTCGCCAGAGTACTTGGTATGGTCCATTCGTTCCATGATGTCTTGTCTTCCGGCGATCGCTCCGATGGGTAGTCCGCCGCCGATTATCTTTCCGAAGACCGTCAGGTCGGGCTGGACGTGGAAGTGTGCTTGGCCTCCACCAAGGCCTAGTCTGAAGCCGGTTATCACCTCATCAAAAACAAGCAAAGCACCGGTTTCGTCGCACAGCTCGCGAAGACCTTCCAAGAACCCTCGCTCAGCAGGAATCATTCCTCCGGCGCCCAGCACCGGCTCCACTACCACGCAGGCAAGCTTCTTCTTACCGATGATTCTTCGCACTCCTCGAAGGTCGTTGTAGGGAAGCACGAGCGTGTCTTTCAGAGCTCCCCGAGTGAGTCCGCCCGAAGGCAGGAGTTCAAATGGGGGTTTGATAGCGCAATGAAGCGCGTCATACCCGCCATGCCAGCCCCCTTGGAACTTCCCGATCAATGAGCGTTTTGTGAAGGTCCTCGCAAGCCGCACTGCGTACATGTTTGCTTCAGTGCCTGAGTTCGAGAACCTGATCATCTCTGCACTTGGCACAAGGTGTTTGATGAGTTCTGCGTGTCTGACTTCGAGTTCGTGGACTAGGCCGAAGTTCCAGCCTTTCTTGAGTTGCCTTTCGAGAGCCTTTCTCACTTTGGGATGAGAGTGCCCCAGAATCATGGAGAAGTGAGTGCACCAGTAGTCAGTGTACTGGTTTCCTTCAAGATCCACGACCTTGCTGCCATGAGCTGACTCGACATAGAACGGGTAGGGTTCAAGGAAGCGGTTCTTGTAGCTTACACCTGCTGGGAGGACATGCAAGGCACGCGTGTAGAGTTCTCTTGATCTTGCGGTTGTCTGCTCGAACGTTGGGTTCGTCATCTGCTGCGACACCGCCTCAATCCCTTCAGACCCAGACTGATACCATTTGTGGAAGACAGGAATCCAGATGCCCTTGCACGAAGGCGTGGCCCCGCGGAGATGCGCCGAGTCAGGAGATCCTGCAACGGATTTCATTTGGGGGTTCTTCGCAACACCTCCAAAGGAGTGGCTCTCTCACAACCCTCTTCAGGCATCTCACGTTGCAGAGATCGTCGATCTCGGGCATTCGTTGCATAGGTCCAAATCTAGGCCTGGATTGGGCAGTCAGCTGACGAGTTCTCCGGTGCTTTGTTTCAACACAATCAAGAGAAAACGGCACAGTCGCGCTCGGGAATATGGTAACTAATGAGATGTGAAGCGGCAAGTATGGCGGGATCAGTTCTAGGAGCGGTGAACATACGTGGCCTCAACGACAATCAGATGCGGCTACTGTGGACAGTGGATCGCACGTTTATCTCAGGTCTGCCCATACTGTCAGAAGAAGTTCCTCCTGAGGGGATTGGGCCTCTAGAGAGGGCGTCGAACCTACTCTCCGCTGCTCATCCTAATCTTCAATCTCTCCGTTGAATGCCGAGTCTGTTCAAAGGATCAGATCGAGCCCGCGAAGGCGCGGCTTAATGAACAGAACACACTACCCTAGACCCAAATCTAACAAGATGCGGCAGAGAACCGGAATCGGATGATGCAATCGGATATGTTCAGCGCACTCGAAATCACATTGGTCATCGCGGTCTTGGGCGGGTTATTCCTGATTCATACGAGGACACGCGCAGGATCGTTACCCCTCTATATCGCAGTCGGAATCTTGCTTCTAGCGATCATCGCGGCGACGAAGTTCATCTATTCTCTCATTGGAATCGTGCTTCTGCTCGTGCTAGTCTGCGTGGCTCTATTTTGGAAGCTCGCTCGATCTAGGTGAGATGCCTCATAGGACACACGAGCAGCCCGCATGGCCAGTATCAGACGAAGATCCCGATCAGGAATCCGGCGGCAAGCAACAATATCGTCGACAGGATGACCATCACGTTCAAAGCGAGCGCAGGTACCAGTTTGGGAATCTCATCGTAGTTCTTGAGCGCTATTCGTGCGGCTTTGTATGCAATGGGAATAGTGATCAACGAGACGAGAGCCACAAACGGCGCTGCACCGGCCGCTACCGCCACAATGATCGACGCGTACGTTGCGACAAGGCCAAGAACATAGATCATGGCTGACGTTCTCTTTCCAAGCATTATCACTAGATGCCGTCTGCCGGCCATTTTGTCAGCATCAGCATCCGGAAACTCATTCAGGAGCAGGAGCAGTGCAACAAGGATGGTGATCGGAACAAGGACACTGATACCTGTGCCATCTATGACTCCGGTTTGAGTGACATAGACTCCTAATCCCATGAATCCAAACCCTGATCCGGCCACAGCTTCGCTGAGGCCGCGAATTCTTGAGAGAACCGGGCTGTACAGGCAGATTGTGATTAGCCCATACAGCAGAATCGGAAACAGAGGATAGAACATGTGTGTCAAGAAGTGGGCACCTACACCGGCCGCACCTAGGAGGCAGACAATACCGATGCCGAAAGCGACTTGAGGATTCATCTTGCCATTGACTAGGATGTCTATTCCCCCGCTGAAAGGTGTCTTCGTTGTCCTCGCGTCGATCTTGGTTCGATAGTCAAAGTAGTTGTTGAACACGTTCACGGCCATGTGAGTCAGCAAGGCACCGACTAGGACAAGAAACGCGTCGAATGGGTTGAATATCCCGTGCGCGTAGAGTGCAGCCGCAAGGCCAGCCGAGACGATAACAACAGTCAACGGCAGGAAGTTGGCTCTAGTGATGAGCGCGAAGTTGTTCAGGATCCTAACGCTTCCTTGACGATGGGCACGAACGGCGGACTTTCCGATTGGAGGTCGCTCTTATCCTTTCGTTACTCCGATTGGCACGAGCCTGCATACCTTTGTTGCGATGCCCACTTGGTGACTGACCTCAGCGACACGGTCTACGTCCTTGTAAGCTCCTGGGGCTTCTTCCGTCACAGTTCCCATCTCAGCTGCTCGAAGCAAGATTCCCTTGTCTGCCAGTCCTTTCTCGACTTCTCGAGGTCCCCATCGCCTCTTTGCTGCTGCTCTGCTCATCATGCGTCCGGCGCCGTGTGCCGTGGAACCGAAGCTTAGTTCCATGCTCTTCGGTGCTCCTACGAGGAGCCATGAGCTGGTCCCCATGCTGCCTGGGATGAGGACTGGCTGGCCGATCTCTCTGTACTCAGCTGGTATGTCCGGATGTCCTGGAGGGAACGCACGAGTTGCGCCTTTGCGGTGGACTACTACTTTCTTTTGATGGCCTTCTTCGTCGACGATGTGACTCTCGATCTTTGCGACGTTGTGGCATACATCGTAGATTAGGTGCATGTCCAACTGGTCAGCGCTCTTCCCGAAGGTCCTCTCGAATGCCTCTCTGGTCCAGTGTGTAATCATCTGCCTATTCACCCAAGCAAAATTGCATGCCGCCGCCATCGCCGGCAGATAGTCCTCAGCTTCAGGACTCTTCGTCGGCGCACAGGCAAGTTGCCGGTCGGGCAGGTTGATGTGATACTTGCTCACTGCTCGTTCCATGACCCGCAAGTAGTCACTGCAAACTTGGTGTCCATAGCCTCGGCTTCCTGTGTGAACTAGGACAAGGATCTGTCCTGGGCGTTGTATTCCCAGATGCGTGGCGACGCGTTCATCGAGAATCTGGTCCACTTTCTCGATCTCTAGGAAGTGGTTGCCGCTGCCAAGGCTTCCAAGCTGGCGATGCCCTCTACTCTTCGCTGTAGAGGAAACCCTGGCTGGATCAGCAGATTCCATGCATCCTTCTTCTTCGCAGTGCTTCTTGTCTTCAGACCATCCGTAGCCATGGTCTACTGCCCACTCGACTCCGTCTGCAACGACTTTGTCAAGCTCTGTTGGCGTGACACGAATCTTGCCTTGGCTGCCCAAGCCTGATGGTATGTTGTTGAATAGAGCATCCAAGAGTCGTGGGAGAGCAGGTCTCACATCGTTCTCGTTGAGGTTCGTGCGAACGAGTCTGACTCCGCAGTTAATGTCATATCCCACTCCGCCCGGGCTAACGACGCCTTCGTCGTAATCCATCGCAGCCACGCCGCCGATTGGAAAACCGTATCCTTCGTGTCCGTCGGGCATCGTAAGTGACCACTTATGTATGCCCGGCAATGTGGCTACGTTTGCGCATTGTTCCAACGTGGCGTCTGATCGCATCTTCTCAATCAGTGTCTTGTCGGCATAGATTCTGCCGGCAACTCTCATGCCTGGCCTGAACGATTGGGGAATCTCCCACATGTAATCGCTGAGTTGCTTCAGTGGGACACGTTCAGACGACCTTCCGTAGGCGCCATCTTGAGCCAAGGACAAGCACTGGGTCGCGTCATTCCGAGAACGCCGCGTATTTAGGTTTCGTTAGCACTTGTCGAAGTGCTTCAATTGAGCAAAAAGGGTTCGGCGTGACTAGCAACTGGCCGCAATGCGTTTGATCGCTGGAACGATGCCTCCAATCGCGGACACTGTCGCGTCGGGATCAACTGAGCCTTCTTCAGCGTCGTCTCCATAGGTGACGTGAATCGTTTTGATGCCGAGAGGCTTTGCGCCCGCAATATCGGCCTCCGTCGAGTTTCCAATCATCACGGCCTCATTTGGCTGAAGGCCAAGCAATCTCAGTATCTGCTGGAATGGTTCAGGTCTCGGCTTTCTCACACCAACTGCAGCCGACGTCACGATCGAATCGAAGTATTTCGTGAGGCCCAGTTGCTCCGCGATCTCTCTGACTGCCCAGTCGCTTCTCGAGTTCGAGCATAAGCCCATCTTCAAGCCCAGATCACGAACCTGTTGTAGCATCTCTTGGACTCCAGGGAAGAGACTCCAAGAGTCCACTTCAAAAACAAAGAACTTCTTCACCAAATCCGTCATCACAGGTCTCTGTCTCTCCTTCACTCCGAGTCTATCCAGCAGCTTCGCGATCGATCCTGCAATCTCGATCTCTTCAAGAGTGCGATTAGCATACTCGGATTCCTCATCATGCAGCTTCATGTATTCGTGTTTCAAGTCCTTGAAATCGAGAGTGAGTCCATGTTCCTGGAGAGCCTCATGGATCGCCTTCATTCTGCCTTCTCTGACCTGCTCCCAAGACGCGGTCAGGTGGATCAGAGTCTCTCCAAGATCGAATATCGCGCCCCTTAGCAAGGCAATCCCGGCGAACTTCAAGGCCGCCTCTTGATAATCGTTGCCGCGTGCGAAAGCAAGAGAATATCAGAGTACCTCACAGTATGGTCTACAGGGACATGTTCGCTTGAAACGCTCTGGTTCCACATTCACTCCTTTGGGCGGAGTTGGGGAGATAGGTGGAAACAAGTTCCTCGTCGAAGACGGTGATACGAGGATTCTGCTCGACTTCGGGGTGAGCTACTCTGACCGAAGAAGATTCTATTCTGAGCCTCTGCTTGCGCCTAGAGACGAGAGGGAACTGCTCGAGTTCGGGATGCTTCCCAAACTCCCCGGCTTGTACAAATTCGAGGAATCGGAACCTAGCATACAGGGGGTCTTCCTCTCACACTCGCATGGAGATCACTCTGGATGCATCTCGTTCCTTAACCGAAAGATCCCTGTCTATTGCGGAGAGACCACTGCTACCATCATTCGATCGTTGTATGAGACGCGAACTAAGAGCCTAGAAGCCGACATCTCTGGCCTAAGGTTCAACACATTCAGAACAGGATCGAAGATCAAGTTGGGTTCCATTGAGGTGGAACCGGTTCATGTGGATCATTCGGTACCAGCAGCATACGGATTTGTTGTGTACACGTCCGAGGGTACCCTCGTCTATACAGGCGACCTGAGGGCTCATGGTACGAAGTCTGAGATGACGAAGGACTTTGTGGAGCGTGCTCGTGAAAGCAGAGCGGACGTACTGCTCGCGGAGGGAACGAATCTCATTGGTGCAACCCTAACCACAGAGGCAGAGGTGCAGTCGAAGATCTCTTCGATCGTGCGATCAAGTTCGAAGATTGTCTTGGCGGACTTCTCGAATGTGGACGTTGATCGTTTCCGAACCTTCTACAATGTCGTCAAGGAGAGTGGCAGAGTTCTTGCGATCTCGCTCAGACAAGCCTACCTGCTTTCGAAGCTCGCAAACGAGGGCAAGATTGCGATTCCAGATGTCGCTCACGATAAGCACGTGGTCATCTATCAGCGGAGCAAGAAGCGCTACTTTGGATGGGAGAAGAGTGTCCTTTCTTTTCAAAACGTAGTTGAAGCATCCGACATAAAGAACAAGCAGAGCAACACCGTGCTTGCGAGTACCCCCAGAGACTTCAAGGAACTGGTTGAGATTCGCCCAGAGCCAGGGAGCTGCTTCATACTATCGATTTCCGAGCCTTTCAACGAAGAGCAGGAATTCGAGTTCGAGCGAGTCGTCAACTGGCTTGACCATTTCGGATTGCCAATGTATCACGTGCACTGTTCAGGCCACATAATGCCCGGTGAGGTCAAGTCAATCATCGATAGGATCAAGCCCAAGATGATGTATCCGATGCACACTGAACACCCTGAGTTGTACGTGAAGTTCGTGTCGGACACAGTTAGGGCAACAGTGCCTCAGAAGAACGTCGCCTATCCGATAGGCTCATCCTCAACTAGAACTTCTCAAACTCAATCCTGAGCGTCATATTGCGCAGTTGCTTTGCGAGTTTCTTCACAACATCTGGGTCAACGGGCATCCGTCTCGGCTGCCGACCCATGAGTATTACTTTGGTTTCGGTTGTGCCGTCAGGAATCCAGATCGTGTTCAAGGTCAAGATCGACATTGGGCTGAAGAGGTCCTCCAAGAACTGCCGGTCGTCTCCGCCGGAGCCAAGGATCTTCACTCTCTTTCCGAGAGAGTCGGATATCGCATGAACGGTCTTTGCCCCTCCCGAGAGCATCGTCTTCATGTCTCGCCTGTTGACCAGAATCGCTAGGTTGTCGTCTGCTTCAACAGCCCTATGGTATGTTACATCTTGTAGCGCTGGATTGTCTTTCTCTAGATCAGAAAGGAGTCTAATGATTTTCAGGTCAAGATTTGTTATCTGACCTTTCTCAATCTTCTCTTGACATTTGCGGCAGAGTATGCCGCTCTTGATGCAGAACGCATCCAGGATTGTCTTGACCATTCGTCTTCATCGTTTCTTTGCCCTATAGTTGTCGCTTCAACGTTCAACTCAATGGAGCAGAACGTCTCATCGAGTGACTACAATTCTGTAACGCTAATTAAGTTTGCTAGCTCCACGGCATCGAACAACCCCTGTGCGCAATCGAAATCCTTGGCCGATCCCGGAAGGCGTTATATCAGCCGAACCGAGACAATAGGACGCTTTCACACGGTAGAGTTGCCGAGGCTAGTGTCAATGAAGATCTTCGAATATGAAGCAAAGAGGATCGCCTCACAACTTGGTCTGCCGGTCCCCCGCGGGTCCGTTGTGTTCAATGCTCAAGGAGCAAGAGAGGTAGCTCAGCAACTTGCGTGTCCAGTGGTCGTGAAGGCGCAGGTCCTCGTTGCCGGCAGAGGCAAAGCGGGCGGCATCAAGCCCGCTGGCACTCCCGACGATGCAGAGAAAGTCGCTTCCTCAATCTTGGGATCAAAGATCAAAGGCGAAGCAGTGACCCAGCTTCTTGTCGAAGAGAAACTCGATGTCGCACGGGAACTCTACCTCGGTTTAGTTGTTGATCGTTCGGCTCGGCGTTATGTTCTGCTGGTTTCTCAGGTTGGTGGGGTGGACATTGAGGAGGTCGCCCAGCGGAGCCCAGAGAAGATAATCAGACGTCCTCTGGAGCCGGGGAGAGGGCTCGAAGGATTTGAGGCTCGAGAGCTAGCGCAGGCTCTCGGATACAGGGGAGCCCAACTCACGGAGCTTAGTGCCCTCATGACGAGGTTCTGCGCGATGGCGATTGAGTACGACACCGAGCTGGCGGAGTCGAATCCGCTAGTCGAGACCAAGAAGGGCGGCTTCGTCGCCGCTGATTTACGCTTCATCGTAGACGACAACGCGCTGTTCAGACACAAGGCCTTGCTTGAGCAGACGGTAGATGTCCAGCATGAGCTGTCACCGCTTGAAGTCAAAGCACGCGAGAAAGGGTTTGCATATGTTGAGCTCGACGGTGACATCGGAATAGTGGGCAATGGCGCGGGGCTGGTCATGGCAACCTTGGACATGATACAGGACCACGGTGGCAGACCCGCGAACTTCTGCGACGTCGGCGGAGGAGCAACCGCGGAAAGGGTCGCACAGGCCCTTGAGATTGTGCTGAGTAACACGAAAGTGAAGGCGCTCTTTCTAAACATCATGGGCGGAATCACCCGATGCGACGAGGTCGCCAAGGGCTTGCTCGAGGTCCAAAAGAGAATGGGACTGACAAAGCCGATAGTGATCAGGCTCGTGGGAACCAACGAGGAAGAAGGACGAAGGATTCTCCAGGAAGCTGGGATACCCTCGCTCGAGACGATGGAGGATGCGGCTTCAAGAGTGGTTCAGGCGGTCAAAGGAGGAACCTAGCTTGGCGGTGCTTGTGAGTTCAAACACGAAAGCGATCGTGCAAAACATTACTGGCTCACAAGGGACTTTTCATACTCGGCTAATGCTGGCGTACGGAACCAAGATCGTCGGAGGAGTAACGCCAGGAAAGGGCGGGACACAGGTCGGGGGTGTTCCTGTGTTTGACACGATCGCTGAAGCTGTATCAAAGACGGACGCGAACGCGTCGATAATCTTCGTTCCCGCTCCGTTTGCTCGTGATGCTGTGCTTGAGGCTGTCTCTCATGAGCTGAATCCGATCGTGGTGATTACTGAGGGCATTCCGATCAGGGATTCGATTGACATGATGGCTCGGGCCAAGGAGAGAGGATGCGTCATAATCGGCCCGAACACGCCTGGAATAATCACGCCGGGCGAGTGCAAGCTTGGCATCATGCCTGCGCACGTGTTCAAGAAGGGAGAAGTTGGACTCGCTTCACGCAGTGGAACGCTCACTTACGAGATCGCATCGAGTCTCAGTAGAGCCGGTCTCGGTCAGTCCACATGCCTCGGCCTCGGCGGAGACCCGATTGTTGGCTTGAGCTTCGTCGATGTCTTGGAGATGTTCAGGAATGATCCCCAAACGAAATCAGTGGCGCTGGTTGGGGAAATCGGTGGCAACGCAGAGGAACTGGCAGCTCAGTACGTCAAAGAGACGAAGTATCCGAAACTCGTAGCCGCATATGTCGCGGGTAGATCAGCCCCGCCAGGAAGACGTATGGGTCATGCGGGAGCAATAATAATGGGCAGAACCGGCACTGCGGAGTCAAAGCTTGAGGCTCTCAAGGCAGCCGGCGTGAAGGTTGCCCTCAAGCCCGGAGAAATCGCGAGGCTACTGGAAAAGAAGTAAAGGTGAAGGAGATGACACTGGACCGTCTGAGTGATTGGAGAAGGACACATTATTCGAATCAGATCTCTCCCGATCTTGATGGTCAAGATGTCACATTGTTCGGTTGGGTCGAAGACATCCGCGACCTAGGAAACCTCACATTTCTCACCCTACGTGACAAGGAGGGAATCGTTCAGATTACGATCGTCAAGAAGAACTCTCCCCCAGCTGTTGTTGAGAGACTCGGTTCCTTAGGAAAGCAGTACGCGATAGGGGTTAGAGGGAAGGCGAAGGCGAAGAAGGAGGCGCCTCGCGGAGTCGAAGTCATCCCTACCGACATGAGGATTCTAGCTGATGTTGTGTATCCTCTTCCTTTGGATCCGACAGGGCGGGTTCCTGCAGACATTGATGTGCGACTGGACGCTCGCGTAATGGACCTGAGGAGGGGCACGTCACGAGCGATCTTTGCAGTACGTCATGAGATCCTTCGCGCGACGAGAGAGTTCCTGATCGCCGAAGGTTTCACAGAGATACAGACACCAAGGCTGATCGGCTCAGCAACGGAGGGTGGATCAGCCCTTTTCTCGTTGGACTATTTCGGTCAGACGGCATACTTGGCTCAGAGTCCCCAACTGTACAAGGAACAGTTGACAAGCGTCTTCGAGAGAGTCTTCGAGATCGGGCCATTCTTCAGAGCTGAAGAATCACGAACGAGACGACACATAAGCGAATTCACGTCGCTTGACATTGAATGTGCCTTCATGAACCAGAAGGGCGTCGTCGAGATCTGTGAACGCCTCATTCACGAGGTGTACAGGTCGCTCGTCAGCCGTTGCTCGCGAGGGCTTGAGACATTGAATGTGAAACTGGATGTGCCTCCGCTTCCGTTCAAACGTCTCACTTACAGTGATGTCATCGACTCGCTCTCGAAGGAGGGAGTCGAAGTCAAGTGGGGAGAAGACATCCCTACAGCGGCGGAGAAGAAGCTGGGCGAGCTGTACAGAGGGTTCTACTTTGTGACCGACTGGCCTTCAGCGATCAAACCGTTCTACATCTCACCGAGAGAGGATGACCCGAAGTATTCCGACTCGTTCGACTTGATGTACGGCGCACTCGAGCTTGCATCAGGCGGAACCAGAGTCCACGAGTACGATGTGCTTGTCAATAGGCTGAAGGGGCAAGGGCTGAACCCCGAAGGTTTCAAGGACCATCTGGCCGTGTTCAAACAGGGGCTTGCGCCACACGCGGGCTGGGCTGTCGGCCTCGACCGACTCGTGATGCTCGTGACAGGCGCCGAGAACATCAGAGAATGCATCTTCTACCCAAGAGACCGAGACAGACTACGCCCGTGATGGCAACCTGAAACTGCAACCTGCAGTCACTGTCGTCAATTGCATGACGCGCTTACGAGAAGGGTGTATTACCCGCCAGAAATCCATCGCCGAGGCATGCCCGCGCAAGTCGGAAAGCGTATATATATGACATAGGTTATGGCGCGCGAGCCTCCGGCAATGGTCACCAAAGAAGACATCGTGAAGGCCCTCATGGGCGTCAAGGATCCCGAAATCGGCGCCAGCATAGTAGACTTGGGGATGGTTAGGTCTACAGAAATCCAAGGTGACACCGTTCGTGTGGATATTGCGCTGACCGTGCCCAACTGCCCCCATTCCAGTACGATTAGAGACAATGTGATCACGGCGGTCTCTGCTTTTCCGGGCGTAAACAGAGTTGAAGTCCAGCTCTCAGGAATGACCGATGAGGAAAGAGAAAACGTGGTCCGAATGCTCAAGAATCGTCCAGCTGCTGAGCAAAGTGAGGTTCAGCAGACGTGGCATTCGAGTGGCCACGGGATCGACAGACTGCCCAAGGGAAAGATCCGTCAAGTAATAGCGGTCGCCTCCGGCAAAGGAGGAGTGGGAAAGTCCCTCGTGACCGCGCTGCTGGCAGTTGAATTCCATAGGCAGGCTTTCTCTGTTGGGATCCTCGACGCGGACCTCACGGGATCCAGCATAGCGAAAGTGTTTGGAGTGAAAGACCGCCCGGCGCCTTCTCAGTCAGGAATTGCGCCCTCGGTCAGCCGGACCGGCATCAAATTGGTATCAATGAATCTGCTCATGGATCGTGACGACGCTGCTCTGATCTGGCGTGGTCCCATGATCAACAGTGCGATACGCCAACTCTACTCGGACCTTGATTGGGGAGAGCTTGACTATCTCTTGGTAGATTTGCCGCCTGGCACATCCGATGCTCCTCTCACAGTCTTCCAGTCACTCCCAATCGATGGGGTCGTGATCGTTTCCTCTCCACAGGAACTGGCTCTGACGATCGTTGCTAAGGCGATCAACATGGCTGGAATCATGAGAGTTCCCATCCTCGGTCTTGTGGAGAACATGAGCTACTTGGATTGCCCACATTGTGGAAAGAGAATCGAGCTATTCGGAAGATCAAAAGGCCGGAAAGCTTCCGATCTCGCCAAGATAGAGTTCTTGGGCTCAATCCCTGTGGATCCACGTGTGTCAGCGCTCTGTGATGAGGGTAAGATTGAGGAGTACACGAGTCAGGAATCTACGTCGATCGCTCAGAGAGTGATTGATAAGACGCGACAGGTGAATGTGCCCGAACCGGTAAGGCATACTGGAAACCATGCAGAGAATGAAGAGCAGAGGTGACTTGTTTGGTCACCATGGAAGATATCATGAAAGCGTTGAAGGAATGTTATGATCCTGAGATCCCAGTAAACGTCTGGGACCTAGGCCTCATCTACGATGTCGCCGTCGACGACGACAAAGTGCACGTGAAGATGACACTTACCGCCCCAGGCTGTCCGATGCATTCATTCATCTCGCAAGAAGTCAAAGAGAAACTACAGACTGTCAGCGGAGTAAAGGAAGCAACAGTCGAAGTGGTCTGGGATCCACCTTGGAGTCCAGACAAGATGAGCCCGGAAGCCAAAGCCCAACTCGGGATGCAATAGAATCCGGCCTAGCGTCTCTCAACAGCACTGTCTGAGAATACGGCTTGTAGTCCGTGAGACTACTTGGCTCCGAGTTCTCTCTTCTTCCAGCGCAGATTGTGGCCCCTGCACTTTCGGCAGCCGGAGGCTCCTTTCGCGTTTCTTGCTCCGCAGTCACGGCACACCTTGTAGTGTAGCCTGTGCTCCTGTGCGAGTTGTTTCTTGAATACGTCTGTGATCGGCAATGCTTTAGCTCCCTGAGGGTTCGGGCCTAATGCCTAAGGGGTTCAGATATATCTTGCGTGAAAGCGTTCCAAAGCCTACGAACTGACGGTGCGCGCAATGGCCGACAACGCAGAATTGAGCATTCACGAGCTTCACGAGAAGATCATGGCCTGTACGCTTTGCCACCTGTGCGAGACTAGGAATAAGGCGGTTCCAGGCGAGGGTCCAGCGAACGCCAGTGTGATGTTCATCGGAGAAGGCCCAGGCAGACAGGAGGATCTTGAGGGCCGTCCGTTCGTGGGCAGAGCGGGCAAGTTCCTAGACGAATGTCTGCAGTCAATCGGTCTGAAGCGGGAACATGTGTTCATAACGAACATCGTCAAATGCCGACCATCAGAGAAATCGGGTAACTGGGTCAAGGACAGGAAGCCCACGAAGGAAGAGATCGCGGCGTGTTCCCCATACTTGGATAGGCAACTCGAACTCGTCAAGCCAGAGATCGTCTGCACGCTAGGCGATACAGCGAGTTCTCAGATCTTCAAACGATACAACATGGAAGAAGACACCATCGGACACATCCATGGGAGGTTGTACTTGGCTGGAGCAATGAAGCTGATACCGCTCTATCATCCGGCCGCGGCGCTGTACGACAACAACCTACGCCAGATAGTGATGATAGATTTCCAGCGCCTACGCCAAGTCCTCTCACAGACCAAACTGACGGGCTTCTAGTGCCCGGCGTGATGTGGGATTCGCAAGAATGATTAGGTGGAGCTGCGAGATCACAACGAGTCCTCTAAAGGACGATGGGCCGGTAGTCCAGCTCGGTTAAGTGACGCTGCCCTCACATCCAAGAAACAATCGGTGAGCACGGCAGAGGTCGAGGGTTCAAATCCCTCCCGGCCCACCATGATTCAGGTTCGGAACCTCGTCCACCCTTTCTAAAGCAGACAACGGACTCCCCTACGAGTCACCGTTGAGTCTCCGTCGAGAAATCCCGTCACAAGCACCTATTGTCGGACGCTGAGGTCAGGCGATGGTATGACAACCTCGCACGCGGCTCCATGATCATCGCGGATGTGCACCTCCGCCGCTCAGGACTGTTCTGCGAGAATAACCGCATCACGCCGAAGGTTCTCGCGGAAATGAACGAATCCTCGGTTACCGCTCTGACCCTTGACAATGTGACGAGACTCGAGGCAAAGGCTACGCTGGCCGCTACATTCAATCTATTGTCAAGGCGACAAAGTCTTGGCTCAACCATAATGACACACAGCTGAAGGACAACGGGAGAGGAAGTCAGTCTTGGACGAGAAAAAGAGAGTGATCTAGAAGTTCTGGTCGGCGAGTCTGTGACCCACCTACCTCCGATGGGAAGAAGAAGTGTTAACTAACCGCGGCCGGTCCTAGCGAGAAGGTGGCGCGTGAGTGGGACCTCCCACCCGCTGCGCCAAACAAACCCCGGAGTAGGGAGATGAACGTGTGCAAAGCGAAAACTCAACGGCCGCCGCTTTCACGGCAGTGTTCGCAGCTCTTTATGCCGTCGGGGTTGTGGTTCTTGCTCCTATCAGTTTCCAAGTGTTTCAAGTGAGAGTCGCTGACGCACTGCTACCGCTGTCCATCCTCTTCGGCTGGCCTGCAATCCTTGGGTTAGCCTTGGGCGCCTTCGTGGCAAATCTCTTTGGCGCGCTCGGTCCCGTGGACATCGTAGGGGGCACTCTCGCCAATCTCCTTGCAGGCTACGTTGCTTGGAGGATCGCTCTGAACAGGGGTAGGTGGTGGGTCCTCCTCGCAGTCGGCCTACAAGTACTGATAGTCGCTCTGATAGTTGGGACGTATCTGAGCTACCTTTTCGCAATACCGTTGCAGATTGGATGGCTTGGTGTGATGCTTGGAAGCATTGTCGCGATTGGTTTTCTCGGATCACTATTGCTCTTCGCCCTCTCAGCCGAGCGAATCGCAACCATACTAAGGACCTACGGAGTAGCAGTCTACAGATGGCAAACCAAGAAACGGAAGATGAACGACTAGTGACAAGGCAGTCATCAGTCTAATAGCGTTGGCAAGGGATCAGCGCCAAGAGCCGCGCAGGTAGCTCACTGAATCTTGAGGGTGAACGGGTCGATCTCGGCCACTTTCTCTTTGATTTCTCGGAATGAGTCATTTGCGCTTAGTCGCATGAATTTGTCGATTGGGATATGGTTCGGTACCCAACTATCTCTTTCTGAGATTTCCCACCCGCCTGCCAGCAGTCTCCTCCTCAACCGCCGAAGCCGACTTGCTGGGCAATGGTATGATATTTGAAGATCAAAGTTCGGACCATACCTAGGTATATGCCCCACAAACGTATCCTTCACCGGGATCTTCCCACGGTCTTCGCCTTTTCTATGACGATAGCTTTCGTTCGCCGCCGACATGCTGGGCACCTCAGATACTTCCAACCGCCGTCTCTGCTCGGCCAGTGAGGATTGAAGAGGTCGGTCCAGAACGAGACTTCAAACTCGTGTCCACAAATCCTGCAGCGATAAGCAAACGTGCGTGCATGCCAATCTACGGTTAGAAGCAGACCGGCCACGATCAACATAGCCAAAGCAAGGGACCGGACAAAGCTCCGGGTCGCAAGGAGGACAGCGAACCCTGAGACGGCAAGAGCAAAGGTGGCCAAATAGATTAGGAGCTGACGCTGTTGGTTCCATTTCATCTGTCATCATGAACCTTCTAAATCAGCTCTGGCCCGGACTCATGCCTATGCTCAAGCAATCCGGACTTTCTGCGAGTTGTGGGCAGGCACCTCTCTTCTCGCCAGCATTGTCGCGATTACTTGGGAGCCCATCTGGGCACTCGATGGAGTCAAGGCTGACGTGACGTGGTTCTGTGGCTTTCTGCACATGCAGACGCACGTCCTGAAAGGGTCACGAGAAGTCGTCGCGATAAATTACTTCTACCGTCGCTTGACGGCTGGTTCCTATCTCTGAATGCGGTGTGAGCATGTTCGTTGAGAAACGCGAACATCACCGTGTCAGCTTCAGTGGAACATGATGGAAGCTGTTCCGGTTCATACGACGACTGAAGCTGACGGAACAGAGCGGGTCCTCAGAAGAGGTCTCCACCGACAGGTGAAAGGAAACGGCCACGACACGCCTGCGAATACTTGGTCAGTGACTTGTGATCTTATTCAGATCGTCAGTTCCAAGAGGATGATGTGAGCCCAAGACGTCACATTCAAGAGGGCGGTTGAACGATCGAGACAGATTGGTCAAGAAATCTGATCCTTGCCGCTTGAGCCGGTGTGCGGGCGCCTCGTAGGCCTTTTCAGTTCCATGGGTGCACTATACTCGGCTCAAGGTGAGAACATGAAAGCTGCTGTACTTCACAGATTCGGTTCGCCACTGGCAATTGAAGAACTGCCGACACCAGAACCGAAGGGAAACGAAATCCTTGTTCGCGTAAAAGGCGTTGGCGTTTGCCACAGCGATTTGCACATATCAGATGGCAGGTACCCAAACCTACCTCTTCCTCTTGTGCTTGGTCACGAAATAAGCGGGGAGGCAGAAGGTATCGGAGAAGTTCTTGTTTATGCAAGTTGGGGATGCAGATCATGCACATTATGCTCCCAAGGAGATGAGCAGCTTTGCGCCGAGGCCGCCGAGGCTGGGTGGGTTCGAGACGGCGGTTACGCTGAGTATGTGATAGTGCCCTCGAGACGATATCTCCTGCCTCTTGATGGACTTGATCCGATACGCTGCGCTCCTCTCGCTGATGCCGGCGTAACTCCCTACCGAGCGGTTCGTCGGGTCAGCGGATGGTTGTTGAAGGACGGCTCGACCGCTGTCGTCTTGGGCGTGGGTGCCCTCGGCCAGTTCGCTATCCAGTACCTGAAGTTGCTTACAACGTCTCATGTAGTTGCGGTAGATCTCAGTGAAGGGAAGCTTCGACGCGCCTTGGAACTCGGTGCAGATGAGGCATTTCTCCCAAAGAACATGACTGGATCAGCGAGAGCGGTGCTAGATTTTGTTGGCTCAGACGAGACTCTTGCGTTGGCTGTGAAGATCCTCGAAAGAGGAGGCATACTCGCACAGGTTGGCGAGGCAGGAGGGAAGATGCCGTTCGGCATGGGTTTCGTACCTCACGAGTCCTTCTTTACAACGTCAATTTGGGGATCTATGCAAGATCTGTCGGCTGTTCTTGAGCATGCTCGGAGAGGCAAACTTGATTGGCAAGTTGAAACGCTTCCCTTGGAGGCGGTAAACGAAGCGCTAACTCGCCTCAGGAAAGGGGACGTTCTAGGCCGCCTGGTGCTTACCCCTTGAGCTTTCAGGATGGGGCAGCATTCGGGTTGCATTGAAAGTGGAAGAACCGGCATAATCGCAGTACCGTCATTTGTCGGTCATTGATCGTAGCACATTGCACATCTGTGAGGTCAGGTCTTAGCAGTGAGCCACAAGCACACAAGGCCGACAGCAATTATCGCGACACCCTCCCACACATACGGAAGGTCTATCCGGTATGTCTGAACGATCGGGTACACAACTACCTTGACGATGACTGGTTTCGGCGTCGGATTGATGACGTAAGCCGCGTAACTCCCGTTTTGGATGAGATACCCATTGAAGGCGAATCGGACTCCTACCTCGCGTTCTTCAGGTCGAAAATGTCCTGTAAAGACCGCCC
>Ga0315285_10001059_pt1 | contig 28610 bp, 26 predicted proteins | sample YL17G09_36_MG_FD_203698 | JGI IMG/M metagenome (GOLD analysis project Ga0315285, IMG submission 203698) | Sediment microbial communities from Yellowstone Lake, YNP, Wyoming, USA - YL17G09_36 | ecosystem: Environmental > Aquatic > Freshwater > Lake > Sediment | place: USA: Wyoming | collected...
CAGTCTCCATGACCGCAATGGGGCGCTGGCAGTCGTGGCACTGCGCATGGTCCAGCAAATTCACGGAGGCTCTCGGAAAGGTGAGGCTTGACATATCTATCAGTGGTTATTCCCTCAATGTGTCTAACGGGAAGCTCAGCGGGAGCCCGCAGTATGGGCGATCCGCTGGATGCAGTTGTTGTCTGATTGTTCCTCAGTTGGTCCATCAAATCTGCCTTAGCATTCGTCCACCAAGTCAAGCAGGAGATTGGCAAAACACAAGACATGAGCAGCCTGTTCAGCATCATTGAATCCGACCGTGCGGTGGCTGCTTGGATTCTTGAACCACATGATAGCACCTCGCATGAGAAGGTGGAGCGCCTCTTCCTCCGCAGGCGTTTTCGCACTTGGGTGTTTCAAAACCCCTCCGCTTGGGCGGAACGCCTTTGACATGAGCTCAGCACCTATCATCTCGGGAGGCTGTTCCGCTTTGGCCCTAACGGTTTCCTCAAGCAGTTTGAAGGCTTTGAAGATTGCGGATTCATAGTCTCCGGACACGTAATCGTCGTGAACTTTGTTGCGCAACTCGTGATGCTTTAAGAGCTGATCGATGTCAATGCTGGGCAGTCGCATTTCGTCGAGCGATTGGTCAACCACCTGCAGCCCCCTCTGTGTCAGAATCTTGAAGGCACCGCTCTGCGAAGGATCCTGCAAGATGAAGCCATCTCGCTCCAATTCGTATACAGCGCGGAGGCCGTCCGCATGTTCTTGCTCTGACAGTCGTTCGATCTTAAAGAACTCGGTGAGCTTCTCGCGTACAATGCCTTCGTAGTCCCATCCATGGCCCCTGTAGACCCCGCCCGGGCGCTTGTGTTCAAGCAGCACCTTGAGGAACATCTTCTTCAAGATTTGCATGGGTAGGGGACGTGATACCGCCATGTTTTCTATCTCCTTTTGCTTCGTCTTCGATTCCTCAGCCAACTATGGATTATATGGTTTCCGTATCAGACGCCTGACCTCACTGTCGCAATGTGTCCTCGATCCTATAAACACAAAAAGGCACGGAAATCTTTTCGGAAAAAAGATCGGTCGGTGCCTTTCCAAGTTTCTTACTCCTGTCAAAAAGGAGAAAGATGCCTATCGTTATCGAAAAGTCGGGTTGGAGTTCGTTGGAGGAAACGTCTCGGCAGCTCAATCGCACTCCCCCCTTGGCCTATTTACTACCCGGTATCCTTCTTGTCAACCTCTTTTCTTCTCCTCACCCCATGCCTTCACGGTCAGCTATCCGTCTTGAGGGCGGAAGATCCTTCGGGTCGGGGCGGTCTGTTCTTCAGGGAAAGGGAAATCCGCCTTCTGGCAAGGTCCACACCCAGTACCGTCACGGTCACCTTTTGTTGAACTTTCACGACCTCCGCGGGGTTTTTCACGAACCGGTCGGAAACTTCGCTGATATGCACCAGGCCATCCTGATGGACGCCGATGTCCACAAAGACGCCAAAGGCGGCGATATTGGTCACGATGCCCGGGAGCTTCATTCCGGGCTTCACATCCTCCATCTTTTCCACCCCTTCTGCGAAGCGGAAGGTCTCGAACGCCTCCCGGGGATCGCGGCCGGGCTTGGAGAGCTCCGACAGGATATCGTTCAAGGTGGGAAGGCCCACCTGTTCCGAGAGGTATCGCTTCGGATCGATTCTCTGCCGGAGCTCCTCGTCGCGCATCAGGTCCGGCACCGAGCAGCCCAGATCTTTCGCCATCTCATCCACGAGGGAATAGCTCTCCGGGTGGACCGCGCTTTGATCCAGCGGGTTTTTTCCATCCCGGATGCGCAGAAAGCCGGCGGACTGCTCAAAGGCCTTGGGTCCCAGACGGGGTATCCGTTTCAACTCTTCTCGCGAGCGGAACGGACCGTGCTCGTTCCGGAATTCCACGATCCCCCTGGCCAGTTGGGGTCCCAACCCGGAGACATAGGTCAAAAGCTGTTTGCTTGCTGTGTTTACCTCCACGCCCACGCGGTTCACGGAGCTCACCACCACATCGTCGAGGCCGTTCTTCAATGCGGCCTGGTCCACGTCGTGCTGGTATTGGCCGACCCCGATCGACTTGGGGTCGATCTTCACCAGCTCTGCCAGAGGGTCCATCAGCCTCCGGCCGATGGACACCGCTCCCCGCACCGTGACATCCTGATCGGGAAACTCTTCCCGTGCCGCCTCGGATGCGGAATAGATCGAGGCACCGCTTTCGTTTACCATCACCACCTCGAGGTCCTGCGAGAGATCGAGGCTGCGGATAAAGGTCTCCGTCTCCCTGCCCGCCGTTCCATTCCCGATCGCAATGGCCTCCACGCCGAACCGCTCGCACATCTGGCGGATCTTGGTGCCGGCATCGACCGTCGCCTTCTCCGAGGTGTGGGGATAAATGGTTTCGCTATGCAAAAGCTTCCCTTGACGGTCGAGGCAGACCACCTTGCACCCGGTCCTGAGACCGGGATCGATGGCCAGAACATTCTTTTGACCCAGGGGAGGAGCAAGAAGAAGCTGGCGGAGGTTCTGGACGAAGATCCGGATCGCCTCCTCATCCGCCCGCTTTTTGGTCGCGAGGCGGATCTCGGTCTCCAGGGAAGGAGAGAGGAGCCTCTTGTAGCCGTCGTGCACGGACATTTTGACCTGCTGGGACGCGGGCCCTTCCCCCTTGACAAAGAGGGGATCGAGGATACAGAGGGCCTCCTCTTCCGGAGGCAAGACCCGCAGGGTGAGAAGGCCCTCCTTTTCCCCTCTCCTCATAGCCAGAATCCGGTGGGATGGCGCTTTGCTCACGTTCTCTTCCCAGTCGAAGTAATCCCTATACTTGATCCCTTCGGCCTCCTTCTCCGTAACCACCTTGGACTTGAACACCGCTTTCGAAGAATAGAGATCACGCATTCGGGCTCGGGCCGTCTCGTCTTCGCTGACCCATTCAGCGATGATGTCCCGGGCTCCGGCGAGGGCGTCTTCCGCCGAATTCACCTCTTTTTCGAGATCGACGAAGGCAGCCGCCTCAACCAGTGGATCCATCTCCTCCTGGGCAAAAAGCCGCTGGGCCAGCGGCTCCAGTCCCTTTTCTCTAGCGATCATGGCGCGGGTCCGACGTTTGGGCCGATAGGGCAAATAGATATCTTCCAGAGCAACCATCGTCTCCGCCGCCAGGATCTTCTGCTTCAGCTCGTCCGTGAGCTGTGCCCGTTCCTCCAAGGATTTGAGGATGGAGTCACGGCGCTTGTCCAGTTCCGCGAGCTGATGGAGTCGGTCCCGGACCATCGTGATGGCCACCTCGTCCAGAGAACCGGTCGCTTCTTTGCGGTATCGGGCCACAAAGGGGACCGTCGCCCCTTCGTTCAGGAGGTCGGCCGTGGCCTGGACCTGTTTGGGGGTGAGATGCAGTTCATGCGCGATCTTCGGAATGTGAGTTTTCATTGCAACCTTTCTCCGCCAAACCAAGTGAAAAGTGACAAACCGTTGAAGATTTTCCGCAGCAAGCCGCAGGGACCACACTTGCCGGGTTTGCCGGCATACTTGATGAACACCTGGATGTTCTGAATGGCGCAGGTCAGGTAATCCTGGATCTGCATTCTCCAGAGCCCGCGCCATCGTGCCCGGTCGTAACCATAGCGCTTCGAGCGGGCAAAGGATCGCTCCATGAGGTGCTTCCGGGTGCGCAGATCGCGCTGGGCCGGTGCCGAGTGACTGTCCCTTCGCATCCGATCCAGATCCTCCTGCCGCAGATGCCGTTTGATCGTTCGGCCTGATCGATTCTTGGTGCACTGCTCTCGGAGGGGGCAGGCCGCACAGACTCTTTTCGGCGCGGCGTAGTCCTGGCTCTGCCTCTTAGGATGGAGCTTTTGGGGTTGGAGAAGATTTCCCGCCGGGCAGAGGTAGTGATCACTCTGCGGATCATACGAAAACCTCTCTTCGGAAAAGAGGCCCCGCCGGGCCTGGCGCTTCACCGCTGCTTCTCGTAAGGCGGGCAAGTGGGCCCTCACTCCCCAGTCGGAGCAGGCCAGGAAGTTCTCGAGGGTCCCATACTTGCTGTCGGCTACTACGGTTTCGGCCGGGATCTCCGTGGTCTCTCGATGCTGTTCCAGTAAGGAGACCAGGAGGTGGGCCTCGTTGACCTCGCCGGGGGTGGCCTGGGTAGCGGTGATGACTTCGTGTGCCTCATCCACCGCGCGATGGACCTGGTAGGAGAGCTCGGGCTGGCCGCGGTTGACGAGGGAGGCATCTGGGTCGGTGGCGGAGATATAACGGCCATTCTTCTTCTCGTAAGTTCGGGAAGTATCCGTGCTCTCGCTCTTCTCTTCCAGACGGGCCTCCAGCTCTTGATAGCGCTGGTGCAGCTGCCCTTTCAGGCTCCTCCTATCCAGGACGGAGCTATTGGAGGCATCGGCCTCCACCAGGCTCGCATCCAGGAAGATCTTCTTGCCGTCCACCAGGCCGGCCTGGACGCATTGGAGGACGATCCTCTCGAAGAAGCTGCGGAAGATTCCTGCCCCCCACCGCTGGCGCGCCTTGGAGAGGACGCTGTGGTTGGGAATCTCTGAGTCCAGGTCATAGCCCAAAAACCAGAGCCAGTCCAATCGTTCCGGGAGGGTCTCCATCAACTCTCGTTCCGAGCGGACATTGTAGAAGACCAGCAAGAGCATGAGCTTGAGGATGACGGGAGGGGGGAGGGAGACATTGCCATTGAACCCATACTTCTCCGCCACCTCCTGATAGACGAAGTCGAAGTCGATGAGCTGGTCGATTCTACGTAAGGGGTGATTCGGGCGAACGCGCTGGTCCAGGTTAAAGTGGGTGTAGTAGAGCTTGCCCTGGGGCGGGTCCTGGATTCCCATCATGGCGATCGCCTCCTTGGAGGCGATTATATACCTAACTTGCTGTGAATTCAAGGGATTTGGGCAACAGGCCCTCAAGATTTGACCCCTATTCTATCCTATTCCTAACGCTCGCCGGTGAGCCGTAGCGATGGGCAGGAGAAGAAGGATGGAGGAATCCAACAGAGCGACGGCACGAGAAATCGCAAACCGGTATCTGTCCAAAGGTGACGCTTTGGGTGATTCGAAGAACTCTATGCCCAAGTCAACAGTGATGCCTCGGTCATACCATGGGCAGATTTGATGCCGAACTCCCATCTGGTGACTTGGCTTGACAACCACGGGATCATGGGGGGTGGGAAGAAAGCCCTCAAGATAGGCTGCGGATTGGGTGATGATGCCGAGGAACTGGCAAGTCGGGGATTTGACACAACGGCTTTCGACATATCTCCGACAGCCATTGCCTGGTGCCAACGCAGATTCCCTGGGACTTCGGTTCACTATGTGATCGCGGATCTGTTCAAGGCGCCCCAGAACTGGCGAGGCGCTTTCGATTTCGTCCTTGAATCGTACACACTCCAGGTTCTGCCAATGGGACTCCGGCAGAAGGCAGTGGCCGAGATTGCGGGTTTCATAAAGCCGGGAGGCACTCTGCTTGTTATCGCCAGAGGAAGAGGGCACACTGATGTCGAAGGCAAGATGTCTTGGCCTCTCACGAGTGAAGACCTGAATGGGTTCAAGTCCTGCAACCTGATAGAGAGGGCTTTCGAAGACTACATGGATAACGAGGAATCACCTGTTCGCCGTTTCAGAGTCGTGTACACAAGAAAAGAGGTATCAGTGCCCAACAAGACGGATGCAGGCGACTTGCTCTATCTCGCGCCTGATCCGCCTCCGTTAGGCGGCCGGTTCCTCCACAGAAGAGGGATTTCCACGCCGTGCATTCCGATCCGTCCACCGAGCGTTTCGAATTGGCCATTCCAGTCGAGGCACCGGACATTGATGAACTCGGCCACGTCAACAACGTTGTCTACCTGCGCTGGATCCAGGAGGCCGCCGTGGCCCACTGGCGGGCCGCGGCCACCGCCGCCCAACAGGCCGATGTTGCATGGGCGGTCGTCCGCCACGAAATCGACTACAAGCATGGCGCACGCCTGGGCGACGGGGTCATCGCTCGCACCTGGGTGGGCACCGCCACCGCGCACACCTTCGAGCGGCACACCGAGATCCTGCGGGCCCGCGACCGGAGGTTGCTGGCGCGTGCCCGCACCTTGTGGTGCCCGATCGACATTCGATCCGGTAGGCCAACGCGAGTTGGATCCGACATCCGTGATCGCTTCTCGGTGCCAGCCGCCGACGGACACCCGGCCGCCTAACCAGCGGCTCAAGCTGACGGAATAAGCAGGCTACAAACTTCGACTCTGGTGCATAGATGTTTGAATCATTTATGAGGTGAGTTGCCCAGGTGCGGACAGCACAAGCCGAACGGTTACGTCCCCGCAACTCAGCCGCAGGCCGTTAAGTGTCCCTGTGCAAGGGGCGCTCGATGTATGATTTTGGGAAGGAGGGGCGAAAAGGGGAAGGCGAGTTAACTGCCCAAATGATGGATGCCAAGGGCGGGAATGGAACCGGTACGGGCTGGAGGGTCCGGGGGTTCTTAGTCCTTTTTCCCCTTCGATTCTTTGGGATGGACCTGGGGAAGAAAGGATCTTAAGGATTTCAGGATGACGGCTGCCAGCGAAGCCGAGATTCCCGGCACCGTCCGTAATTCCTCCAGGGAGGCACCCTTGAGGGTTTTCAAGTTACCAAAGTACTCCAGTAAGGCCCTTTTCCTCTTACTGCCAATCCCCGGTATCTCGTCCAACAAGGAATGAAGGCCCCTCTTTCCTCGCAACAGGCGGTGATAGGAAAGGGCGAAGCGGTGGGCCTCATCCCGGATCCTCTGGAGCAGGTGCAGGGCGGGAGAATCGGGAGGGAGGCGGAGCGGCTCCCTCTTTCCCGGCAGCCAGATCTCCTCCTCGGCCTTGGCCAGGGCGATGATGGGAAGCTCGGAAAGGCCCTCCTCCCTCAGGGCTTTCAGGCCTGCTTGGAGCTGTCCCCGTCCCCCATCCAGCAGGAAGAGATCCGGCAGGGGGAACTCCTGGCGATGGGCCAGGCGACGGCGAAGCACCTCCTCCATCATCGCTAAATCGTTCGGTCCCACCACGCTCTTGATCCGGAAACGCCTGTAGTGATCCTTTCTCCAGATCCCTTCCTCCCAGACGACCATTGAGCCCACGGCCTGGCTACCGGAGATGTTGGAGATGTCGTAGGCCTCGATGGTGCGAAACCCCTTGGGGAAGGTCAATACCTCCTGGAGTTCTCTGGCCCCCTCCTCCTGCAGGGTGGCAACGGGAGAGAGGCCCTCCAGGGCCTGTTGGGCATTGGCCAGGGCCAACTGCAACAGCCGCTGCTTCTTCCCCCGGGATGGGACCGTTACCGTGACGACCTGTCCCTTCTTTTTTTTCAGCCAATCCCCTAAGAGGGCCTCTTCCGGGATGGCAAAGGGGAGTAGTATACCCTGGGGGAGGCTCAGGCGACTGGAGTAGAACTGCTGGAGGAAAGAGCTAAGGAGGGCCTCTCTCTCTCCTTCCCCGACGCCCCGAAAGAGGAAGGATTCCCTGCCCAGGAGCCTACCCTCACGGAAGGTAAAGGCCTGGACACAGGCCGCCCCTCCCTGGAAGGCCAGCCCGAACACATCCAGATTCTCTCTTCCCGAGGAGATCACCCTCTGTTCTTGCAGGGCCTTCTCTAATGAGCAGATTTGGTCGCGAAGCCTGGCGGCTCGCTCATAATCGAGGTGCGAGGAGGCCTCTTTCATCAGGGCCTTCAGCTGGCGGAGGAGATCCTTTCTCTTCCCCTCCAGCAGCGCCCGGACCTGGGCCAGGATTTCGCCGTATTCCGCTTCCGAGACCCGCCCACCGCAGGGCGCGAGGCATCGGCCCATGTGGAATTCCAGGCAGGGCCGGGGAGAGGACCTCAGGGTCTTGCACTTGCGTAGCGGGAAGGCCTTGTTGATAAGGGCCAGGGTATCCCACATGGTTGAGGCCGGGACATAGGGGCCGAAATAGAGGGCGCCGTCCCCTCTGATGCGGCGGGCCACGGTGGGGCGGGGAAAGGGCTCTTGGAGGTCGATGCGAAGAAAGGGGTAATGCTTGTCGTCCCGGAGGACGATGTTATATTTCGGCCTCTGCTCCTTGACGAGATTGCTCTCTAAGATGAAGGCCTCGATCTCGGTTTCCGTGACGATGAACTCGATGCGCCTGACGCGCGAGACCATGGAGACCAAGCGAGGAGGGAGGGAGGCAGGGTCATGGAAGTAGGAGGGCACCCGCTTGCGCAGGGATAGGGCCTTGCCGATATAGAGGGGCCTACCCTGACTATCCCGCATCAGATAGACGCCCGGCCCATCCGGCAGGATGGCCAGCGTCTCTTTGATCGACTGAGGTGAATCCATCGGGGCCATCATAGAATCATATTAGCCCTGGCCCTTCGCTGCGTCAATAGGGAAGGCCAAGTCTCGAAGGAGGGATGACCCGTGAAGTGGAAAGGGGAGAGGAAGGCGGGAAATAGGGATTGACAGGGGTGGCCGGTTTTCCTATCTTAGGAGCTGTATGGGGCGCGCGAAGAGGTTGATCCGCAATTCCAAAACATCCAATCCACAGAGTTGAAGCCTGGCCGGCTTGCAGGGGGAGGCTTCAAGGGGGCCGAAGGGGTAAGCCGATGGGACCGAATAGAGCAGATGGGATTAGAAGGGTGGCGGTCATTGGAGCGGGCCTCATGGGGCACGGGATCGCCCAGGGCTTCGCGGTGGCCGGCCTCGAGGTGAGCTTGACCGATCGTGCGCCGAAGGTCTTGCAGGAGGCGCCCGCGCGCATTCAAGGGAACCTTTGCCTCATGGAGGAGATGGGCCGCCTGGGTCCCGACGAGATCGGCCAGATCATGAGCCGGATAAGTCTCGAGCCCAATCTGGCCTCGGCGGTGAAGGAGGCGGACTTCGTCTGTGAGACCGTCTCCGAAGATCTGAGGCTGAAGCAGGCGCTGTTTGCGGAGATGGATGCCCTTTGCCCGCCGGCCACCATCCTGGCTACCAACACCTCTTCCCTTTCCCTCTCTCAGGTGGGGGCCCTGGTCCGCCGGCAGGACAAGATCATCACCACCCACTATCTCAATCCTCCCCACTTCGTCCCCCTGGTGGAGGTCATGAAGGGCGGGAAGACCTCCGAGGATACCCTCCGGGCGACCCTGGCCCTGATGAGAAGATGCGGATGGGTTCCGGTGGTGCTGAAGAAGGAGGTGCCGGGTTACATCGCCAATCGGCTCCTGATGGCACTCTATCGGGAGGCGATCACCTTGGTTCAGGATGGGGTGGCCGAGGCCGAGGATGTGGATCTGACGGTGAAGGCAGGCATCGGCATCCGGATGCCGGTCATCGGCCTGCTGGAGGTGGCAGATCTCGCCGGGCTCAATCTGATGGAGGCGGTATTGAGGAATTTGAGCCCAGAGATCAGCTCGGAGACCACACCGCCTGCCCTGCTCTCGGAGATGGTGAGGAGGGATGAACTGGGAATCAAGACTGGAAAGGGTTTCTACGACTGGAGGCAGCGCTCGCAGGCAGAGCTCATCCGGCTCCGGGATCGCCACCTCATTCAAATGCGCCTTGCCCTCTGGGAGAAAGGGGGACCCTTCTCCGATCAGCTCGGATAGGTTGAGATTCTCTCACACGATCGGTCCGGTGGTGTAGATGTTGGTGGACCCATTGTAGCCCAGGGTTTCTGCCTTGGTCCACTTTCCCGAGGCTACCTCCAGAACCTCCTGCAGGATGCGCTCCCCTGCCTCTTCCAGCGATTCCTCTCCCGAGATGACCCCGGAGACATCCAGGTCGATGAAATCGGGGAGCCTTTGCACGGTCTTCCAGTTGGCGCAGATCTTGATGACCGGGACGAAGGGGAATCCCTGTGGGGCCCCCAGCCCGGTGGCAAAGGCGATGACCTGGGCACCGGCGGCGGCAAGGGCCGTTAGGATCTCCGGCTCTCGCCCTGGGGAATCCACGAAGAAGAGCCCCCGGCCTTGCTTGCGCTCTCCGTACTCATAAACATCCTGGATGGCCGAGGAGCCGCTCTTCACAATGGATCCGAGGGACTTCTCCTCCAGGGTGGTAATGCCTCCTGCGATGTTTCCCGCGCTGGGATTTCCTCCCCGGATGTCGGAGCCACTGGCCCTCACCCTGGCCTCCAGACGGTCTATTAGGCCCAGGAGCTTTTTCGCCACGGCCTCATTCTTTGCCCTTTTGGCCAGGATGTGCTCTGCACCCACCACCTCGGTGGTCTCCCCGAAGATGACGCTGCCCGCCAGATCGATCAGGCGGTCCACTGCCTTGCCCAGGGGAGGGTTGGCGGCCAGACCTGAGGTAGGATCAGAGGCCCCGCACTTCAAGCCGAGCACCAATTCCTCCACTCCCACCTCCTCTCGCCTGAAGGCGGAGATCGCCTGAGCCAGCTTCTGGGACTTGAGGCCAGCCTCGGCAAGGGCCCCCAGATAGCCGCCTTGTTGCTGAATGCGTACCATCTCCACCGGCTTTTTCGCCTGTCCGATCGCCTCTCCAATCCGGTCCGGGGACAATCCCTCGCACCCCAGGGAGACAAGCAGGACTGCCCCTAAGTTCGGGTTTTGTCCGAGGTGGATCAAGGTCCGAGTCACGGCCTCCAGGTCGGCCTGGGTCTGCCCACAGCCATTCTGGTGGGTGAAGATCGCTGCCCCGGGCACCTGACGGCCGATGTTGACCGCCGCCTCGTTGGCACAGGTCACCAGGGAGAAGATGCCCAGGAGGTTGCGAGTTCCCACCTCCCCGCTGGCCCGCCGGTAGCCCACAAAGGTGGGTTGACCCTTCCTTTTTCTCATCGGCCTTGCCCTCGCGTCCGCCGGCTCACCACATTATGGACATGCACATACTCCCCCGCCTCGATATCCAGGCTCGCCTCGCCAATTAATTCCCCATATTTTTTCACCTCTCCCCCCTGAGGGATGGGGAGTATGGCGAACTTGTGGGCAAAGGGGATCGACTCCCTCAGGGTGAGATCCCGGCCCTCCGCTCCCAGATCGAGATGGAGGGCCTCCCCCTTCTGCAGGTCCGCGAGGGCCGTCGCGGTATTGTCGGAGGGATGGAGCAGGATGAATCTCTTCAAGGCTACCATAGGTGTTGCAGCCATCCTGACCTCGCCCCTGCTCGGTCGTCTATCCGGGGGATATAGGGTTTGATATCCAGAAGGGGCGTCTGGTCCAGGACATCGATTCCGAAGACCCGGAGCAGGTTGCCCTCCCGTTGGACCAGTTCCACGGTGGAGATCCCCAGGTGATTTGGTCTCTTGGGGGATCGGGTGGCGAAGACGCCGTGGATGCTATCCTCGATATAGGATTTCACCAACATTCGGGTCTGCGGCTCTTGGTGGAAGTGATAGAGGAGGATCAGGTGAGAGAAGCCTTCGATATCCTGGAGTCCCTGCTCGTAGTCGGGAAAGACCTCCAGGACCCCGGCCTCCTGAGAGCGAATAGGCTGGAGAGGCATCCCCTCCTTCTCCCGGAAGGGGGAGTGAATGATGCCGATGGGAAAGAGTTCGATCAGCCGGGGTATCATGGGCGCCTCCAGTCGCCCGCGGCGCCCAGAGTCTTGGGCGTATCCCATCTGAGCAACCTTGCCGTGGGGAGCTTCAATTCGAGCCTCTCTTTCTCACCGCCTCCGCCACGCACCGGATATGCTCCGGACCGACCCCGCAACAGCCGCCGATGATGCAGACTCCCATGTCCAGAAGGGCCTGCACCTTGGAGGCAAAGACAGCGGGATCTTGGGCATAGGTGGTCTTCCCTTGAATCAATTGAGGCTTCCCGGCATTGGGTTGGGCCACCAGGTGCCCTGGGTCGTAGCCCCTCAGCTCCTGCATGAGCCCGACCATCTCTTCCATGCCCTGGCCGCAGTTGGCTCCGATTGCGTGGGCACCGGCCTGCCGCAGGGCATGGACCGCGGTCTCGGGGTCGATTCCCATCATGGTGCGGTAGCCCCGCTGCCCCAACGAGAAGGACATGGTGCTCACAATGGGCAGATCGGTGTTCTCCCTGGCCGCGGCCATGGCGATCTTTATCTCCTCCAGGTCAGACATGGTGCGGAAGCAGAGGACATCTACGCCCCCTTCCGCCAGGGCCAGAGATTGTTCCCGAAAGGCCTCATAGACCTCTTCTTCGGACAGGGGACCCAGGGGAGCCAGGAGCTCACCCGTAGGCCCGGCGGAGCCAAAGATGAGGCAAGAGTCAGGCAGGGCCTGCCGTGCGATCTGCGCCCCCCTCTGGTTGAATTCATAGGACTTTTCCTCCAGGCCGTACCTTTTTAGCTTGACGCGATTGGCCCCGAAGGTGTTGGTGCCAATGAGTTCCGCCCCCGCCTCGTAAAAGGAAAGATAGATGGCCGCTACCTGCTCGGGTTGTCGAATATTCCATAGCTCGGGGATTTCCCCCGGAGGCAAACCCCGATCCTGGATCAGGGTACCGATGGCCCCACTGGAGACCAACGGGCCTTGGCTGAGGCGACGGAGAAAGGCATTCATCTCTCGATGGCTCCTTTGAGGAGGGGAGGTTAGTGCAAGACCTCCCCCAGGAGAGAAGGCGATTGGTTTCTACCAGATCCTGGAGGAAATATGGGCGCCCTGGCCTAAGACCAGGACATCCACGATGGCCTGGTCAAAGTAGTTAGAGTTGGGGGAGAGATCGGGGCTGATGTTATCCTCGTAATAGCGCCTTCCGGCCGAGATGTCTTTCGCCAGTAGATCGAAGAGGTTATCGTTGGTGATCCCCTCCCTGATCCTCTCCTTGTTGTAGAGGATGATCTCCTCTATGATGAGCCGGGCCAGACGTTCGGCCCGCTCCTCTGGACCCGTTGCTTGCGCCATGGCCTCCTCCTCTTGGTTTTCCCTACATTGAATATGCCCCCGGCTTGCAGGGTGGGCTCTTCAAAAAAAAAAGGGGGGGGGGACCTGCGACCACCATCTTCACTCGCTAAGCATTTTCAAAAAGGGCCAACTGCGCCAATTCCTGCGCATGGAAACTGATCGGATATTGCCCAGTAAAGCATGCCAAACAAAATCCGTCTTGCTCTCCCACGGCCTCCATCATTCCCTCCAGGCTGAGATAGGCCAAGGAATCAGCCTTCAGGTAGCGGCATATCTCCTCGGTATCGTGGGTGGAGGCGATGAGCTCTTTGCGGGTGGGGGTGTCAATGCCGTAGTAGCACGGGGAGATAATCGGGGGGGAGCTAATGCGCAGATGGACCTCCCGAGCTCCCGCTGCCTTGATCATGGAGACGATCTTGCGGCTGGTGGTTCCCCGCACGATGGAATCGTCCACCACCACCACCCGTTTTCCCTCCAGCACCTGGCGCACGGCATTGAGCTTGATCTTGACCCCAAAGTGGCGAATTGATTGCTTCGGTTCGATGAAGGTACGGCCGATGTAATGATTGCGGATGAGACCATGCTCGAAGGGGATCCCGGACTGGCGGGCATAGCCCAACGCTGCATAGACGCCGGAATCGGGCACCGGCACTACGAGATCGGCCTGTGCTGGCGCCTCTTTCCCTAACTGAGACCCCAGCCGGTGCCTCACCTGGTGCACACTGTGGCCAAAGAGGAAACTGTCAGGACGGGCGAGATAGATGTATTCGAAGATGCACTGCCTTTTCTTCGCGGGCAAGAAGGGGAAATGGGAATGTACCCCCTCTTTGTTGATCTGCACAATCTCGCCTGGCTCCACATCCCGGATGAATTCGGCCTCGATGAGATCAAAGGCGCAGGTCTCGGAGGCTAACGCATAGCCCCCCTTGAACTTCCCCAGGGAGAGGGGGCGGAAACCGAAGGGGTCCCGGATCCCCAACAACTCCTCTTCGTTCATCAGGACCAGACTGTAAGCGCCCCTCACCTGCTGCAATGCCTCGATGGTCCCCTCCAGCAGGGAGGCCGCCGAAGATCGGGCGATCAAGTGCACCATGACCTCTGAATCGGAGGTGGAGGAGAAGATCGCGCCTGCAGCCTCCAACTCGGCCCGCAAGGGGGTGGAGTTTACCAGATTTCCATTGTGGGCCAGGGCCAGAGAGCCTTGATGGTATGAGGCCATAAAGGGCTGGGCATTGGCGAGATTGCTGGAGCCGGCGGTCGAATAACGGACATGGCCGATCGCCGCCTCTCCTTGAAGATGGCGCAGACGCTCCTCAGAAAAGACATCTGCCACCAGGCCCATCCTCTTCTCCATGTGCAGAGAACGGCCGTTGCTGACCACGATTCCGGCGCTCTCCTGACCGCGGTGTTGAAGGGCGTAGAGGCCTAAATAGGCGATATTGGACGCCTCGGCATGGCCGAAGATCCCGATCACCCCGCATTCGTCTTTTGGTTTGTCGCTCCGGGCGGCCATGATATCCTCCCGATCAAATATAGCGAATTTGTTGGAAAATGGCAAGCCCAAACCCCACATTTGTCGATATCTCCTCTCGCCGGCTTCGTCGATCCAAGGAGTTTCAATGCCGGGGGTGTGCGAAGATGGGGGCGGCAGGGGAGTGCGGGGGTATGGTCAGAGGATGCGTCGAATGCAACGAATCGCCTGGCGGGTCCGATCCTCATTCTCGACCAGGGCGAAGCGCACATATTGGTCGCCATTTTGTCCGAAGCCGATTCCGGGAGAGACGGCCACCTTTGCCTCTCTCAGCAGGAGCTTGGAGAAGTCCAGGGACCCGAGGGCGAGGTAGCGGTCCGGGATCTTCGCCCAGACGAACATGGTCCCCTTGGGCTTGGCGATCTTCCAACCGATGCGATTGAGGCCATCCACCAGGCAATCTCTCCGCGATTGGTAAATGGCCACGATCTGCTTGACACAGTCCTGTGGACCATTCAGGGCAATGATGCTGGCGATCTGGATGGGTTGAAAAACCCCGTAATCCAGATAGCTCTTGATGCGGGCGAGGGCAGCAATGATCTGCGGGTTGCCCACGGCAAAGCCCACCCGCCATCCGGGCATGCTGTAACTCTTGGAGAGTGTGAAGAACTCCACCCCCACTTCCTTGGCCCCTGGGATTTGCAGGAAGCTGGGGGCCTTATAGCCGTCGAAGACCAGGTCCGCATAGGCAAAATCATGGATCACGATCAGGTCGTGCTCTTGGGCCAGGGCGACCACCTTCTCGAAAAAATCCCGTTCTACTACGGCCGTGGTGGGGTTATGGGGAAAGCTGAGGATGAGCAGTTTGGGCAATGGCCAGCTCTGGCGGAAGGATTCCAGGAGGCAATCGAAGAAGTTGGTCTCCAGGTTGAGAGGGGCCGCGCAGACATTCCCTCCTGCAATGATGACTGAATAGGGATGGATAGGATAGCTGGGATCCGGCACCAAGGCCAGATCGCCCGGTTCCAACAGGGCCAGGGCCAGATGGGCGATCCCCTCCTTGGCCCCGATGGTGGCGATAGCCTCGGTCTCGGGATCGAGATCCACTCCGTAATTCCTGCGATACCAGTCGGTGATGGCGGAGCGCAGTTTGGCAATGCCGCGAGAGGCTGAATAGCGGTGATTTCTCGGATTTTTCACCGCCTCGATCAACTTTTCCACGATGTGAGGCGGTGTAGGCAGGTCGGGGTTTCCCATCCCGAAATCGATGATGTCTTCTCCCCTTGCCCGCGCCTGAACCTTTAGCTCGTTGACAATGTTGAAGACATAAGGGGGGAGTCTCTTGATCCGACGGAATTCCTCCATCGCTTCTCCTTTTGTCCTTCGGACCTTGCCAATGCCCTTTGGGGAGAAAATTGTGAGGCATGATCATACACAACTGGGACTTTGTCAAGCCCTTTTTCTCCCCTGGGAGGGCCTTCAGCGAGGAAAAAATGATCTTGATTTTGGTGGGGGAGCCGGGTATGCTAAAGCCACCGGAAGCTTGGCGATCCAGGAGCGCACGCCCTCTCTTGGCGGGAAAGGAATGGAAGTTGGATGGACTGGGAAAGGAGAGAGAAATGCCGCGAAGAAGCTTTGTCTATTGCCTTATCATTGGAATCAACCTAACCCTTTTGGCCATGGCCCTCCCGGCTCCGGCAGCCGGTCCGGTCGCGTCTGCGGTAGATGAATTCCTGAGCACTCTCCCCAAGGACTTCTATACGCTCTCCCCCAAGGGATTGAAGGCCGCCCTGGATGCCGGGGAGCCCATGGCGGTGGTGGATGTGAGAGAGGCTTCGGAATTTGAGGCCGGACACATCGAGGGGGCGATTCACCTCCCCCTCCGCCAACTGGCCGAAAAGCTTGATCAACTTCCCTCGGACAAGAATGCCCCTTTGGCGGTCATCTGCCGGACAGGAACGAGAAGCTCTTATGGGACCATGGCCTTATGGTTGCTGGGCTATCGGAACCTACGGAACATCGCGGGGGGGATGGTCGCCTGGGAAAAAGAAGGCCTTCCGGTCATAAAATAGCCTTTCGCTCCTCGGCGATGGGAGGAGTGGGGACCACCGCAGGGATAATAAAAAGGGGGCCTGGTCGCTCAGGCCCCCCACAGATCAAGCTTGATCAAGTCTTCAGCGTTTATCCGCCAGCTGGCCCAGATACCTGAACCTCCAGGGTTTCCTCCCATACCCCGTGCAGGTTGCATTCCTCTAAAGCTCGAAGAGTTGTTGGCTTAAGAAGGACTGCGGTGAAGGTTGCGACTGGCCGAGAGACCTCAGGTTCTATGTCCAGTCGAGCGATCTTCTCATCTCCTGCATAGAGCTCGACCCACATGATGTGGTGCTTCGCTTCCATGGGATGCATTAACCGGCCCACCGAGACGGTCACCTTGGTGGGCTCTCCCGCCTTCACCGGCCCTTGCACCTGGATCAGAGGAGAGTGTTTCTTCTCTGCTGGGGTCAGATTCGCCGGATCCTTGATCCTCTGGATGGGCTTACCGCCTGCGTCTTCATCTGATCCATAGTCTTTCCCCCAGCTCTTTGAACTTCCCAGGACACCGGTTAGGCCTAAGGATGCTGCAGTGGCCACTCCTGCTTTCATGAAATCCCTGCGGCTCAATTCCTTCATTTTTTCCTCCTCTCTTTTACCCCGGATCTTTGTTCTCCCCGGTTTCCCTGGCCCGGGGCCATTCCCGGGAAACGAGACGCTCATTTCTCCTGTAGAGCCTTGATGATTTCTCGGCAAAAGGCCGGCAAATCCATGGGATTGCGGGAGGTAATCAGGCCGCCGTCGCGCACCACCTCCTGATCCAGGAATTGGGCCCCCGCGTTCACCAGATCATCCTTGATGGAATAAAAGCAGGTAGCCTTCTTTCCCCTGAGGATGTCGGCGGAAACCAACATCCACCCGGCGTGGCATATGGCGGCCACCACCTTCCCCTGACCATAGCCATCCTTTACTAACTTCACCATGGCCCGGTTTCGCCGCATCAAGTCCGGGGCGAAGCCGCCGGGGATGATGATTGCGTCAAGCTCCTGCACCCTTACTTCTTCCACGGTCAGGTCGCTCAGGGCGGGATAGCCGTGTTTGCTGAGATAGGTCTCCCTGGCAGCCGGTCCCACGACCTTGACTTCTGCTCCTTCCTCGCGCAGCCGCAGCAGGGGATACCAGAGCTCCAATTCCTGATAATTGTTCTCCACCAGGATAGCGACTTTCTTGCCTTGCAGGGACATTTGACCCTCCTTTCCCTTACTTCCGCACCCAAAGGGCCAGCTCGAAGTCGTTCCAGGGGCGTCCCAGCCGAGCCTGGTATTCAGATTCGAGCAGCCTCCGATGGCCATCTTCGAATTCCGAGAGACTCAGCAGGAGCTTCTTCAACCCCAGATCTTCTGCCTTCTCGCTCGAGGCCTGATAGAAGTTGATGGCCTCCTTTTCGGCCTTGATGCTCAAGGCGATGGCCTCCAGTTCATCCAGGTCCTTCTTCAGATATCGATGCAGAACACTGTTCCCGGGGCGGTAGCGGACCCCCCTTTTCCATTTAGATGAGGGTACTGCGCCTTCAGTTGCAAGCGATGCCCCTCCTCATCTCCGGCCAGGGCGAGGAAGGTGGCTCTAACCTTGCCATCCTTCGCCTGGTCCGCTGCCCGGAGATAGAACTGGTGGGCATCTATTTCGGCACTGATGGCCAGGGCCAATACCTCTTCGGCATGGCTGAAGTCGGACCTTTCCTTTGCTGGTTTCATGTCCTTTCGTCCTCCCCGAGAATTAGGAAAGAGGCGCTCATCCCTTGGGAGATTGATGCCCGGAATATATCACGAAAAATTGATCTCGTCAACACGAAGGAAAGGGTTGGGAAAGGGGTTGGCGAGGCAGGCCAGAGGCAGGCCTGAAGGGAGGATCCTCTCAGGTCGCCCAAAGGGTGGAAGGTTGTGGGGAAGAATCTCGAAGAAAAGGTCCTCAATCCACCAGTACGTCGGTCTCGGTACGAAGGATTCCAGGGATCGCGTGAATACGCGAGGATAGAATGCGACCCAGCATGCTCATGTCGGAAGTCTCGACATAGGCAATGATATCGTGAGGTCCGGTAACCCAGTGGGCCGACTTGACTCCGGCGATCTTCAGGAGCTCCTTGGTGATACGATCGCTGGTGCCTGGGGTCACATCGATGAGAATATAGGCAGCAACTGGCACGAATGATCTCCTCTTGCGTCAGGGCCACATCCTCTGCCGACGACGGGATAATCACCCGGAAGAGAAATGGGGGACTGGATCTGTCGGGGACTTATACCCCATCTTGTAGAGGATATTCCTGAGCTCCTGGGCCAGAAAAAGGGCTTGCTCCTTACTGAGTAAGATCTGTTGGGTCTTCTTTCCGTTGGGATAGCAGACCACCAACAGGCCATCGGCATGAGGGACGACCACGATCTCCTTGACTTTCATGAGCTCACTTCCTCCCTCACCTCTTTAGGAGAGGAAGCTGGCTCGCCATATCAGGCGAAGGCCTGCGAGCCTCTCGGGGCGGCGGGCCAGCTTCCCTGCAAAACACTCCTGGTCAAGCCTATGAGCCTATACCCATCCCCGAAGCTTCATTGCCTCCACTACCCGGGACATGGCCAGTATAAAAGCAGCCGTTCGCATATCGACCTTTTCCTTCTGTGAGATCTCCATGACATCATAGAAGGCCTTGGTCATTTTCTTGGTCAATCGCTCATGCACCTCTTCCAGCTCCCAGTAGTAATTGGAGAGGTTTTGCACCCACTCGAAGTAGGAGACGGTCACCCCACCCGCGTTGCAGAGGAAGTCAGGGATCACGAAGATACCCTTCTTGTAGAGGATGTCATCCGCCTCGGGGGTGGTGGGGCCGTTGGCCAGCTCGCAGATGATCTGAGCCTTGATGTTGCCCGCGTTCTTCTCGTTGATGACCAGCTCCAATCCGGAGGGATAGAGGACCTCCACATCGAGCTCCAGCAGTTCCTCGTTGGAGATGAACTTCGATCCGGGGAAGTTGACCACCGATCCGGTCTTCTGCTTGTGTTTGAGGACCGCAGCCGGATCCAGGCCCTTGGGATTGAAAATCCCCCCCTTGGAATCGGAAACCGCGACGATGGTGGAGCCCTCCAAATCCTTGGTCAGGGAAGCGGCATAGGAGCCGGCATTTCCATACCCCTGGATAGCCACCCGAGCCTTGGCCAGGTTCAGCTTGAAATGCTTGGCGGCCTCCTTCAGGGTGATGAGTCCACCGCGCGCAGTGGCGTCGCCCCGGCCCAGGGATCCCCCCAATGCAATGGGCTTGCCGGTGATAACCCCGGGGACGTTGTACCCCCGGAGTTTGCTGAACTCATCCATCATCCAGGCCATGATCTGGGGGGTCGTGTAGACATCGGGGGCCGGGATATCCTTCTCCGGGCCGAGGATCATCCCCACCCGATCGATGTAGGCCCGGCTCAATCGCTCCAACTCGTGCATCGACATGGACTTGGGATCGCAGATGATCCCTCCCTTGGAGCCCCCCAAGGGGATGTCTACGGTGGCGCACTTCCAGGTCATCCAGGAAGCCAGGGCCCGCACCGTATCCACTGTCTCCTCGGGATGATAGCGAATCCCACCTTTGCAAGGACCCCGGGCGTCATTGTACTGGACACGGAATCCCCTGAACACCTTGGGGGTCCCATCATCCAACTTGATGGGAATGGAGACCTGCAGCTCCCGCATGGGCTCTCGCAGAAGGAGATGGGTCTCCGGGTCCAGATGCATCCTCTCGGCCGCCCGGTCGATCTGCGATTGCGCGATTTTGAAGAGGTTCACCTGCTGGTTGACACTGCCGGTATTCTGCTTTTTTTCCACGGTCGCTCCTCTCTATTTCCTCCTCCCCGAAGGAGAGGACGATGATGAAGAAAAAGATAAACCGTGAAGCAATACACAGCAATTATCGTTCCAATCGCTAAGTGGCCGGATTTAAATGAAGTCCTCCACGGGGCCCAGGGAAATTGGGTTAAAATTCGAGACCACCTTTGACTACTTTTGTTATACTGGGAGGACTGCCGTTTCCGGGGAGTTCCTCTTCAGGTGATGGTGCACCTGGGGGGCAACTTGGCTACAGGAGGAAGGGGGGGGCCCGAGGCGGAAGCGATGCGGGGCCGGTTTCCCCCGAGAGGTCACTGGGTGATGCGGATGGTCTTATAGAGGAAGTTCTTGAAGCTGATGAACTTCTTCATTTCCTCGGGCAACCGGTTGAAGTCGGGGAGACAGGCCTTCAAATTGACCGCCATCTTGGGCAAGGAATTACCGCCCTCCATGCGGGCCTTGGTGCAAACGAGCTTCACCATCTCCCTGGTGATCTCGTTGCTGCAATAGGGACGATAAACCGCCTCCCAGAAGTCCTTTCCGCCCCGCTCGATCCTCTCGTAAACCTCGCGCGCCACCTTTTCATTCAAGGAATCCAGAGGCTCGTGCTTTCGAACTGCCTCAATGGAGTGCATGGCCGCGAGGACCTCTTTCTTTCCAATCCGCTGCTGGGGACGGAGGAAGAGGACTCGGAGGAGGATGCTGCGCAGATCCCTCACATTTCCGGTAAAATGGTGATTCAGCAGCAACTCCTTGGCCTCCCTATCCAGATAGGGGACCTCCCGGCCGCTTTCCCCCGGATCCTTGTAGGCCTGATAAAGCTGTCCCAGGAAGTGAGTGGCCAGGTCGGGGATATCCTCTCGCCTCTCACGGAGAGGTGGAATGGCGATGGTCAACTCGCTGAGACGGTAATAAAGGTCCTCGCGAAAGGTCCCCGCCTGGATCGTCTTTCGTAAGTCCCGGTTGGTGGCGGCGACCAGCAGGACCCGGGAATACCGGGTTTGATTCTCCCCCAGGCGCACGAAGCTGCCATTATCGAGAAACCGCAACAACTGCACCTGGGTCTTGGGGTCCGCATCCCCGATCTCATCCAAGAAGACAACGCCTCCATCAGACTCCTCCAGGATCCCCCGGCGGTCCGAGTAAGCGCTGGTGAAGGCACCCTTCTTGTGGCCAAAGAGCTCGCTATAGGTCAATTCCCCGGAATAGGCGGCAATGTTACATTTTCGCACTGAGAGTTCACTGCCCGACCCCCGATCGCGCTGATAGAGCTCATTGAGAAGGGCGTAGATGTGATTAAAGATAAACTCCTTCCCTGACCCCGTCTCTCCACTGATAAGGATGGAAGGGAGGCCCAAGGGGGACTCCGGCAGGCTTCCCTTCTCCCACTGGGAGATCCGATTGCAAAGGAAAGGCACGAAGGTGTTGATGAGACGGATGATCTCCTGGGATTTAGGGCTGTTGCCGATGATCGTCCCCAATCGATAGGAGGAAACCTTGGGATCGCGATAGGTGATGTCCCGCTTCAGCCGATCCACTTCCTGCTGCAGCTTGTCGATCTTCTGCAGGTCCTGGATGTGGCGGCCCACTAATCTCGATATGATCTCAATGATCCGTTGATGCTCCTCGGTAAAGAAGGACTTGCTGAAGCTGTCCACATTGATGACCGCAATCACCTCGTCGTCCACCAGCACCGGCACTGCCAACTCCGATTTGACTCCAGGGGAGATCTCTCTAAAAAATCCCCCCTTTCGTTTTTCCTCTTCCACATCGGAGAGGAGATGAGATTCCCGGGTGAAGGCCACCAGTCCGGTCAGGGAGCGGTTCTCCCGGTCGAGGTCCTCTGCCCCCACCCGGAATGGAGGGATGGATTTCTTTCTCCATTCCCTCGATTTTGCGCCGAGCAACCTGGCTTGCTCATCCTCCACATAGAGCCACTTTTCCCCTTCCTTCTCTCGGACTAAGGCGATGGATCCGGTATCGGTTCCGATGAGCTCGCAGACCTTGGAAAGGACCTTTCCCAAGAAAGAGGAGAGGTCCTTTTCCTTTTCGGTCAACAGCTCATTAATCTCGTAGAGGACCCGAATTTCGATGTGCTCCCTGCCGATCTCCTGGATCGCCTTCTCCACCATCTCCGCGTGGTTCTCCAGCAGCTGCTTCTCAAAGGGGCTGAACTCATAGGGCTGACAGGTGTAGTAATTGGCTACGCAGATCAGTTTTTTGTTCGCCAATTGGTAGCGAGGGACGGTATAGAGGGAGGAGAGGCCAATCCGCTCGGCCATGACCCGGCGCTGGGAGAGGTCTTTTTTTACATCGGGATAATAGAGGGGGTGGGCAAACTCCTCCCGGCAGAATACCCCGTGGCGGGGGTCATAAGAGACCAGGTGGGAAAACAGGCTATCGCCCTTCCTCAGGCTGATCTTGCTTCGATCCTCGTAGACGTTCTTATGGGCAGGATCGCGAGAATAGGTGGCGAGGATCTCCAGGTGGGTTTGCACCTTCTGGGCGGTGGTTACCTCGCCCGGGACCAGCACCGATGCCAGACAGAGCTTGTCCACCAGCTTTACTGCAGAGCGCACCATCCGGAGGGCCGCCTCCCGCTTTTTCACCTCGTCCACCTGTTTACCCAATAGGACCTGCTGATGGTATTTACGGGCGAGGTTGATGGAGGGGGCGACATCCTCCAGGAACTTGTTGATCGCCTTGAGCTGCTCGCGGTTGAGGGCATCCTCCTCCCGGTCGGAATCGACGCAGATGACGCCGAATGCCCCCCCATCTTGGACGATCGGGATGAGGTCCGAGGATTTGATCCCGAATTTCGCCGCCAGCTCTGCCTCGACCGTCCCCTTGCTGTCTTTCAAGGAAGTGCCGATGAGGGGTTTCTTGTCAATGAAGGCCCGTGAAATCAGGGATTGTTTGGGATCAAAAAGCAGGGAGGTGCCCCGGATGTCCTCCTCCCGTTCCCCTCGCACATGGGTGCAGGTCAACATTCCCTCGGTCATATCCTCCAAGTAGATGCGGCTCCTTGGCCGGCCGGTGATCAATTCGATCCCCTCCGTGACAAAGTGGAGGATGTCGTGCAAGTTCTCCTTGCCGTAGGATCGAATCTTGTGCTGGAGCTGATTCAGTTGCTGCAGTCGCTTTTCCATCAGATTACATCCTCTCTGGCGCTGCCACCCCTAATAGTGACAGGGAATTCTTGAGGACGATCAGGATCGCCTGGGCCAGATAGAGTCGGGCCTCAGATAGGGGCCGGTCTTCGGAGAGGAAACGATATTTGTTGTAATAGCTGTGGATTCGGGAGGCCAACTCTTGCAGATAGGCGGTGATGCGATGGGGTTCATAGATCAGGGCAGAGTCCTGCAAGATTCCTGGATAGAGCACCAATGCCTTGATCAGGGAGAGTTCCTCCTCCAGGGATAACCTCGAGAGGTCGGGTCTCATCTGTCTCAGATCAATCCCCGCTTTCTCCGCTTCACGCAGGACGCTGCAGAGGCGGGCATGGGCATACTGCACATAAAAGACCGGATTTTCCATCGATTGGGCCTTGGCAACCTCCAGGTCGAAGTCCAGGTGCGAATCGGAGCGGCGGGTGAGGAATAGGAAGCGGGCCGCATCGGGCCCCACCTCGGAGATGACCTCCTTCAGGGTGACGAATTCCCCCGCCCGGGTGGACATGGCCACCGGATTTGCTCCTCGCAGCAGATTCACCAGTTGGACCAAGAGCACCTGCAATGAATCTGTCTCATGGCCCAGGGCCTGCACCAGCGCCTTCATGCGGGGGATATAACCGTGGTGATCGGCCCCCCAGATGTCGATCAGGAGGCTAAAGCCTCTCTGGAATTTATCCCTGTGATAGGCGACATCAGAGGCAAAATAGGTCGGCTCTCCCGTCTCCCGGATGAGGACCCGATCCTTGTCGTCTCCGAACCGGGTGGAGGAGAACCAGAGGGCGCCCTCTTGCTGGTAGGTCAGGCCCTTTCTCTCCAGATCGCCTATCGCCTTGGAGATCACATCGCCCTCGTAGAGGGAGGTCTCAGAGAACCATTGATCGAAGCGGACTCCGAATCTGGTCAGGTCCTCCCGAATGCCCTGGAGGATGCGCTCAGAGGCATATCTTTGGCAGATGGCGATCCCTCCTCCGGAGGGCAACTCCAGCAAACCGCCCCCTCTCACCTCCTTGAGCCCAGAGGCCAGATCTCGGATGTACTCTCCCCGGTAGCCATTTTCGGGAAACGAGGAGTCAACCCCCAAGGCCTCCTGGTAGCGCGCCCACACGGACTTGCCCAGGGTCTCCATTTGGGTTCCGGCATCGTTGACATAGTATTCCCGCTTCACCGCAAAACCCATTGCGGAGAGCAGATTCGACAGCACATCCCCTACCGCCGCACCCCTTCCATGCCCCACGTGCAGAGGCCCGGTCGGGTTGGCACTGACGAATTCGACCAGCACCCTTCTCCCTCCCCCGAGATCGGCATGGCCGTATTGCCCCCCCTGGCGCAGAACCTCTCGCAATCCCTTTCGCCACCAATCTGCCTTGAGATAGAGATTGATATACCCGGCCCCTGCCACCTCAACCCTTTCCAATAGTTCCGAGGGGAGATTGAGCCGAGCGGCCAAGTCTTCCGCCAGGTCTCTCGGCCGGCGCTTGGCGACCTTGGCCAGAGAGAAGGCAATCGGGGTGGAGAGATCGCCAAAAGAGGGATCGCTGGGGATACCCCAGGCGGCCTCCAGTCCCTCGGGGGCCCTCCCCCCCAGGCTGGCCAGGGCAGCCTCCTCAAGTCTCAGGTTCAATTGCTGTTTCAGTTCCCGGATCAAACGGATCTCCCCAGCCCCATCGAGGGGCAAAAAGGTAAACGCAAGGTAAACAGGGACATGAGTGGGAAAGAATTGTGTAGAAAAAGTAACCTAATTTCCCGAGGAGGTCAAGGCAAAAGGGGTCCAGGCGGGGAGAGAGAAGGATCTCCTCATTCACTCTGGGGCAGTTTTCGATAGAGGGTCCGCTCTGAAATGCCCAGGAGCTTGGCAGCCAGGGCCTTGTTCCCTTTGGTATAGTGCAGGGTCTGGTGAATGGCCTCCCTCTCCAACTCCTCAAGGGTGACGCCCACCTTCACCCCGATGAGGTGCTGCCCTTGGCTTCCTTGCAGGGAGGGGGGGAGATCGGAGAGGAGGATCTCCTTTCCTTTAGCCAGGACGACGGCCCGCTCGATACAATTCTCCAGTTCTCGCACATTTCCGGGCCAGGAATAATCCAGCAGGGCGGCCATCGCCTCCTCGGAGAGGCGGAGGATCTCTTTCTTGAGAGAAGAGCCGTATTTCTTCAGGAAATGGCTGGTGAGGAGTGGGATGTCCTCCTTGCGCTCGGAAAGGTCCGGTATGGTCACATTGATGACATTGAGACGATAGTAGAGATCTTCCCGAAAACTTCCCTCCTTGACCCCCTGGGTCAAATTTTTGTTGCTGGCGGAGATGAAGCGGACATCCACCTTGATGATATTGGTTCCTCCCACGGACCGGATCTCCCCCTCCTGCAGGGCTCGAAGCAGCTTGACCTGCATGCTGGGAGACATGTCGCCTACCTCATCCAGAAAGAGGGTGCCGCCCTGCGCCTCCTGGACCAGACCGCGTTTGCTCACGAAAGCGCCGGTGAAGGCCCCTCTCAGGTGGCCAAAAAGCTCGCTTTCCAAGAGGCTTTCCACCAGGCCCCCGCAGTTGATGGAGACGAAGGGTCGTCCCCGGCGAGGGCTATGATAGTGGATGGCCCGGGCCACCAGCTCCTTGCCCGTGCCGCTCTTCCCCTGGATCAGGATGGAGCTTGAGCTTTCCGCTACTCGCTCGATCAGGCGAAAGACCTCTTGCATCTGGGGACTCTTGCCGATGATATTGGCAAAGGAATAGCGCTCCTCCAGCTCTTTGCGCAGATAGCGGTTCTCCTCAGAGAGCCTCCTCCTCTCCAAGGCGTTCTGCACATCAAGGAGCAGCCGGTCCGGCTTGAAGGGCTTGGTGATGTAATCGTAGGCGCCGGCCTTGATCGCCTCAATGGCCGATTCGATGGTTCCATAGCCCGTCATGATGATGACCGGAATCTCAGGATCCTTCTCCTTTAGGCCCTTCAGGAAATCCATCCCCCCCATCCCCGGCATCTTCAGGTCGGAGAGGACCAGGTCCACTCCCCCCCGTGCAAAAAGCGCAGAGCCCTCCAGGCCATCTTTTGCCACCAGGGTGGTGAAGCCCTCCGCCTCCAATAGGGCCTTCAGGCTCTCCCTTAGGGAGGCCTCATCGTCCACGATCAATATCGTCTCCGGCACCTTCCCTTGCATAGCTCCCCCCTTCAATCCCAGAGTGGACTGCTCCTCCTTCATTGGTCCTCCCGCTTCGGAAGGTCTTTTTCCTCCGTCGGGGGCTCCGGCTCTCCGAAGATCTTTTTTATCACTGGTCGGGGCTTGATGTGAACCAAAAAATTGAGATGGGCCAGCTCGCCTCCGATCGGCAAGGAGGCCGTGAGGGATTCCTCCGAGGTCATCTCCGCCCCTTCCGCCACGGAGGCGAGATCCAGGGTGATGCGATAGGTTCCGCCCCGCTGGTTTTCCAGGAGGAAATTGCCCTCGTCATCCGAATAGGTGAAGAATTCCTTTCCCTCCCGAGTCAACAGGATCAAGGCATTGGCGATCCCCTTCTCCCCTTCGTCGATCCTGCCATTGCCATTTGCGTCCTCGATGACCTTGCCCGACACCTTCCCCAGGAGTTGGAAGGCGAAATCCACCTCGGAGACTCCCCGCCTCTTCACTTCCAGCTTCTTTCTTGGTTCCCCCAGGAAGTCGTATTCGATCGGGACCTTTTTGGTGTCCAGGGCCACCATATGCTCCCCCATCTCGACATTGGTGAAGGAGAGTTTGCCCGAGGCATCCGAGGTGGCCACGGTTCCATCCTCCAATTGCACCCGGATCCCGGCCAGCGCGGCCTCTTCCTTTTCCCGGGTTCCATTCCCGTTTCGGTCATCGAAGGCATAGCCGAAGATGCTTCCATAGCCGGGCGGCGGAAGACCGGGGGCAACAGGCCTCTTGGCCACAGGTTTCCCCCAATTCAGCCGCTGTGAGGCCTGCAGGTAGAGGCGGTATTCGTCCCGATCACTGATCCCTATTCTATCATCTATTCTTGTGTATTGATACTCCGCATACACGCTGAAATTCCAGGGGAGATAGGTGGGCAGGGCGATAAGGAGGCCTTTTCTTTCGGTGTCGGCCAGGTGCAGATCATCCTTGGAACGAGAATAGGTAACTTCCCCTCTCAGTCCCAGGGCGGAGAAAGGTCGATAATCCCCCCCCCCAGCCTAAAGGTGCAGGTGTCGGTGGCCGAGTCCGGGGGTTTTTTTCGATATCGGTTCCAGTCTCCATTGGCCCAGGCGTAGGAGCCACTGGTAAAGCTCTTCCGCATCTCCAGGAAATAGAAATCCGAGCTGTATTCGGAGGTTTTGCTCACTCGATCCTGATAGTCGAAGCGCTGGTAGCGAAATAAAGGATACCAGCCTGAATAGTTGTAGGCGAGCTCCCCGGTGTAGCTCTGGAGTCGGTTGTCGGTTGGGGAGGGCTCATGCTGGCGGGACTTCCGATCGGTAATGCCGTAACGAATGCTGAGCAGGGGAAACGGCCGGGCCCCTAACGTGAATCCCAATAAGGCATTTCCCGTGTCGATGGTTGCCTGGTCCGGGTCGTCCTTCAGTTATTCCGATAGCGATCGGCGCTGGCGAACAGGGAGAGGAAACCCCAGGGCCGGTATTCGCCGGAGGAGAAGAAGCCTTCCTGGTTGCTGGAGTAGTAACGGCTGAAGGGCTGATAGTCGGCGACGATGTGGCGGAAATTGGCCTCAAAGGTGAATTGGGGTCTACGAAGGGTGGGACCCACGATCAGGGAATAGTCCCATCCTTGATCCTTTTTTCCGTCTTCGTCGCGCTTCCGGAAGTGCGAGAGGCTCAGCTCCCCCTGCAAGAGCCGATATCCGGTCCAGGGATCGAGCTCGGCGCTAAAGGAATAGATGTCATTTCTACGAAAGATCGGAGTCGTGGAATGATCGTCTGCCTGTTCTGACTTGTCTGAGCGCAGGATCTGACATCCCAATCGTAGGCCGGGAAGGAGGGAATATCGAGATCTGAGCCCCACCATGGTCTCATCCAGGTACTCCACGCCCGTACCGAAGGCCCCTCTCAAGGCGACGATATCCCCGGCAAAGAGCTCCAACTCCCCCCGTCCCGAACTCACGCGCACCCGGGCTCCCTCCAGGGCGATGTCCGGATCCACCAGATTGGAGAACCGGAAAGGGTAATCCCCGATCAGGGAGTAGCGAAGGAGGTTGTCCCCGAAACCCAAATCCAGCTTGGTGTCGTCGAAATAGAGATCTTTGAACTCCAGCAGCCAGCTCCCCTGGCGATGATAATCGGGTTCGTCGGCCCAGTTGA
>Ga0315285_10001062_pt1 | contig 28580 bp, 21 predicted proteins | sample YL17G09_36_MG_FD_203698 | JGI IMG/M metagenome (GOLD analysis project Ga0315285, IMG submission 203698) | Sediment microbial communities from Yellowstone Lake, YNP, Wyoming, USA - YL17G09_36 | ecosystem: Environmental > Aquatic > Freshwater > Lake > Sediment | place: USA: Wyoming | collected...
ATCGTCCGCCAGGAGGCCGTGGCCCAGGTGGAAATGGGCGCTGACGTGCTGGACGTGAACGTGGGAGCCGCCGGGGTAGACGAGGTGGCGCTGTTGCCCAAGGCCGTGCGGCTGGTGATGGAAACGGTGGACGCGCCCGTGTGTATTGATAGTGCCAATCCCGAAGCGCTGCGGGCCGCGCTGGTCACTTACAGGCACCTCGCGCCCGAGGGCAAGCCGCTCATCAACTCCGTCAACGGCGAGGAGGCCCGCTTGAAGGCCGTGTTGCCGTTGGTGGCCGAGTACAAGACGGCCGTCATTGGCCTGGCGATGGATGACGATGGCATCCCTCCCACGCCAGACAAGCGCCTGGCGGCGGCCCGCAAGATCGTCGAGCGGGCGGAGGCGCTGGGCATCCCCCGTGCAGACGTACTGATTGACTGCCTGGCGCTGACGGTGGGGGCTGACTCGCGCGCCGCCCTGGTCACGCTGGAGGCGATCCGCCTGGTGCGCCAGGAACTGGGGGTCAACATGACGCTGGGCGCCAGCAACGTCTCCTTTGGCCTGCCGGATCGGGAGGTGATCAACTGGGCGCTCCTGGCGATGGCCATCCAGAACGGTGTCAATTGCCCGATCGTGGACGTGGCCAAGGTACGCCCGGCGATCCTGGCGGCCGACCTGCTCCTGGGGCGCGACGACTACGCCCAGCGGTACGTCAAGGCCTACAGGCAGCGCAGTAAGAAATGATTGCGATGGGTTCGTAAGGAGGGTAACGTATGGATCTTCCGCAAACGGCTGACGTCGTCATCATCGGCGGTGGGGTGATGGGCGCCAGCACCGCCTACCACCTGGCGCTCAAGGGCTGCCGGAACGTGGTGCTGCTGGAGCGGGAATCCTTCTTCGGCATCCAGGCCACCGGCAAATGTGCCGGCGGCATCCGCTACCAGTTCGGCACGGAGATCAACGTCCGTCTCTCCCTCCTCAGCCTGCCAATGCTGGACCGTTTCGAGGAAGAGTTGGGCCAACCAATTGACCTGCGCTATTGTGGCTACCTGTTCCTGCTGACGGACGAGAAAGACGTGGCGGTCTTCCGCCAGAACGTAGAGATGCAACACCGGCTGGGTGTGCAGACGGAGTGGCTGGAGCCAGCGCAGATCGCCGAACTGGCCCCCCTGCTCAACCTGGAGGGCGTACTGGCCGGCACCTTCCACGCCCGCGACGGACTGGCAGACCCCAACAGCGTGACGCAAGGGTACGTCGCCAAGGCACGGCGGTTGGGAGCCAGGCTGCTGACCGACGTAGAGGTGACCGGCATGCGCGTCGAGGGAGGACGGGTACAAAGCGTCGCCACGACGCACGGCGATGTGGCAACGCCGGTCGTCGTCAATGCAGCCGGACCGTGGGCCGGTGTAGTCGGCCGGATGGCCGGGGTGGACATTCCCATCGTGCCCGTGCGCCGCCAGATCGTCGTCACCGCTCCCTTGCCGGCGATCCCGCCTGATTTCCCCTTCGTCATTGACTTTGCGCAGTCGCTGTATTTCCACCACGAGGGGCCGGGCATCCTGACCGGCATGTCCAATCCCAACCAGCCGGTCAGTTTCGATCAGGCGGTGGACCAGGAGTGGGAATTGGTGCACCTGGAGGCGGCCATGCAACGCCTGCCGATCCTGGAGCAGGCCGGGCTGGCCAGCCGGTGGGCGGGACTCTACGAGGTCTCGCCGGACGCCCATCCCATCCTGGGCCACATCCCCCAGGTCGAGGGCTTTTACTGCATCGGCGGCTTCAGCGGCCACGGCTTCCAGCATGGCCCCGCCTGCGGCTTGCTGCTGGCCGAAGAGATCCTGGACGGAAAAGCCCATACGCTAGACATCTCGTCGTTGGACCTCGATCGCTTCAAAGAGGGACGGGAGATCGTCGAGTACAACGTCGTGTAGGGCGGGCTCGGTCGGAGACCGGCCCGAGCCCTGGGGGCGTTCTATGGCGCTGGTTGCTCTGGCGGCTGGTAATCGGCCCCCACAATGACGGATATGTCGTACTCGGCGGCAGGATCGGCTCCATGCACCACGGCCGTCAGCGGGAACCCCAGGAGATGGGCAATGTACTCGGCCGTGTAGGTCTTGCCCGTGTAGACGATGATCAGCGACTCGGCATAATCGGAGCGGTCGGCGTTGTCAGCACGCTCAACCTGCAAACCCTGCTGCCGCAGATGATCGGCCGTGAGTGCAGCCAGCCCCGCCGCCGTCGTCCCATTCAGCACCTCGACAGTCGCCGCCTCAGCCTTCAAGCGCGCGGCCGGATCGTCTGCCTGCTCGGGCAAGGGCGCCCCTGTCGTGAAGATGTAATCTCGCAGTTCCCGAATGCGATCGCGCAGCGGTATCAACACTTGCTGTCCGTCGGGCGTGTCCCAGAACTGCGTATAGTTCTCGTCAACCACGGCGTAGCGGATATTCTCGGCCTTCACTTCGCTGGCCAGTTTGGCCAGCGCGATGACCTGATCCAACGTCAGGTCGGTCACCACGGAGTCCTGTAATGTCTGCCACAGTTCAGGCGCGCGTTGCGCCAGTTGTGGCAGCAGGTCAAGCCGCGTGACCTGTTCGAATACCGCCAGGAGGACCTGCTGCTGGCGCTTGGCGCGGTCAAAGTCACCCCCAGCGGAGTGGCGGGTGCGGGCATATTTGAGTGCCATCTCGCCGTTGAGATGCTGCCAGCCCGCCGACATGTACAATGGATCGTAGCCATATCCTGCGTCAGGATAGAGAGGGTCCGAGACTTCCTCCTCTACGTAGACGTCAATCCCGCCGATGAGGTCTACCAGTTGCTCGAACGCGGCGAAATTAAAGCGCGCATAGTGGTGGATAGGAACGCCGAGGTTGTACTGCACCGTCTTGGCAGCCAGGGCCGGCCCACCACCGGGATAGTCGTAAACATCGCCGAGGTAGTGCGCCGTGTTGATGCGGCCTTCCTCATAACCAGGAATGGGCACCCACAGATCCCGTGGGATGGAGAGCATCCCGCCGGTCAGCGTGACCGGGTCAATCGTCAACACCAACATCGTATCCGTGCGCCAGGGCCCCTGTTCCTGCTCGCGCTGGTCAATCCCCATCACCAGCACGTTGACGCGCTCGGTGCCCTCCCAGCGTGGCAACGGCTTGCCCGGCTCGTAAACCACGCCGCCGGTCTCATTATCATTGTGCTCGATCGTGAAGTTGGGCAATATATCCGAAGCGGCAATGAACTGCCGCACCTGATCGAAGACGAACAACCCTGCCAAACCAGCGATTATCAGAAATAGCAAAATCAGCCCCACCGTGAGGAGCTGCTGAAGCACGCCGGTTGAACGCCCTATCCTCGTTGTATTGCGCCGCACGGACACCCTCCCGACAGAGCACCGCCCATGTACGGCGGTGCCAGAGTGAGCAGATCTTTCCACATGCTGCAAATTATAACACGATTGCGGCGATCAGGGTAGCACTGCCACGTAGAACTGCCCGCCGCTGACCACGTATAGTCGCCTGGCGGCCTCGTCCACCGCCAGTGCCTCCAACGCATCGAAGGCTTCGTCGGCGCGGAACTGCGCCCGAAAAGCCCCATCCGGCCCCAACACGACTACACGCCTGTTGCCCCGGTCGGCCACGTAGACCACACCGCTGTCCCTCTCCGGGTCCACCGCCAACGCGACCGCCTGGCCGATATCGCCGGGCAACCCTCGCACGGCAAAGTCAGGCTGGTGCTGACCTTGCAGGAACTGGAGGACCTCCCCACCCTGATAGAGGACGTAAATCTTACCATCTATCGCCATCCCTGACGCCTCTGCCAGTGACCTGGGGGGAGAGGTGACGAAGTAGCGATCGGGCCGCTCGGGATAGGTATCCCCTCGAGCATCGTAACGCCAAATCTGGTTGGCGTCGGCATCCAGAATATATAGACGGCCTCCGAAAGAACCGACAGCCCTGGCCGAGGTCGGCGACGTAACCAGAAAGGAACGTACCAATTGGGGAGTTCCCCCTTCGTTCACCCAGGCCGGATCGTAATTCATCAGCGTCCCGTCTTGCTCGAGGATCAGGAGGCCACTGGTCTGCCTTTCACCTCCTGGGCTGACCCACGCACAACCCACCAGGTCCCCCACCTTTCCTTCACCAATCTGCTGCCCGGTCTGCACGACGATGGAGGCACTCTCCTGCTCGACCACGCCATCTCCGGTCGGGTTCAGCGTCAACCGCGCTACCCAGCCACCCGCCGGGTCGAGGACGAAAGCCGCCTGCCCATGGACGGCCAGTTGACGCGGGGCACTGCCCGGCCCAAAGTCCCACAGTAAGACGGGCTGCAGCCGGACGATGCCGTCGAGGCGGTCGAGCGCTGCCTGGACCTGGGCCTGCAACGTCGTAGCGAGCGGGTCAGCGGGTCGCAACGCAACGGCAGAGTTGGCGTACTCCAGTGCAGCCTCCCAATGACGCCGGGCTTCCTGCGGGTTACCTCCGGCAGCCTGGGCCAACGCCATCTCCTCTTTAGCCCGGTTGATAAACCTGCGCGTGCGCGACTCTGTTCCAAACCACAGGTAGGCCAGTGCGACCACGATGGCCAGCACGACCGGGATGCCGACCGCGAGCGCCATCATCGCGATGCGATTCTCCCTAGGGACTGGACGCGCAGGGCGCGGACGGGGAACAGGCGCCCGGCGACGAACCCCCCGCTCAGGGCCAGGCAGCATGCGCCGGAACAACGTGCTCACCCCACCGGCCAGCCATGCGCCAGCGGTCGCAATCCCACGCCCTCCGGAACGGATACCCTTCTCCATGCGTTCTCCCAGACCGGGCCCCGGTTTGCGGACCGGCTGCGGAGGTGCACGGCGCTCTGGCCGGGGTGGTTTGCGCTCGAGGCGAGGAGTTGGCCGGGGAGCCTCACGGACTGCGGGTACCTTTTCACGAGCCGTGGGCGTCTCACCTGGCACAGCCCAGCGCACGGCCAACGCAGTGAAGTCGGCGCCGGCTCCGACCTGTTCCAATCCCTCCTGCACCGCCTGTACGTTGGCACGGGACAGCGCGCGAAAGAGACCCGCCTCGTCAGTCCCCCGCGCCAGGTCACTCGAAGCCAGCAGGAGTGTGTCGCCTGGAGCAACGAAGGTATGGTAGAGGCGCACGTCGGCCAGTGGCCCCAGGCCCAGGGGAGGTGATTCCTCGGCGCGGGAGAAACACTCCAGGCGCGCGCCGTGAAGGAAATAGACTCGACCGGAGCCGGCCTGGAGGATGAAGAGGTCATCCTCGTGCAGAACGGCACAGATCAGACTGCCAATGCACCGATCGGAAGGAGCAGAGCGCAAGTTCGTGCGGAATAGATGGGCGTTGGCGGCCGTCGTGGCCTGGCGCAGCGCAGCCGTGATACTGCCGGTGGTGGCCCAATACGTGTGTGCCACCGCTTCGCGCAGTTCCCGGTAGAGGTGGGGCGACGCCGGGCCGCTCAGGTCCAGCAGAACGAACAGGCGTTCGTCTGCCCGGCCGCGCGCCGCCTGGGGCGGAGAAAGCATCGCCGTGGCCCACAGCGACGCATCCTCCCGGCGCGCACCGCTGGCGATGCGCAGTGTGCCCACGACAGGCTCGATATGAGGAGGGACAGGATTAACCACGCTCATCTAACTTCACTTGCTCATCACGCAGCGCTCGCAAAAGAAGTACTGACTCCATGATGTGTGGCCACAAGGCAACAGCGTACTTGACTTACTGGTCGGCACTCAGAGCCTCTTCCCGCGAAAGGACTTTCAACGTACCGGCTTCTGCCATCTTCAAAGTCTCTACAAGGTCCTCGTAAATTGGCGACCCTTGTTCGATGACAGTGGGCTCTTCGTAAAACCCCCATGCCTCGAGTGCCTGGGTCATTTCCTCCCGCACCACGCGCCGGACAAGCGCCTCCAGTTCGGTCACACTCAGGGTAGCCATTGTTTGAGAAACAGTTTGTGCTGTAGTCATCATTACGCCTCCCCTCCCTCAGCGATGAACAGCCGCCCTGCCACTGATTATACTGTCACACCGATTTCCCTGAAGCAGTGCAACAACCTTCTACCAAGCCACGGCCAGTCAGGTGGCGGGCCGCCCTGGCAGCCGTGGCCGCTTCAGTATGGATGAACACGGCGTACCCTCGTTCAGGTTGAGATTGCTGCCAAACCCCAGGGACTTACGGCGGGTACCCAACGTCCTGGGGCAAAGAATACTTGCCAATTGTGGCCCCCTTGACCCCTAATAGGGAAATCAGTGTGTCAACAGGTGTCTGTTCGCCGTCACAATCGTCAAGCCTCGATCCTTGAAGTCGGCATCGTCCGTTACAAGTGTCAGCCCTTTGCTTTTGCACAATTCGGTCAGCACCTGATCGTTGAAATCCGCATCACCCTTTTCGTACTCATCAACCAGGGCATTGATATCCAGCACACTAAAACCGCTTTCCACCCGCGTACAGTGTTTCAGAACTTGTTTGACATCGGCAGCAATGTCTTGAGCGATCGGCTTGAAGGCAGGGCTCTTTCGGAATTGCTTGAAATCGGCGGGCATGCCTGAGCTGGATCGCAGGATATTGTACTTCAAACGCGCGTACCTATTGATAAACTCTGAGACGATTAACACATCAATGTAGATCTGACTTCTGGCTGCCAGGATCTTGGCCAGTGCCCCAGAATAAACTGCCACTCTGTTGTCGTCCGGCCTGTTTGGGCCATAGATGAGATACCAGACATTCGCGTCCAGCAATAGCGCATCCGTAGCCTGGAAGGTATAGCGGGTGATGTCTTCAGCCCTGTTCTTCATCAGGCTCCTCCTCCAAAGCTTCCCGCACTGCCTCCTGGAAACGCTGCGGGTCTTTGAAGTATTGCTTGGCCGTTTCGACCACCCGCTTCAGTAGCGCAAGGTCGTCTGGCTGCATATCCTTTACCGCGAGCAGGGCACGTATCTGTTCTTCGGTAAATGAACCGTACAGCTGGCCTATAGCAGCATTTAGAAAGGCCGAGGTCAAGCTGGTGACATTCAGAAAAGAAATGGCCACGCGCCGGCCCTCTCTTATGGCGGCCGCAATACGATCGTGTACCTTTTGTCCGTCGTCCGAGGCAACACACAATGGACTACCCACGACTTCATATACAGAAATGGTCAAATACTGGCTCATTGTACATCTACCTTTCTCGTCGTTTCAAAAGATGTCGGATGCAGATAACTCCGCAGTAAGTACATAAGATCGCGTGTCCGAAGTATTAATCTCTATGCTCACCACAGTGCCTGGAAATGGGTGGCTCAATCGGGCAGTAGACATATGATCTTTCTCTTGCTTCCAATATCCCATGTCCGATACGATTTGAATGCGGCCTCCGTTCAATTCGATGAACTCTCTCAATAACTTCAGGCCCATCCCTCCTGGAATCGGCCCCCGCCTCGTTGTGTTACGGCCTTGAGTTGCCCAAATAATCGCTTCTTCGGCCGCCAGATCAAGCCCGACGTTATCCTTCACGTTTTGTCGGATACCAATCCCAAGATCAGTGACAGAGAAGTCAATCTGCTCCCGCTTGTGAAAATACTGCCCACAACTGAAAATTCCCAATTGAGTCCGAGAGTGGATCACGGCGTTGTTGAAGATTTCGAAAACGCTCTCCCGAAACCTTTTTAACAGCCCACTGGACATATCCGGCATTTCTGGCCGGTGGACCAATTCGGCCTCGATGTATCCGGCAAAATAACGGTCGTCCTTAACATCGAAGCGTCGGTATGGGATCGTAGTCCCCCAAGTATCAGGTAACTTTTCTCGCCCGTAGCTGCTCAGAAACCCGTTTTTCGCGAGGATTTTCTCGACGCCAGCGCAAATGTTGGCCAAATAGATAGCGTTTAAGTTATGGCCAAGACGATAAAGGAGAGCGCCGAAGGCAGCACACATATCAGCGTCGAACCACGTGACGGCCGCCATATCAATCTCGATATCGTCAAAAAGACAGTCTTTAGCACGAGCATACAGACATACCAATGCTTCAAACCCTGCCTGATCATGTCGAATGGGGGGTAAGGAGATCTTCATACTTTCACCTCTGCGCACTTGACAGTATAATTGCCCAATCTACTACCGATTATACCGTCACCCTCGCATTGGCGCAATAGCCGGTCACGCAAGCGACATCATCTCTTCCCCCGTCAGCCCGGCCCCGGTCAACTCGCGGTACACCAGCGTCCAGATCGTGGAGGTGAAAGTCTCCACGGCGCCGCTGCAGGCAGCCCCCACCAGCCACGCCAACAGTCCAATGATCAGCATCAACGTGATGAACAGCAACGGTGAGACAAACATCGTGAGCAGTGCGACCATGACGAGCAAGAGCGCGATCAGCGCCAGCGACAGGCCGATCCCGATCATCACCCCGATCCCTACCCCCACCAGGACCAACCATACCAATGCCAGCCGCCCCAGGTGCTCCCGCAACATGGCCCAGGCGCGGACAATGCTCTGGCGCACGCCACATCCTTCGAGCACGCAGGCCCGCACGGCCAGTCTCTGCAACACGCTGAGCGGAACGGAGAGGAGAACTGCCAGGCAGACGACAGGGGCCAGGCAGGCCAAAAGCACAACCAGGATGGCGAAGACGCCGGGCATCACGACCTCAACGCGCGGATACCTGGCGATCAGAAGCGAAGTTCCAATGACCGGGAGCGCGCCGATCAGCGTCACCGCAGCCACCGGCAGGCCAAGCAATACGTGAATGAGAAAGACCGGCCAGAAGTAACGTGCACCCGCCTGCCAGCCAGCGTGCAGGCTCACCTTACCACGCTCCTCCGCTGTGCGCACCTGGTCCACCAGTGCGGCCCGCCCCCTTGCACCGAGCAATGCCAGCCCAACGCTGATCGTGAGCGCCAGTAGCACAACAGCCACGATCGCTATAGTAAAGTAGGAACTGGAAGATAAAGTGGAGACGGCGCGTTGCGCCTCCGGCGGCAACTTCTGTGCCAGCCACTCCCAGCGACTGCCGCTGCCTATGCCGACGTAAGTGCCCACCGTGCCCAGGCTGACCAGGAAGCCGAACAACCACAGTGTCTTGTGCCGCCAGGTGATCTCCCACGCGCGGCGAATGACGTAGCCGAGGTCCACCATGTTGCCCCCTTCCGCTCGCACCTGCTAACCTCCAACTTCCAACTTCCAACCCATTCTACTCGATGCATCTACGGCTGACAAGTTCGCACAACCCCCGCTTGACATCTGCTTGCGATTTATCGCTAAACAGCATATAATACCAGTGCACTACAACCAGGGAGTGAACAGATGCCCACTAATTGGAGCATGCCTAACGGGAAAGAAAAACCAGGTTCCTCTGTCAGCCAGGAAACAAATCCGATGGCCGACATGCTTGAGCGCTATCTATCCCGCCAGCGTCTGGAGCGTGGGCAGATCGTTTCAGGGACCGTGGTCCGTGTCAACCCCAGCGAGATCATTGTAGATGTCGGCACCAAGTGCGAGGGCATTGTACCAGAAGATGATCTGGACAGAATATCACCGGCCGACCGGGATACCATCCGCTTGGGCGATGAAGTTCTGGTTTACGTGGTGGATCCCGAAGACTTTAACGGCAACATCGTCCTATCCCTCTCGCGTGCCCAAATCGCACACGACTGGCGTGCAGCGCAGGCTCTCCTTGATAGCCAGGAGACCATCGAAAGACAGGTCATTGGCTGCAACAAGGGGGGCGTCATCGTACAAGTTGGGAAACTCAGAGGATTCGTACCAGGCTCACAGTTGGCTGCCGCCCGGGCCACCGATCGGACATCCACCAACCCAGATAGCGATGATCGTTGGGCCGCATTGGTCGGCCAGCCCCTTCAACTCAAGGCGATCGAGGTTGACCAGAAGCGTAACCGGCTGATTCTCTCCGAGCGCGCCGCCTTACGCGACTGGCGCAAGAACCAGCGCGAGCGGCTGTTGAACGAATTGACCGAAGGGGACGTATGCCAGGGCCGGGTCATCAGCCTGGCCGACTTTGGTGCTTTTGTTGACCTGGGCGGGATAGATGGATTGGTGCACCTGTCCGAACTTTCCTGGAAGCGAGTGGCACATCCACGCGAAATGGTCGAGGTGGGACAGGAGGTCGAAGTCTACGTACTGGGAGTGGACCGGGAACGCCAGCGAGTGGCCCTCAGCCTCAAGCGGTTGCAGCCCGACCCCTGGGCCTCCATCGAAGAGCGCTACCAGGAAGGGCAGTTGGTCGAAGGGGCCATCACGCGCCTCACCAAGTGGGGAGCCTTTGCCAGCATCGTGGGCGATGAGGCAATTGAGGGACTGATCCACGTATCGGAACTGGACGAGGGTCCCGTCGTCCATCCGCGAGACGTCATCCAGCCTGGTCAGGTTGTCACATTGCGCGTCATAGGCGTAGATCGAAAGCGCCACCGGTTAGCGCTAAGCCTCAAGCAAGCCGATCGAGGAGAGTATCTGGATCGGGATTGGAAGGCCATCCTCGCGGCTGAACAGCCTGAACCTGAAAGCCCGCTCTCAGCCGCATTGTCTGAGACCTTGGATCCTGCGGAGGGCGAAGGGTTCCCGCATGCAGGAAAATAAAACGCAGTAAGATTCGTTCGCCCCTGCAAACGACGTAGATAGAACGAGTGGTAAGGCTATGGACAAGCTAATGAGATTCTTTACTGACACAGCTCGGCGAGCGCTGAAGGCGGCCCAGGAAGAGGCCGAGCGGATGCATCAGACACAGATCGGCACAGAGCATCTCCTGCTGGGACTGATGAACGAAAGGGAGGGGGTTGCCAGCCGCGTGCTGCATGAGCTGGGAGTGCAATCTGGCGACGTGCAACACTGGATCGAGCGACTCGGCACTGCGCGGCGGCGCCCGTCTTTGTTTAGCATTGAACTCGATCTCTCACCGCGTACCAAGCGAGTGCTTGAACTGGCAGGGGATGAAGCCAAGCGTCGGGGTGACGCTCGAATAGACACACATCACATCTTATTGGGGCTGGCGCGCCAGGGTGACGGCACTGCGTTGGAGGTGCTCAATCGACTGGGTGTCACCAGCGAGCAAATCCGCCGTACCACCGACCGGGTGCTGCAACAACAACCGGTCTTCGCCGGCAAGGAACGGCCAAAGTCTGCCAAAACTCCGTTGGTAGATCAACTGGCAATTGACCTGACTGCCCTGGCCGAACAGTACAAACTGGATCCGGTCATCGGGCGGGAGCCAGAGATCGAGCGTGTGATCCAAATTCTGGCACGGCGGACGAAGAACAACCCAGCGCTCATCGGTGAACCCGGTGTAGGTAAAACAGCCATCGTCGAAGGACTGGCACAGCGCATCGTCGCCGGCGAAGTACCCGGACCGTTGATGGACAAGCGTGTGCTTCAACTGGACGTCGGCTCGTTGGTCGCCGGGACCATATACCGGGGGCAGTTCGAGGAACGCCTCAAGAGGGTGATTGCCGAACTCAAGAACAGCCACAGCATCCTGTTCATAGACGAGGTCCACATGCTCGTCGGGGCTGGCTCGGCCGGCTCTTCGGTGGATGCGGCCAACATCCTCAAGCCCGCGCTTGCCCGCGGCGAACTCCAGTGCATTGGCGCGACCACGCTAGAGGAATACCGCAAGTACATCAAGTCGGACGCTGCGCTGGAACGGCGCTTCCAGCCCATCACGGTTGACGAGCCATCGCTCGAGGAGACGGTCCAGATCCTGCACGGCATCCGGTCAGCCTACGAGCAGCACCATCAGGTGCGCATCAGCGATGAAGCATTGGAAGCCGCGGCCCGGCTTTCGGCCCGTTACATCTCCGACCGTTACCTCCCCGATAAGGCGATTGACGTGATAGACGAGAGCGCCTCCCGTGTCCGGATGTATAAGGCCCCTCAAGCCCGCAATCTCCGGGAGTTGTTCGCCAGATTAAGAGACGTTCAGCGGGCCAAGGAGAAGGCCATTGAGGAGCGCCGTTACGGGGATGCCGCAGCATTGCGGGACGAAGAGATCGAACTGAAAGAGCAACTAGAAATCCTGCGCACCGACTGGAATATGGGAAGCCAGGTCGTCGTCGGCCCTGAGGACATCGCAGAAGTGGTCTCTATGTGGACTGGCATCCCGTTGACCCAGTTGCACGGCGATGAGACGGAGCGCCTGCTGCACATGGAGCAAGAACTGCATCGGCGCATTGTGGGCCAGGATGAGGCCGTCTCGGCTATCGCCAAGGCGGTACGCCGGGCACGGGCCGGGCTTAAAGACCCCTGTCGGCCCATTGGCTCCTTCATTTTCCTGGGCCCCACTGGGGTAGGCAAGACAGAACTGGCCAAGGCGCTGGCTGAGTTTATGTTCGGCAGCGAAGATGCGCTACTGCAACTGGACATGTCCGAGTTCATGGAACGCCACTCAGTAGCCCGACTGGTTGGAGCGCCCCCTGGCTACGTGGGTTACGAGGACGCAGGGCAACTCACCGAAACCATACGCCGTCGCCCATTCTCGATCGTCGTCTTCGATGAGGTAGAAAAGGCCCACCCTGAGACTTTCAACATGTTGCTGCAGATCATGGAAGAGGGCAAACTCTCCGATGCCCGAGGGCACGCGGTAGATTTCCGCAACACGATCATCATCATGACCTCAAACATCGGAGCGGAGATGATCAAGCGAGAGACGAGCCTGGGCTTTGCCGTACCCCGCGACGAAAAAGCAGATGCCCAACGCAGTTATGAAGAGATGCGCAAAAAGTTGCTGGAGGAACTGAAGCGCATCTTCCGCCCTGAATTCCTCAACCGGGTAGATAGCGTCATCGTATTCCATACCCTCAGCCACGAGGATATCGCCCGTATCGTGCACCTGGAGTTGATCAAGGTGCGCGCGCGGCTAACGGAATACGGCCTGGGACTGGAAGCGACAGAAACGGCCAAGGAACTGCTGGCCCGGGAGGGTTATAGCGAGGAATACGGCGCGCGGCCGTTGCGACGGGTCATCCAGAACCGCATCGAGGATGCTCTCTCTGACGCAGTCCTGACCAAGAAATTCACAGCCGGGGATACGGTGCTGATCGACGCCGAGGAAGGCGAGATCGTGTTTCGTCAGGCAGAACGAGTGAAGGAAGAGCCCCCGGTGGAACTGGTGCCTGCCTGATGCAGGCCTGAACGATAGGCGGCCTCCACGCGTGGTACGATTGCTCGCCAGTCGTACTGCTGCTCGACGAAACCCCGTGCGGCCTGCCCCAACTCGGCCCTTCGCTCGGGCGTACGCAGAAGCGCTACCACCGCAGCCGCAAAATCAACCGGCGTGTCGGCCAGCAGCAACTCGCGGCCATCCGTCAGCGGGTATCCTTCTGCCCCCAGGCGCGTGGCGACGACCGGCTTGCCCATCGCCATTGCTTCCAGCAGTTTCAGCCGCGTTCCCCCCCCGATCCGCAACGGCGCAACGTATACCGCCGCATGGGCGATATACGGGCGCGTGTCTTCCACCCAGCCGGTCAACACGATGGCGGGATCACCGCGCAGCCCATCCAACCGCCGATGGGGTCGTTGCCCAACGACAAAAAAACGTACCCCCGGCACCTCTGCCCGTATCCGAGGCAGCACCTGCCGTGCAAACCACAGTACCGCGTCCACGTTAGGACGAAAGTCCATCGTCCCTGTAAAGACCAGTGCGTTTTCAGGAACCTGGGGCCCGCTGCCTGGGAACGTGGGATAGTAGGCCCGCGTGTCAACCCCGTTGGGGATGACGGCCACCTCAAGCCCTGGTACCAACTTTTCCAGCGCTGCCGCATCCGCCTCGGAGACTGCCAGCACACGATCAGCGCGGCGGCAGACCTGCGCTTCGTAGCGACGCAGCCGTCGCCACTGCACGAACGAATAGGCCGCACCAGGCCAGCGCGCAGGAACTCGCAGCTCGGTGAGGAACGTCCGCTGCTGAAGCAGATATTCGCAGTTGAGGTCATCGAACACGACGAGCGGGCGCGGCTGGGCCGCCGCAACGACGTCGAGGTAGGGCGCCATCTCGATGCCCCCCACGTGCACGACGCCGAAGGGCTCCCGCGCCAGCCAATCGGCCAGTTGGCGGGCGTACAGTTCAGAGGCCAACCGCAGCGCCATGTCGGGTTGGGGTGTGGTGAACATGCCGCGCAACCGGTCACGGGGTGTACGCACCGGGAGCGGCACAGTTTCGATACGACAGACCGCCCTCAACAGATCGGTCGGTTCCGTCGCCTGCCCAGGAGCCAGAAACGAGCATACCGCCACCTCGTGCTGTGCCGCCAGGCCAGAAATGAGCCCCCAGTTGCGCAGGGCCGCTCCTTGCTGAGGCGGATAGGGCACCTGTGGTGTCAGAAACAGCACCTTCATATACCCACCACCTGCCGATATACCGCCAACGTCTCGCGGGCAGCGCGCTCCCAGGTAAAGCGCGCCGCCTGCGCCAGCCCCAGTTCCCGCATCCGGGAGCGCAGGGATTCATCCGTTAACACGCGGGCCAAGGCCTGGGCAATGTCCCCCGCATCGTCCGGATTCACCAGGATGCCCGCCTCGCCCACTACCTCCGGCAGCGAGGCCCGTTCAGCGGCTACGACCGGCGTGCCACACGCCAGCGCCTCCAACACCGGCAGCCCAAACCCCTCGTAGAACGACGGTATGGTTAACACACCGGCAGCATTGCAAAATCCCGGCAGGTCGGCATCTGGCACATTGTGTAAGAAACGTACATGTTCATTCAGACGTAATGCCTCGACACGCTCAAAGATCTCATCGTATAGCCAGCCCTTGCCCCCGATCACTACCAGCGGCGGCACCGTCCTCTGTGCATTGAGCAACAGGCGATAGGCCTGCAACAGGCCCGGCAGGTTCTTGCGCGGTTCCAGCGTCCCTACAAAAAGCAGATACCCCGGTTCCAGGCCATACTGCGCGACGACCCGCCGGGCTTCCACTTCTGGGAGCAAACGGAAAGTCGGGTCGGCGGCCAGATGCACGACCGTCACCTTCTCCGATGGTACGCCCAAGAGCGAAACCAGGTCGGATTTGGTCGCGTGAGAATCGGCCAGGATGTGATCGGCACGTCGTACTGCCCATTCGATCTGCTGATTGTAGTAACGGCGGCTTTGGGCGGTGAGGAACTGGGGATAATAGAGATAGTTCAGATCGTGGACGGTGATCACCGACCGGCGGAAACCGAAGGTGGAAGGTATGGAATCGGTCGCGTGAAGCAGATCGAGCCCCAGGTGCGTTACCTCTACCCCCAATGCCCAACGCTCCAGCCGGTGGTGCGCAGGGGTCCAACAGGCCACAGGATGGAAGTTTGGCCCCGACAGCGGAGGATTGCGGTCCTTGCGGCTGTGCAGGACGTAGTAGTCCGTGTCTACGTCGAGCGGGGCCAGCGCTTCGAGCAGACGCAGCACGTAGTTGCGGATTCCGCCCCGGGCGTAGTAGACAATCCGGGCGTCAACACCGATGCGCATCATCTGTCTCCACAGCCATTATAGCGGCCCGTTGCACTCTGTCAACCGTTGCCTGTGGGGTAGAATGATGCTATAATCAGCACCAACAAACTCACCCAGGGGGTGTAAACGATGGCGACGGATATGACCCAGACAGCAGAACTGACCCAGGCACTGCAGACACTCAGGTGGCTGGACGAAGAGCGCCGCAAGGACAAGGCTACCATTGCTACGCTACAGGAGCGGGCACAGAGCCAGGAACAGCAACTGGCCCAACAGGCGGCCCAGATCCAGGGATTGCAGACCACTTTAGCAGGTGTCCAGGGTGTAATGTCTAAAGCGGTTGACTTTGAGCAAACCGTCTCAAATTACAAGAGCGAACTGCTCTTGCAGATGGATCAGCGTGACGAGACCCGGCGCAAGGAACAGGTCGAGTCCGAGCGACTGCGCCGGATCGAATACGAGACACTGACTGCCAACCTGAACCGGCTGGAGAGAGCGATGCGTGTCCTGCCTCACTACGACGAGGAACTGAACACCCGCCGGGCCGAGGATCAGCGGTTGCACGAGGCTCTCCAGCGCCTGGAAGTCACTGCCACCGACCTGAGCAAGCGTTCCGACGACCGCGTACAGGCCGTCACCTACCTGGAGGAGCAGCGCCGTGCCGACAACCGTCGCATCACCGATCTGGAACGCGACACAACCGAACTGTACAAGAGGATTGAGACACTGGTCACGAAATTCCCCCTGCTTGAGGAAGCGCTCCAGAAGCAGAAATCCCGCATCGAGGAAGCGATCCAAGAGACCAAAAAGTACGGGAAACTGATCGAAGAACTGCGTGTCTCCGACTTCCAGCGCGAACAGAAAATGAAACAGTATCTGGATCAGGGGGAGCGGGTGACTCAGGAGATGGAGCGGATACGAACGCAGACGCAGGGTTTCCTCGAGCACCAGCAACTGGTCAAGCGGGCACTGGAAAAGATGGAACGCTTCCAGGCACGGCTGGAAAAGCGACAAAACGAAGTGGCCGAAATGCAGCGGCTGGCTGAGGATAGAGTCAAACGACAGTGGGAGGAATGGCAGGAGGAACAAGACAAACAGCAAAAGAAGCGAGACGTGCTCGTGGAAGAGCGCTGGCGACAACAAGGGCAGACCAACACCGACCATCTGCAACGCCTGGATGCGCTGCAATCTGCAGCCGAGATGTACCGTACTCAACTCGACACTCTGTGGGAGGCCCGCCGCACCGATGCCATCCGTACACTTCAGTCCGTCAAGGACGAATACGAAGCAATTGTCTCGCAGATCAACGCACAACTGGGCATCCTGCGCGGTGAGGAATGATTGAGGAGGAGCATCCAGATGCACGTCGTCGGTACCGCTGGCCACGTAGATCACGGTAAATCTACGCTCGTTCACGCCCTCACCGGGATCGACCCAGACCGGCTCCGCGAGGAGAAGGAACGGGAGATGACGATAGACCTGGGGTTCGCCTGGCTCACGCTCCCCAACGGCGAACCGGTTGGTATCGTGGACGTGCCCGGGCATCGAGACTTTATCGAGAATATGCTGGCGGGCGTGGGCGGCATTGACGCCGCCATTTTCGTCGTCGCTGCGGATGAGGGCATCATGCCGCAGACGCGGGAACACCTGGCCATCCTTGACTTGCTGGGGATCAGCACGGGAGTCGTTGCCCTGACCAAGATGGACCTGGCCGAAAGCGGAGAATGGGTCGAGTTGGTCGCCGCCGACGTATCCGAAACGTTGGAAGGAACAGCATTGAAAGGCGCGCCCATCATCCCCGTCTCTGCCCGCACCGGCCAGGGCCTCGATCAACTGATCGCCGCGTTGCAGGAGACGCTTGCGCGGGTCGAGCCCCGTCGTGACCGGGGACGGCCCCGGCTGCCGATAGACCGTGTCTTCACTATCAGTGGCTTCGGCACCGTCGTCACCGGCACGCTCGCCGATGGCTGTTTCGAAGTGGGACAAGAAGTCGAGATACTGCCCCGTGGGTTAAAGGCCCGCGTGCGTGGCTTGCAGGCCCACAAGCAGAAAGTCGGACGGGCCATGCCAGGCGGCCGCGTGGCAATGAACCTCACAGGCCTCAGCAAGTCGGACCTCAAGCGTGGCGACGTCGTCACTATCCCTGGCTGGCTGCACCCCACCGTGTTGGTAGACGTGCAATTACGCTACCTGCCTGACACCCTTCGGCCAGGCTCAGGGCAGGCGCCCCACCCCTTGCGCCACAACACCCCACTCAAGTTCTTCTCCGGCGCAGCCGAGACACTGGCCCGTGTACGGCTCCTGGGCCAGGAGCAACTGCCGCCGGGGCAATCCGGTTGGGTGCAATTACAACTCCAGGAGCCATTGCCGCTGGTCAAAGGGGACCGCTTTATCGTCCGCACCCCCTCGCCCCCCACGACCGTAGGTGGGGGCGTCGTCGTAGATCCCCATCCGGGTCGCAAGCATCGCCGCTTTCGCCCTGAGATACTGGCCCGCCTGGAGACATTGGGCCAGGGCAGCCCGGCCGAGATCCTGCTGCAAGCCCTTGAACGGCGCGGTCCGACCGTGGCCCACGACCTGCTTGCCGCCAGCGGTGTGGGCGAGGCGGCACCTGAGGCACTGGCCCAACTGTTGGATGAAGGCCAGGCGATCTTGCTCGGCCCGCAGACCGACGTCCAGCCATCGGCGACCAGCGCCCACTTGCTCGTAACTCGTACCTGGTGGTCTACCTTGATTGACCGTCTCTCTCAAGAACTCTCCACCTACCATCAGAAGTTCCCCTTGCGGACAGGGATGTCCCGTGAGGCACTGCGCAGCGGGTTAAAGTTGGACGCCAAGACCTTCAATGCGGTGATGGCTCGCGCTGTGGCCGAAGGGCTGGCCGTGGACGAAGGGGCCGCCGTCCGGCTGCCTTCCCATGCCGTGCGTTTCACCGCCGAGCAGCAACAGCAGGTAGATACGTTGCTGGCCAGTTTTCGCCGCCAACCCTATGCCACGCCTTCCGTGAAAGAAAGCGCGGCCGCAGTGAGCGAAGAGGTAGTGGGCGTGTTGGTCAGCCGGGGGGATTTGATCCAACTCTCGCCGGAGGTTCTGCTACTGCCCGAAACCTACGCGGAGATGGCGGCCCGCGTGCGCCAGCACATCGAGCGGGAAGGAAGTATTACCCTGGCCCAGGTACGTGATATGTTCGGGACCAGTCGCAAGTATGCGCAGGCACTTCTGGAGCACCTGGACGAGGCGGGGGTAACCAAGCGCGTTGGGGACGAGCGAGTGCTGCGGTAAGAAACTGTTCACGTGTTACGTGTTACGTGTTACGTGTTACGTGTTGCGTGTCACGTTTCACGCTTGCGCCAGCGCTCCAGCCGTTCGATGATCTTCTGCTCATAGCCGTACCCCTGGGGCCGAAACCATCCGCCCTCGACTCTCTCCGGCAAATAGCGCTGCTCCACCCACCCATCAGGATACGTGTGGGGATACTTGTACCCCTCGTGTTCGCCCAGCGTGTGCTTGTAGTGTTCACGCAGCGTGCCGTGGAAGACGTCGCTCTTGTCGCGCAGGTAGAGCGGTACCGGCCCGGCTCCGTGCTCCTCGATCTCTGCCAGCGCCCCCCAGTAAGCCCCTGCTGAGTTGGACTTGGGAGCAGTGGCCAGGTAGAGCGTTGCCAACGCCAGGTGATATTGTCCTTCCGGCAGCCCCACCCATTCGAAGGCCCGGGCACAGGCATTGACGACCACGATCCCGTCAGGGTCGGCCAACCCGATGTCTTCTGCTGCCAGGATGTAGAGCCGGCGCAGGATAAAGCGCGGGTCTTCACCGGCAGCGACCATCTTGGCAAGCCAATACAGCGCCGCGTCCGGATCGCTCCCACGCACCGACTTGATAAAAGCAGAAATCGTGTCATAGTGCTCGTCACCCGTCTTGTCGTAGCGCAGCGCGCGCTGCTGGATCGAATCCTCGGCCACTGCCAGCGTGATGTGGATGACACCATTCTCACCGGGTAACGTACTTTCCACCGCCAACTCCAGCGCGTTGAGCGCGGCCCGGGCATCGCCGCCAGCGACGTTCACCAGGTGAGCCATTGCATCGTCGTCAATAAGGACAGCACGAGCGCCGTACCCTCGTTCTGGGTCAGACAAGGCATGGCGCAGAACCGTCCTCACCTCGTCGTCGTTGAGCGGCTTGAACTGGAAGATGCGGGAACGGGAGACCAGGGGGGCAATGACCTCGAAGTAGGGGTTCTCAGTCGTCGCGCCAATGAGCACGATCGTGCCATCCTCGACGTGAGGCAACAAGGCGTCCTGCTGGGCGCGATTCCAACGGTGGATTTCGTCCACGAGCAGGATGGTACGCCGGCCGTACATGCCCCGTCGTTCTTTGGCCTCCTGGATGATGCGCCGCAGGTCGGCCACGCCGGCCAGGACGGCGCTGATCGTCTCGAAATGGCTGGCCGTCGTATTGGCAATGATCATCGCCAACGTCGTCTTGCCAATGCCTGGCGGTCCCCAGAAGATCAGTGAGGAGAACAACCGGTCGGCCTCGACAGCGCGACGCAGCAGCCGTCCCTGGCCAACGATGTGTTCCTGGCCAGCAAATTCGTCCAGCGTACGGGGGCGCATACGCGCCGCCAGAGGCGCCTCGCGGCGGAGTTGTTCCTTCCGGCTGTGTTCAAACAGATCCATTGCCGAGACCACTCAAGGAGACAAGAACGTGTAGGCTTCGGCCAGGCGCACGGCCAGCGGAGTCAGAACCTGTGGGAAAAGTCCCACCCCCACGCAAGCCAGGATTGCCATAGCCACGACCACCGCCACCAGCCTGCCCTCCGGGCGGCCCAAGGGCACCACGCTGCGATTCTCTAACGAGCGTGGGCGCACCAGCAGCGCGGACAACCCCCGCCACACGCCAATCATGACGCCCACTCCCGCCAGGAGGAGGAGCAAAGCATAACCCGGCCTCGATGGTGCCAGCGCACGACAGAGCGCCCAGCGCCAGGCGAAGCCAGCACTGACCGGCAACCCCGCCACTGAAAGCCCACCAAAGATCAGCGCGGCCGTACTCCACGGCGCTTGCCATCCCAATCCGCGGAGCGCGTCGAAATCGTCGTTGCCACCACTGCACGCCCGCAAGCCGCTCAACCCGGCCGACATCAGGAGCAGGCCAAAAGGGCGCACCAGCAGTGACAGGACGGCCAGTGTCAATCCCAGTCTACTGTTCATCCCCAGGGCAACGAGCGCAGCACCGCTATCCACCAACGCCGCGTACCCCACCAACGGTCCCAGGCGGCGCTGGGATGGAGCGAGCAATCCCCCGGCGAGGACCATCGCAAGACCCGCCGTGAGGATGAGCGGACCAAAGCGAGGATGGTTGCGGATCCAGGGATAGGTCTCCAGAAAATCAAGTAGCAAGAACCAGACTGCCCCGTTGCCGATCGTGAGGACAAAAGTACCCGCCAGCGGCACACTGTCGCTGACCACGGCCGGCACCCAGGTGTGGAAAGGGACAACGCCCAACAACAGCGCAAACGAGAGAGCCAGTAAAGTGGCGGATGTACTGAGCAGCCGGGTGTCGTTTGGCGTCAACACGTACCGTTCCAACAGCCAGTGGGTAACCAACAAGCCGGGTAAGGCCAGTGTAGTGAATGACAGGTAACGCAATCCCCCCCGGCTGGCTCCCCCCCCTTCGGCCTGCAGTGCAAAGACGGACAGCGCAGCCGCAATCTCAATGAGCAAAGCAGCATAGATCAGGGGACGGATCAGCAACGCTCCACTCAGCAGGCTGAGCAGGCCCAACCCCATAGGGGGGAGCAGAGAGTGTGGCTCGACGCGCCACGCCAGGAAAAAAATGCCAGCAGACGTCAGGAATAGAAACGCCATTGCGATCCGATCGGCCTGTTCCAGCACCAACTCACGCCCAAAGAAGGTCACCATCTCACCCATTGCGATCTGGCGGCCTCCCCATACATGCACCGGCTGGTCCAGTGGCAGTGTGATGACCGCGATACCCAACGCTAACGCCGTACCCACGGCGAGCAAAGCCGACACGGACGTCCACCGCAACAGGACGTACACAACACCCGCCATCACCAGCGGGAGAATCAGCAACAAAAGTGGGCCTGCGATCATAATTTCCTCACCTCGCCACCGGTGGCAATCTGGGCTGCCCTTGAATAAGCCGTCGCCAGCGCAATGAGAAAACTGACGGCCCCCAGCAACCCGGCCACAGCCAGGCTTGGCTCCAGTGCAACGTAGAACAGGTCAAAACCCGACAGAAAAGTCAACAGCCCCAGGCCCACCTGCACCGGCGCTTCACTCAACCCGATCAGCAACAGCCCCAGCCCAGCCAGCAGGTAACAGGCCAACGTGATATCGGTTGGTACTTCGGGCAAGGGGATGCGCAGCGCAGCCGTGTACGCCGCTACCGAAACCAACAATCCGGCCAGCAGGCAAAACGAGGCTCGGGCAGATATGATCCAGCGACGCCACCGTGACGGCCTCGCATTTTCATTAGCAGCCTCTAGCCGCTCAAACAGACTGGCTCGCCGTTCGGTCAAGTAGAACACCATGCAGATCATCCATCCGGTCAACCCCTTGACCGCAGCCACTTCCAGCCGGATCAGCCGTGTCAGCAACAGCACGACGAAAAAGTACTGCAAGATGAGGGCTGTCACATTCAGCCGCCAATCCCGGCTGACTACCAGGAGTCCGGCAGTGACAAATATACCGACCGTAGCCGGCATAGCGGCCAGGAACGAAACGCGCGCCAAAAGATCTACCAGTGTCGGCATTACTTGCTACCCCATACCAGAAGGATAAGGAGGAGGAACAGCAACCATGACCACAACAACGCCCCTCTACCTCCCACCACTTCGTCGGCGGCCCGGAGTACACTTAACCCTCGACTCAATGCCCCTACCACTGCGTCATAGAGCCATTCCAGGCACAACAAATCGTGGATCACGCTGAGCCACAGTTCTATCTTAGGGCGTATAGTCCCCCCCTGCCAGGCCAGGACTCCTCCCCCAGCAAGCGAGACTACCCACAACAACCAACCGGTCAACCCCGGCATCACAAATAACGAGCCTAGCGCGGGAATCCGCACACCGCCGACGAGGAGGGGCGGGTACAGGCCCGCGACGACCAACGGCAGCATCGGCAGGCCCATCCCGATTCCACGTGCTACAACTGGCCAGCGATGCTGGGGCGGAGCGGAAGAAGGCACGCTTAGCAGCCGCCGTACCAGCGACGGGATCAGGAACAGATTCCCAAAGAAAAATGCGCTCCCCCAGCCCAGGGGGCTTCCCCTCGTGAGCCCTCCGAGCAAGGTCGCTCCCGTCACAAACCCCAACGTGAGAGGCAGCCCCAGCAGCACCAATGTCCCGGCCAGTGCGGGAATGCTCCACCATGGAGCCTCTCGCCGGAAACCATCGCTCAAGAATATCACTCCTACTGCCAGCACCCAGGCCACACCACCGGTGGCAACAACGGCGACCGCGCGTGCCCCTGCGAGTCCAGCGGCCAACAGCACTGCCCCAATTGCTCCTACTCCAATCCAGGACAACGAGCGACGTACAGATGCGCAGGTCCAGGCCAGAAAACCGCCGATGACCAGGTTGCCCGCCGCTATGATCGGTATCCACGTGCCGCCAGGCATCGAGCCATTATTTACCAGGACAAGTCGGAACCACAGCCCCCAGCCCACGACAGGCCCCAGCACGAGCGGAGCAACGCGAAATGGAACCGTGTCAAGGTCGTCTGGAACGACGAGGTGAAACGGATATGCCCACAAGCGCAAGATACCAGCCACTGCCCACAATGCCAACTGCGCATCACTGACAGCCATCAACGACCATAGTTCGCTGCTGGCTCCACCACCGGCCAACAGCGCTCCCCCCCAGAGGAATAACGTCGCCAGGCCGCCGAAGATCAGGCTACGCACGGCCATGCGCGCCGGGTTTCCGGCTACGAGGTGCCCCGCGGCCTGCAACAGGTCATAGATGGTCCAACTGATGAGCATCGTGAGCAGGTTGGCCGACCACAAGGCCACAAGGCCAGCCGCGAGCAGGGCCTGCGACGCAGCCGTAAGCCGGGGATGGGGCTCATCTGTGCAGCTCAGGTCTACGAGGATCGCGCAGCAGGTCACCAGTGCCAGCGCAAAAGCCAGAGGCTGCATGACAGCATCACTCTGGAGTACCAGCGTAGCACCGAACAGCAGGGAAGGTTGCCACAAAGAGGGAACCACCGTCACCGGTTCCATCCATCTGAGTGCTAAGATCAGGATGGTAGTAATGCCCACTGCCGTCAAGGCAACATAGCGGGCATAGGAGCGGGCACGAGGCAGGAGAGATAACCCCAGTGTCCCGCCTGCACCCAGCAGTGGCAGCATGATTGTCAGGAGAGGGAGTAATGGCATTCCGCTACTTTTTCAGAAAATCACGCAACCTGCGGGCATGCGTGGGATGCCGGAGTCGGCTGAGTGCCTGGGCTTCTATCTGCCGGACTCGCTCACGGGTCACCCCCAGCTTCTTACCCACCTCCTCCAGTGTATACGTCTCACCATCTACCAACCCATAACGCAGTTGCAAGATGCGCACTTCACGAGGCGGGAGATCCTGCAGAATGTACCGGAGCAATTCCCGCAACATCGAGGAACTCACCTCTTCATCTGGAGCCAGACCATCTTCGTCCTCGATGAAATCGCCCAACTCGCTTTCCCCTTCGTCGTCGGTGGGCATCTCCAACGAGAGCGGGCGACGCGCCACTCTCAACATCTCCTCCGCCTTGCGCGTAGGAATCTCCAGCGCGCCGGCCAACTCATCGGAAGTAGGCTCACGCCCCAGTTCCTGCGTCAAGCGATGGGAGGTCCGCAGCAGTTTGTTGATCTGGTCACCCATGTGAACCGGCACACGGATTGTGCGGCTCTGATCGGCGATGGCCCGCGTGACCGCCTGTCGAATCCACCAGGTCGCGTAGGTCGAGAACTTGTTCCCCAACTGATAGTTAAACTTGTTGGCAGCACGAATGAGCCCAATGTTGCCCTCTTGAATCAGGTCCAGGAAAGGCACGCCACGGCCGATGTACTTCTTGGCTACGCTGATCACCAGGCGAGAATTGGCACGGATGAGGTGCTCACGCGCAGCCAGGCCATCTAACACCACCTTCATCAATTTGGCCCGTTCTTCAAGATTCAGTCCATCCTCGTCCAGCGTCTGCTGAGCAATCTGACCAGCCTCCATCCGCTTGGCGAGCATGACTTCCTCTTCAGCCGTGAGCAGCGGTACCCGTCCAATCTCCTTCAAATAGAGACCAATCGTGTCATCTATCGCGACTGTGTCAAAGTACGCCTCCTGATCCGCTACCACATCGGCATGTTCAGGTTCCTCAGACGCTCCACCTTCTTGCTTCTCCCGTTCTTCCGGTGTACCAACCTCAATGCCTGCTTCCATCAATGTGGCCAGAATATCCTCCAGTTCCTCCAGGTTCTCTTCGGCCTGGGGAAAAGCGGCCAGAATATCCTCGTACGTGACAAAACCATGCTCAGACGCCTTGGCCAGCAGGTATTCCTCACCGCTCACTTCCTCTTCACTTTCTACCAGTCCGCTTTCCTGATACGACTTCATCTTCCGCCCAGTACACTGACGAACTTGACATCTACAGATCAGACAGTATACTTTTATATCCAATCGGAGAACAGCCCGAACGTTGTTATCAGGTGTTACTATACCACAATTCCATGCCTCTTGTCAACCCCCCAAATTACCTGTCTGGAACATGATTAACGTCACATTGCCCCAGTGCCAGGTGCACATTGACATATCTCTGCCTGCGGGCTATACTTGAAAAGCCAGCATAGCCGCCATTGAAACGAAAGGAGGCAACTGATGAAACGGCTGCAATGGCATGACTATATCACAATCAACATATACTGGCTGGGACTGACGACGATCTCGCAGAGCAACGGGCTCATCATTCCCCTGCTGGTGCAGAAGTTTGTCGGTCCCGAACAGCAAGGCGCTGCCTTTGGTCGCCTGCGTCTCTATACGCTGATGGTCGCGCTCCTGGTCCAGGCCCTGATGGGCATGCTCTCGGACCGCAGCACCCTGCGCTGGGGACGGCGGCGTCCGTTCATCCTGGTTGGTACGTTGCTCAACATGGCGTGTATGATCGCCATCGGGGCGTCACCCAGCTATTGGCTCCTGTTTGGGGCCGTAGTGCTTTCGCAGATTGCCTCTAACATTGCGCATGGCGCAGAACAGGGGCTGATTCCTGACCTGGTACCGGAAGACCGCCGTGGCCGTTTCTCCGGCGTGAAATCCATCATGGAACTCCTGCCAGTCATCGTCGTCGCCCTCACCGTTGGCCCGCTGATCAAGGCAGGACAAATGTGGGCCGCGATCCTGGTGGCCATCAGCATCTTGTTCCTGAGCATGGCCATCACCATGTTTGTGCACGAAGAGCCATTGCGCGAATCCCCTGGACGACTGGATTGGGAGCCATTCGGCCGACTGGTGGCAATGACGGTCGTCTTTACGATCGTCATCCTGGGCCTGGGAGAACTCGTCAAGGGCATAAGTAAACTCCTGCACAACATAGATTCGGTGCCTACACTCTTGATCATAATGGGGAGTCTGGGGGCACTGGCCATGGCCGCCGCCGTCGTCATCGGTGTATGGGCCAGTGTACGCATCAGCATCGGCGCCCAAAACGTCCGCCAGTACCCCTCCTTTCCCTGGTGGGTGATCAACCGGCTGGCCTTCTTCGTTGGCACCACCAATCTATCTGGGTTCGCGGTTTACTTCCTGCAGGCCCGGCTAGGCCTGAAAGGTGAGGCCGCCGCGGGGCCAGCCTCCCAGATGATGATGGTAGTCGGCATTCTGATCCTACTGTTTGCACTGCCAAGCGGATGGCTGGCCGACCGGATCGGGCGCAAGCGAATGGTGGCACTCAGCGGTCTCGCCGCAACACTGGGTACACTGGTGCTTGTCCTGGCACCTAACATGACGATGATATACGTAGGTGGGTGCATCATCGGCGCTGCCACGGGGGCGTTTTTCACGACCAATTGGGCACTGGGAACAGACGTGGTGCCCAAGGAGGAAGCCGGGCGTTATCTGGGAATCTCCAACCTGGCCGGCGCGGGGGCAGGAGCAGTAGGTTCCTACATTGGAGGCCCGATAGCGGATTATTTCACGGTCCGTGTACCTCAAACCCCAGGATTGGGTTACTTGCTTATATTTGCCATCTACGCTGCGCTTTTCCTGCTCTCTACTATCGTCCTGTTGTGGGTGCGGGAAACGTGGACGGCTCATTCTATCAATAAGGAACCATGATCAGGTATTGTTCTTATGGTAGTCGTAGTAGTAGAGCGGTGGAAAACGGGGAAAGAATAGCCTTTGGGGTTGGGCTGCACCAGATGTGGGGGTTGGGTAACCGGGAGGCTGTAGCTACAGGGGACCAGACAAGGAGTACTATCCACATGGACTGTGGATAGGGGTGGGAAGAAATAAAGTCTGTTCAGGAGGCGAGTGGTCGTTGGGCTGCTCGCCTCTTGCATTTCGGATCCAGGCGTTCTTTGTGGCAGGAGTTATCCCCCAATCCCCCTCGTTATCCACAGAAAACAGGGGGTTATCCACAGGCATACGACGTTGGAGTGGAAACCGGAGGCTATTGCGCCCCAAGGGCTGGGGGAGGCCAGAACGCAAGAGCCAGGGGTGGGAGGTGTGGATATTGGCTGGTGGGCTGTGGAAGTTGCAAGGACAAGGTTACTTACCGTTGTTGTAGAGTCGCTGGCGCAGCGCAATGATCTCGCGCCGGAGGTTCGTGTCCTCCTCGATCAGATCGGCGATGCGTGTGCATCCATGGAGGATAGTGGTATGGTCACGCCCTCCCAACAAGGCTCCAATCTGGGGTAACGATGCCCCGGTCTCCTCGCGGATGAGATACATGGCGACCTGGCGCGGGCGCGCGATGACCTGGCTGCGGCTGTGTCCCTGGAGCGCAGCGACCTCGACGCCGAAGTGATGCCCCACAGCCTCTATGATCTGGTCTGGGGTCAGTTTGCCGCGTTGGGGAAGCAGATTGTCCAGTGCTGTATCGGCAACTTCTGGCGTAAGTGGTTGGTGAGTGAGCGTGGACAGGGCCGCCACCCGGTTGAGCGCCCCCTCGAGTTCGCGGATATTGCTCTGGATCCGGCCGGCGATCAGTACCAGGATCTCATCCGGGACCGATACGCCGCAGGCGATGGATTTGGAGCGCAGGATGGCGATGCGCGTCTCCAGATCGGGTGGCTGAATGTCGGCGATCAGCCCCCACGCGAAGCGGGAACGTAGCCGTTCTTCCAGCGTGCTCATGGCCTTCGGTGCCCGGTCCGATGAGACAATGATCTGCTTGCCTGTACCGTGGAGGGTATTGAAGGTGTGGAAGAACTCCTCCTGAGTGCTTTCTTTGCCGGCGATGAACTGAATATCGTCCACGAGTAGAACGTCGGCCGTGCGGTACTTGTCGCGGAAGGCATCCGTCGTGTGGGAACGGATGGCTTCGATGAGGTCATTGGTGAACTTTTCGGACGAGACGTAGAGTACGTGCAACCCCTGCGCCTGGCAGTCGTGTCCAATGGCATGCAGGAGGTGCGTCTTGCCCAGGCCTACCCCGCCGTAGATGAACAGCGGGTTGTAAGCGTTGGCGGGGCTTTCGGCTACGGCCATCGAGGCTGCGTGGGCCAGCCGGTTGCCTGGTCCCACCACGAAATTGTCGAAGGTATAGCGCGGGTTCAGGTTCGCGGAAGAGAGAACTTGGGTCGGCACTGAGGCCGATGGAGATGGGTTCAGCAAGGGCAGAACGTCGTCCGTTTGTGGTTGGGTCTCCTCGCTCCACACGACGAACTGGACGGCGACGGTCTTGCCAGTCTGCCGGGCGAGCGTGCGCTTGATGATAGCAAGTAGCCGATGCTCCAGCCAGTCCTTGGCGTATCCATTCTTGACACCAATGACAAAAGTGCCATCTTCGTACTTCAGCAACCTGGAGTCACGCAACCAGGTATCGAAGGTGGCCTGGGTCACTTGCAGTTGAAGTTCGCCGAGTGCGGCAGACCAGACGTGATCGAGTTTCATTGTACAGACGTGGGCAAACGGATTAGCGGCGAGAAGCGGCGCGGGGGCAGACAACAGAACAGCGCTCCGTGGAGTTAGTGGCCCTTTCGCGTCGCCAGCCG
>Ga0315285_10001063_pt1 | contig 28578 bp, 22 predicted proteins | sample YL17G09_36_MG_FD_203698 | JGI IMG/M metagenome (GOLD analysis project Ga0315285, IMG submission 203698) | Sediment microbial communities from Yellowstone Lake, YNP, Wyoming, USA - YL17G09_36 | ecosystem: Environmental > Aquatic > Freshwater > Lake > Sediment | place: USA: Wyoming | collected...
ACCATTCCAAGCCGCGACTCCAAATCCGAGGCCAGCGTGCCAGCGTTCGGAACACAATACCGGATGGCGGATAGGAGAGTTTTGCCTCTTGACACAGGGCCGCCTAATGGGTGTCCCTGCTTTTCGCCTGCTTTTCGCAGCATGAATACGTCACCGAATTTACGAACAGGAGTACTAAGCGGGTGGACGGCGCGGGATGGAAAACCGCACCTACGAGTTCCTGTACAATGTTCCTCATTCTTTCGCCCCGCTTAAACCTTTTGGCCCCGGGCGGCATCTAAACGGTTAAGAATAAGGGGAGCAGCGGAACGTGGCAGCCATCATGACCGAACCGGCCGTAGACGAAAACGCGCTCGTAACAACGGCTCAGTCGGGCTGCCTCTCTTCATTTGAAACGCTTTACCGCATGCATTCCGGGCGGGTCCATGGGCTGTGCCTGCGCCTGACGGGCAACGCGGCCGTTGCCGAAGACGCGACCCAGGAAACCTTTATCCGGGCGTGGCAGAACCTGGGCGCGTTCCGCCGCGATAGCTCTTACGGCTCCTGGCTGTTCCGCATTGCCGTCAACGCCGTTGCCACCCGGTACCGAACTGAACTGCGGCGCGCGGCGTGGGAAGCCAACACCCCGGCGCCGCCCGTGCAATTCGACCCTACACTCCGATTGGACCTTCAAGAAGCGATCAGCGCGTTGCCGGCCGGCGCCCGGGCCGTGTTCGTCCTGCACGACGTTGAAGGGTACCGCCATGACGAAATTGCCGGGCAGTTGGGCGTGGCCGTGGGGACCTCAAAAGCCCAGTTACACCACGCACGCCGGCTGCTCAGGGAGATGATACAACCATGAAATGCGAGACCGTTCAGAGCCTCCTGGACCACTACGTCGACGGCCTGCTGATCGGAGAAGAGCCGGCGCTTGTTGCGCGCCATTTAGCCTCGTGCCCCGACTGCGCACGCCTGGCCAACGGCCTGCGGGAAATGCTGAAAAAGGCAAAGGCACTCCCGCGGCATATCGAGCCGCGCCGCGACTTGTGGCCGGATATCCGCGGGCAAATAGAAAACGAGTCCAAGCGGTGGCACGGTTTCCGGTACGCCCGAACAGCCGTTCTCGCCATTGCCGCGGCCGTCCTGGCCATATTGGCGGGCAGTTTGCTGATGCGGGGCCTCCCCCGCCCCGCCGAGACTCCCCTGACGGTTAACGAGGCCCCGGTCCGGCTTCAACAGGAAGTCCTCGCGGTCGAGGCCGAATACCAGCAGGCACGCCGCGAACTGGTGGCCACCATGGATCAACTGCCCAACCGGCTCGCCCCCGAAACACGCACCGTCATCGACCAGAACCTCGCCATCATCGATGGGGCCATTCAGGAAATCCGCACCTCGCTCGAAAAAGACCCCGAGAACGTGTTCTTGTTCGACATGCTTGTCGCCGAACAGGACCGCAGCCTCCAGCTTCTCGGGCTTGAAGAGGCGATTACGTCCAACACGTGGTAAATAATACCAACGCAAGGGAGAGTGTCATGAAAAGAAAGGTGTTATGGGGCATCTTGCTGCTGGCTGTGCTGGCTGTCGTGCCGGTGCACACGGCAATTCCGGCCGCCGCCGCTGCCGAGAAGTCCGTAGACGAAACCCGGGCGGTCAAACCCGATGGTGTGGTTCAGATCTCGAACGTGGCGGGCTCAGTAAGGGTTGTATCGTGGGAAAAGCCTGAAGTCCATGTCTCGGGAGAACTGGAAGTCAACGTCGAGCGGGTCGATTTTGAGGTCCGCGACGGCCGCACCAGCATCCGGGTCGTAGTCCGCGAGCACGCCCACAAAAATACGTCCGCCTATTTGACCGTGTCGGCGCCGGCCGTATCGAGCCTCGAGGTGGACGCCGTCAGCGCGTCCGTCAATGTGGAAGATGCATCCCCGCCCGAACTCGAGCGGCCCATACGCCAGTCCGTTTATGCCCGCAGCGTCTCCGGCGAAGTCGAAGTCAACACTTGGGCGAGCACCGTGGAACTCAAATCGGTCAGCGGCGGCGTTTCGTTTTCAGGCGCCGCCGAAACCCTCGATGCCGAAAGCACCAGCGGCGATATTCAGTGCGCCGGCGCCCACTCCGCCGACGTCCGCACGATTAGCGGCGACATCGAGGTGGCCAACGCCGATTCCGTCAGAGCCAAATCCACCAGCGGCGACCTCACGGCATCGAACATCGGCCGCGACGCCGAGGCTTCCTCCATCAGCGGCGACGTCGAGATGACCTTGGCCTCGATGAACAAAGTATCCGCCCGCACCGTTTCCGGTGACGTCACGATGGAAGGTGCTTTGGCCCCCGCGGGACGCGTAACCGCCGGTACACAATCCGGCGGGGTTACTGTCAGTTTTCCCCTGGACGTATCCGCCGAGTTTGAGATCAACACCATTTCCGGGCAGGTCAGGACAGGGTTCGGCTTCAAATCAGAAGGGATCAACCGCAGCCTCAATTTTGCCCTCGGAACCGGCGACGGCTACGTCCGCATCTCCACCACCTCCGGCGACGTCTCAATCAACAAACTCTAGCCACCCTCTCAATACGCGCACGTGGCGTGCGCGCACGTGGGCGTGCGGCACCGTGCAGGTCGGGGACCCTCCCAAAATGTAACCGGCCTGCACCGCCCGTTTCTATTTCCTCCGCTGGCTCAGTAGCCACTTGATCGCGTCCGCGTCCCCGTAGGCATTGTCCCATGAATTGTGCCCAACGCCTGCGTATTCGGTGTACTTGACATCCCCGCCGGCTTTTTTCACGGCTTGAACCATTTTAGTTGCGGGGACGCCGCGGAACGCATGGCGCGCGGCCTGATCGACCGAACGGAAATCGCACACTTCCTCGAAAACACGGCCGATGCGCTTCATTTCGACGCGGGGTGTACTTCATGGGCCTGTTTCAGTTCGGCAATCGCTTCCGCATGGCGCTCGCGCCAGTACGCCAACTCCTCCTGAACTGTCATCCCCTTGGTTTCTTCATAAATGCGCAACGCCCCGCGGTGCATCATCTCGACGCAATCAAACGTCTTCTTCTTGGTCTTCATAGTGCAACATCTCCTGGGGCGTATGGATGGCCAATGGGCCGAATCCGTGCGTCATGTTCACTCCATTATACAACGGAATCTTCTCGAAGTGGACAATGTGCCGGAAGTTCCAACTCACAATCGCCCGGCAACCGCTGGCGGAGGCCATGGCAACATGAAGCGCATCCGCTCGCCACCTCTCCCCAACAATCCCCGCCATTCTTGTGCGTGTACTTCAAAGAGCCTATTCAGCCGGAGGGTGAAAGTCAAGTGTTTGTAGATACAAATATTAGCGTCGTTAAATATTATGCGTTCGAGATTCCAACGTGGGCTTTGCCCACAACCCAGATTTGATGCACCGCCCGTTCCTGGCTTAATCTCCCGCGCCTATTTCCTCCGTTGGTTCAGTAGCCACTTGATGGCTTCCTTCTCCTCGTAGGCTTTGTCCCACGAGTTGTGCCCGGTGCCGGCGTATTCGGTGTACCTGACGTCGCCGCCGGCTTTTTTCACGGCTTCGACCATTTCCTGAGACTTCTTCGGCGCCACGGTTGGGTCATCGGCCCCGTGAAACGCCCAGATTGGAACCCGCGCCAGCTTCTCGGCATCCTTGACTTTGCCCCCGCCGCAGATGGGCATGATGCCGGCAAACGTTTTGACTTTTTCCGCGCCGTACTGCCACGCCGCATACGCCCCCATCGACAGTCCCGTCAGGTAAACCCGGTCATCGTCGACGGAATAGTCTTTGCGGGTGTCGTGCAGGCAGGTATCGATGTCCTTGACGGCCTTCAGCCACGTAGTTTTATCCGGGCACTGAGGCATCACTACCAGACACGGGAACCGGTCAGGATGCAGGCGGATCCCCCTGCCAATTCCCACTTCGCTCTGTGCCAGCCCGTCACTGCCCCGCTCGCCCATCCCATGCAGAAACACGATCAGCGGCCACCGCTGGTCCGGCTTGTATTCCCGGGGGACGTACAGGACATAGTGCCGTGGGTGGCCATCTATCACCATGGTCTTGTTCAGGAAGCCGGTAGGCACTGCTTGGTGCCGCACATGCCTGGGGCCCGTAGTCCCTTTGGCGCGCGGGGCGCCATAGGCGTTTTCAGCCACGGAGATCATCGACAAAAACGACAAAAAAACTGCAAAAAACCGCATTGGCCTGCCCTTTCCTGCTGTCCACCACGCGGCGATCATACCATAGCAACCGGGGACCAACAACGGGAGAAAGGCATAAACAGACGCGGCCTACCGCCGCTTTGCCCGGCAAAACGGCGATTCAGGCCCGCGAGAAAGGCTTAGTGGGCCACTTCATAAACTCGCTAACGTATTCATGCCGCAAAAAGCGGGGACAGACACGATTTTCAAACTGCCGAAAATGCGCTTCCAAACAGCCGGAAGCGGGTCAGTCCCCGTTTTTTGCTTTGTGTATTATACGTTGCCATATTTATGGATCCGTGTACTTAGTCATCAATATCTTCGCCGGACTGTTGCTGTTTGCGGCGCCGTTTTCGCTCTTTGAGGGCGTTGGCCTTGTAAAACAGCGCCGGCTCGATGATGGGTTCGTGCAGCCCCTGCGTCTCGACATCCCCGTAGGTGACCCTCCCCCGGTACGTCCTGTTCGAAAGAATGATGGCTACGGCCTGGCGAGACCACTTGTTCCCTTTTCGCGTGTACACGCTGCGGGAATGAAGGTAGGACACGACCTTGCCGGTGCTCCGGTGGCGCAAGTATTCGCGGAAGATCATCCGCACAACCTCCGCTTCCCGGTCGTCCACCACCAGCGGCTTCTCGCTCTCCTTGCCGCGACGATACCCATAGGGCGCCGGGCCCGTCCCATAGCGCCCCTGCTGGACGGCACTCAACTGGCCCCGCTTTACCTTGGCCCCGTGCGTCAGCCGCTGGGTCGAATCCAGTTGCTCGGTTCCAGGTCTCTCGATTACGATCATCGTAGCTTGTCCATTTGACATGAGTGCATCTACCCCTCTAGCTCAAATTCCCGCATGGCTATCCCGCAAATAAGATCCACATCCTGTAAAACTTTACACAAAAATCAAAATTGCAGAATCCGTGAATCCAGAAACTCGCGCCCAGAATGGCAGGCCTCCCCGCCCATGCTCTTTCTCAGAATGCACAGCCTTTGAAACCAGTTTACGGCAAATTTCTCAAAATGTCAATAGTTTTCCCACACATAAAATATCAACAACCAAGAGAATTATGCGCCCCATACAAAACACGGTCATCCCCTGAGCGGGATGACCGCGCTTGATATGGCTGGTTTAGCTCTGCTTGGCGGCTTTTTTGGGCTGTTTGGCCATAGCCGTCAAGGAGGCGGGAGTTTCCCCGTACGGAGTGGCATCGACGGCCAAGCTGGCTTCGACGATACTGATAACTTCCTTGCGGGACATGCCGGCCGACTTGGCTTCCGCCACCACTTCGTGCAGCCGGCTGATGATGCGCCTGCGGCATTCTTCGCCGCACTTCGATTCAATGTTCTTGTTGACGAATACACCCATCCCACGGCGCGTGTATAACAATCCCATTACTTCAAGATCCCGATACGCCTTGGCGACGGTGTTGGGATTGACGCCGAGACGTTCCGACAGTTCACGTACCGACGGAAGCTGGTCTCCCGGCTTCAGTCGGCCAGAGGCAATGGCGAACTGTACGTGATTCTCGATCTGTACGTAGACGGCGACGCTGCTGTGAATGTCGATACTGGGGATCATTGTTTTCCTCCTCGTTGCGGTTACTTCTACTGCTTCGATACAATTGCGTTCAACCGGTTATGGGGCCCGGCTGCCCGCGCCACAACCGCGCCGCCGTTTAGCGGCGCGGCCATCATCGGCATAACTTTATCCGAGCACGTGCGTTGTGTATGATAAATCTCGTTATGAGACAGGGCCCGACGACCCAGCGCCCATGTTAACGCGCACGGCACAAAATCAGGAAGTAATGTGGATGTGACCCTTATTTTCAATTTCAAAAAGCGGCAAACTTGCAGGTAGTGTACATGAACTCTAAGTCAAATATCAAGCGGGCAATGACGCTTTTGAATCCTGTTGTCGTGACTTGTTCAGGAGCAGGTTGGTCAGGTATTACGAGCGCCAACCCTGCTCGTACCACCAGACAGGAGTTTCCCGTGAGCCCTTCGACATGGTTGATCGCCTTGGCGCTATTCCTCGTCGCCGTGATTCCCGGCGCCGCGGCGCCTCCGGCAAACACCGCAAATGGCGAAATCCAGGTGGATCTCACCGACGTGCTCGGCCACGACCTGCCCGGCCGGGTAAACCTGCACTGCGCGGGAAAAGAGCCAATTGTGCTGGAAATTCCCCAAGGCCACCTGAAAACAAACGTCCCACCCGCTGATTACAAAGCTTACATTTACGTCTATGTGTTGGGCGTCCCCGTCCTGGTGGATGTGAAGAATGCGAAAGTCCAATCCGGCGCCACCGAGTTCATTCTGGTGAATCTGCTCGAAGGAAGCGGCCAAAGGCCCCTGTTCGATTTCGATCAGGACTGCGATTTCGCCCTGGATCGGGTCGAGGTGGCCGAAGGCACCAACCCGGCCGATGCCTCGAGCATTCCGGGGAAGCCGGCGTTGCCGTTTGAAGATCGCGTGCTTGCCAAGGAGAAAAAGTGGTACAGGGGCGAGTTGCACTGCCACTCTTCGTACGGCGGTGGAAAGGAATCCGTGGCCGAACTCGTGGCCCGCGCGGAAAAGATGGGCCTCGACTTCCTGGCCATAACCGACCGGAACACGCTTGCGGCCAGTCAGGACGCCGGGTTCAAGTCGAAGTCGGTGGTGTTGATCCCCGCCATGGAATGGGGCAGCGATGAACGGGGCGTCGCCCTGCTCTACGGGTTACGGACGTTTCCTGAGTTTGTCGACAGCATTCCGCAGGCGCAGGCGCTGGTCGATTTGGTGCAGGCGCAGGGGGGATTTTTTGCTGTAGCCCATCCGTGTTTCCCGGGCAAACCGTGGCAGTGGGGGCTTTCGTACGTGAACGGCGTCGAGGTATGGTGCCGCGACTGGGCGTCGGTGCCGCCGTTGTCGCTCGATCAGTTGAGTGAGGACCTCGGCGAGCGCAGGGACGGCAAACTGGTCCATTCGGTCGCCTACGCCGCGGCGTCGGCGGTTGTCCGCGGGGAGCCCAACCAGCTCTCGGCGAACGGCCAGGCCTGCATATTCTATGATGCGGAACTCGTCCGCGGGCTGAAAGCCGCCGCGATTGGCGGCAGCGGCAGCGCCAGCCCGTCCGTACCCCTGGCCTCGCCCGTAACGTACGTCTATGCGACGGAAAAATCCGTTCGAGGCATCCTGGACGGGTTGCGGCGCGGCCGGACGTACGTGTCGGCCGGCCTCAAAGGGCCGCGGATACAGTTTTCGGCCGATATTCTCAGTGACAAGAAAATGGATGTCGGCGTCGGCGGAACCGTCCCCCTCGACGTGCCCACCACGTTTGAAGCCGCCGTCGACGGCGCAGAGGGAAAAGAAATTCAAATCCTGCTCAACGGTCGCCCGCTCATCTCAAAGAAAATCGAAAGCAACGGGTTTGTGATTCAGTTTGAAGACACCCCCGCTACGTATGCCGTATACCGCGCCCGCGTCGTCGGCAAGCCGCAGGAAGTCCGGTTTGGGAACCTGGAAGTTTTCGCAATGACCAGCCCCATCTACGCCCAGGAAGTGGAAGTCAACGACCCGAAGATCAAGGAAATCAAAGAACAGACCAAAAAGAAACTGATGCAATCGGCGCCGGAGGTACAACTCCCCCAATCGCCCGGCCCCGGCGAAATCAAGCCGAAATGGAAGTTCTAACCGCGCCGTTGGGACGCCTCCCGGTTTTTGTGGAGGGGTGTCCCACTCGTGTTAACAGACCGGCTCCTGCGGCGTGGCCGCCATCCGTTTGCGAATGTACTGGATCACGGTATCGAGGATCTGGTCGAGCGACGTTTTAGGCTGATACCCGATGGCGTTCTTGATCTTGTCGAGGCTGGGCGCGCGATGGCGCATATCCTCGTAACCGGGCCCGTACACCTGGTCGTACGGCACGTAGCTGATCCCTGACGCGCTGCCTGTCCGCTCGATTACGCGCCGCGCCAAGTCTTCCATTGTCACGCTTTCGGTGGTGCCGATATTGAACACCTCGCCGCTCAGGTCGGGTCGCGCCATCAGGCCTTTCAGCGCGGGCACCACGTCCCCAACGTACGCGAAACACCGCGTCTGTTTGCCGTCGCCATAGACCGTAAGCGGCTCATTGCGCAACGCCTGGCTGACAAACCGCGGGATCACCATCCCGTACCGGCCCGTTTGGCGGGGCCCGACCGTGTTGAACAGCCGCACGATGATCACGGGGTGCCGCTTTTCGTACCAATAGGCAAGCGCCAAGAACTCGTCAATGGCTTTCGAGGCCGCGTAACACCATCGGGTGCGCGTCGTCGGCCCGATTACGGCGTCGTCGCCTTCGTGAAACACTTTGCGCATCCCTTTGCCGTACACCTCGCTCGTGGACGTGATCAGCAGGTTGCGCCGGTACCGGCACGTCTCTTCAAGGACCGTTTCCGTGCCGCGAATGTTATTGACAATAGTCCGGATGGGTTCGTTGACAACCAGTTGCACCCCGACCGTGGCCGCGAGATGGTAAACCACGTCGACCTCTCGCACAAGGTCCCGCACAATCTGCTGGTTCAAGGTTGAGTCGATGACGCACGTCAGGCCCTTGATATGCTCGATGTTCTCAAACCGGCCCGTGCTCAGGTCGTCCAATACGAAAACCTGGTCGCCCTGGGCAATTAGCGCCTCGCATAGATGCGACCCGATAAAACCCGCTCCGCCCGTTACAAGCGCTTTCATTCCGTTCACTCCGGTTGGCAAAGAAGGCTAAAGCCGCAAAAAAGTATACGGCGGACAATGAGGCGGTTCAAACGGGAAACGCATGCTCTTGCAGGCGCCTACTCGCCATCAAGCCCGTATTTCTGCAGCCGGTACCGGAACGACCGCGGGCTGAGCCCAAGCAGTTCCGCGGCTTTCTTTTGCGAGAATTTGCCCCGCTGCAGCGCCTGTTTGATGAGGTTCACTTCCAAATCGGAAACCACGTACTCCAGGTCGAGGCCTCCCGGCGGCAACGTTGCGATATCGGCGCGCGGGCCTGCCACAAAATTGGCGATTTCCGGCGGCAGATCCTGCACGTCGACCACCGACCCGTTGCACAGCGCCACCGCCCGCTCGAGCACGTTTTCCAACTCCCGAACGTTCCCCGCCCACGTAAACGCGCACAGCGTGTCCGTGGCTTCCTGAGTAATGGTCAATTCCTGCAGGCCCATTCGCCTGGCGTGGCCGGCGACAAAGTGACGCGCCAACAGCGGGATGTCGTCCACGCGCTCGCGCAACGGCGGCACGACGATGGGAATCACGTTGAGCCGGTAATAGAGGTCCTTGCGGAACAGGTTTTCCTGGACCATCTTTTCGAGGTCTCTGTTCGTGGCAGAGATAATCCGCACATTGACCGGGACTTCGCTCACCCCGCCCACCGGCATAACGCGGCTGTTGTCCAGCACGCGCAAGAGTTTCACCTGCAGCGGCATCGGCATCTCGCCGATCTCGTCGAGAAACAGCGTGCCGCCGTCGGCCACGACCATCAGGCCTTCCTTGTCTTCGACTGCGCCCGTGAACGATCCCTTTTTGTGGCCGAACAGCTCGCTTTCGAGGAGGTTTTCGGGGATCCCGCCGCAGTTGATCGCCACGAATGGCTTGTCGGTCCGGTCGCTGAGTTGGTGAATGGCGCGCGCCACCAATTCCTTGCCGGTGCCGCTCTCGCCGTGTATGGCCACCGTGCTTGGGAGCGACGCCACCCGGCGAATCATCCCCATGACGTTGTGGATGGCCGGGCTTTTGCCGATGATGTTGTCGATCTTGCCGCGGGCCGCCTGGTCCTTGCGCAACGCGACGTTCTCGCGCAGCAGGTTGCGCTGTTCGATGGCCCGTTTCACCAGCAGCCGCATCTCGTCGTTGGTGAACGGCTTCATAATGTAATCGGCCGCGCCCCGTTTCATGGCTTCGATGGCCGTTTCCACCGACGCATGCGCCGTGATCATGATGGCGGGGGTGGTTGGATTGTTTTCCTTCATCCACGAGAGCAGTTCCATCCCGGCGGTCCTGTTGGCGCCCATCCGCAGGTCCGTCACCACCACGTCGAACGTCTTTTCCCGCAGCAGGTCGCGGGCCCCGTCGACTGTACCCGCGCAGCATACTTCATAGCCGGCGTTCGACAAGACGATCTCCAGCAGTTCACGCATGCTGGCCTCGTCATCAACCACGAGAATACGGTGCTTGACTGCCATGGATTATGCCTTCCCCTGCCCCACGGGCAGCCGCACCGTCATCGTCGCGCCCCCGCGTTCGCGAGAGGACACGCGGATCGTCCCGTCGTGTGCCGTTACAATCCTGAGGCAAATGGCAAGCCCCATGCCGACACCCTTTTCCCGTTCCGTGTAGAACGGTTCAAAAATCTTCGATATCTTGTGCGGTTCGATCCCCGGCCCTTCATCGTCAAAACTGATTTCGTAGGAGTTTCCGCTTGCTTTTATCCGGATGCACAACGTCCCGCGCCCGTCCATTGCCTGGAGGCCGTTCTCGCCGAGATTGACGAATACGCGCTTTATCTGCGATCGGTCTCCCGAGATTACGCAGGCCGCATCAGGCAGGTCGGTCGATATGGTCAAGCGGCCGGAGTCATTATGCTCGCGCGCCAGAAGGTCTTTCACCTCGGCCACGAGTTGGCGCAGGTCAAATACCTCGCGTTTCAGGACGGGGTTGCGGGCGAAATTCAAGAACCCGGTCACAATCTGGTTGAGATGATCGGATTCGCGGATGGCGATCGTCGTCAGGCGTTCGACAAGCTGGGCCGAATGGATGTTTGCGGGAAGTTCGTCCAGCGCGCCGCGGATGGCGGCCACCGGATTTCGGATTTCGTGCGCCAGTCCCGCCGCTAATTCGCCAACCGCCGCAAGGCGGTCCTGGCTCTGCAATTCCTGACGCAGCCGCGCCATCTCCGTCAGGTCCGTGAACGATGCGATGATGCCGCCAAGACCGTCAGCCCGTTCCGCAATCTGGCTCGTCGTCAACCCAAGCAGTTTGGTGTGGCCGTTGCCCGTTTTCACCTGAAACTCGTAGCTGATGAAGTCTCGCCGGAGGCGCAGCGCCGTCAGGATCGGGCACTCGCCGCCGGAAACCGGGGCCAGGAACTGCTGCACGGGTTTCCCCAGCAGCGAGCCGTTCGGCACGTCGAGTATCTCGTGACCCATCTTGTTCAACACCGTGACCAGACCGGTCCGGTCCACCATCAGGAAACCGTTGTTCATGTTGTCCAGGATACGGCGCTGAAACTGCTCCATCCGGTTGATCCGCTGATTCCAATACCCGCTCACGAATGCGGTCAGGTAAAAAGCCAGCCCCTGGATCAAAAACCGGTACCACAGTTCAATCCACTGGTCGGCGGTGTGCAAGACCGGTAGCGGAGGCATCGCCGCCTGCAGAAACATGAACACCGAAGCCAGCGTCGCAAAAAGGAAACCCTGCGCCAGGCCCAGCAGCAGGCCCGCCTCAAGGATCACGATTACCATCAGAAACGTGAAATAGCTTCGGATTCCCCCCGTAAAACTGATGGTCGCGGCCACCACGCTGAGGTCGACCAGCATCTGCGTCCAGGTCAGTAGGGGGTGAACATGGCTAAACCGCCTCAGCGACAAAAGACACAGGATGCTGGTGACCGCCGCAAAGCTGAACAGCGCCAGCAACAGCACCCCCACCCCCACCCCCTGGTACGTTCCCAGACGATAAATGCCCGCGCCCGCCAGTCCCAGCACCGCTACCCGGGCCGTTCCCGCTATGTAAAGCCACGCTTGCGGCCCCTGGTAAACAAGAGGCTTTAGACGTTCGGTGCTTTCGTGGTTCACAACCCTTTTTCCATCAGGTGCATGAGCCCTTCGGGGTTGCTGCTCCGTTTGAGGGCCATATCCGTCGATATCACACCCCGCCGGACCAATCGGTACAGCGACTGGTTCATCGTCATCATGCCTTCCCCGGTCCCTATTTCGATCATCGACGGGATCTGCTCGAGTTTTTGCGACCGAATCAGCGCCCGGATCGCCGGGTTCGGTATCATGATCTCCAAACTCAGCACTCGGCCGCTCCCGTCCGCACGCGGCAGCAATTGCTGGACAACTACCCCCTCCAGCACAAACGAAAGCTGCGTGCGGACCTGATCCTGCTGGGTTGAGGGAAACACGTCGACGATCCTGTTCACCGTCTGCAGTGCATCGTTGGTGTGCAGGGTCGCGAAGACCAGGTGGCCCGTTTCCGCCACCGTCAGCGCCGCCTGGATGGTTTCCGTGTCGCGCATTTCGCCGATCAGAATCACGTCGGGGTCCTGGCGCAACACCCGCTTCAGCGATGCCGCAAACGATTTGGTGTCGGCATGGATTTCGCGCTGGTTTATAACGGACTTGTTGTGGTGGTGCAGAAATTCTATGGGGTCTTCTATCGTGATAATGTGGACACTGCGCTCTCGGTTGATCCGATCGATAATGGAGGCCAGCGTGGTGGATTTGCCGCTGCCCGTCGGCCCGCAAACCAGCACAAGCCCAACGGGCCGGTAGGCAAAATCAGCCACCACTCGAGGCAATCCCAATTCTTCAAACGACAGGATCGTGAATGGAATTGCCCGAAACGCGCCGACTACCGACCCACGATCCCGGTATACGTTAAGGCGGAACCGGCTCAATCCCTCGATTCCAAACGACAGGTCGCACTCCTTTTCTTTTTCAAATTCCGCAACCTGTTCTTCGTTCATCACACTGTATATGATTTCCTGCGACACGTCCGGCCGCAACGGTTCGTAACCGTGGATCGGTATCAGTTCGCCATGGAGCCGGATCATCGGCGGCGATCCAACAACAATATGAAGGTCGCTGGCCCCTTCTTCGATGGTCTTGATCAACAGTTCCTTGACATTAAGGTTCATGGTCGATCCCCTCTCCCGGCTGTGTTCCCCGGGGCGCCGGTTAAACGTGTACTAGTCGGCCGTCGTGTGTTCCAAAACCTGCTCGATCGTCGTTATGCCGCGGGCCGCTTTTGAAAGGGCATTCTGCCTTAGGGTCCTCATGCCCGCCTGCACGGCCGCCACCTTTATCTGATTTCCCGATGCCCGGATCATCACGAGATCCTGTATGGCAGGATAGTTGGGCATCGCCTCGATCACGGCCAAACGGCCTTTATAACCGGTATTGTTGCACTTGCTGCATCCTGCGCCCCGTACGAACTCCGCCGGGCCGCCGTCGTCTTCCGAGGGCACATACTGCACCCGCTCGAGCACGTCTTGCGGCACGCGTACCGGCTCTTTGCAGTGCGGGCAAACCCGCTTGAGCAACCGCTGGGCCGCCGCAAGCGCCACCGACGACTGCACCAGGAACGGTTCCACCCCCATGTCGATCAGGCGCGGAAACACGCCCGACGCGTCGTTCGTGTGCAACGTGCTCAGCACCAGGTGGCCCGTCAACGCCGCCTTTACGGCCACGTCCGCCGTCTCATGATCGCGGATTTCGCCCACCATCACCACGTCCGGGTCCTGTCGCAGGATCTCGCGCAGCGCCTCCGCGAACGTCAGGCCGATCGAGGCGTGCACCTGAACCTGGTTCACGCCGAACAGCTCGTATTCAATCGGGTCTTCCACGGTGACGATGTTCCGGTCGATGCTGTTCAGTTTGTGCAACGCGCTATACAGCGTCGTCGTCTTCCCGCTTCCCGTCGGGCCGGTCATCAGGATCATGCCGTGCGGTAGTTTCAGGGCTTCCTGGAAAGCCGACGTCGGCTGCTTCTCGAACCCGAGCTTCTCGATGTCCAGCGTCAGGTTGCTCTTGTCAAGTACGCGCATCACAACCTTCTCGCCGTATTTGCACGGAAGATAGGCAACGCGGAAATCGATGTCCCGATTGCTGTAGCGAATCCGGAACCGGCCATCCTGCGGAAGCCGGTGCTCGTCGATCCGGCACCCGCTGAGGATTTTGAGACGCGCTATCAGGTTGGGCTGAAGGTTTTTGGGAGGGCCCTTCGCTTCCTGCAGCGACCCGTCAACCCGATATCGAAGCCGAACGATCTTTTCGAACGGTTCCAGGTGGATGTCGCTGGCCCCGGACTCCAGCGCGTTATACAGCACCAGGTTTACCAGCCGTTTCACCGGCTCGTCTTCCGCTCCGTTCTCCAGTTCGGAGACGTTGATGATTTCTTCCTCTTCCCGGATGACATTGAGTTCGGCGTTGTGCATCGGGTTTTTTACGAGTTCGTCGTACAGATCCTGGGCTTTGCCCCCGCCATAGTTTTTCTCGATGGCCGCTTGGATCTCCGACTCGACCGCCACCACCGGCTCGATATCGTAGCTGGTCAGCATGTGCAGGTCGTCCAGCGCCATGATGTTCAGCGGGTTGGACATCGCCAGCGTCAGCACGTCTCCCGTGATCGATATCGGCAGCATGATGTGCTGCCGCGCCAGCGTCTCCGGGACTTCTGCCAGGACTTCCTTCGGGATGTTGTAATTGGCGACGCGGATGTGCGGGATTCCAAGCTGCTCGCTCAGCGTGACCACCAGGTCTTCCTCGCTCAGATAGCCTCTTTCCACGAGGATCCGGGGCAGCGTCTGGCCCGTCGCCCGTTGGACCGAAATGCATTCCCGCAATTGCTCTTCCGTGACCAGCCCCTGCTCCAGCAGCATGTCGGGCAGCCGCCGTTTCGACATCTTTGGCGCCAAAATGTTACCTCCTGCTGAATCCCGTCTCGCGGCCGCCTCTACGTCAGGCTGCCTCGTCAAACCCCAGATGATTTAAAATCTCGCCCGCCATCTCCGACGACACCGGCTTCTTTTCCAGCTCGGCAAAGGCCTGGATCTTACGCAGCGCGCCTAGCATCTTGCGAATGTCCATCGACACCCGCGTCGCCACCAGCGACAACACCTCCTCGTTCACCGCTGCGCCAGATTCCGCCGCCCGGCGCAAAATCGCCACGCGCGTCTCAAATTCCGGCGGTTTCAAGTTCACCACAATCCCGCCGGCAAATCGCGATACAAGCCGGTTTTCCAGCATGCCCAGCCGGTCCGGCGGTTTGTCGCCCGCAATGATAATCTGACGCCCTTCCTGCTGCAAGACGTTGAAAATGTGGAAAAACTCCTCCTGCGCCTCCACCCGCCCGCCCAAAAACTGAATATCATCCAGGATCAGAACGTCCCAATGGCAATAGTTGTCTCGAAAAACTTTGACGGCCCCCTCGCTCTGCGCTTCCAAGAGGCGCGTCGCAAACCGGCTCGCCGATACACACCCCACCCGCGCATCCGGGTTCGCGGTCACAATGGCGTTGCCCGTCGCGTGGATCAAGTGCGTCTTGCCAAGGCCCACCTCTCCGTAAATGAACAGCGGGTTGTAGTCGCCGCCCGGACGCTCCGCGACCGCCCGGCAAATCTTGTACGTGAATGCGTTTGCCGCGCCCACCAGAAAACGCTCGAACGTGTATTCTTCCAGAAGCCGATCCGAACTCAGCCCTGCCGCAACACGCTGATCGGCCTCCTCCCGCAATTCCGGGTCTTGGAGGACTTCCAGGCCTCTCCGCTTATTCGCAGCGGGAGGGCTCCCGGCCCCGTGACGCAGCCGCTTGGCCTTTTCCTGATCCCGCATCTCGAGATCCAGCCGGTTTGAACGCGCCACGGCAACGCTCTCATTTTCGCGGAGCACCTCGCGCACCGCATCCCGTACCGCGTCGCCTAAACCGCCTGTATCCGGACCGCTGGGGCGCGCGCTCGCCGCGCCCAACTGCTTCACAAGCGGGCCCAACGCATCTTGTAACGCACCCGCCAATCCGTCCCGCAGGCTCGCAACCAGGTCCGGCGTCACCGCCGGCCCCGGCCCATGTCCCGCCGGTTTGACTTGGCTGGCGCCTGCAGCCCGCGGTTCAGAGGCTCCCGCCGACTTTATCACCTGGCTGACCGCCTCGTTGAAGGCCACCTGCATCGCATCATCCCCGGCAGCCGCGGGTGGAGGCGTTTTCGGCCTTGGCGCCGGTCTCGACGCGGTCGGTTTGGAGGGAGCCGGAGCGGACAGGTGGTCGTACGCGCCCGACTTGGATTTCTTGGGTTCGTTGAATATGCGGGAGGCAACCGCGTCAAAGTGCTGCCAGTCGCACAGGATCGCCTTGATGCGCAATTCGGGGCAGACCTTGCGCACCTCCGTCAGCGCCTCCTCGTCGAGCGGATTAACCATCGCCACCGTCAGGATCCGGCCAAGCCGGTCTATCGGCAGCAGGTTGTACTTAAAGCAAATCTCCTTTGGAATCAGCGGTAGGAGATCTTTGTTTATCTCGTAATCGATCAGGCTCAGATGGGGAATCTTGCATTGCTTTACCAACGAATGCAGAATGTCCGACTGCTTGGCAAACCCCTTCTTGACCAGGATCTCGCCAATGAAGCCGCCGGTTTTACGCTGCTCTGCCAACGCCTCTTCAAGCGCCAGATCGTTTATCAGCCCCTCTTCGATCAGGATCTCGCCCAGCCGTTTCGACGCGCCCTGCCCAGTACCCGCACCCACAGAATCCGACGGGGACGGCGGAGGGGCCGCACCTCGTTCAGCTTTGGTTGGATCTTTGCTATCCCTATGGAACCCCAGCATTTAAGCGCCCCAAACCCATGATCGGCTGGCCAGTTTTCCGACAACTATTCTACCAGTGTTCGATAGTCTAGCACTTGAAAGCGCAACCGTCAAGTGTTCTCCTCACCCTAAACCGTGCAATGACAGTACGTTGTCAATCCGATAAAAAACCGCCACACTGTCACGCCGACCGCATCCCGCCCATTACATGGTTGAGACTGCGTAACCTTTTGTGGCAACAGGCCCAAAAAGCGATTGAACCGCCACGCTGGAGGACCTGTGTCCAGCTACGATGAAGCAAACTGCCTGCCAAACAGATAGTTCTTTTGTGCAAAAAAAGGCCCGCCAACTTGCGGCGCTGCCATCGCGTTCATCGACCGGCCCAGCTTTTGAGTTCAGGCGCTGAGGCTTCGGAATGGCTTTTACAGCACTGCGGCTATCGCCCTGCAGACGGGCTCGATGTTCTGGGGCGTCAGGGCCGCGACATTGATCCTGCCGGACCGCACGATGTAAAGGGCCTTCTGCTCGCGCAGGGCGTCCACTTGCTCAGCGGTCAGGCCCGAATAGGAAAACATGCCTTTCTGCCGCGCGATAAACGAGAAATCCTGTTTAACGCCGAGCTTTCTGAGCGTGTCTACAAACAGGGTGCGCATCCCGTTGATGCGGCCGCACATTTCCCGCACCTCACCTTCCCACAGGGCGCGCAACGGCGGGTCGCGCAGGATTGTGGTGACGATCGCTCCGCCGTGGTTGGGCGGATTCGAGTAGTTGGTGCGGACGCAGATTTTCAACTGGCTGAATGCCCGCTCCGCCGTTTCAGCCGTCCCGGCAACCAGCGTCAGCGCGCCAACACGCTCGTTGTACAGCCCGAAATTCTTCGAGAACGAGCTTGCGACCAGCATCTCGCAGCCGGCCCGGCAGAATTGCAGCAGGCCACGGGTATCCTGTTGCAGGCCATTGCCGAGCCCCTGGTAGGCGAAGTCAAAGAATGGGAGAAATCCGGCCCGTTGCGCGAGTCCGGCGAGTTGGCGCCATTGATCCGCTGTGGGATCGATCCCAGTGGGGTTGTGGCAGCAGGCGTGAAACAGGACCACGTCGCCCGCCGGCACTTTTTCCAACGTGCCCGTCATGGCGTCAAAGGCGAGGCCCTTGTCCGCAGCGCTGTAATACGGGTAAGTGGCCACTTCGAGCCCCGCCGCATTAAAAACCGCTCCATGGTTTTCCCAGGTTGGCGTGCTCACCCAGATGCGCCTGCAAGACAGGTTGCGCCGGATGAAATCACCACCCACCCTTAACGCAGCGGTGCCGCCGGGCGTATGGACGGTGACGGCCCGTTTGGAGGCCAGGATTTCATGTTCCGGCCCGAGAACCATCTGGCGAACCGCAAGCCCGTACGCGGGGTCGCCCGGAATGGGCAGGTAGCTTTTGGTTTTCTCTTCCGCGATCAGGCGTTCTTCGGCCTTCTTGACGGAATCGAATACGGGGGTGTTGTTTTGTGCGTCTTTATAAATGCCGACACCAAGATTGACTTTCTCGGGCCGGAGGTCGTTCTTGAACGCTTCCGTCAGGCCCAGTATCGCGTCGGGCGGCGCCATCTCAATGCCTTCGAACATTGCCTTTTCCTTTCAAAGCTGCAATTGAACCAGATGCTATTCAGCCAGATTTGATCCATACCCGCCGAACCCTACCGCCAAAGGCTGTACGGGTGGCGGCTCAGGCTCGAGTTCAGATACCGCGGGTCGCCCGAGACTTCCTTCCCCAACCAGGGCGGTTTCTCGAACTCCTCGTCCGCCCGGCCCAATTCGATTTCCGCGACCACCAACCCGGCGTTGGCCCCGCCAAACTCGTCGATCTCCCAGATCTTGCCGGCATAGCGGGTCCGGTATCGGACTTTCTCGATCACGTAGCCCTCGCATAGGCCATCGAGCATATCGAGGGCGTCGCGCTCGGGAATAACATACTCGAACTCATCGCGCACCATGTCCAGCGTGGCCTTTTTTACGTTCAAGGTCGCCCGGGCGCCCATAATGCGCACGCGAACCGCCACCGGCGGCCCGACCGCCAGGTAACCCTGCCGGCACGGTTCGCCCGAGGCGTTCTCGCGCCACGACTCGCCCACCACCAGGAATTTGCGCTCAATTTCGATTCCCATCAAAGACCCCGCGGATTGGGTCGAGATTAAATCATCCACCGCCAAGACGCAAACAAGTCTCACGCTCTCGAGGGCGCGAAAAGGAAGCGCTGTTGGTCCGGCCCTGGAGGCAACCGAACATTGCCCGGATGAACGACGCGCCCCCGCGCGGCCCGAACACATGCAATTATGCATTTGAAATGCAAATTTGCACGCCCACTTGGCGCACCAATACAGGTTTTCCGGTAATGAGCAGGTCCGGCGGAAAACCCAGCGTTATTCTGCCAACTCTTGAATTGTAAACTTGATCGTGTGGCGGGTTCCCTGGCGGTCGACTTCGATCTCGACGGGGTCGTCCACGAACAAGTCCCAGATCGCGAAATCGACATCCGACGAGGATCGGATAGGTTCGCCGTTGATTTTCAGGATCGCGTCGCCCGGCTGCAAGCCGGCCGTATAGGCGGGCGCGCTGGTGAGAATGTTCACCACGATGCCGCCCTCCTCGACGCGCAGCCCGAGTTGGTCGCGGAGGTCGCGGCGCAGCGCCGTGATGTCTTCGACTTTGAACCCCGGCCACGGGTCGCGCCTGCGGCCGTAGCGGATGATCTCGTCGGCCACGCGCCGCACCCGGTTGATCGGCAGCGCAAATCCGAGCCCCACGTTCGCCCCGCTCGTGCTGAAGATCATCGTGTTGACGCCGATCACTTCCCCGTCGGCATTAATGAGAGGCCCGCCGCTGTTGCCGGGGTTGATGGCGGCGTCGGTCTGGATCATGTCCTGATAGAGCCTTTCGCCTTTGGCAATGGCCGGGCTGATCCTCCGGTGATTGGCGGAGATCACCCCCACGCTGACAGAGGGGTGGGGATCTTTCATGAGCACACCGAACGGGTTTCCGATGGCGATCGCCCATTCGCCTATCAAGACGCGCGACGAGTCACCCAGCGGCGCATACGGCAGGTTGGCCCCTTTTGCGCGCAGGACGGCGAGGTCGGTCCGTTCGTCGCCGCCGACGAGTTCCACCTCGACTTCACGCCCGTCCGTCAAGGTTACCGAAGCGACTTTTTCGGCGTCTTCGACCACATGGTAATTGGTTACGATGTGCCCCTGGCTGTCGATGATGAACCCGCTGCCGATCGAGTTTAATTGTTTTTCCCGGAGCCTGTACTGTGGCGCCGGCGCATAAAAAAGACTCCAGAAGTCCTGCGAAAACGGGTCGGTAACCCGCTCCGCCTGCATCTGGACTACGTTCACCGACACCACCGCCGGCGCCACCCGCTCGATCGCCTCAACGATCGCATTACGCCGCGATTCGTCTATTAACGCCTGTTGTGGTGCGGCCGTCCCGCCGGGGAATTGTGGTGCAGGCGTCTCGCCTGCAGTTTGTGACCCAGGCGTCTCGCCTGGACTTTGTGGTGCGGGCGTCTCGCCTGCAGTTTGTGACCCAGGCGTCTCGCCTGGACTTTGTGGTGCGGGCGTCTCGCCTGCAGTTTGTGACCCAAGCGTCTCGCCTGCAGTTTGTGACCCAAGCGTCTCGCCTGGCAAGTTCCCACCCCGGCCCAAACCGTCCAGCGATTTCTGCGCACCAGCCCCCGGCCTGAACACGACCGATGCAGCGCCCGCGATCACAATCACCGCAACAAGCACGTAAACATACTTCCTCATCCACGTCACCTCCGTTCCTTGGCCGGAATCCGGTTGCACAAGCGCCCCCGCTGCGGTTCGAGCCACAGCGAGGGCGCACATACACGGAACATTCCCAAACGCCCGCTGATTCCTGCCTTCGGCCGCTTACGGAGCCGGCGCCGGGGCCGGCGCGGGCTCAGCCTGGCTCACCGCCGCATCAGCGGGAGGAGCCGTTGCGGTCTCAACAGCGGGCACATTCGCCGCCGGAGCCGGCGCGGGCGCAACCGCCGCTTTTGCAGGCGCCGCCGCCGCTTCTGCAGGCGCTTCCGCCGCCGCCGTTTCGGGCGCGGGAGCCGGGGCGGGCGGAGCAGGCTTCTTCAGCGTGCCGACAGCCGGAAACAGGCCCTTCTTCGACTCAGCGGACACGACAAACACCTGGTCTTTTCCGGAGATCTTGACCTCGTGCTTGCCGTCTTTTTCAGGTCCGACCGTTATCACGTGTTGCGTCCCGTCTTTCATCTTTACGGTGACGGTTTCGGTGGCGCCTTCAACGCTCGTGCGGCCAAACAGGATGTCCTCGGCCTGAAGCACCGAGACTTCCCCGGCCAGCGATTCGGCGGCTGTGTTATCGGCAGGCTCGGGTGCGCCGCCCGCGGCCACCGTCCATGCGCCGTCTTCGCCATGAGCGAGACGGTAGGCGCCGCCCGCACCATTCACGTCGATTTCGCTGATGTCCATGTCGTCGATATCGAGCAGCGTGCGCACGTACAGGTCGCTCGGCTTCACAAAGATCTTGGCGGTGTCCATGCTGCTCATCACCAACACATTCGGCGCGTCGTCCAACCGGGCGTACATGCCGCCGACGTGCTTCGATGGGCCGTACAACTTGATCGTGTGCATCTGGCCACCCCCGCTGACCGTAATCGTCCGCGTTGGTTCGCCGAGATCCGGCACCGCGTCCGCATAATCGGCCGGTTTCCAATTTGCCAGCGTCTGGGTGAGGGTTTCCGCGGTCGTCCGCTGCGGCTCGAGGGCCGCCACAGGGCTGACAATCCGGAAGCTCTCGCCGTCTTTAACCAACCGGACGGCGCCGTCGGGCTGGGTGATGTCGATCTTCTCGATGCTTTCTTTCTCCATGGTCAGGCCCGGCAAATCGAACACGTCCGTGCCTTTTGGAAACACCTGTTCGAAGATGAACTTGCTCATCTTATAGACAGTGCCGCCGGGAGATCCCGCCACCGTCACGTACCCGTCCCCGTTCGGATCCGGCCGGCCGCCCTCGATCCGGACGTCCGGCTGGCCTTCGCACGAAACCACCGCCACATACGACGGCGGTTCCAAACCCCACTCCGCCTTCTTCGCCGGATCCACCACATCCGACGCCTCGAGGAGCGACAGCTTCTGCGTCATCGATTTCGGGCCATTGTCCTTCATTGGGACTCCCGGACCGCCCGACGCCACCTTCCACTCGTACTCCTTCTTCGCCGGCTCGGCCGGTGCCGGCGGCGTCGCGCCTTCAGTTCCCGGTTCCGCAGCGGGCGGCGCGGCTTGAGGCTTCTCGTGGCGCTCAAATACCAGTGACTTGTCCGGCAGGGTCAACGCGACCTTGTTCATTTTTTCGAGGTCCATCTTTACGATGGTCTTGTCCAGCCACATGCCTGGTTCCGGAACGGGTTCTTTGGCTTCCGGCCCCATCGGCCCGGGCCGCGAATCATCTGAATAAATCCCCGCCTGCTGGCGCAGATTCGTCTCTTCAACAAACACCTCGTTGCTGCCGGCCTTGCGGATAAACACACTGTTGTAGCCGGGCGATTTCCCTACCAGCAGGTGAAAATACGGCTCTTCCGAGTCCTTCTTGTAACCCTGGACGTGGAACGCCTTTGCCTCGCTCAGGTTGTACAGCTCGAGCTCGGATTCGGTCGCCGCCGTCGCACGCGGCTCGCCTTTGATCTTGACAATGCTATCGAGATACCGGTCGATCGTGTCTTTCTTGACGGCCGAATTGAAATGCGACGGCAGCAGCCATTTGTCGCCCGCCGAGTCATACGCCAGCGTCAACTTCTTGTCGGGCGCCACGCCGGCGTACAGGTCCAGCTTGGCGATGTCATTCTTGCCGATCCCGTCGGGCAGCAACGTCACCAGCCCCACTTGTTGCTCGATGGTCGTCTGGGGCGCGCTGCTCTTTTTCCACACCACCAGCCCCGCAAGCACCGCCAGGATTATGACAAGAGGTACCAGGCTCTTCGGTTTCATGATCAACCTCCAAAACGTTCAACGTCGAATGTGTTCCAGTTCATGACTGCCGGCCGAAGCCGGCGCTCAGGCCTCTTCCACGGCGCCCTGCGCCATCGTGTAGGCGTTGCGCGCCCGGCGTCTCACCGCCGTGGTGCTGATACCCACCCCGGCGATGATCGTGCTGGCCAGGGCGTAATTGATGAGCTTCCAAAACCGCCGCGTACCGGCCGGCGGCTGATTGATCGCGCGGTCAATGGGCTTGCGGCTTCTGATTTTCACCACGTTGTCGCCCAGCGCCACCGCGTCAACACTATTCAGGAACAGGTCCACGTTGCCCGCCTGGAAAAAGTTGTTGCGGAACATCTCGCTGCACCCTAGCAGGATCAGTTTGCCCGGCGCCGGCGTTACCGCGGCCGCCTCCGCTTCTTCCCTGGGCGGCCTCGGCGGCTGCCCCGGCCGCGGCTGGTCAACCGGCCATCCTGGCCGCGGCTGGTCCTTGAACGCGTCCGGGAACTGGCCGGTCACCATCGCCATGAGCGGGAACGCCTTGCCGCCGGTTTCCGGAGGCGTGCAGGTCTCGTTGGTGAGCCTGCCCGAACCCGGTATCGACCACGCCCGGCCCGACGTCGACATCAAAACTTTGCTTTCGAGCCCGTGCTTGCCCAGCACTTCATCATTGAAGCTCAGCGGCGAGCCCCACAGGTAAAACACCGTCGACAGCCGGCTCGTGATCGACGTATCCTGGTCCATCGAGCTGTTGTTCACCCGGATATGCGTGGGCAGGTTTACCGTCTGTCCCTGGCCCAGCATCTGCGCCAGCGGGTTGTTGCTGTTCATCACGGTCAGCGGCAGGCTGTTGACGTCCATCAGGATCTCGTCGCTCACCCCCAACCCGTACGCCTCGAGCAGTTGGTTTATCTCGGGCTTTTCTTCCCGCTTGTTCAACACGCTTCCCTGCCGCGACAACTGGTAGTCCCATTCATACTGCTGCACGGCCACCACCACGCTCTTACCCGACACCAGCGCCCGGCTGATCTCCCACCTCTGCCGATCGTTGAGTTGGCGCGGGTTCACCACCACCAGCACATCGTATTCGGCCGGCAGCGGGCTGTCCTGCGTCAGTTCAGCCCGCTCGACCTCGTACTTCTCATACCGAAGGTACTCCTCGATCTTCTCGTAGGGGTCTTCGGAAGTCGGCACGGGCCGGCCCATCTGCTCGAGGATCTGGCGCATTTGCGGGTCGATATTGACTGCTTCTTTCGGCGCCACCATGGCCACGACCGGCGCCTTGGGCCGCGTCAGTTTGTAGATCGTGCTTACGACCTTGTATTCGAGCTCGATCAGGTTCTCCGGCATGATCTTGGGGATAATCTCTTCTTTTTTGTCCTTATATCCCACGCCGATGCTCGAATACACAAGCTGGCTGGTAACCTGATCGTTGCTCATCGCCTGGACCGGGAACGGCTCGACGCCTTTATCGAGCATGCGGGTCTCGATCGCCTTGTCTTCGTCCTTCTCTTCCTCCGGCTTTTCCTGGTCGAACGGTTTGTTGATATCCGCCAGCGCGTTCGCCGCCTCGAGATGCACCACGCTGTACTGAACATGGCCCGAGCCCGCCATCCGCAACTCTTCAAGCTTGTCGACAATGTCCTGTTCGAGTTTCGTCATGCCCGTGGGCATTTTGTCCTTGGGCGTGATGTAGACCTTGACCTGGACGGGCGAGTCCAGCGACCCCAGGATTTCGCTCGAGGCCTCGGAGACCGTATAGATCTTGTCTTCGGTGGCGTCCCACCGCGCGAGGCTCTGCCCCGTGATCAGCCAGTTGAACAAAAGCCCGATCACGACCGACATCGTCACCGCCGCACCGAACGTCAGCCGCGCCTTGGGCCGGCTCCTGCCTTCGATGTACATGATGTTGAGCATCAGGAAAATGGCCGTCCACGCCAGGAAATACAGCAGGTCGCCCAACTCGATCACGCCGCGCGTGAACGCATTGTAGTGGTCGGTGACGCCCACCAGCGTCGCCAGCATCGAGCCCAGGCCGGCAACCGCGCCGTCAAGATACGCCGCGATGAATTCCATGCCCAGCAGGAATACGCTGAAACACACCAGCAGCGTCACCACGAACGCCACAATCTGGTCCTTGAAAAAGCCCGAAAAGAATATGCCCATCGAAAGAAAAAAGGCGCCCATCAACAGCGCGCCGAAATACCCGCCGAACACGGCCCCGTTGTCCGGGTTGCCCAGCACGAACAGCATCAGCGGGATCGTGAACGTCGCCGCAAGCGTCAGCGCATAAAACCCCAGCGCCGCAAAAAACTTCCCCAGCACCAGCTCGCGCGACTTCATCGGGAACGTCAGCAGAAGCTCCCACGTGTTCTCTTTGCGTTCTTCCGCCCAGACCCGCATCGTCACCGCCGGGATGAACACGCACAGCAGGATCGGCAGGTTCATGAAATACGACCGCATGTCCGCCATGGGAAACACAAAAAACGAGGTCGTGTACAGCCCCACGCTCATCAGGACGTACACAATCATGTAAATGTATCCGATCGGAGACGTGAAGTAATACCCCAGATCCCGTCTGATGATGGTTATGATGTTCTTCATGCTACCGATTCTCCTTTGGAAACCGAATAATCCTGCGCGGCGGCCCGTTTCTTGGGTTCGGTGAGTGTGAGGAAGGTCTCTTCAAGCGTCAGCGGCTTGTTGCTCAGTTCGCGCAGCACCCAGTTCTTGGCCTGCGCCAGCCGGCCAACCTCCCGGTAAAGCGGCGCGCCTACCCGGCTCTTCACGATAAACGTAACAAATCCATCCTCCTCGCTTACGAACTGCACTTTCTGCGCACCTTCGAGTCCGCTCAGCAGCCGCTCGACCTCCGCCCGTACACCCGCCACGCTCACCAGCGTACGCTCGTGCTGTTTCGCACGGCTCCGCAGTTCGTCAAACGTCCCTGCGCCGACGATCTGACCCCGGTTGATGATGACGATCCGGTCCGCGGTCGCCTCTACTTCCTGCAGAATGTGCGTCGACAGGATCACCGTCTTGGTGCTGGCGAGGTTGCGCACCAGTTGCCGGATCTCGACAATCTGGTGCGGATCCAGGCCCGACGTCGGCTCATCGAGCAGGATGATGTCCGGGTCGTGGATCAGCGCCTGCGCCAGCCCCGTCCGCTGTTTGTAGCCCTTCGACAGCTCCCGGATCACCTTGCGGTACATCGGACGAAGACCGCACTCCTCAAGCACAACCCCCGTGCGCTGCCTGAGCTTCGAGCCCGTCAGGCCCCGCGCGCGGCCAACAAAATCAAGGTATGCGCGGACCTCCATGTCCATATACAACGGAAGGATTTCCGGCAGGTAGCCGATGATTTTCCTGACCGCCAGCGGGTCCTTCAGGATGTCGATGCCGCCCACCCGGGCCGTCCCCCCCGTCGGATACAGGTACGTCGTCAGGATTTTCATCGCCGTCGATTTGCCCGCGCCGTTGGGACCCAAAAGGCCCACTATCTCGCCGCGTCTAACCTCGAACGACACATTTTTCAAGGCCACCACCGGCCCGTAATGCATCGTCAGCTTATCCGCCTTGATCATCTCTCTTGCTCCTGAAATGGTTTATGACGTTCGCTGTGCTCATGCCCGCCGGGAACGTCCCCGCAGGCATGTCGTACGTGTTTTTTGGGGAAAACCCGTGGGAACTCTCGAAGAAAACGCCGGTTCCCACGGCTGGGCGCGCAAAAAACATGCCACTGTGCAGCCCGTCACCAACAGTCGAATATAGAGCACTACAGTATGAAAAATCAAGGACTTACGCGCCCAATCCCAACCCTGACCGCCGTTCATCCCCCGCATCCCCTGCCCCAAATGAGGCGCCCCCGCCTCTTTTCAGTCGTTGGGACGCCCCCTGGCTTTTGTAGGGGGTGTCCCGCTTTTCAGTCCCCATGGCACCCCTGCCCTGCGCTCTTTCCCCTAATCCGCAGCCCGAAATCCGCAATTCCTACGAGCCAAACTTCGCCCTCCCCCGCAGCCGGTACAGGCCCGCCACGAGCCGCTCTGGCAATAGCCTCGCCCCTGCGCTGCCAAGCGCGCCCACCGCCACGAGCGGCCACAGAACAGGATTGTAAAGAGGTATCGTTCTCAGTTTGGTCGCCGCATCCGTCTTGAACTGCAGCCAGCCCCTCCGTTTCCCAACAAAACCGCCCTGAACCCTGAACTTCACCAGGCACTCGGGCTGGTTGCGCAGGTGGTAACCCTGCCGGGCCAGCATTACCCACAACGCGTAGTCCTCCCCAAACACGCCCGAGGCGTCCGAACGGCACTCCGGGTAAGGGTGGCGCTTCAATACGGCCGCTTTAGCGAAAACGGTTGAGTTGGCGATCGGGTTAAACAGGAAAAGCCAATTCCGCACACCCTTGGCCCCAAGCGGGACAAACTTCCGCCCCACCTCACTCCCCTCCCCGTCAATCAGCCAGTAACAACTGCCGACCAAATCCGAGCCCGCCGCCTTAAGGAACGCAATCTGCTTCTCCAGTCGATCCGGCACAGCCACGTCGTCGGAGTCGAGCATGGCGATATATTCGCCCCTCGCGGCCGCGATCCCGGCGTTGCGCGCACTCGCCTGGCCCGCATTGTTCTCCCGCGGCAACACGCGCAGGCGCAAATCGTCCCGCGCGGCCTGCTCAAGACCGGCCCGGGCTTCCTCGGAGATTTCCCCGTCCAGGACGACGAGGCATTCAACGTTGGAATAGGTCTGGCCAAGGACGCTGCCGATGGCTTCACCCAGCCACTTCGGATTGTCCTGCTTGCGCGTGGGTACGATCACGGACACCAGCGAGGTTTCAGCTTTAGCTATATTAGCCCGAATTCTCATTCTTGCCCGATTGCGCCCGCTCCTTGCGCCGCTCCTTGCGCCGCTCCTTGCGCCGCTCCTTGACAACCGCCTTCTGCGCCATTCTATCATGATGCGCCTCTATAAAGAGGCGGCCGTGATGGCACTGAATGCAGAAAGGCTTGCTCCGTGGACCAGACATGCGAGGCGTCCGTTGTGGTATGCACCCACAACCGCCGCGATCTGCTGGCCGCCAACGCCCAGTCGCTGCTGGCGCAACACCACCCGTCCTTTGAAATCATCTACGTCGACGACGGCTCGACCGACGACACGCCTCAACTCCTCGATGAGTTGCACGCCCGGCACCCCGACTTGATCCGCGTCGTGCGGGCCGACCACAAGGGCCCGGGGCCGGCGCGAAACTCCGGCGCCGCAATCGCCCGCGGCCAATACCTCCTGTTCATCGACGACGATGCCACCGCACCGCCCGACTGGATCGCGGAGATGCTGCGGCTGAGAAAGGAGCACGATTCCGCCGTCCTCTGCGGGGGCATCCAGCCTTTCTCAATGGAGTCGCCCGTCGAGCGGTATCTCCATTACCGGATGGCGACCGCGCTGGGGCACAACCCTCATGAATTCAAATTCACCCCGACGGGCAACCTGCTCGTCGAACGTGCGGCATTTGAGGCGGCCGGCGGATTCCGCGGCCTCTTCCTCCCGGCGGCGGAAGACTGGGATCTCTCTTACCGGCTGCGACGGCAGGGCGCGAAGATGTTCTACGACCCCGCCGTGGCCGTCGTGCACCGATACAGCACCGACCGCGCCCGCGCCGAACAGGCCATCAGGACCACCGGCGCCGCCGGCGTCTACGTCGCTCGCCTCCAAGGCCGAAGCCCCGCCGCGTACACGGCCTACGCGCTGCTGCGTTTCGCCGCCAGCCCGCTCCTGGTTGCGCAACGATATCCGCTGGATCTGTATTGGCTGGCGCTGCGGATGGAATGGCTGTTTGCGTCGTCACGTGCGCGGGCGTATGTGCGGATGCTGCTGGGGAAACCCGCCTTTC
>Ga0315285_10001064_pt1 | contig 28560 bp, 35 predicted proteins | sample YL17G09_36_MG_FD_203698 | JGI IMG/M metagenome (GOLD analysis project Ga0315285, IMG submission 203698) | Sediment microbial communities from Yellowstone Lake, YNP, Wyoming, USA - YL17G09_36 | ecosystem: Environmental > Aquatic > Freshwater > Lake > Sediment | place: USA: Wyoming | collected...
GGAATCGCTGTGGTAGTGATTGCTGTTGTCGCTGCGGTGGCGCTTATGCTACTAAGGAGGAAGAAGGCTGGCCCCGATCTTGGCGAGAGTAAGACGCAAGGGCCCGAACAGAAGCCAGAAACCTAGTGGATCAAGTGTCCCCTCCGAGGAAGCTTCGTCTAGAGGCTTCCTCTGAGTTCTCCTTTTTTCTTTGTTGAACTACCATCGTTTCCTTCGTTAAGAGATCCTCTGGGCATCAAGCTATCTCCTCCGAAGGCGAGGATTCAGGATGTCATCGAGAGCGTAGCCGAGAAGGCTGAAGCCCAAAACTACGAATGCGATAGAAAGGCCGGGAGGCAGAATGTACCACCATGCACGGTGAGCGAAGCCTCCAAAGAACTGTGCATCCGATCTTTGACACCTCGGTCATGAGATGAGACGCTATTCGCGTGTCTGAGCTGGGGAGAAGCACGGAGATATCACGTCAACTGGGTTCTTCTCGTCGACATCCTTGCGTCTCGGGCTTCGGACCGCCCTTGGTGAGACTGCTCCCGCTGGACTTCTGGACGCCGAGAAGTATCATTGCGAGAGGCTTATTGAGTGGCGCCTCGTAGGCGGCAGAGGCGGAAGGCGCCTCAAGTGGGAGCTGAACGAGGTGGCTCTGAAGGAAGAGGAGATACTGGACGGGCGGTACTGGCTCGTGACCACGCTCGATGTCTCGCCGAAGGAGGTCCAGTATCCGTACTGCAGTATCTCGGCTCCTCCCTCACCATCGACGAAGGTCGAGGTCACATCGTATATGAAGCTCTCGGGCTTGAGGTGGAACGACGCCGTGACGCGGGCGGCGAGGGCCATCTTTATCTCCATCTGAACATCGTCCGTGAGATAGTCCAGGCATCGCGTGAGCGTCTGATATGCGCTGTCCAGCGGGAGGTCGACACCAACGAGCTCGGGCAGGTACGTCCTCTGGTATTAGTCGGGGATGGTGTACTTGGGACGAGGATCGAGGATCCTGTTAGCGGCCATGACGAACACGAGCTCGCCAACAGGCAGCCCGTTCCTCTTAGGGGCTGCCCGGTTGACTGTGTCGATCTACCCCACTATCACCATTCTCCATTTCTCCCGGGCAAGGAACTCGCTGGAATGGAGTAAGTCGGTATAACGTTTTATTATGTTAACGGCATTTGGTGGCTGGCGACCTTCGAATGCGAGTCATCTTTGGCATCTGCTCGTGGGGGCTCGGTCACGCCACGCGCTCGCTTCCTATAATCCGCAAATTCATCCGAGAGAAAGATGAGGTGACCATAGTCTCTTATGGGAGTGCGTCGGCCCTTCTTCGGAACGAGCTTGGCGAAAGCGCAGCATTCGTCGAATTGCCGGACTACCGTCCTCCGACCACGCGGAACTCACGCAGGCTTGCACTAGACACACTGCTGAGTTCTCCTCAGTATCTCTATTCGATGCAGCGCGAACACCGGTACTTGGAGAGACTGGCCCAGGACGGAAGGGTGGATATCATCTTCTCCGACAGCCGTTATGGTTTCTATTCTCTCCATGTTCCGAGCTTCTTCATGACTCATCAGCTCAGATTCATGAACCCGCTTTTCCTCCGGGCTCTCGAATCGGGAAGCGAGACTTTCAATCGTTGGTTTCTGGATCGCTCCGCTGGCGTTCTTGTGCCAGATTTCAAGGAGAACGGTCTTGCAGGCAGGTTGGCGCATGGGCTGTCCGTCATCGATGAGCGGAAGCTGAACTACATCGGTGTGCTCTCAGACTTCGGCCTACGCCAGACGCCTCAGGACATTGATATTTTCGTGTCAATCTCAGGCGTCGAGCCTCACAGAAGCTCGTTCGAGCGACTTGTCACGAACCAGCTCGAGGGCATAGAGGGGAATATCGTGGTGTCGCTGGGCAGACCCGCTTCGAGCGAAATCCGAGGGAACATCAAGGTCCAAGGGCTCGTTGCGAGGGCGACGCATGAGGGACTACTAAACAGGGCGAAAGTCGTTGTCGCTAGAGCAGGCTACTCAACACTGATGGACCTCTGCGCTCTGGGCAAGAGGTCCTTGTTGATCCCGACCCCCGGTCAGACCGAGCAGGAATATCTTGCATCCTATCACATGGGCCGAGGGGACTTCTACTGTGTGAATGAGAGAGAGCTGGACATCCCTGGCCAACTGGATGCAGTCCTTTCCCGTGACCCTCCGATTCTTCAGCACTCGACTGAGCGCGCTGTGGACAATGCCATCGGAGTGATGACTGGGACAGCAAGTCTCACCTAGATCAGATGATATCGGATATGTAGGGTTCCAGTGCCGAGAGACCGGATCTCAGCGAGACGAAGGAGTCGGTGGCGAAGTACTGGTACCAGTGGCACTGCTTGTCGCACTGGTCCATTCTACTGCGGCACTCACGGGCTTTCGAAGATGCGACGAAATCCAAAAGAGATTCTTTTGAGGAATCGATGCTCTTCTCCATGAGAGTCCTACAGGGGTAGTGAAGGAATCCGTCTGAATCGATGATTATCGACGCCGTGTTGCAGCTGTGGGGAACATCTAGCGTCCGGAGATACTTGTCTGTCGTGATTATCGTCCGTGGATACTTCTTCTTCAATCTGAAGACCTCATCCCTGAACTCCATCAGATCCGGAAGAAGATCATGGGTGTCGGGCAGGTGGCAGGCCGGCATGACCACAGCTTTTGCACCGGCAGCGTGGCATATGCGAATCTTCTCTTCCAGATCTCTCAGATGGTCGCGCATGACAACTATTTGAGCACAGACAATCGGCCCCCATTCAACGAATTCGGGCAGACGATCATAGAGCTCGAGGTTCTGGTGCCCCTCATCAATGCTTATGTGAAGGAAATCGATGTATTTTGCATACTCCTTCATGGGCCTCTTGTCAAAGAGTTTCCCGCTGGTCGTGAACAATAGGAACAAAGGTTTCGCGCGGATGTACCTGAGGATTTCACCTATATCGTCGCGCAGAAGCGGCTCGCCGCCTTCGATGCTTAGCAGGAGAACGCTCGAGTTTGCGATGTTGTCCACGACCCTGAGAACCGTTTGTGTCGGCATATCGGGAATGGGATACTTCCAGACATTGCAGAAGTCGCATCTGGAATCGCAACGCTGAACCACCTTGAAGGAGCAGTAGAAAGGATAGATCTGCTCCTTGGCAACGAAGTTGGAGAATGCGTAACGCATGGTGGTGAGGTACTTGCTCATCGGCTGATGTCTCATGCGCGCCATTGTGTCTCCATCTTCCAGGTGACTTAATATGATAGCGTCTGACCTTCAGCCGTGCGCAGGCCCACGACGTTTGCCAGGTCTTATCGTTTGGTCACTTCCCTCGCCGCTCCCCTTATCTAGGGTCTTTGTACCCTGCGGTTCCTACCCGGCCTCGCTCCGAGCGCTCGAAGGCCCTGCGTCTGTAGAGCGCATACAGGCCACTTGCCACCAGCACTCCCAGTACGGTCAGAAGCGAGACCCTCTGTGCGATTCCCTGAGCGAAGAGATAGTGGAATGTCCTGCTCAGGCCCAGAAACAGCGAGTACTTGATCGCCCCTCCCAAGGCCACCAGAAGCATCGATTTCTTGTAATCCCAGTTGGAGATCGCTATGAATGCGCCTAGGAAAGGCAGGATGGGCACGAAGCAGTTGACGAAGATCACTCTTTCATCCTTGATGACCAAGAAGGATCTGTATTGAAGCATCACATCTCGTATGCGTTTCGGGAGCAGCCTGGGATGCTTCCCGACCAGATATAGCACCGAGGTTCCCGAGACTTGCGCTGTCGTCACTGTTGCGATTATGAGCACAGCCCATACCAAGTCTAAGTTCGTAGAATATATCGCGATTGCCAGCAGCTCCGGGCCCACGGGAACTACGATTGCGTCGAAGAACACGACAAGAAAAAGTCCGACGAGCATCCACGCCGGTCCGTAGGAGGCGAACGCCGCAAAGACATCCCCGAGGATGCTCATATACGCACCTCATTCTTCTTGCCCGCCTCTTCAAGAAGACAACTGTAGATAGTGATTAGCTCGGCCGCGATTTTCTTCAGATCGTGGGCTCCTATGGTTGCCCGCGCCTTTTCCGCGAGGGCATGCGCAAGACCTTCGTCCCTTCTTACGCGGTCAAGTGTTGAGACAAACTCTTCCGTGCTGGCGCACACGATGGCACTCTCTCCGTCTGTCAGCAGGCCATCGTAGGCCTGGAGATTTCGAGCCACCACCGGTCTCCCGACAGCCATTGCCTCCATCACGGCCATCCCCTGGTTCTCCGCGAGAGACGGCGTGAAGAAGATGTCGCATCCGCAATGCGCATCTACGATGTCTTCCACATCATGCATGAATCGAACATTGTCAGAGCACTTCTTCATTGCGCGTCTGACCTTGAGAGGGTGATACAACAGAGATCGTTTGCCGACCCATACGAATCCGAGATCTGGGAGCGCTCTAGCAACGAGTGGAAGGGTTTCGATTCCCTTCTTCACGCAAACCACACCTATCGAATACGCCATGATGGATTCGTTGGGAATTCCGTATCTCGACCTGAATCTCTCTCTGCGCTCTTGCTGGAACCTGAATCTGTCGAGATCAACCCCGTTGCTCAGAACTTTTATCGGAACGACTACTCCTCGCGCCTGGAGCCTCGCTTTTGTCCAGGCGCTGGGCGCTAGCACAATATCTCCGAGATTGTAGAAGTGGGTCAGATATCTGCCAGTCAAACCGGACAAAGCTGTGCTCCCAGTCCAAGTGCCTTCGGCATCTTCCGCCGTTGTGTGTGCGTGCAACACGACTGGGATGCCCATCTTCTTCGCTCTTTTCACGACCGTAATGTTGCTCGGGGGGACAGGGGTATGAACGTGGAGAATGTCGTACCTCTTATCCCCGCGGTCGTCTGTCACCTCCAGCCCCTGGCGAACCAGCGCATTGGCAAACCTCTTGGCGGATTCAATGTTCCCCATCATCAGTCCGACAGGCGTCACGAGAAATTTGACCTTCAAGTAGCAGACTCACCCTTGGTCGGGTGTGTATCGCACAATGCATAGTCATTGTTTGCGGTGCGAGAGTCCTCTGGCCTTGTCATATGGCGCGAATTCACAATGCAGTTAGCTCTCTTTGTCTAGCACGGCACCGGCATAGAATGCCCGGACTACGGCGTTTTGGTGAATCGGGATTTCGGTCAGGGCGAACGGTAATCTATGGCATTGATACGTCGTTGTTGTGGGGGATTGCGTCTTAGCGACCGCCCTCACAGGTATAGTCTTCCCACTTAGGTGGCTCCTCTCATCTGAGAAGAGCTTCTTGATACGGTTATATGTCGGCCGGTCATTCGGGTACTCCATATGACCCCCAGGAGAGCGCCCGTGAGTGCAAAATCCAGGAGGTTTCCAGAGCTCGTGACTGAAAGGCTCGTGTTGAGACAGATCACGCTCAAGGACGCCCGATGGTATTTCGGGCACTTCAACACGCGAGAGATTGTTGAGGGTCAGGACCATCGGGGTCCTCGAAACTTGAAGGAGGCCCGCGCGGAGCTGAAGCTCTATTTCTTGGACAACTTCAGGCGCAGAACCGGAATTCGTTGGGGCATCACACTGAAAGGTGACGACAGGCTCATAGGATCCGCAGGCTTCTACAAATGGGTCCAGCCAGAGGGGTACCAGGCGGAGATGGGCTACGATCTGAATCCATCATTCTGGGGCAAGGGAATCATGACCGAGGCGCTCGTTGCGATCATTAAACATGGTTTCGACCAAATGGGCTTACATCGCATCGAAGTATTGATCTCCCATCACAACAAGCGCTCTCAGAAGCTCATCCGAAGCCTCGGCTTCAGGAGAGAGGGCGTGCTGAGGGATCACTATTTCGTAGAGGGCAGGTTCTCGGACGACGTGATATTCTCACTTCTGAAGGAAGAGTGGAAAGTTCGTTAGGACGGAATTGGCGTCAGGGATAAGGATTTTCCTCGTGCATCAATCGGATGAATGTCTTAATAACCTGATTTTCATTAACTGCCGAGGGTAGTCCCATGGCATTGCGGCTCAAGTTCTGGCGCAAGGAGGTCGAGGACGTCACAGGCGAGCAGCACAAGCAACCTGGATTGCTTTCCGATTTCATCCTTGGCAGTCAGGACGGTATTGTCAACGTCCTAGGCGTCATTCTTGGTGTCGCTGTAGCTTCGCAGAACTTCAAGATCATTCTCGCAGGCGGCCTCGCTGCCACTTTTGCAGAGTCAATATCCATGGGCGCAGTCGCCTACACATCGACCATGGCGAGACGCGAATTCTATCTTGCGGAATACGAGCGGGAAAAGCGCGAGATGGAGGATGTACCAGAGCAGGAGAAGGAGGAGGTCCGGAAGATCCTGGAGCGTTGGGGCGTTCCCAGCAAGGAGCTTGAGGACATCCTCGTGCACATAACAATGAAGCCGAAGGCCTGGTTGGACATCATGATGGCCCACGAGCTCAACCTATCGCCCGTCGACGAGAAGCAGGCAGGGAAGAGCGCTATGCTCGTCGGTATTGCAGCCATCGTGGGCTCCTTGATCCCGCTCCTCCCATTCATTTTCGCGGGCAACGCGATTCTGATGGGAATAATCGGTTCGCTGATCTTGAGCGCTCTGACTTTGTTCCTGATAGGCTGGTACAAGGCGAAGATGACTGTGGGGCGGCCTCACAGAAGCGGTCTCCAGATGCTCATCATAGGCATATCGTCAGCGCTGGCGGGCTTCGGCGTAGCATTCTTGGTAAGTGGCGGCAAGGGCCTTTGAGGATGACTGGTGCAAACATGCCAGTCGTTTCGTGCGCGCTACATACAACTTATATAGAGGGAGTCTATACCGCATTTTGACAGAGGCCCATCGGAGGCCTGACAGCAATGAGAAGGTACAAGGAGATCCCACTTTGGAAGGATATCAGTCCCAAGCAGTGGACCGACTGGAAGTGGCAGGTCAAGAACCGCATAACTGATGTCGAGACTCTCGCGCAAGTCATCAACCTTACAAAGAAGGAAGAGGACGAGATCAGTGACTCAATGAAATACTTGCGCATGGCGATCACGCCTTACTACGCGAGCCTGATGGATCCGGACGACCCGACCGATCCAGTGAGGAAACAAGCGGTTCCAACATCGCACGAACTACATTTCACGAAGGACGAGATGGAGGACACCGTCGGCGAGACTGTCGACTCGCCGCACGAAGGCTTGACGCACAGATACCCTGACCGTGTGCTCCTGTTGATAACGGACCAGTGCAGCATGTATTGCAGACACTGCTGCAGGCGTAGGATAGTCGGCCAGACGGATCACCAGAGGAGCTGGGAGGAGATTAAGGAGGGAATCGACTACATCAGGGACACTCCTCAGGTGAGGGATGTACTGATTTCAGGTGGCGACGCTCTTCTGGTATCCGACGAGTTCCTCGAGAAGGTCATCCGCGAGATCAGGAAGATCAAGCATGTGCAGATTGTGAGGATAGGCACGAGAACGCCAGTCGTGAACCCCTACAGGATCACGCCTGGGCTCGTGAAGATGCTTCGGAAATATCACCCCGTCTGGCTCAACACGCACTTCAACCACCCGAAAGAAATCACCCCGGCGTCGAAGCACGCGGTCGAGATGCTGGTGGACGCGGGCATCCCGGTTGGGAACCAGACCGTCCTGCTCAAGGGAGTGAACGACTGCCCGACAATTATGAAGAAGCTCTGCCAGGATCTGACGTGGATCAGGTGCAGACCCTACTACATCTACCAGTGCGACATAGCCAGGGGGCTCGAGCACTTCAGGACGTCGATCGCGAAGGGGATAGAGATAATCGAGGCGATGAGAGGTCACACATCTGGTTTCGCAGTCCCGCAGTTCATTATCGACGCGCCTACTGGCGGAGGCAAGATACCTGTTGGCCCGCAGTATCTCATATCGATGTCCGACAAGAGGGTTATCCTGAGGAACTACGAGGGAGGGATATTCCAGTTCCCGGAGGTCGAGGGGGATAGGTTGAGCGTTTGCCCGCCATCGTGCAAGATGTGTGAGGACTACCCGCACCTCGAGTCCAAAGAGGGTGTTGCAGCTGTTCTGTCCGGGAGGAAGATGTGTCTCACACCCGAGGGCACACTGAGAGAGGCCCGCAGGAAAGCGTACCACAAAGAGACCAAGCATTCCCCGAAGTGCGACGACTTCTGAACGACTCTATGCAGGCCCTGGAGGGCCTGAGCAAAATCCCCGCTAAACCTTCTTCTTGTCCTCTAACGAGGCTTTTTGTATGGTATAGTTGCCCGAATGCCTTGACCAGTTGGCATGGGCCTCCTCGATTTGTATCGATTTGGAGAAGTTCGGCGCGTCGAGCACGAAGGTCTCGATCTCCCCGCCCTCTCCTGAGACGCTGATCCTGTGCTTGTCTCTCAACTTCTCCAGTTCCCTTATCGACTGAGACGTGATGATCTTGCCGAGCCAGCCCTCGTCAAACCCTTCGGCGTAAACGCCCGCGATCATGAACTTGAACCCGGCGTGGACCATGTCCTCGAGCAGCGTGACCTGATCCTTTCGCCAGAGAGGCGCATGGAGTGGTTTGCCAAGCTTCTGAGCAATCTCATTCAGGCGAGAATACTGATAGTCTGAGGCGATTGCACCGCACACGAACCCGTCGCAGTCTTCACCCTTCATCAGCTCCTCGACGTCCTTCAGCTCCTCTTCCTTCAGGCCCGAGCTCTCTCGATACTTGATGGGTAACCCCATCGCCTCCGCTTGGAGTTTGGTCCAGTGGATGTTGGGATAGTGGAACATGTAGGAGTCAGAGACCTTTGGGACTACAGTCAGAAGGCTGACGACCTCCCAGCCTTGCTGCTGCATCAAGTACAGCGCATATGTGGAATCCTTCCCCCCAGAGAAGAGTGCGGAAACCCTCATGGCCTTTCTTCAGAGAAGTATTGCATTCATGAGTATTAAGGACGTCCTGGTCGAGTGAGCGAGCATGAGCATCAGGTGCCAATTTGCGCCCTCGCTCTCTCAAGGTGCGTTTATGTATGGGCACCACGATTCGGCGAAACGTGTACTACTGCCCCAAATGCGACAAGACCATCTCGAAGGACAGGGTCGAGAAGATAGATATGGAGCTCAGGGAGCGGTTCGGCATCGAGAAGCTATCACTCCTCAGGTGTCCCGTTTGCGATGCCGAGTATATCGACCTCGACAAGGTCGTGAAGGGGGGTGAGAAGAATGTCGGCAAAGTCACGAAATGAACTCGTGCTCATGGAGGAACTCACAAGCGACGAATTCGCCAGGCTCGTGAAGCGGAGACCGTTGGTCATCATCCCGATCGGCTCTGTGGAGGAGCACGGTTCGCACCTCCCGCTCTGCACGGATTCGTTCCAGGCCGAGGAGATATGCCGGAGGATAGCCCTCGAATTCAATGCGATTGTCTGTCCTCCAATACGATATGGCGAATGCAGGTCTACACGAAACTTCCCGGGGACAATATCCCTATCATCAGAGACGGTTCAGGGACTCGCTTATGACATCGTTTCAGAGCTCGGGAGGAACGGAATTGACAAGGTCCTCCTTCTGACAGGCCATGCTGGCTCCGGCCACATGGCTGCCATCAGACTCGGCGCGCTGCGGGCAGTCGAGAAGAACCCAAGACTCAAGATGATGGTTCTCTCCGACTACGATATCGCCTATGAGCTTCTTGGAAAGGAGTTCCCGAAGAGGGACGGCCATGGAGGAGAGCTTGAGACTTCGCGCATACTGGGCATACGGCCCGATTTGGTGGGCAGGTCGAGGCCGAACGGGAAGACGAGGCCTCCAGAGTTCATGGTACTTCCCGACCCGGAGAAGTACTTTCCAGCCGGGATCTACGGAGACACATCTCATGCCTCCGGAAAGAAAGGGAAGACTGTCGACAACTACGTAGTGGGCAGGCTATGCGAGCTCATCAGCAGGAATTTCGGTATTACAAGGGTGTGAGCAGGTGGACCTCAAGGAAGTTGCAGCCAGGGAGGCGGTCAAATACGTCGAGGACGGGATGGTCGTAGGACTTGGAAGCGGCTCCACAGCGAAGATCGCTGTGAAGTTGATTGGCGAGATGGTCCATGCGGGAGTCAACATCGTCGGCATCCCGACTTCGAAAGAATCGGAGGATATCGGCCGTTCAGCGGGGATCCCAATCGGAGAGCTCAAGGCACATTCAGTGATTGACATCACGATAGACGGAGCTGATGAGGTGGATCCAGCTCTCAACCTCATCAAGGGTCTGGGGGGAGCGCTCGTTCGCGAGAAGATAGTGGCTGCCGCCACGAATCTTGAGATCATAATTGTGGATGAATCGAAGCTCGTCGACTTTCTCGGACAGAAGATCCCGCTGCCAGTCGAGATCGTCAAGTTCTCACATGAGGCGACCATTCACCTGCTCGAGCAGTTGGGATGCCGGTGCTTGCTCAGGACAAGACATGGCGAGCGGTTCGTGAGCGACAATGGCAACTACATCGTTGACTGCAAGTTCGCGAAGATCGGCAATCCAACAAGGCTGGAGACAGATATCAACCTCATCCCTGGCGTGGTCGACAGCGGACTCTTTCTCGGACTCGCAGACAAGGTCATAGTCGCGAAAAGGGGAGGAATCGAAATACTGGAGAAGCAAAGCGTCCTTCGCCCGAGGTCTACTTCGCGAGCTCCTTGAGCTGCTTTATGCTGCTCTCAATCAACTCGATCTTCTTCCGCTCTTCGGCCTCAATGATCTCGATTATCTTGTCGAACGGTATCGAGAGCTTGTTCGAGTGAACGGGCCTTCCCTTGCCCTCCTTCTTGATGTCCCGCTTGCTGACCCACTTGCGCCTCCGCAGCTCTTGCATCGCTATCGATACTTCTGGCTGCCTCAGGCTCGTGGCACTCTCGATCTCGACGGACGTGGTCTCCTCCTTCTTTCTCAGGAAAACAAGCGTCTTGGCCATGTTCTTCGACAGGCCGGTGCGCATGAGAAGCTCGACGAGCATCTCATCTTTCTTCGTGAGGCCTTTGTCCGTCATATTATGTGCCTAGCCAATTATTAATTGCCGTATATATATTCCTTTCCATCCAATTGGGAAGATATTTACCGTGGCCGATGACGAACTCTATCATCTTTCGGAGTCCACGTCAGCACGCGAATATCGCAGCGTGCAATTCGGCAATCCTTTAATACAAGTTGCCGCTTACTCGTGTTCTGCCCTGAAGGCCACTGATTGAAATGAAGATGCCCAGAGTCACAAAAGAGTTCTGCCCCAAGTGCAAAAAACACACGGAGCACGAGGTCGAGAGAGTGAAGTCTCGGCCGAGGAGCGAGCTCAAGTGGGGGCAGAGGAGATACAGGAGGGCGACGGCAGGCTACGGCGGTTTCCCGAGGCCCAAGTACGAAGGCAGGCAGAAACCCACGGTCAAGGTCGCGCTCAGGTACAGGTGCAAGGTCTGCAAGAAGGCTCATCAGCGGACATGTTTCAGAGCCAAGACCTTCGAGTTGAAGGAGGCCTGAGGAATGAGCAGCAAGATTCCAGCGCCCAAGTCCAAGTTCATCACTGTGAAATGTCCGGACTGCAGCAACGAGCAGATCGCGTTCAACAAGCCTGCGACTCAGGTGAAGTGCAATGTCTGCGGCGCCACTCTGATAAAGCCCACTGGTGGGAAGGGTGTCGTCAGGGGGCAGCTGCTCGGAGAGGTCCAGTAATGCCACACAAGGTCGAGTATCCCGAAGTCGGAGACATGGTTGTCTGCGGTGTGCAGAACGTCAAGAATTTTGGAGCATTCGTATCACTGGACGAGTACGGCGGCAAGGAAGGCTTCATCCACGTAAGGGATGTCGCGACAGGCTGGGTCAAGTACATCAGGGATCACGTTCGCGAAGGCCAGAAGATCGTCTGCAAGGTTCTCAGCGTCGACAAAGAGAGGGGTCACATCGATCTTTCTCTCAAGCAGGTGAACGAGCACCAGAAGCGCGAGAAGATCCAGGAGTGGAAGAACGAGAAGAAAGCGGAGAAACTCCTCGAGATCGTAGGCGCAAAGATGGGCAAGAACCTCGAGGAGGCATATGCCGAAGCTGGCGAGAAACTCATCGCTGAGTACGGCGCGCTCTTCACTGCCTTCGAGGAGGTCACTGTTAACGCAGATGCGCTCAAAGAGGTGGGCCTCGACAAGAAATGGGCGGCCGCAGTGACCGAGGTCGCGAAGGAGAACATTCAGGCCCCGTCCGTCATGATCGACGGGACACTCGAGATAAGCAACCCAGGATCGGACGGCATCGACCACATCAAGAAAGCTCTTGCGATAGGAGTCGACACTGATGACGCTGCCGTGAATATCCACTACATAGGTGCTCCGAAGTACCGCATCACCGTCACCGCCGAGGATTACAAGATCGCCGAGCAGGAGCTCAAGGCGACGGTCACGAAGATTACCGCTGCCGTCCAGAAGGCAGGAGGCTCTGCAAGCTTCAAGAGAAATGAGGAGAAATGAAGACCCTTCTGAGGAAGTGCTCCTCGTGCAGAGAATACACATTGAAAGAACCGTGCCCCAAGTGCGGAGGGACTACGTTCATGACCATGCCCGCCAAGTACTCTCCTGAGGACAGGTACGGAGAATACAGAAGGCGCCTGAAGAATGAGATGAAGGGAACCTAAATGGAAGATATCGTTGTCGTATTCAAGGAGAAGCCTGTTCTGAGAGAGCCTGTCCTGGTAGAGGGTCTGCCGGGCGTGGGTAATGTCGGCAAGCTCGCCGCAGAGCATCTCGTGGACCAGCTGAAAGCAGTGAAGTTCGCGGAAATGTTCTCCAAGTTCTTCCCGCCGCAAGTCCTCGTGAACGATGCCGGGACCATCAGGCTCGTCAGCAACGAGATCTACTACGTGCAAAGGCCTGATGCCAACAACGACATCGTCATCATGATAGGAGACTACCAGGGTCTGACCCCGGATGGGCAGTACGAGCTATCGGACAAGACGCTCAAGATCGCGAAGGACCTGGGCGTCAGAAGGATTTTCACGCTCGGGGGTTACGGCCTGGGCAAGATGATCGAGAAGCCGAGGGTCCTGGGCGCTGCGACGGACATCGAGCTTGTCGAGGAGATGAAGAGTTTCGGCGTGACATTCTCGAAGGGCGAGCCTGGGAGCGGCATTGTAGGTGCCAGCGGCCTGCTGCTCGGGCTCGGCAACTTGTACGGCATGCGGAGCGTGTGTCTGATGGGCGAGACCTCTGGATACTTCGTCGATCCAAAGGGAGCTCAGGCAGTCCTCGAAGTGCTCGCGAAGATACTGGGCGTCAAGATCGACTTCACGGAACTCGAGACCAAGGCCCAGCAGATCGATCAGATAACTTCCAAGCTTAGAGAAGGGGAGCCGCCAGTCGAGCCCAAGAGAGAGGATCTAGGGTACATCGGATGACCTGGAAGAGCACAGACGTTCAGCGTGGCTCACATTGAAATAAAAAAAAGGGGGGAGGTTATCCTGATTGGTGACCTCTGAAATGAGTAGTTAGAGTGCATCCCATCCCGTTCTGACTACTTCTTCAGGTACTTTTCTTCGTATGTTCTGATGGCCGCAAGACTCTGTTCGGCGTGCTCGAACTTCTTCATGCGGTCGACTACCAACTCCAGCCTGGCATAGATGAGGTCCCTGATCGACGCCCTGATTGCTTCGGAGCGCGAGGGGAAATCATCGATTTCCACGAGGAAGTCGAGAGCACGCAGGTGTCTCTGCGGTATGCGGATGGTGATCTTCTCAGTGTCTGGCTCCGTTGTAAATCGCCCCGCTGCCGCCTTTTCCCCGTGACGCCTTTTGTACCTCTTCTGCCTTACCGGCGTCGGACAGCCCCTAATATAAGTCGGAAATATATAATACTTCGTTTTTGCTTCCCGCATGCTCTCGGAAACCGTTCGGTCTGCACATGTAGCCCTTCGAAAAACGATTTATACGATATCCATAATAGGGTGCGCGCTGCATACGTTCCGGCGCAGGAATCCCGACTTAGCTCAGACTGGCTAGAGCGGCTGACTGTAGTATGGAAATCGGTACGCCCGATCTCAGTCGCTGAAATCAGCAGGCCCCCGGTTCAAATCCGGGAGTCGGGACCATTTCTTTTCGGAGGTCAAACTGGCTCGGGGATGATCCTCCACTTTTCTGCTGCATCTGGCTTCACGACCTCCTTGTTCCTCTCGAGGATCGCGAGCTCTTTCGCATCGAAGGATCTCTTGTCTATCGATAGGATCAGCCTCGTATTGCTTGCCATAGCGGTCTCAGACCACCGGTCAATGGCTTTGAGCGTTCTAGAAAAATCGCTGCTAGTCACCAGGTACTCTATCCCGTCGATGAGGACGACAGCGTTCTGCGACTTCTCCATGAAACTGACAAGGTAGTCGGTGAGCAAGCTCAATTTGGAAGGGTCCATGTTGTCCTTCCCCGCCACCGTCGACAGCCACAAGATGGGGGTCGTCTGGATGAAGTACTTCGAGCGAACATCCTTGGGAAACTGTCTCGTCACGACGACTCCTTGCGGGCGGCTTCTGTACTTCTTGCACTGTTTGCAGGGACATGGCAGACCGCATGAGCTGCATTCGAGGCTCTCGCACGGGAAGCTCTCGTCGTTTTCGCAGTCGAAGCATCTTCCTTTCAGGATGTCCGAGAACAAAGCGAATGAGTAGTCTGGCTTTGGCTCCTCAACGAGATAGACGTATCTGCGAAGCAGGTTGAACTTCGCTTTTGAACTAGAGGCGAGCCTCTCCGTGACGGGCGCGGTCGTTATCACCATCTGTCCCCTCGCAATCGCAACCCCGAACAACAATCCTGAGATGGCAACTCCGACGGTGAAAGAAAGGCCCGTAATATCGCCATACCCATGCGCGAATGGTCCGACGCCCTCGACTGACATAGTCCAGACAATGCCGCTTACCACGAACAGCCAAATGCCTATCAGGAAAATGCGTGCAGAACGTTTCCCGTCTCGATTCGCTTTGGTCATGGAGTAGAGAGACATGCCAGTAGTGAAAGAGATCAGAATTCCAGATATCACAAGAATCATCCTAGATGTGCTCTCTGCGAGGCGTATTGTGTTCGGATTAGAGTAGTCCAATGTGGCAGTCGAACCGAGAATGATCGTGGCGCCTACAGTGCCGACCATTGCCAAGCCAACTCGATTCGGCGGCCAGAGACTTGTTTCCCTAGCAATCGGGAACACAAGGCAAAGGTTCCAGAGGAGTGTCAGGGTGAGCAACGTGGATATGACGAAAACCTTCGCGATTGTGACACCTACCTCCGCCTGGGATTGATCCAGAACCACGTACAGAGGTCCTGTAATCATCGCAATGAAGGTTGTCATCATCGCGGTCAGGAATATCCCTGCGGGAAGCGAGCTGGGCGCTTTCCCCCATGCGAGCATCCCCGCTCCGAAACAAATCGCACCGGCACCCAGGGATCCAATCCATGCCCAATCCAACATCTGGTGCTACCTCCTTCGGGCAGTTACTAGCAGGGTATCTGATTGACCATTTCCATCATCTCGGCCGGACTAGGCGTGCATCCCTATGCCGTCATCGCGGCCCTGACAGCCTCTAGCAGTCGTTCGACCTGGAACGGTTTCGCAACGAAGTCAATCGCACCAGCCCTCAATGCCTCCTTTCTCAGGGCTTCCTTTACGAGCGCACTGACGACTATGATCTTCGCCTTCGGGTCCTGTTCCATGATCTTCACAATCGCCGACAGGCCGTCCATCCCGGGCATCAAGATGTCCATAAGCACGACGTCGGGTTTCAGAGCCTTGTACTTCTCGATCGCCTCGAGCCCGTTTGCGGCCTCGCCTGCGATCTCATGGTCGTGTGATTCGAGGATGTCGCGGATCATCTCCCTGATGAATGGCGCGTCCTCGACTATCAGTACTTTGGTCATCGTTCACCAACCCAACTCGAAGCTATCAAGAAGTGAAGACGAATTCCTGCATATATAAGTTGGCCATTTCGATTATCGTGAGCGATAATGGGCTCCAGCAGGCACAAATAACTCAAGATGTGGAGATCGAATTTCTGTTTCTCGTTGCGGGTCAATGATGTCAATGGCGAGATGTGCCTGCGCCTTCTGGGGTATCAAGAGAGAATGCCTACGGCATTCTTGTCTGACAGCGTTTCCATCTTGACACGGCAAGACCAGCATCTCACAAGTAATAAATAGCACGAGACTCATATGTGATTTCGTCTGACGACTGTCGGACCGAAGGGATGGGCATGGTATTCGGCACACGCAGGAAGGATGCTCGAGACGCGGATGAACCCGCAAACCAGCGCAAGGTTCCATACAGACTGGCGTCCTACGAACATGACCAAGAAGGCAAGAGATTCAAGTCCAGCAACGTCGTCTTCAGCTTCTGGAGCGCTGCAAAATACACCCTCATCCTGTCGCTGATGTTGTGGTGGCTGCCGATGTTCGGACAGATGATCGCGGGTTACGTCGGCGGCAGGAGAGCGGGCGGTCCCTGGAAGGGAGTCGCAGCTTCGATCATTCCTGTCGCTGGTCTCTATGCGGTCATGACAGGCTTCCAGACCGGGTTTCTTCCGTCGTACGTTTTCGGAGTCGCGATTGCACCTGCAGCTATGGGGGCAGCTTTGAACCACAGCATACCGTTCATATCGCCTTACCTCCAGTTCTCATCGGATTACGTAGGTGCGTTCGTTAGCGCGCTCGCAGGAGCGAGCCCGTATGGTATCAACACCTACGTGCTCACGGTGGCATTCGCATATGTCGGAGGCGTGCTCGCAGAGCAGAACAGAAGGGAGATCGAATACTCTTCGGGAGCGGTCGTATCCAACACGACTGTCCTCGTCCATGATCCGAACTCATATCTGCCGCAAGTGGAATCGGAGAGCCCACATGGCGTCCTCGCAGGCGTCGGAGCTTTGCTCCATCTCCCAGGAAGTCGTGAGTATCCAAACACAGGCGGTGGGTTCACATCCCGAGGAAGAGGGTCTTGGGCCAGAGCCGCTGAGATGCGCTACGCGGACGGCGAAGGCGAGATAGATGATCAGCATCTCCTCCCGGCGGGAGAGCAAACGTACGCTCAGCCAGCTCAGAGGCGCCACCATCACAACCATCATCACAAGGACTCATGGCAGCACAGCCAGAAGAGGAGAGGTGCACAGAACTTCTCCGCGAAGCCGAGATTCAACTACCCGCAGTACCAGAACCCTCGACCCGAGGGTGGTTACAAGGGCGGGATGATCAGGCGGAGCAAGGAAGTCCCGAGGTTCAGCGTCTCGTCAGACCCGAAGTCGATCAAGAGAGCACAGAGGATGATCGACCACGAGTGGGGCGGCGGCCAGAAGAAGTATCCCGCAAGATTCGTCGATCGGGACGAGCGCGAGGAACGAGGCCCCTCGCACGCTGCAGTGGAATCCGAGGCAGTTGCGATTCCTCGCGGGAAAGAGCACCACGCAAACTTGCACCAGTGGGATTCCATCTAGGTCTAGTGAGACGGGAACGTTTTTATCAGTCGACCGCTTCGCTCGTCCTATGAGGGCGAGGCGGGAATTCTATGTTTTGTGAGAAGTGCAAGAGCCTTCTCTTTCCACAGGATGGGAAGCTCATATGCAGGAAGTGCGGGACCGTCTACGAACCGAACAAGAAGGACCAGGTCATCAAACACAAGAGCAAGGACAAGGAAATGGCCGTGATGGGCGAGATATCCGGGACGCTCCCAACAGCGGATGCCGAGTGTCCGTCATGCGGACACAACAAGGCGTACTGGGTCCTGAGACAGACTCGAGCCGCAGATGAGCCCGAAACAAGGATCTTCAGATGCGTTAAGTGCGGTCACTCATGGCGAGAATATTAGCACTGGATGCAAGCACAAGTTTTTAAAACACTGACAGGTTACAGGTAGACACGGAAGGGGGGCTAATGTTTCAGGCGAAAGCCAGGGCTGACATCTTGAAAGAGGTTGTGAACGTTGTCTCAACCCTCGTCGATGAAGCGAAGTTCAGCGTGAACGCGGAGGGACTTGCAATCAAGGCCGTGGATCCGGCCCACATCGCGATGGTGGACCTCACGCTGGGAAAGGACGCCTTCGAGGAGTTCAATGCGGACGAGGCCGAGATCGGGATCGACATCGACAAGCTCAGCCAGTTTCTCAAGCTTGCGAGATCGGACGATATCATAGACCTCAAGCACGACGAGGAGAAGAGGAGACTCAACATATCCGTGGGGGACATCACTAGGCGCATGAGCCTCATCGACACGACCGGCATGAGCGACCCGAAAGTCCCGAGCTTGAACCTCCCTGCGACTCTCACAGTGAAAGTCGACGAACTCGTCCAAGGCATCAGGGCAAGCGAGACTGTGTCGGACCACATCGCGCTCGTGGCGTCTCCGGAAGGCTTTGAGATGACGTGCGAGGGCGATATGGACCAGGTCAACTGGAAGAAGTCCAAGAAGGACATGGAGTCCCTCGAGGCGCCGAGCAGCGTGAGAAGCCTGTTCCCTCTGGAATACTTCTCCAACATGCTGAAGGCGGTGCCATCCGGCAGCCTCGCTACGATGCATCTGGGAAACGACTACCCAGTCAGGGTCGAGTTCAAGATCGCAGGCGGGAAAGGAGATGTGCGCTACCTGCTTGCACCGAGGATCGAGAGCGGTGACTGATTGGAGACATGATTTGGCGCTGAGAGATCCCGGGGCCCATTTTGATACTACATCGCGAGGTTGAGAAGTCTCGTACCAGTGGTTTTCTATGCGGAGATTGCGGATCGGGGTTCTGGCTTCTGGCGGCGGGACAAATCTCCAGGCAATCATAGACGCCTGCGAACGAGGAGAGATTGATGGCGATGTTGTCGTCGTGATATCGAACGTCCCCGAAGCGTTTGCTCTCGAACGCGCGAAGAAGCACAGGATTGATGCGTTCGCCTTTCCTCACAAGGGCATGACGAGGGAGGACCACGAGAAGGATGTCGTCAGTTGCCTCGATCAGCATCAGGTGGACCTGGTCGTTCTCGCCGGCTATCTCCGCATGCTGACACCAGTCATGATATCCAAGTATGCTGGCCGGATGATGAACACACATCCCGCGCTGCTTCCGTCATTCGGAGGCGAGGGCATGCACGGCATCAATGTCCATCAGGCGGTCATCGACTACGGCTGCAAGGTCTCCGGCTGCACGATCCATTTCGTCACGCTCGATGTCGATGGCGGGCAGATCATACTACAGAAGGCGGTTCCTGTGCAGGAGAACGACACCGCAGATACTCTGCAGGAGCGCATACTCAAGGAGGAGCACAAGCTGCTCCCGCGCGCGATCCAGCTCTTCGCCCAAGGCAAGCTGAAGATTGAAGGCAGGAGATGTCGCGTGCTCGAAACGTGATGGCCACGAAAACCACTTTCTCCTCGAATGATTTAAGGCAGACCAACGGATATCCCGCTTGCGTCTGTGAGATGCGACCAGGGGGTCGGACTTGGAAGTCTACGACGGCGAGTTCATCAGCGAACTAGAGGCCATCGCCAAGAAGATCAGGCTGCACTCCATCCAGATGATCTACGGGGCTGGCTCGGGTCACCCAGGTGGCTCCCTCTCTTGCGCTGATATTCTGGCCGCACTCTATTTCCATATCATGAGGCACGACCCGAAGAGACCAGATTGGCCTGACAGGGACAGGTTCGTGCTGAGCAAGGGTCACGCAGCACCAGCCCTCTACGCGGTCCTGGCAATGGCTGGCTACTTCCAGGTCGAGGAGCTCAGCTCGCTCAGGAAGATGGGGAGCAGGTTGCAGGGCCATCCATGCATGCAGAAGACGCCCGGGGTCGAGATGTCGACCGGCTCTCTGGGGCACGGCCTTGCTGCCGGGAACGGCATGGCGTTGGCAGCGAAGCTTGATCGGAAACTCTACAGGATTTATGTCATCGTTGGCGACGGGGAGATGGATGTTGGGGAGACTTGGGAGGCGGCAATGCTGGCATCCCACTTCAAGCTTGACAACATCACCGTGTACTTGGACAGAAACAAGCTGCAGCTCGACGGCCCGACTGAGAAGATCATGTCGCTGGAGCCTCTCTCGGACAAGTGGAAGGCTTTTGGATGGCATGTGATCGAGATCAACGGGCACAACATGAAGGAGATAATCCACGCTACGAACGAGGCCAAAGGCGTCAAAGGCAAGCCGACTATCATCATATGTCACACGATCAAGGGAAAAGGCGTGAGCTACATGGAGGGTTCACTTCATTTCCATGGAAAGGCGCCGAACAAGCAAGAGTACGAGCAGGCCATGAAGGAGCTCGGGGGTGACAGGGCGTGAAGTGGAAGGAAGAGAGCCAGAGAAAGCAGTACGGACGCGCGCTTGTGGAGCTCGGAAAGGAGCGCGGGGACATTGTCGTCCTGGATGCCGATCTCTCGACCTCCACGAGGACCGCCGATTTCGCAGCCGCGTTCCCAGAGCGGTTCTTCAACTGCGGCATCGCCGAGCAGAACATGATGGACACGGCCGCTGGTCTCGCAGTGTCTGGGAAGACCGTGTTCGTTTCGACCTTCGCCGTTTTCGGAACCGGGCGATGCTACGACCAGATACGGCAGTCGATTGCCTACCCGAACCTCAACATCAAAATCGTTCTGTCGCACGCCGGAATAACCGTCGGCGGGGACGGCGCATCGCATCAGATCGTCGAGGACATCGCGCTCATGAGAGTACTCCCGAACATGAATGTCATCGTCCCCGCGGATTCGCCTGAAACTTACAAGGTGGTCAAGTCGATTGCGAACAGCAAGGGGCCAGTCTATGTCAGGATAGGCAGATCAGACGTGCCGACGATCACCGACGCTGCCACCCCGTTCGACATTAACAAAGCTCCCGTGATGAGAGATGGGAAGGATATTACGTTGATCGGCTGCGGGATAATGGTCTCGAAATGCCTTGAGGCCGCGGAAGAGCTTCAGAAGCATGGCGTCGACGCGAGGGTCGTCAACCTGCACACCATCAAACCCTTGGACGAGAAAACCATCGTCAGGGCGGCGAGAGAAACTGGCGGAGTCGTGACAGCTGAGGAACATTCCGTCATGATGGGCATGGGAAGCGCCGTGGCGATGGTGCTCGTCGAGAACTTCCATGTCCCGATGAAGCGAGTCGGGATCCCCGATGTCTTCGGCGAATCGGGAGCCTGTGACGAGCTGATGAACAAGTATGGCTTGACTGTCGACAACATCGTTGAGGCGGCTCACGATGTCTTGAAGAGGAAGAAGTGAAGGTGGTCTCGACATGAAGATATTCATAGATACCGCGAACCTGGACCAGATCAAGGAAGTCAACAGCTGGGGTATTCTGGACGGCGTAACCACCAACCCGACTTTGGTGGCGAAGGAAGGCTGCGATTTCGAGGCCCGCGTGAGGGACATATGCCAAGTGGTCGACGGGCCTATCAGCGCAGAAGCGGTCTCCATGGAAGCCGAGGGCATGATCAAGGAGGCCCGTCAGCTGTCCAAGATACACAAGAACATAATCGTGAAGATTCCCATGACATCCGAGGGGTTGAAAGCCGTCAAGGTGCTCTCCAAGGAAGGCATAAAGACGAATGTCACGCTCGTATTCTCCCCGAACCAAGCCCTCCTTGCCGCAAAGGCTGGCGCGACCTACGTCTCTCCGTTCGTCGGACGGCTGGACGACATCAGCCATGACGGGATGGCCCTTGTCAGGGACATCGTAACCATCTTCAGGAACTACGGATTCAAGACCCAGGTGATTGCCGCGAGCATGAGGCACCCCGTTCATGTGACAGAGGCTGCACTCGCGGGCGCGCACGCGGCGACCATCCCGTACGACGTCTTGAAGAAGATGCTCAAACACAATCTCACGGACGAGGGCATCCAGAAGTTCCTGAAGGACTGGGAGAAGGTCCCGAAGAAGAAGTAGCTAAGCAGGATCTGTCGCTCAGCCGATGTAACTGCTAGTGGCGGACTTGTCGAACCCTTTGACCAGTTCCAGCTGGTATTCTTCCTGTGGCTTCCAGCCATAGACGGGGTACACGAGCTTCGGGACGAACCTGGAAAGGTCCGCCGCGAACTGAGTGACCGGATGCTCCTTGCCGAAAGTGGCCAAGCTTATCTCGTAGACCTTCGCCCTCGTTGCAGCCTCGTCGATTATCCCCAGTGTGTGCACATACTCGTGGAGCAAGATGTGGAACACATAGGGCTTGTACAGTGCGGGATCGGTCTCCTTGATCCTCTTGAGCGGGAGGCTGTTCATGACTATTATGTTCGTGGCCACGGGGAAGAATGCGCCCACGAACCCCTGATATCCTCCGCCAAGGTTCGCCAGGCCAAGCATCAGACCCGATCTCTCCTTTCCAATGCTCTTCCTTACCGCTAGTTTCACGACCTCGAATATGTCCGCCAGATCCTTGGCAGACTCCAATCTCGCGTCAAACGACGTTCTCGGATTCACGGCATGGAGCTAGGCACTGGTCGGATATAGCATATTCGCCAGACAGTTGTGAGATTATGTGCGGGGTTCTTTTGACAAGGCTGAAATATGCCCAAACGCTCTCCAACGGTCGTGCGGACGGATGTACTCGTTGTCGGAGGCGGACCTGCGGGTTCGACTGCCGCCAGATTGCTGGCGAGGGATCACGAAGTCGCCATTCTCGAAGAGCATAGAACGCCTGGGGAGCCGCTCCAGTGTGCTGGCCTGGTCACGCAAAGGGGAGTGCCCATGTTCGCCCGCGAGAGCGTGCTCGGGGAGGTCAGGGGCGCAAAGCTGCACTCTCCTCTGGGTTTCACGCTCACGCTCGAGGCGAGGAGCATACGAGCCTACGTCCTCGACAGGGCTCATTTCGACAGGATGATGTTCCACAAGGCGGTCGACGCTGGAGCTGTCCCTAGGCTTGGCAGCAGCGCTCGTCACATCCGAGACACTGGCTCTGAAGTGCATACCGATGTCAGGACTGACCATCTACCCGAAGAATTCGTCTCCAGAGTCGTCATTGGAGCGGATGGGTACAAGTCCATATGCCGGAAGTCCTCGCATCTTGCTGCTCCCAAGCATATGTTGACTGGTATCCAGGTCGACCTCAAGGGGGTTGAGATCGACCCGGAGTTCGTCGAGCTGTTCCTTGGTAGGGATGTCGCTCCTGGCTTCTTCGCCTGGGCGATCCCCGCGGGCGACCTCGTACGAGTCGGCCTGTGCACTTGGGATTCTGCAGATCTCCCGGCGGTGTACCTGAAGAGACTCTTGACGAGACCGCAGTTCAGGCATGCCAGGCGGGTTTCGACGACCTCAGGGAAGATCCCCATCGGGCCGGGAAGGTCTGCGGTCTCAGGCCGCACCCTGCTCGTAGGTGACGCAGCGTGCCACGCAAAACCCCTGTCTGGCGGGGGCGTCTACACTGGTGTCCGTGGGGCCGAACTGTGCGCCGAAGCCGTATCTGGATACTTCGAATCCCACAGGACCTCGAGCCTCGGTTCATACGACCGGCTGTGGAAGGAGGAGTTCGGGAAAGAGCTCTCCCGGGCATTCAGGATCAGGAAGATATTCCTTGCACTGACGGACAAGAAGATAGACAAAGCGCTTCGGATATTCTCTGATCCAGATGTTCGAGGACTGCTGGAACAGAGAGGGGATATCGACTATCCATCATCACTTTCGTCTACTGTACTCAAGCTTGCCCCACGTCTCGCGCAGTTTTCCCCGCAGATAATAGAATCGTTTCTCTAACCGGGGATACTCCCCGGGGTTGTCCAAAACGAAATAGTAGAATGCCATGAACGACAGCCCAGCGCATCCTGCGACGATCACACCAAGAGGCCAGCGAGGAATCGGGATCTTGATTCCAAACGAGGAATCCGGCAGGATTCCGTCCACTCCAAGTAATTTCATGTAGGTGGTGTTTACGATACTCTGGTTTCCCTCGAACGAGACGATCGTGTTCCAATCACTCTCTGTGAAGCATCCCCTGGATTTGAGGATCACATCGGTCGAGTTGCCTGGGAAATTGAATGTCAGGTTGAACCTGACGAAATAGGTGCTCTGCGAGAAGTATGACCCGTGAGGGGTTTTCTTAGACGTGTATATGGGCAGGTCGATCCTCAATGTCTGGTTCGGCAGGATCTCAGATATGTTCTCCTTCCATTCGGTAGTGGTTCCATTGATTAGGGGTGGATGCGGGAACGAGCCTGTCACAGCTTCTGCTTTCTCCTGCGTCGCATACATGAATATGCCGATGACGAGTGTCACGTTCTGCATGATGGCACTGGAGTTGTCGTACGGGTTTGTGAGGTTAAAGGAGAAATCAACCCTCTGCCCTGGTGCGACAGTTGGTGTCTGAAAACCGCCAAAGAAGTTGTTCGCATACTTCGGCTTCCCCGGATCTGCGATGTCCGCGGAGGCAAGATAGGGTGACAGGAGCACAATCGAAAGGACAATCGACACCATCGCCAGGGGATACTTCATCGGTCCTCCGAAGTTCAAGATTATCTATATCACTTTCGGTGGTCCATCGCTTCCGATTCAGGAAGTGTTTATAGTCACTGGGGACAATGCCAAGAATCGTGCTTGGTGTAAGAGTGGCCAGGTCAGACGCTGAAGCGCTTCGCAAGGTCATCACCTCGCGGAGGTTCCTGGACAAGACCCATGCGATCATCGATGAGAATGGCTTCGTGATCATCCCGGTGAAATCGGAGCCTGATGAGACCCTGCTGAAGAAACACAACGCCAAGCTGGTCGAGAGGCCCTTCCCCGAGAGGAAGCACAGGGAAGATCCAATCGACGCAGTCCGGAAGGTCGCCTGCATTCCCGAGGAACTCAAGCACCTGCTTCCAAGCAAATGGGAGCTGTTCGGGGATGTCGCCGTGATCCGTTTGGACTCGGAACTAGATGAGTACGAGAGTCAGATAGCGGGAGCATACGCTTCGGCACTCAATCTGAAAGCTGTCCTGCGGGATGTGGGCGGGATCAAGGGAGAATACAGGGAGCCAGTCATCAGAACTCTGCTCGGGGAAGACACTGTCGCAACGCATCTCGAGAACGGAATAAGGTACAAGTTCGATGCTGCGAAGATCATGTTTTCGTCTGGGAACATAGAGGAACGTCTCAGGATGGCCGATCTGAGGTGCGACGGGGAAACCGTCGTGGACATGTTCGCTGGCATAGGCTATTTCTCTATCCCTTTGGCATTATACCAAAGACCATCGAAGGTCATCGCTTGCGAGCTCAACCCTGTTGCCTTTCGATACCTTTCGGAGAACATAACTTTGAACCAGGTGTCAAGGATAGTGAAACCTGTTCTGGGTGATAACAGGGATTTGGCGGGGGAAGGTATCGCCGACAGAGTCATCATGGGCTATGTCAAGACAACTCACGAGCATCTTCCTGCTGCTATCCGTCTGGTGAAGAACGGAGGGATCATCCACTACCATGAAACATGTCCGAACGAGCTTCTGCCGAATCGACCAGTGCAGCGGATCCTGGAGAACGTCAAGGGTGGCAGGATGGAGGTCATCAGGATGAAGGAGATCAAGTCATATGCACCGGGGGTCACGCACGTGGTCGTCGACGCGAAGATCATCAAACCCGTCTGATATCCTCGGGACTCCCGGCCTCTCGCAGGAACGCGATGAATGCGGCGTGATGATCGTCCGTCTCCGAGCTTTCCAGCAGTTTCTTGGCGAAAGACTGGAGGTGCTTGCCGTATTCTCTCTCCTCCTTGGTGAACTTCCAGGACTTGCTGGTGACTCCTAAGGCGAGATAGAAAGCGTGCGTTATGGATCGTATTCGATGGTCGTTTGCCTTCTCTGCATCCAAGACAGCAACTGCCGACTGTTGGCCGCCCGTCTTGAAAGCCCTAGCGACCTTGTCCGCAAAGATACCATAAACGGACATTCCGGAGTATTTCGGGATCTGGGACACTACTGCATCGTGTCCAGCAACCTTCAGCGCATCACGGATGACCTTGAGAGGCGCCTTCTTTGATTCATCATCGTCCTTGTAGTACCTCTCGGCAAGCTCAACCGACACGACTGCCTCGAGGGCGTCCTTTCCGTAGAGGGACCAGTATTCCGACAGCAGCTTATTGACCGAATCGCCTGAGTCCACGACGACAGGATGCTCGACTCTCGCGAGGACTCCGGTGATCGCTTTCTTCTCCACTTCGTCAGACGACATCTCATTCACGAAGGCGTTCATATCATCGCCGTAGCACCGGTCTCCTTTCACGTAGACTCTTTTTTTCATGTCCGCAAGCGACTCATGGACGCTCCCCATATGCCGCTCGATCAATTCCTTGTTGCTCATCTGTCCTGCGGAGTACTTATCCAGCAGTTCCTTGCTGACTGGCTTGTTGAGCAAGCCACGGCAATCATCACTTCCTGAGGCGGTCTCCAGCGGTCTGACGACGGATATCTCGAACTCGTTGAGGACGTTGGGGACAGCCAAACCCTCTGCGAGTTTCGACAGAGTGTTCTTGATTCTCGCTGTGCACTGATCGCATATGAGAATCCTCTTTCCCGCGCTGACCCAATCGAACTCCATGTGATCAGTCGAGGCTGGACTATGAGGACATACATATGTATCTCCTTCCGGCTTGCCAGCTCCAATGGATTCCGCAGCGAGCTTCACGTATTCCTGGGGAGGTTTCGAAGATCTTCCGGTGCAGATGAACTCGTCTCCGTAAGAGTAGAAGTGAAGGCCCTTCTTGTTGACCAGATCAAGCACGCTCAGCACTCGCCATTTCGGCGAATCGAAGTTCTGAACGCCGATCAGCTTTTCGCGCGGGGTCTTACCTCTGAGCGCGTATGTGATGGTTCCTGCAGGGTAGGTTGCCGTAGCGAGATAGGGGGTTTTGTTCTCGTGCGCGAGCGCTATGGTGGCTGCGTAGGCGCGCGCGAGCTTGTCTCCGCTCTTGGCCAGCTTCGCGAGTTTGTTAGGGTTGTCTTTGAACTTGGATATCTTCTCCATGCGTGATCTGGTTTTCCTGAACGGGCAGAATCCACAGTCCTCCGCACATTCGGGCAGGATGATCTGAGGATCGTCCATGAGCATCTTTGCTTTCGAGAGCAGGTCTTTCTCCATGACCTTGGAGGCGATCCTAGCCTTGACTCTGAGCCTCGGGAGCCCCTTCTTCTTCGCCATGTCGCAATCGCCCTCGGATAATGAGCCATGCTAATAGCTTTTGTGCGCTTACTTCTGGCTCTCTGGACCTCGTGTGTCCGGAAAAGATTATTAGTCTGGCCATCCCATAAGGAAGGTTGCGAATTGCGGATGGGAAAATGACAAGCGAAGAGGACTCCGCCAGAGGCTTCATAAAGGGCTTCCAAGAGGGCCTTCAGGAGGCTTGGGAAGAGATCATCAAGCTCTCCCAGAAGGGGTACACTTCCCGCGAGTTGCAGATAATGGCGAAGACCAAGCGTTCGATGATCTTCCAGAAGGTGCAGCAGAAAGTCGACGAGATTGAACGAGCCTTGGGCAAGAAGCTCTCGGTCCCGGAGATCGCTGCAGGGGCTCCGCAGGCCCCTCAGACAGTCCAACTCCTGCCCGGATGGAGCTACGTCATCAAGGAGGACAGGCCTGAGAGGAGCTTCGCACTGTTCACGAATCTTCTGGCACAGGGAGGCAGGGGACTGTGCATATCGAGGACTCATCCGGACCAATTGAAAAAGAAGTATGGATTTCAGGCCGAGTCGCTCTGGCTTTCGAAGACCGAGACGCCTCAGGTGTCTTCAGAAACGAGCGGAGTCGAATACGTGTCTCCCAACAACTTGGCGCACCTTGCCTCCGCGATCAGGGAGTTCCTGGCCAAGGGCGAGAGCGGTGCCGTGATAATCGAAGGGCTTGAGTATCTCACGACCCAGAATGACTTCAAGAGCGTCCTCAGGTTCATACAACTGATAAACGAGCAGGTGGTGCTAGACAAAGGCTTTCTGTTCGTCCCTGTCGACGAAGCTACGATGGATCCCAAGGATTTCTCGCTGATTGAGCGTGAAATGAGCCAGGTGCTTTAGCGCCTCTTGGGCGTCCTTGCCTTATCCCGCAGGTAACTGATGTAGATATCCGAGAAGATGCTGTCCTCTGGGTTGTACTTGTCACAGGGGTGATCTTCGCAATCTGCGCAAACAGCGAATCCCCTCTTCGTTGCGCAAGCAAGAGTGTTACAGAATTCTTCCACTATTCCCGAGGTTTCGCTTTTCTCGGCTTGATACCTGCACCCAAGACACACGCCGTTCTTGTATGCAAGGCAGTAGCCGCAGTAGAACCCGCAGGGGCCTAGGAGATTAGCGTCAACCTCCTTCTTCGATCCGGGTTGCGGGTAATACGCCTTCTTCATGTTCGACCAGCATGGCACAATTGTCCTTAGGCTTTTCGGCTCAGTCTATTCATTCCCTCCAATCAGTATCTGTGGTCTCTGGAGTGGCTAGGAGTCGGTAGGGGTCTGCGGATCTCCCTCTGACCGTTGGACAGATGAGCCAGCTCAGTAACAAAGAAGTGCTCCCGCCGGGATTTTGGCCCGGATTCTACCCGTAAGAATTACTGGACAGAGGTCTCCTGATGACTATATCTGTCGCTTGAGCGACATCTTTGCTAGATTCAGTAGTTCGTAAAGTCGGCCTTT
>Ga0315285_10001065_pt1 | contig 28557 bp, 30 predicted proteins | sample YL17G09_36_MG_FD_203698 | JGI IMG/M metagenome (GOLD analysis project Ga0315285, IMG submission 203698) | Sediment microbial communities from Yellowstone Lake, YNP, Wyoming, USA - YL17G09_36 | ecosystem: Environmental > Aquatic > Freshwater > Lake > Sediment | place: USA: Wyoming | collected...
TGCAGCACCAAGCCTACGGCTTTCGAGACACCGAATTCTTCAAACTGAAAATCTACGCCCTACACGAAACCCGATACGAGTTGGTCGGAGGTCTCGTCAATTGAAGTACGGTAAAACCGGAAGAGCCGGAAAACTGATATTCGTAGGGCAGCATAGCGATTTCCCTGGGCCTTTAGGCCCACCCACAACTCCCCAAGCCAGCGGTTGACAAGCTGCTCACTTGAGGCCGTACGGAAATCCTCGCAGAAGCACTCGTATTTCCCCAAAGTCTTAAAGGTTTCACCAGGGTGGACGTAAACACGGTCGTCACCGTTAAAAGGAGCGGCTTTACGCCCGTGCCGGAGACCAATAGATGCCGCAAGGGCAAACACCATGGAGAGAATTGTGGATACCAGCCCCAGCAAAACCAGTGCAAGGACAACTATTCGTCTCGCACCACATACCGCCCTCAGGATGTCTCCAAGTGTAATTGTACCTGAGGCAATTATGGCCGTGCTGACAGCGATTATGACAAGAGCCCTGTTACTGTAAGATTCACGGCGTCTATCGCTCCGATCAATAAGCCACCGCAACAGTTCGAGTCTATGCTCACTGTCCATTCATTGCCTCCCCGAGCACATCACGTCCGCTGAGTTAGTAATACCCCTACTAAATTCAGACTTGAGTGCTCATGGTGCCGATTATAGCAGGGGCTTTGTCCTAGAGGTAATACCTTGTGCGTTGCAGTACCTCCTCTGGCTCAAAGCCTGACAATAATTCAACCAATCCGCATAAGATAAGGAGATTTGGTTTACAGGCCGCATGAGAGGCCATCGCGTCGCGTCTCCCGATCACCATGATTCTCGGTACCTTGCACCATTAGTGTCCCCAGTGTTTTTCAGTTTCGTAGTTGACATCCTCCTGCCGTACCTACCCGTCTCGCACGATCCTCACTGGGGCTCCCCGCGGCACCTCGAAAAGAAACGTAATGGCGTCTGGTGTGTTGACCGCGGCAATTCCTGCCTTCACCTCATATTCATTCTTCAGAGACACCTCTTTGAACTCATAACGGAGCTCGTCTACAAGATACTGTTGGCCAAGAAAGGAAAAAGTCTGTGCGTCATGTGGTCTCAGGCCGAGGGTTCCATCTCTATTGTTTTCAATTGAGTCGAGTAGGTTAACTGCGGAATCAGCCGAAAGTGGCAGGCTTAGTGTTAAGCCTTCGCTCACGAAGGTATGCTCCGTCCCCAAAAGTAGGTCGTAAGCCTGTAGAATCTCGCGTATTTTACGGTTAGTCAAATCAATAAACTTGACATCGGATTGAAGGTGCTCAGCTACGTGTACGGCCTTTTCTACTATATCAAGAAAACCTTGGCATTCTGCAGAACGGGCTTGCCTCGGCTTGCTAGACAACGTTCCAACGCCCTTTTTGGACACAACCTCGACTTTCACGCGCGCCCCGCTTTCCAACAGTGGATAAAACACACGCATCTCCCCGTAGTATGGAAGACTCCTGAAAGGCCATCCCTTCCAGACGGTGAAATCAAAGTTAAACTTGATTCTGAGACTCGTCTCTTCCTCTGTTCCATCTCGTTTACTCTTTTGGACTATGTCTTCAATCTTCACGGGCAGGTTCTTGTCAGTGCTCCAAAACGACATGCCATGAGAACCACGGGATATGACCACAGGAATATGATTTATTTGCACAGCCACTGTGCCAGACGACGAGTATGCAGACAAATTCATGTGCATGTCTTCCGAGACAAGTGGTTCTACCTTGAATTCTGAAATTTTCAACGAGTCAAAAAGAGGTGATCCTGCAAATGAAAGTATTTCCTTTCCAGATATTTTTACGGGTAACCCTACTCTTAGTGCATTGTCAATCTCTCTTAGCCGGCTGATCTCAGCAGAGACCGAAAGAGTTGCGGCAATGGATTCTCGCGGGGAGAAATAGTGGATGATGTTCCGCCCAGACACGGATATGTCGACAGAGAAACGGTTATCAAGCGCCTCTAAATCCTTTTTCTTTTTCGCTATCGCAGCCTCAATACTTCCGGGATGGAGATTAGATGTAAACACCGTAGCACGGTGCACGGCCTCTTTGAACTGATCTACTCTTGTAACTACGTTTTCCCTAGGAATATGGACAGTAACTTTTCTTTGTTTTGACCAGTTCTTGTTTGACAGCTTTTTCTCAACGTATTCTTGAATAAACAAGTAATAGCATGCACCTGAGGCTAAATCCACCGCCACTAAGAAAACTGGCTCTCTTTGTTCGTAGTAGTACTTTACATGCTTTGTTTCTAAAGGGAGAGCATAATACTTGTTATCTACACAGCGAAGTGTCTTCTGACTCCTGATTTGTGCCAAGAATCGCAGACCACAGGGTTCATTCGAGCAAAATATCTCAACGCGGTAATCAATGTGGTAGTCTGGATTTAGCCTCTGTGCCACCCAGCTAGAAGACAGACATGCTGTAAAGATGTTCTGCCCTTTTTCCCCAATGCCCTGATTCTCTGTGTACGTCACGTTCTAACGCAAGCTCCTGTATCGCCTGTACTATAACAAATGGCGGTTCTCTTGAGAAGCTGCCGGAATTCATTTGCAGTCGCCCAGATGGGGTCCAAGTCGAGACCGAAGTAGAAGGCAGCCGGCGGCACGGCGCTCCCTGGCCTGTTGCTTACAACTTGAGGATCTCGACCACCTCAGTTTCAGGGTTATTTATTGATGGGCACGTAGTGCGTCAGGAGCAAGTCTTCGTCCTTTATTAAACCAATACCCGGAGCGTAAAGTTTGTATTCTTTTTCCCCGCGTTCCAAGGGGTTGGTTTCCTCGGTCTTGAGGCAGTGCTCGAAATGGCCGGCTGGCGTGTCCAGCGTGTCACTTAGGCTTACAATCTCGGCCCGATCCATGGCCTTTCCAGGGGCCAGTTCCTGATAGTACCGGGCACCCAACAGGGCAAGTCCCGGCATGGTGAGACCTGGTTTGGCATTGTCCGTGCCGGCGACCCACGAATCCTTGCCCAGCGTGGCCTTGCCTTGCTTGTAATTGTTCGTCTCTTCACCAAAATAGAATACACCAGCCGTCTCTTTGCAGAAGGCGAAAAAGTTGCGAGACACTTCCTTCACTTCGCCGTTGACGGTTTCTCGTTCTTCAACGACACGCGTTTCGATATCGCCGATCTTGCGGGTTTCGTTGAGGACCGTAATCTCGAGCTTCTCCGCACCGTGCTCCAGCACCAATTGATAGCCCGGCTCGAGAATGAAGTAGTCATTTCTTCCGGTGGAAACGAGTGTACACTTGCCGAGGTCAAAGGAATCCGTCCAAAGTGCGGCGCTATCGTCCTTGTGTTGCCCCTGCTCATGTTCTTCGTCTTCGTCTTCCTCGGCATCCTCTTCAGCTTTCTTGATAACCTTGCCGTCGGCCGTCACCTGGATCTCGGTTTCCTTGCCGTCCACAATCCAGTCCGCTTCATAGATGACTTGGCCATTCTTCGTGGTCTCCTCAATATCTTTCAGTTTGTGCTCACCGCATTCCTTAAGGATGCTTTGCTTTACCGCATCCGGCAGGGAATCCAACGTTACGTTCTTCTCCTTTTTTTCACCAGCCCAGACCACCGCGAGCGATCCGCACAGCAGCCCGCCAAGTGCCACTACGATGAGCCATTTCACTGATGCCCGTTTCATGTTCTCTCTCCTTTCGCTATCGCCACATTTGCGGCCGACAGGGACTCACAGCGTTCTATCTGTAAGTATACACTTATAGATGAAAGAATCGAACAATGCCTGGGCGCATGACGGCCACCGGCTCACGTCTCGACCGCCGCAGACACGTCAATCCTGTGCTTTCGGTCTTTTCGCTTATTCGACTGCGGCTTCGATGTCGCGGGCGAGTTGGATAAGTTGTTGCCATGTGTTGTGGTCCATGGTTTCTTCGGTTAGCACCTCTGCGCCGGAGGGGCCAAGGGCGACGTGGTGGCTTTCTGGAAGGCCTCGCATGGCGTTCGGCAGTCCAGGCGAAATAGGAGGCCTGGTTTCCCCAAGATGAACAGGTAAAAGATCACTCTTGTTCTCTGGCCGGCAAGGCGAAATAGAAAGTCGCTCCCTTCCCCGGCTGGGAAAACGAGGGACAGTAACCATTTCTTGGGCCAGTTGAACAGGCACGTCTGAACGTTGGCTGTCCCCACATTTGTTCAAGTTTATTATCGCCGCACAGGCTTTTAGCTGCAGGGGTTTGGGAGGCCCTACGGTGAGGTCAGGAGGGCTTCGAGTCGAGGAATAATGTCGAGCAGTTCCTGGCTTGCGGTCACCCAGATGAGGTCCAAGTCGAGATCGAAGTAGGCATGGACGAGGCGGTTGCGCATTTCGATCACGTCCTGCCAGGGAATGTCCGGATTGGCTTCGCGCAGTTGCGGGGAAAGGCGCGATGCCGCTTCGCCGATGACCTCGATACAGCGGACAACCGAATGCTGGAGCGGGCGCTGCGAATCGAAGTTTTCACGGGACAAACCTTGAACATAGCCCACCGCTTCGCGAGCGGCCTCGAGCATGTGACAGAGCCGGGTATGGTCGGAATCAAGCAGCATATTGGATGATGGCTTCCCGCAGGACTTGGTCGCGGAAGTAGCGGCTTAGATCGTTGGGTGTCCGCATGTCGGTTTTGCGTCCGAGGATCTGAGACAGCTCCCTTTCCATGCCGCTCAATGCGATGAGGCCCGGAATATGCTCCGGATCGAACTCGACCAGGACGTCCACGTCGCTGTCCGGACCGAAGCGGTCGGTCAGAACCGACCCGAACAGCGCCAGTTTCGTGAGGTGGTACTTTCGGCAGAAGGCGGCGATTTGCTCTCTGTCGATTTCGATGGGCAAGTCCATTGTTTTCATCCTGTTTCCCGGTGTCTACTGCAAGTATATCAGATGGCGGGCAAGGCGTCACTTGATGGATGCGGCCCCGGGTGGTGTCCTACCGGCCCGGTCCGCTGGGGTTTGGCGTCAGTCCAGGGTATTGTTGAAATAATCGCGGTGTGCATCGCATCGGCATTTTTTGTCCCAGGGTTCCGCGCATTTTCTAATCAACGCGATACGCCTGTCGCCATCTTCTTTAGAGAGCGGGCCGGAGACGGTGAGGGTTTCCACGCCGGTGAAGTTGTCCCACCATTCGGCGACGGTGTATCGGCTGCATGCGGGGCAGAGAAAGTAGACGTCGGTGTGTTCGTCGCCCATGATGCGCACGCCCGCGCGCGTTGCCGGAGATGGATGCGACGCGGTCTGCGTCCTCGAAGGTGCGGTTACAGTGTTTGCACTCCATGGGTCGCACTCCGTGCGGTCACATCAGGTCTTTGAGGATTTGATCTTTGGCGAGGGCATATATGATCACCAGGCCCGCAATGAAAAAGCCCCAAAAGGCAAACACGACGGCGTGCTCGTGGGCGTGCAGCTATTTGATAACGGCAAGCTCGCCGTTGCCGACCTTGATTTGGCCTAGAATAAAGACTCTGACGGCAAGCGGGACTGCTGTAAAGCAGATCAGACAGAACAATGCAAAGTAGACCATCATGCCTGCGGCAATTCCGCGGGGGCCCAGTTGTTCGCGAGTCAGGAGTCCCTTTGACTCGAGTATGTTTCCGATTATGGCGGCAATAATCATCAGGCCGAATGCCGCGAGAAAGGCGATTAAGCGGATCTTCATGTATGCCTGCTCCCCTGCGTCCGGATCGAATGTCTGCGCCAGCCGAAGGCGGAACACCCAGCGGGTCAATTCTGTAGGTATCGTGGAGAATTGTCAAGGGAAGAAGGGGGAGCGGGAGGGTAAATCGAGTGGACACTGTAGGCAGTGTAAACATTGTGGACATAGTGGACATGGTGGACGTGCAGGCGAGACGCCCGCACCACAATTCGCACACACAATTAAGAATGGGACACCCCCCACAACGCGCGCCGAAGACGGCGCGGCCGGGGGCCGTCCCAACAGCTGGTGTTTCTTAATTTCTACGCGCGCCAGGGGCGGGGGCGGGTTTGGTGTTTGTTGAAGATTTCCTGCGCTATCCGGACGTCTTCCTGGACCTGGAAGTCGAACATGCCCACGCACAGGAAGTCGGCGCCGTTTTTGATCGCGTAGTCGAAGCCTTCCCGCGGTTGGATGGCGCCAGCGCCGAGCACTTTGAAGGCGATCCAGGGGGTTTTCACACCGGCCATCACCTCGATGGTTTTGTCGGGTGTTTCATCAAACACGCTGTCGTGGCGTTCGGCGGGTTTTGCCGACCAGTAATTCTTGCTGTTGAACGTTTTCATGTAAAAATCCGCGCCGACGCCAAGCCGCTCGCATTGGATGATGACGTTGATTTCGTGGCAACTCACGCCGGCGATGCCGCCCGCCTTTTTTGTGGTTTCCACGGCCTTGGCAATCGCGTCGACCTGGCCGGCGCGCACGAATTCGTCGCCCATCTGGCCGGTGGTGAACACGCCGACGGCGCTGTTGTCGAGCGAGCGGTGAATTTCGCCGGTCAAATCGGCGGGGTTGGTGATCTGCGAGATCCACTGGATGTTTCCGCCTTCGACGTGCCAGTAAATGTTGAGCAGGCGCAGGGTATCTTCGTCCAGTTTGAGCATGGCGGTGTTGACGCCGTTCTCTTCGCACAACCGGAACGTCTCGAAGATTTTGTCGTCCGTAAAGTAGTGCTTGAGCAACGGCGAGACATAAATGAGGTCGCGGCTGTGTGCGTAGCCGCTGATGAGGTTGCCGCCGCAGATGAGGCGGCTGATCTCGATGTTGCCTACTTTGGCTTTGGGGAGCAAGGATGTGGCGGGAGCCGGCTGTGCGGGCGCCGGTTGCCCGGCCATGGCTTGTCCCAGCGCCATTTCTTCAAAACTGGCAAGACCCATGCCGGCGACCGTGACCGCCGATTGCTTCAGGAAGTCGCGGCGGTGGAGATCTTTTTTCATGATTGCCTCCCATGTTCATTGCCAGCTATCTGAGGCAAGCTTACCGGATTAACGTTGCACGTGTCTATCAGGCGCAGGCACCACCGCGCCTCTGGAGCATTCCTGGAGCGATGACCGAAGACACGAAGTCAGCTTCGTCCAATGAAGCGGCGGGGACGCCGCTTCCACGAGCGCTCTTGCAGGAAGTTTCAAACAAAAGTGGGACACCCCCCACGTACTGCCGGGGGGCGTCCCGACGTAGTGCTCAGGTGTTCTTGAGGTTTTTGACCTGTTTGGCGATGATCAGGTCGATGTATTCGGCACCGAGCTCTCGGAGGATGTCGATGCCGCGGGTGCGGCCGAACTCGATTGCAGCTTCGCGCGCCCTTCTGCGCGCGAGCCGCATCTCTTCCTGCGTGAGCTTTCCATCTTCCCGCGATTCTTTGATCGAGCGGACGTAGGTGCGGTAGGTGAGTTCAACGCCGGCCTCGAGGGCCTCGAGCGCTGCGCCGTACCGTTCATTCCTTGCGCGGCTGTAGAATTCGCTGGAGCGGAACGCCGTCCAAACCGAGCCGAGTATGGCTGTCACCAGCGTCAAACCCAGGCCCGAACCCAAATTTTCGACAATACTCATGCCTGTTTAACCCTCCTTTTTTGTCGGGGAGGCCTCTTCTTTCGGAGACCTCCGCGTGTTCAAGTTGAAACCAACTCCGTTGCCCGTTGCTTACAGGAACGACCGGACGTCGATGATGTAGCCGTTGACACTGTCGTCGGCGTCGAGGATGCACGTCATCCCGGGCCGCAGGTAGAGGCGCGCGAGCGGGATGCAATCGGCATCGGGGTTTGGCGGCGACGGCGAGGCGCTTTCGGCGCCGGTTTTTACGGCGGTGCTCCACGTATCCAAGCGCGCCTGGACCAGGTCAATCCGCGGATTGACGCTTGGCGGTGCGATCGCCGGCGAGTCCTCTGCGGCCTGAAGTTTGTACGGGTTTTTGGAGATGAACGCGTAGCCCGGGTTGACCTGCACGATCATGCCGGGCGGCGATTTCGCCGTCACCTGCAAATCGAGCGTGGCGGCGCCGCGCAACACGCCGTTGCCGCCGCCCCACGCGAGATTGAGCAGGAAATACGCGATCTCGAGCGCGCCTTCGATCCGGTCGTCCCAGAGGTTGAGTTTAAACGAGGCGACCGGCCGTTCCTGAAAGGCCCATGTCGTTTTTGTGTAACTGTTGCCCTTGATAGCCATAAGCGTGTCCCTGTTATTCGAGGTGATATCCCATATCCAACCCAACCGCGGCCTCATCGAGGCGGAACTGGTAGAGGCTTTTTGCGGGTTCCTGCGCACGTATCATGAAACTGGCGGGGTTGCCCACCGACCGCAGGGGCGAGGTGAGCCGCGCCGTCGTGGTGATTTGGCGGCCGCTGAACCGGTGCGTCACCTGCTGCACCCGGCCGGTCAGCTTGCCCGTAAAACGCCCGCCCCACTCGCCGTCGACTTCGCGCTCGAGCCGGCGCAGCGCGCCATCGCGCACCTCGACAATATCGCCGACGGCAATGCGCGATTCGCCGCAATAAAAACAGACAAACCCGGTGGGCTGCGGATAGGCGACGTCATCGAGCAGGCCTTCAGCCAATTTGTCGGCATCTTCTTCGAACCGGATCGAGTAGTAGGGCAGCGTGGCGGCCTGAAATCCGAACTCTTCGATGCTTCCCTGGCGGTAGTAGGTTTTTTGGATGCCGGCGTGAATGGGGTTGCCTTCGAAATAGAATGCGTTGATCAATTCGCGCGATTCCGAGCCCAGCGCCACCCAGGTGTTAATCGGGTCGAAACAAACGACGGCATCGGGCCGCTGTGGAGAGCGAAACGTGACGGCCATTTCGGGGCTGAGCGACCAGACGCAGCCGCCCAGATAGGCCAGGGCCGTCAGGATTTCGAGCGCGCCGCCGCTGACGTCGAGCGATGTCAGGGTAGAAGCGATCGTATCGACCGAATCGTGGTGCGCGCCGGCGTAAGAAAAGAAATCTTTCAGTTCGAGTTCGGGCACGAGATACTTGCCGTTCTCCCAGAGGTAGACGTCGGCATGGCCCAACTCGACCTGCGCCGCGTTGAAGCACTGGCCGCCGCCGTAGACCAGCCCCAGGTATCTGCCGTAGATGTCGACGCGGTCGTCGAATTCTCCGGCGGCATTGCGATGCGGGTTGAGCTCGATGTAGTCGATTCCGTGCTCGTCCAGCAGGTCCTGGAGTTGCTGTTTTGCGGCTTCAGCCTTGAGCTTATACCCGCTGGCGGCATAAGCCTCGTCGGTCCAGCCGGCAACTTCAGGGTGGCGGTTGATGGCGTGCGAATTGCGGCTGGTCTCTTCGGAATCGATGAGCATCATTCTGAGGTCCGGCCAGGCAACGCCGTCGACAACCAGCCCGGCGATGGTGTCGCCGTCTTTGGCATAGGCCGCGGAGGCGTCTATCCTCGGTGCGCCCACCCACTGCCCTTCGCTGATGCCGCCCATCTCGAGCTCGTTCTCGGGCAGTCGCCGCGCCTGAAACTTCTGGTACTCGCGCTGCGCGCCCTCGGGATAGGCGGCGTGTTCGACGAGGTAATGCATGGGGTCGGCGGCGGTGTTGATCACGCTCTTGACGATCGCGCTGACGGTTTGATTCGTGTAGCAGCGCGACACATGGGCGTTGCCTTCGCGCGCGGGCCGCTCGGCTTCGATCTCGATGACCTCGTGGAACGGCACGTACCGGTCGAGGATGAGCTTTCGCGTGTCGCTCCACTGCGGAGAGACGCGCGTGATCCGGCCCTGGCAAAACAGGACGCCGTCCACGTACACGCGCACGAGGTAGCCGTGGCCGATGTCGGCCAGCGGCCCCGGCAGAATGCCGCGCATGGTGTCGGCGTCGTCAGGTGTGGAGCGGGTGGCTTCGAACAGCGGGACGTTGTCGAACGAAGCGAGCCGGCGTCCCCACGAATCGATGATGTCGATTGTGTACGTCATCACCACCACCTGTCGCGGATCGAGATTGTTACGTCGGCGTGATGCGAGCTGTCGGGACTGTCGGCCCAGCGAAGGGTAGTGCCGCCGGGCGCTATGCGCGGAAACAAGCCGGACGTATACGCGGTCACATCCAGCCCCTCGAGGGTAGCGCGGCCCTCGCCGCAGTCAAGCACCAAGGCCTCTCCGTCCTGCACGGCGCCGGAGAACAGGATTGAGCGGGTCCCGTCACTGAACGATGGATTAGCGAGGGCGCCGGAAGCCAGCACGGTCAGGATCGGTAGCGCACAGGCGTTGCCTTCGGTTGTGAGGGCCAGCTCGGCTTCCTGAGTGGTTATCGGCCACTCGATTGTCTGCGCCTCGACCGATTCTTCAAACGGCGACTTCGCTTCGACGACCAGCACAAACGATCCGACGTGCGTAGACGGCGAGACGTCTCGCGAAAACTGCACCCGCCGCACCCAGAGCCGCCGCCCCGGCCGCAGCGAGAGGGCGGCGCTGTAATCTTCTGCCGATGCCGCTTCGAGAATGGCGTCGAGTTTCGCCTCGACGCCCGCAATGGTTTGCTCGCCGGCGATCACGCCGGAGATCTCGATGCGGCGCCCGTCGCGCCCGCCGACTTCCTCGTGCTTTTCGCGGGCGAACGTATGCAGCGCATCAAACGTTACAGTCGACAGAACGATGGCCATGTTATGCCTCCCCCAGGACCGGCACCGTGTCCGTGGTGTCCGCGGGCGCAATGGCAGGCCGAGGTTTCAAGAACGGCTCGAGCACATACCACGCCTTTTCTTCCGTCAGCGCGGCCGTTTCGATCAGCGCGTCAAACCGGCGCCCGGCTTCCAGGTGCTGGCCGCCGATGGTGAGTTGGCGCTGGTCGGCGGCGTCTTTTCCCGCCAGTGCGCGAAACACGTGTGCCCCGGCCAGCAGGGTCTCCCCGACCGCGAGCGCACTCTGGGGCGGCTCGACGCTGAACAGGGGATCCAGCCGCAGAAGGATTTCGTCGTGCGCCGCGGCGATACAGACCTCGACGAGGGCCGGCGGGACTTGCGTCTCGTCGTTCAGTTGGAATCGCAGCCGCACGTCTTCTTCCGTAGCGAAATTGGCCATAATAAGTCCTTTCCATTGGGGCGGCGCGGGATTGGGCTCGCGCCGCCCCGTTTTAGGCGCACCGGACGATTACGTCCAGTCGCTCGCCACCACGACGCGCGCTTTCGGATAGACGATTCCGAAATTGGTCACGACCGTCAGATAGGTCCGGTCCCATTGCTGGTTAATGAGCTTGTCGCTCTCGACCAGCAGGTCCTGTTCTGTGAGCTTCTGCACGGCGTACCCGGCATCCAGAATCGTGAGTTTATCCGCGGGCTGATCTTCCAGAGGCACGAGCCGCATTCCGAGCGGCGTGGGGAATTCGCCCGTCTTGACGAAATTGAACAGCACGGCATCCTTGAACTCGTCCATGTCGAGGATGGCCTTGCACAGTTCCGAATTCGCCAGCATGTGGGTCGGGGTGAAGTAGTGTTCGAGGGTCAGTTTCAAGAACCCGTTGACGATATCAGCGTAGGTCCACGTCCCGGCGGTTTCGGTGTTGACGGTAACGGCCTCGGTGTCGCTCGACCCGTCGCCGGAGATCAGAACCGTGGCGAGGCGGGCGTCCAGGCACCGGCCCAGCCGCTCGCCAATCCGCTGCAGGTGAACCCGCAGCATGTCCACCGACATCCGGCGCACCGCTTCGTACGACGCGATCACGCCGCGGCCGACTTTCGACAACCGGATGATTCGGTCCCCGTACGTCAGTTCGGATTCGGGGATCGCCGCGCCTTCGGCAACCGCCCTCATCTCCGACTCCGCCTCGCTCTCAACCACGTACGGCATGTCGTACGCGGTCCCGTCGATTCGTTCATCGCCGACGATCAGCGAGCGGTATACGGGCTTGCGCTTCATCCCGGAGATGACGGCCTCGCGGACGATGTCCGGAAACAGCCATTTGGCGTTGGGGTCGGACTGGAAAAACCGGTCGACGGTGATTTTGGCCAAGTCCACGCCGAACTCCTGCGCGCAGTAGTCCTGCGCGTTGGTGCCCACTGCGCGGAAAAACTGGCTGTGGGTCAGGCCGAGTTGCCCCAGCGCCTCGTACAGGTCGCGGCCGCGGATGGCCGAGAGCCGGTCGGGGTCCTGGCTGAGGAACGTCAGGCGCTCCTTAACAATACCTTCCTGGTATCCCATGTGTTTGTGGTCCTCCTATAGCAGAACGTGAACCAGGCTCGAGGCCGTGTCCACTTTCACGTTGATGCCCTTGCCGTTGCCGGACGCGGGCGCCTTCACCGAACCGTCGGTGGCCGACGCCACCACACCGGACACGCCGTCAACCGCCGGCGCCGTGCCCGTATAGGGGAAGATGCAAATGCCGCGGACTTTCACGGGGATGGCCGTGTCGAGCGTGCCGGCAGCGGCCAGCGCCTGGCCAAACACGGGGTCTTCCGCATCCGTTGCATTTGTGATTGTGTATGGGCCGGTCAATTTTACGGCGTCGCCCTTGGCGATGCTGACCGTACCCGACGACGGGGTCTTGCACGTGATCACCAACTCCGTTACAACACCCCCCACGTCTCCAAAAGCCATGTTGTTTCCTCCTTAAGCCGGCCGAATCATGGCGCCGGCCGGCGGTTGTTTGTTTGTTACTCCCGCGCAATCGATAGGGCCGCGCCCGTTCGGGCAGGCTCTTCCTGCAGCCCTTCCGGCCGCGACACCGACGACGGCGGGTACTTCTGGTCAAACCTCACTTCGTAAGCGCGGAGTTGCGCGTGAATCTCGTCCAGCGACAGCCCCGCCAGCAGCGCCCGCCAACTCGAGGCGTCAAACGCAGTGCCATCGAGCTCGCGGCCAAGGCCGCACAACCGTTCCACGGCGCGCCGCCGCGCCGCCAACCCGTCGCGGACAAGTTGCGGGCTATCAGACGGCTGCACGTTGTTTTCGCGGAGCGTGTTCACGAGGTCGCGGGCCACCAATGCCGGCAAGCCCGGGACACGTTCCGCAATCAGTTCCTTAACGCCGCCATGCCCTTTGAGCAACAGGGTTCGCGTGTCGCCGCCGGGCCGGTTTTGCAGCATGTAGACGCCCGCGTCCACGCATTCGGCGTCTGCATCGCACTCGAGCCAGCGCAACGCGTGGGGCGCCTTCTCCGTAGCCCACGGCCGGCCCTCGAGCGAGACGCCGTCAATGCGCCAGCCCATCAGGTAGCCGTCCATCTCGATGCGGAGGTCGAGGTGCGGCCCGTCGTGGTCGTGGTGTTTGTGCAGGATGAACCGGCCATCAATGTGATCCAGCGAATCGATGTTCGGCGTTTCTTCCAGTTTTAATCTCCAATACATGTCATTCCTCCGTAGACGCCCCTCGACGACGAGGGGTAGTCAACTTTTGAAAAGCTGTTGCGCCAGCATCATGATCATTCCGGCGAGGTTGCCGATAAGCAGCATGACTCCGCGCGCCAGGGTTGCCTCCAACCGCCGCACGCGCTCTTTGAGTTCGCCGAGGTCCTCGCGCAGGTTTTGAAACTGCAGCGTGTACGCCATTTCATACCTGCATTTCCCGGGTTCCTCGTTCATGGCCCCTCCTGTAGCGCATTGGGCGCTAGTTGTTTGAGCGGGAGATTTCAATCCAGAGCGTTCCGTCATAGAAGAGTTCCAGCGTGTCCGGCGAACAGCCCGTCCAGCTCCCCGCCAACCTGAGATTGCCCGCGTCCTGGATGATGCAGTCACAGTCGCCGCCGATAATGAGAATGCGTTGCCCCGCCACACCGTCCAGCAAAGTGGTGATGGTGTTGCCCGCCGTCCACGTGTTGGGAATCTTGAAGACGTTACCGGACGCCACGCTGGGCGAGGGCGTGTCTGCCGGCCAGGTGGTTATCGTCGTATCCAACATGACTCCTGCTATAGTCAGGCCGTTGAACCGTGCCGTCGACGGCGCGGACGCCCCAATGGGCGTGTTATTGATGGATCCGGACCAGACCGTGATGGCATCGCTTACTTGTGCGTCGGTCAAGCCGCTGCCAACCTTGTTGGCCGGGAGCAGCCCCGCCACTTCCGACGTAGCAAGATCCACGGCGTCGGTTGTGGAATCCACAGCTTTGAATTTGGCCGAAGTGAGCCAGGTTCCGGCGGTGTCGCTGGTCGGAGGGCTGTTGCAAATCCGCAAGCCGGTCCCGTCGTTGGCGGCAAACAAATAGCTGGGTGTTCCATTGCACGAATAGAGGGTTATGTAACCGGGCGCGGACCCGGAGTTGTAGTTGTAGACGGTTATTGTCCCCTGGGCGGGTTCAATGCCCGTGCGCCCGGCCTCGATGCTCCCGCCCCAGACGGCCATGTCATAGCCAATCGAGAGCGTACCTGTGGCCGCGCTGAACTGAAGAATCATGCCCGGGTTGTACGTCCCGCCCGACCCGGATAGCTGGAGCACGCCAAGCAGGCTGCTGCTCAACTTCCAATAGTCGACGGTATAGTCGTACGCATGGGGCGTATGCAGGTAGATGGCGCCGGTTGCGGTGTCGCCGCTTCCATAAACGTGCAAGTTACCCGGCGTGGTATCGTCCTGGCCGGCTTCCAGCAGTTCTCGCCCGGCCAGTTCAGAATAGACCCCGGATTCAGCGGTCACCTGACCCTGTTCCACTGTCAGACCGTTGCACGTGACGATGCCGTCTGTGCTGATGTTGCCGGCCTTGTCAAGGTCTGCGCCGCCGTCGGCTGAATCGCCGAGACCTCCGCCGATTCGAAGCTCCTCGAGGTAGCGCGGCGACGCGCCTATGGCCAATACGAACAGTCCACACGCCGCTATGGCAAGAATACGTTTTTTCATGAAACACCCTCCTCACTCGTCCGCCCAGACCGTTTTTGACCACAGTTCTACGGGCCGGTGGAAAGCCTGGCGTCCCGCCTCCAGCGCCGTCTCGAGCGGCAGCGGCCCGGATCGTCCGGCGCCGGCGGCCCTGGCTGGAAGCGATTGTGCATTCGAGGACCGCGGCACGAACACCGTGCCTTGCGATCCCGTGGGCACCACGGATCCTTCAATCACCTCGAGCACGTCCCGCATGACGTAATGGCAGACGGCATCGCCGTACGTCCGGCCGGGCACGTGGTCGCACGTCCGCAGGTCTTTCCCGCAGATGCCGCACTCGGGCGTTCTGAACGAGAAGCCGATCGAGGTTTCCCGGTACACGCCCCCTTCGATGTTCAGGATGAAGCTCTCGTTGTCGGGTGTCCGCAGGACGTACACGTCCGGTCGCACCGACACCCGTCCCCGCGCATCGTCATTGTGCAGCGCCGACCGGAAAAACGTGCCCCGCGGCAGGGTCCCGCGCAGGTCGTGGCGTTCCATAAGCGGCCGGCCGGGCACCATCCGGTTGATCTTTTCGAGCTCTTCATCCGGAAACCGGCTGAAGTGGCGGTCCATCTGGTTGTGGCAAAGGTCCATCGTGAAGACGACGAATTCGTCCATGGCCAGGGGCCGCAGCGCAAACGAATTAATTTGCGCCAGCAGCGCGTCGCCGTCGGCTGCGCCTGCGTCGCCCGCGGCCGTAGACGCGGGCCGTGAAGCAGCCCGCATCCCAACTACATAGCCGTCACGGCTGAAGACAAACGGTTCCAAATCCATTGTGTTTCTCCTTGTTTCCTTGCAACTCAACTTGTTCCGGTTCATGTCATCCGATTCCCAGCGTCATAGCCGCCGCAGTGTGATCCAGGAAGCCGGCGTCCCGCAGGGCGGTCGCGTTGGCAATTTCACGGCTGCGCGCCATGGCCTCTTTGAGGACGTCGACGGTCCTGTTGCCACGCATATTTACGCGGGCGCGGGCCTCGCCCCACATCAGCGAGAGTTCGAAGTTATAGAGCCGCTCGAGGATGCGTTTGACGCTCCGGTTGACGGCTTCGACTTGCCTGTTGATGATTTCGAACTGGGCGGTGCCGTAGGTTTCGGTGGTGCCGTAATTCCGGCCAAGCAGGATGGGCATCAGGTGCATGCCCGTGATGACCTGCTCCTCGACCGCCTTATGGTTGTCGTAGAACACTTGGGCGTGCTGATCGCCCCGCACCACTTCGATCGAAACGTTGTCGTACGTGACCAGGTTTTGATCGCTTTCGATGCCCGTCACTTTCGCACGAAGCTGCTCAAACGTTTCTTGGGTGCGTTGCGCGTAGGCTTCCGGCGATTCCCCGCGCTGGCGTTCATCCGGCGTATACTTGACGTGCAGTTTCGACCAGCCGGCGTTGTGTGTCGCTTTGGCCATGTCCTGGATCAGGCGCTGCTGGGTTTTCACCACGAACGGGATGCAGCGAAGCATCGACCGGCCGTAGGGGTTGGTCCCGTCCCTGTCCAGGCCCACGTAGATAAACCGGTCCATCGGGAGCCGGATCTCGTTGCCATCGTGGATTTGATACGCCTGGAGCCGGTCGTGCTCGCGCCGGAACCGGATCGTCCATACATCCACGGGCACCACGTCCCAGATCGATTCGCGGCTTTGCGAGAGCACAATCTCCATCGCCGCAGAACCGTACGTGAAAAGCGACGCCAGGAAAATATCCAGCAGGCCGTCCATCCCTCTGTCGCCGCCGTTGACTCGGACGTCCAAGTCGTGGAGCAACCGTTCCGCCCGCCGTTTCGCGATGTCCGACGACGCCTCGACAATCTCGATGTCGTACCCGGTCTGGCACAGCCGCTTCCAAGTCCATACGGCGTCGGAGATGTCGGGGATCGCGTCGCGCAGGTAGCGATAGACCTGCAGCATGAAAAACGGCGTTTCGTTCGGCAGCCTCACGAAATCATCCAAATCTGCGCCCAGCCGAAATCCAAGCCCGAAGGCGTCCTCCGGGATGGTGGCGGCGGTGCGGAACGTCTGTGCGGGCGTTTGTGGCGTCCGCCGCTGGGGTTTGGGCCCCCGGCCCATCAATCGCTCGAACCAATTTGCCATTGTTTTGACCCTCATGTCCGTTTCAACTGCTTCTGTTTTATATAGCCTCGGTTGTTGCTCTTTTTTGGGGTGTTTTTGGCCTGAAACGGCGTCGGAAATATTTTTGAAGGCGCCGATCCGCCCCCGTTGAAAAGCGGCGAATCCTATCTATATAGTGCGGCCTGTTGCCGTTTTCAGGCCCCAGGAATTTTTTTTCTATGTTCGGTCGAAAAAGACGCCGGCGAGACCAAATCCGGAGCCGGCCGTTCCTCCCGGAGTGGCACGAGATGCTCCTCAAAAATGTGGCCTACTACCGAGCGCTTCCGCCCCAGGACCAGCTCGAGATCCAGGGGCACGTGATGGTGTTGCTGGCGGAAAAGAACTTTGAAGGCTGTGGCGGGCTGGCGCTGACCGATGAGATCAAGGTGATGATTTCCGCCTACGCGGCGATACTCCTGCTGCACCGAACCACGGACTACTACCCCCGCCTCGATACAATCCTGGTATACCCTTCGGCGTTCATCGTCGAGACGAAGCTCCGTGGCCTCGGCCCAATCGAGGTGGAAGGGGAAGAGGTAAGGCTTGGCGAGGCGTGGCAACGGGGCGTGGTGATATTATCGTGGAACAGCGTCCGCCAGAGTTTCCGCAACCCGCGTGACGGGTACAATGTGCCCCTGCATGAGTTCGCCCACCAGCTCGATATGGAAAACGGGGCCGCCGACGGGCTGCCGGCGCTTCAAGACGCGGAGTTGCGCGCCAGGTGGCCCGAGGTGCTCAGCGCCGAGTTTTCAAAGCTCACCGACGACCTCGACCACAACCGGCCCACGCTCATCGATGAGTATGGGGAACAAAGTCCGGCTGAGTTTTTTGCCGTTATCACGGAACTGTTCTTTGAACGCCCGGCCGCCTTAAAGCGGCGCCACCCCCAACTTTACGAAGTCTTGCAGGCTTATTACGCCCAGGACCCGGCGGGCGTCTTGTCGCGGCGCGATGAACCGAACGAATACGTGTAAGGAGAAGGTCTTGAAGAAGGAAACCATGTCGCCGCGGGAACGGTGGCTTGCCGTTCTTAATCGGCAGACGCCGGACCGAGTTCCCATGGACATTTGGATCACTCCCGAGGCAGCCGAAAACCTTCAGCGCTACCTCGGGTGCGATTGGGACGGCGTACTGAAGCGGCTCCACATTGATACGCCCGTCACGGTGGCCGGCAGGTACATTGGGCCGCCGCTGGAAAACGGCGCCGACATGTGGGGCGTTCGGTGCAAGCGTGTCCAGTACGGCACCGGCGTATATGACGAAGCCATAAACGCCCCGCTGGCCGGTTACGGTTCCGTGGCTGAAATCGAGGCGGCGTACAGGTGGCCCAGCCCGGACTGGTTTGACTACTCGCATATCCCGGCCGAAGTGAGGGGAAAAGAAGACCAAATCATCCGCGGCGGCGGGTCCGAACCGTTTCTCCGGTACAAAATGCTGCGGGGCGACTCCCAGGCGTTCATGGACCTCATCGAGCACCCGGAGATCGTTCATTACTGCCTGGACAAGATGTTCGAGTTGTGTTACCAGGACACGCTGAGGGTTTTTGAAGCCATCCCCGGCCGCGTGTCAATCACGTATGTCGCCGAAGATCTCGGCGGACAGGACAGCTTGATGTACTCGCCCGAGCACATCCGCGAGTTCTTGTTTCCCCGAATGAAACGGATGGCGGAACTGACGCACCAGGGCGGGGCGTTTGTTTTCACGCATTCCGATGGTTCGTTTCGCGAGGTTATCCCCGACATTATCGATCTCGGCGCGGACGTCCTGAATCCGATTCAGTGGCGGTGCAGAGGTATGGACCGGGAAGGGCTAAAACGCGATTTTGGGGGCAAGCTGGTTTTTCACGGCGGCGTGGATAACCAGCAAACCCTGCCGTTTGGGTCGCCGAACGACGTGCGGAACGAGGTCATCGACAACTACGCCATCCTCGGCTCTGGCGGCGGCTACATCCTGGCCCCGTGCCATAACATACAGTCCATAACACCCCCAGAGAACATTGCCGCCATGTACGAGGCCGGCTACGACGCGGGCTGGCGATGAATCAGTTGCCTTAGATCGTTATCCGGGCAGGGTCCTCCCTTTGACCGTTGACCGCTCTCGCCGTCCGCGGCGGGTCCTGATCACCGGCGCCCTGCAACGCCCGCAGCTTGTATTTAGCCCTTTGTTCCCACAGCGATGTATGCCAGTCCCCAGTAAAGAGGCAAAATCTGATAATTGGTCAGGTGGCGGGCGATTGATTCCCACGGATGCCGCTCACCCAAGTCAACAGTCACCCCAAAGGGACGTGTAATCCAGACCCCGAAAGATGTCATCCACGCCGGCCATCTTTGCGGGACCCTAAAGTCCAGCACGACAAATCTTGCGCCGGCACTCAATGCATCAGCCCCGCGTCGAATGACCGCGTCATACTCCGGCTCGAGAGTCAGTGCAAACGTTGAGACGATACCACCGATGTTGGCAGGGTACTCGTATTCGCTGGCGCTGGACTGCACAAGCTCTACGTTTGTCCAGCCATGACGTTCCACCCGAAGGCGTGCTTGAGCAAGCATCTCCGGTGTCAAATCAACCCCGATAAGTTTGCCCCCGCGACCAATTGACCGCTGGATCAACGAGAAGTTAAGTCCTGTTCCGCAGCCGATCTCGACCACGGTATCCCCCTCATGCAGATTCAGAAGCTGCACCGCCCTCCCGCGGTAGGCCTGTTCCCGGAAACCAACCAGGTAATAAAGATTTGCCGTAACGTCGTACCATTTGGCCCGCTTCTGATAGACTTCCCTCAGTTCTTGCCGGGTCAGTGCCATTGTGTTGTCCTTCACTGTGCCCTGTGTGAAGGCAGGTTGCGTTCGACGTGCAAGAAACGAGCGTTGATGGCCACGATTACGGTGGACAAGGCCATCAGGGCCGCACCGGCGGCCGGAGTCAGAATCACGCCCGCCGAGTACAGCACGCCCGCGGCGAGCGGGATAGCGACAACGTTATATCCCGTAGCCCACAGTAGGTTCTGGATCATCTTCCGGTACGTGGCGCGTGCAAGTTTCATGATAGCTGTCGTGTCACGCGGATCGCTCCGTACGAGCACAATGTCGGCCGACTCGATGGCCACGTCGGTTCCCGCACCAATGGCTATGCCGACATCGGCTTGCGTCAGGGCTGGCGCATCATTGACGCCATCGCCCGTCATTGCCACCACCAGTCCTCGCCGCTGCACTTCTTTGACTTTCTCCGCCTTCTCATTGGGTAGCACCTCTGCGAAATAATCGTCCAGACCCAATTCCCCAGCCACCCACTTGGCGACGGCTTCGGCATCACCCGTTATCATCATCGTTTGGATGCCCATTTCTTTAAGCCGATCAATCGCGTCGCGCGACTCTGGGCGGATGATGTCGGCCAAACCAATCGCGCCCAAAACCTGGTCGTCGACCAGCACGTAAACAACTGTCTTACCCTGTTCAGCCACTTTGTGGATCTGTTCATTGTCTAGTTCCAGGCGATTCTCTTTAAGATACCCGGGGCTGACGACCTTGACGTGTCTGCCGTCAACGGTTGCTTGTGCCCCCTTGCCGGGGATGGCTTTAAAATCCTTCGGGACGGAAAATTGGATCTGCCGTTCTTTAGCGCCGGCCACAATGCCCTGGGCTATGGGATGCTCCGACTGGCTTTCCAACGATGCAGCCAATTTCAGAACTTCATCTTCACCCTGTGCTGCCACCAGGATAATGTCGGAAATGCCAAATCGGCCCTCTGTAAGTGTGCCGGTTTTGTCAAAAAGTATGGCGTTAACGGCACGGGCTCGTTCAAACGCGGCCCGGTCCCGGATCAGCAATCCATTGCCGGCGGAAATGCCCGTTGATACCGCCACAACCAGCGGCACTGCCAGGCCCAGGGCGTGAGGACACGTAATTACCATCACCGTTACCATGCGTTCCAGAGAAAACTCGAAGGTTGCGCCAAGAATCAGCCAGACTGCAAGTGTTGCGCCACCAACAGTCAAAGCAATCAATGTCAACCACAGCGCTGCTCGGTTGGCGATGTCCTGTGTGCGGCTACGGGATTCCTGGGCCTTGCGAACCATCTCGACGACTTGGGCCAAGTAGGTCTGGTCGCCGGTTTTCTGCACTTCCATCGTAAAAGCCGCCTCGCCATTGACCGAACCGCCAATAACCTCGCTTCCCTCGGTCTTCTCGACGGGCTTGCTTTCGCCGGTCAGCATGGCCTCGTTGACACTGGTTCGGCCCTCGACGATGCGGCCGTCAATCGGCACCTTCTCACCGGGCTTGACCACGACTTTATCGCCTGGTTTGAGTTCGGTTACGGCCACGTTCTCCATGGCGCCCGATTCAGTTAGACGATGAGCCTCAGAGGGCATAAGCTGGACCAGCGACTCGAGAGCCTTCGATGCACCCATGACGGACTTCATTTCGATCCAGTGGCCCAGCAGCATCACATCCACCAGCGTGGCCAGTTCCCAAAAGAAGACTTTCCCTGCCAACCCAAAGACGACCGCCGAGCTATACACGTAAGCGGCGGTTATGGCCACAGCGATCAACGTCATCATGCCGGGCGTCTTCTTCCCCAGTTCATCCAAGAAACCTTTGAGGAAGGGCCAGCCACCGTAGACGAAGATAATCGAGGCCAGCACCCACTGAATGTAACTGTCGCCAGGAAAGCGGAGCGTCTCGCGAAGCCCCAGGAACTCCTGGATCATCGGCGCCAGGATGAGCACCGGCACTGTCAGCGCCGCAGATACCCAAAACCGCCTGCGGAAGTCCGCCACCATGTGGGCATGATGAGACTCATGCCCCGCATGAGCACCCCGCTGAACCATCTTCTGTTCTTGGCGGCCTCCTGTGGAATGCTGCTCTGCAAGCTCATGTTCATGATGACCATGGCCCTGTGGCGGCGGAGATTTACCGGCGTCTGGCTTCTTTCCCTCCGGGCGCTCATGGTGCTCGTGTCTGCTGTCTGAGGAATCAGTCATTGCGTGTCCTTACCCGTTTGAATCGTGCTCGCGTTCATGAACAGCCTCATGCAACCAGCCGAGTAGAAATAGTGACTGGCTCCCCCTCCCCGGAGAACATGCGGGTCCTCCTTTACCGATACGACCATCTTCCAGATCGGGTCCACGACCTGGTCGGCGCCGATGGTAATTTCGCCGCCCGCAGTACTTGTCATGGAAATGCCCAAAGTACCACACCTCGTCCATCGTTTCAGTAGCCGCGAACCGGCCTGAAAAGTATAAGAGCCCGCTTGCCGCCTCCAATAAAATCGATTCGCCCTGAATTCTTCTGCTCAAACTAGTTTACGTCTGCGGCTGCCAAGTTATGGCGAGGATGCCACCGATAATGCCCAGCGTACCGCCAAGCAGTCCTCCTGCTCCGGCCAGCAAATCGACCGCCGAGGCCACCAAAATCCCAATGCCCCAACCTTTGGCCGCGGCAGGTCTGGAATAGACAACAACGGCGCCCACGAGCACAACGATCCCAGCGATGACACCTATCCAGGACCACATCGCGCCCCCGCCGTAGCCGTGCATCGCTTGATGGTGCCTCCACATCCAGTCGTACGCACCCCCGCCTCGATAGCGGCCGCCGTCCATCATCCCGCCCCAGCCCCCACCACCCAAAAAGGCCCACCCCATCATTCCACCCATCACGAGCATCCAAAGACCGGCAATAAGGCTGATTACAAATGCCGCAACCGGCTTGGCATAATTAGTTCTTCTGTCTTCGTCCCTGTTTGCCATCACCCTGCTCCCGGAAGAACAAGAAAAGTATTGAGTCTGATTTAAGGGCCAGTAAGCCTCTTCGAATTGCAAGAGCCTATCGCGCCGTCAGTTCCCTTGTTTGCGTAACACCTGCATCGAGAACGTAATTCCGTGAACCGCACTAGCGCCGGATCAACCAAACCTGAAAGATCGAAATCTTTGCTCAACCGTAGACACCCGTCAGCCAGGCGCGGAAAAAGAGTTTTGTTTTTTCCGCTGCTCATCTATAATGTCGCTCTGTAACCTGCAAACCGGGGAGGATTGGAGTTTATGGTTGACGATTCTAAATCCACCACGCTGGGCGAGGAGCTCGTCCGGCAAGACGTAATCACCCGAGAAGAACTGGCCAAAGCCCGAGCGCGCGAGGCGGAAACCGGCACGCCGTGGTACCGGCAACTGCTTCAGGGCGGGAAGCTCAGTTTCTCGGTGCTCGAGGATCTTCTCAAACACGAGTTTCATCCCAAATCGGTGCGCGACGAGCACGAAACGCTCGGCCAGACGCTTGTGAAAATGAAAAGCTTGTCCGAACAGCAACTCAAAGAGGCGCTGGCGGAGCAGAAGCGGAGCGGCCGCCTGCTGGGCAACATTCTGCTGGACCGCGGCCATGTCACGCGCAGGAACATCACGATGGCGTTGAGTAAGCAGCACGGGCTCGAGTTCACCGAACTCCCGCAGGTCCCCAGCGAACCCAAGGCGCTCGAAGCCGTCCCGGAGAATATCGCCAAGAAAAACAAGATGCTGCCAATCCGGCTCGAGGGCGACAAGCTGACGGTCCTGATATCGAGCCCGCAGGACCGCGAGCCGCTGCAGGACCTCGGCATCCTGCTCGGAAAACGGATTTATCCGATACTGACAACGGTCGATGATATACGCACGGAAATTGCCGCCCGGTACAAAAACGCCAAGCTGAACGTGGCCCGGCCGGCGCCGGCTACCAAAACCAGTGCGCGCGCAGCCGGCGTCAGGGAACCGGCGGCCCGGCCCGCAACCCTCAAGGAAGAACTCGCGCGACGCCCTGAAACAAAGAAGGTCGAGGAGAAAAAGATGGAACCCGCCGCTCCCATCAAGAAGAAAAAGTCGCTTCAAACTATTGCCCAGGAAGCTTCCGGGATGCCCGTCATAAAGCTTGTGACGACCATCATCGAAGGTGCAGTCAATTCGGGAGCGACGGACGTTCACTTGGACCCGCAAGATCCCGAGATGCGCGTGCGGTACAGGATCGACGGCATTTTGCACGACGTGATGAGCATCCCCGGCGAGGTCGAAAACGCAGTAATTTCCCGTATCAAGATCATGTCCGATATCGACATCACCGAGACGCGCCACCCGCAGGACGGGCATATCAGCATGGAAATCGGCGGGATGGAATATGACGTCCGCGTGGCCACGCTGCCGACCTTCCTCGGCGAGCGGGTTGTGTTGCGGTTGCTTGACCAGACATCGGTCCTGTCGGGAATCAAAGATCTTGGTCTTGAACTGGAAGATGAAAAGACCCTGCTGCGCGTAATCAACCAACCTTACGGAATGATCCTCGTGACAGGCCCAACGGGCAGCGGTAAAACCACCACGCTTTACGCGGCCCTGAATCAGAAGAACGTTTTGACCGACAGTATCGTGACGCTGGAGGACCCGGTGGAATATCAGTTGTCGGGAATAAACCAGGTGCAGATTGATACCGACATTCAGCTTACGTTTGCCAGCACGTTGCGGGCCGCCTTGCGGCAGGACATCGACGTCTTGCTGGTGGGCGAGATTCGGGATCCCGAGACGGCCTACATTGCCATCCGGGCCGCCATGACGGGCCACCTGGTATTCAGCACGCTTCACACCAACGACGCGGCGGAAGCCATCACGACCTTGCGCAACATGGGTGTGCCTTCTTACCTTATCGCGAGCGCGCTGACGGCCGTGATTGGCCAGCGGCTCGTCAGGCAAATCTGCCCGCAGTGCAAGGGTACATACAAACCATCGAAGGGTATGCTCAAGTCCATCGGACTGCCGGAGACCACGAAGAACTTGTACAAAGGCGTTGGCTGCGAACACTGCTACTACACCGGTTCTAAAGGACGAACGGGCATATTCGAAATGTTTGAAGTCAGCCCTGAACTGCGCCGCTTGATCGCCGCAGATAGGCCGATTGAGGAAATTACGAAGGCGGCAAAACTCAAAAATATGGGTGACCGGTGCAAGCTCAAAGTCGAGCGAGGCGAGGTAGCTCCCGAAGAGTTTTTGCGAGTGATAAGGCTTTAAAAAGCCAGAAAAGACTATACAAGCTATATGGATTGCTTTTGAGTACAACCTTTGGTAGTATGGCTCGAAACTAGTCGTATTCCTGCTTGTTGATAACCTGTGAATAAGTCTAGGTTTCACCTGAAATTTGAATAAGCGCCAACATAGACAGTTCCAGCCCAATTCGCTGGAATGACTGACTTTACTGTTTGTCATTGACGCAACTTCGAGTTTTTCTTAGTTGAGTCTAACCGGCTGAAACAAAAGAACTTAACAAAGTTAACGTTCCACGAAAATAGCGACTATGGACGGATTCGCGAAAAACGGACATTATGGTGTGATTACAGTGTGGACTTCAAACGCAACCCGTTGAAAGACAACAAAAACTGCGTTGTGGATAACTAACCCAAGCACCTGTGGAACATCCTTTAAGACTAATTGTGGAAAACACGTCAACGTATGGGGCATAAAGAAGCTACTTATCCACCACGTGAAAGGTTAAATAACAATTCTACAGCTCAAGAGAATACTTGGCTGTGGACAACACAGAATCACAGCAACAAACTATTCAGTTATTTTCCACAAACTAACATACAGAGAGACAAGCACTTGAGAGTTTTTCCAGCAGTTTCGACCGTCTATGACGACTACTACTTAATTTAAAGATCATAAAAGAATAGTTAAGGGAAAAGTTTCCAAACAAGAGATATGGAGACTTGAGCATGAAGATCAGAATATCCCGTCAAGACCTTCTCGACATTGTCAATAAAGTAAAGACTGTGGTATCGCCGAAATCGGCGCTGCCGATCCTGTCGCATATTTTGCTTGAAGCAAAAGACAGTGTGCTAAAATTATCGGCTACGGACCTAAAGTTGGGCATTGAGTGCACGGTTGACTGTACAGTAGAGGAGCCTGGATCTTTGACTGTGTCCTCTCAGCGGCTTTCGATGGTTTTATCGGAACTTCCGAATGAAGAAATAGTGCTGGAACTGGGTGAGAGTAATGTGATCTCGCTGACGTGCGGCAAGATCCAGACTAAGCTGTTTAGTATGGCTCCGGAAGAGTTTCCGCCGATTCGGAGCTTTGAAAACATCGAGCCGCTGGCGTTTGCGCAGGCGATGTTGAAGAAGATGTTTGCCAGAACGTCGTTTGCTATTTGCTCGGATCAGGCGCGGTATAACCTAACAGGCCTGCTACTTGAATTGCATGATGGAAAGCTGACGGCTGTGGCAACAGATGGCAGGCGTATGAGTCTTTGTATGGAGACGGAAGGTATTCCTGTCGGGATCCGGCTTAAAATGATTGTTCCGGGTAAAATGATTGCTGAACTTGAGCGGCTACTTGGAAACGACGGCACTGTTGACGTCTACTTTGATGAGACACAAGCGGCTTTTTCGTTTGATTCAGTACGACTGGTGACGGCTTTGATAGAAGGCAACTTCCCGAATTATGAGGTGGTTGTGCCAAAGAAACACGATAAAGAAGCTGTCATCAATGTGATGCGTTTTACGGAAGGTATCCGAAGAACGCGTACGATGACAAACGAAAAGTTCAACTCTGTGAGGTTTACGTTGGAAAGCGGCAGTCTGATGCTTAGGGTAGTCACGCCTGAGGTTGGTGAGTATCAAGAGGAGACGCCAATCGAGTATGAAGGTGAGAAAGTAGAAATTGCTTTCAACCCCGACTTTCTGCTTGATGTATTGCGCCATGTGGATTCGGAAATGGTATGCCTGGTTTTCAAAGATTCGGTGAGTCCAGGCGTTTTGAAACCGTTTACCGAAGCGCCTGTCGACAACTATGTAAACGTTATTATGCCGATCCGCCTCTAATCTGACAGAAAAAAGTTCTTATTACGGCCCGCTTTATACTGAACAAAGTTGAGGCCGTTTTTTTGTGTTGTTGGAGCTTTTCGAGTATGTCTGATAGAGTACATTTAACGGCCATTTGGAGGATTGGATGATGTGGATGATACGAGGTCTTATTTTTATGGCCGTACTCGTCCTGCTGAACCGGACTGCAGTGGCGGAGGACAGCACACTAAAGTTTGAGAAGACACGGATAGGAACGGTCAGATACGAAGCATGCAGTGTCTGCGATGTAGATAAAGACGGCGCTTTAGACATTGTATCTGGCGAATACTGGTTTCAAGGTCCCGAGTTTAGGAAGTCACATAAGATCTGTTCGGTAAAACCGGTTGATGACTATTTTGATGACTTCAGCGACTACCCACTTGACGTCAATGGGGACGGATATCTGGATATCGTATCCGGCGGCTGGTGGGGCGGCACGCTGCAGTGGCGTGAGAATCCGGCCGGAAAAGATACCGAATGGGCGGTTCATGATATAGCCGTAACCGGCAACATCGAGCGCGGTTGCTTTTGGGACATTGATAGCGACGGAACCGTCGAGACAGTTCCAAACTGTCCCGGGAAACCTTTCCTGGCGTTCAAGCTTGTTCGTGATGCCGCGGGAAAGCCGCAGGGCCGTTTTGATCAGTTCACGATTGCCGGCCGGGCGCAAGGTCATGGCCTTGGATGCGGCGATATCGCCGGCAACGGGCGCGCCGACCTCGTAACCTCCGATGGCTGGCTCGAGGCGCCGGAGAAACCATTCGAGGCCGAGTGGACATGGCGTCCGGAGTTTAATCTGGGCAGCGCCAGCGTGCCGGTACTGGTCTACGACGTCAATGGCGACAAGCTGAATGACCTTATCGTCGGCCAGGCGCACGATTACGGGCTGGCGTGGTGGGAGCAGCAGAAAAGCGCCGATGGCAAGCGGACATGGGTGAAACACGATATCGACCCGGAACGGTCCCAGTATCACGATATGCAGTTGGTCGACATAGACAACGATGGACAGGTCGAGTTAATCACAGGCAAGCGGTACCGCGCCCACCAGGAAAACGACCCGGGATCTCTGGACCCGCTCGGCGTGTACTACTTCGAGATCAACGGCGGCCAGTTTGAGCGCTATACCATCGACTATGGCCCCGCGGGACAGGGCAGCGGCGTGGGTATTTACTTCTGGGTGCAAGACATCGACGGGAACGGCTGGAAAGACATCGTGGCGCCGGGAAAAGACGGCCTGTTCCTGTTCAAGAATCTGGGAAACAAGTAATCATTTGTTAAACAACGCGATGAACTTCGGCAGCAGAATGAGCCCCGCCAAACACAGCGACAAAAAAATCGCCACGAGCACGCCGCCGGCGGCCGCATCTTTGGCCTTCTTTGCCAATGGGTGAAATTCCGGCGAGACCAGGTCGACCACAAATTCGAGGGCGCTATTGAACGTTTCCGCCATCCAGATGAAAAAGATGGCCAGCAGAAGGAAAGACCACTCGAGATAGTTCAAGTCGAGCACCAGACCCATGGCAAATGCGGCCACCCCGGCCAGCGCGATAATGCGCATGTTGGGCTGTGAGACAACAACCGTGATGATGCCCTGCATCGCATAACTGAACGCTCTTGCGCGGTACACGAAAAAACTTTTAATGAACTTCATGAGCGGCGGCCTCGAAACGGAAGCTATCTTACTGTAAAAGATCCTGTTTCGCCACCGTCTCGCTTGCGGTGCAGCAGTTCCGTCACTTGATGGCGCAAGGGTAGTGATTGTTGGTTTTTGGGTTTGTGGAAGAGGTAGGGGAGATTCGCACGGTGTTTGGGGGCGGTTTTTGTCGGGATCTGAGGGCGGCGCAAGGAC
>Ga0315285_10001068_pt1 | contig 28490 bp, 27 predicted proteins | sample YL17G09_36_MG_FD_203698 | JGI IMG/M metagenome (GOLD analysis project Ga0315285, IMG submission 203698) | Sediment microbial communities from Yellowstone Lake, YNP, Wyoming, USA - YL17G09_36 | ecosystem: Environmental > Aquatic > Freshwater > Lake > Sediment | place: USA: Wyoming | collected...
CCAAAGCTACCCTTCGAGGTTTGTGAAGTATGCTCATCTTTCCCCTCTCTTCGTGAACGTACAATGCTCCCAGCCTATATGTTTCAGTGAGGGCAAACATAAAACGCTGACGGTGCGCTAAGAAGTTCATTTTTCACTCCCCGGCACAATGTTCCAAATGCCTGACTTCGACCTGCCAGCACGGGTGTTCTTTTGGCAGGGTGTTTGACACGCATTAAACATAAAGCTTGGAAGTGCCATAGATTATCCTTCTTTACTAATATCTCGACAAAAAAATGGTGGAACCAGAATGGATGAAGACATCCTCGACTACGCATTGAAATATGCAGAAAAGAGCAAAATCGAATACGGTGAAGTACGAGGTCAAAGTCAAACTGTAGACAGAATACTGCTCAGAAACGGAAAACTGGAAGCCTACGCCGTGGCTGAGGACAGTGGCTTCTGCGTGAGAATAATGGCGAACGGCGGCATCGGGTTCGCCTCAACAAACAAGTGGTCAAAAACCGAAGCCAGACAAATAGTCGATCTGGCACTCAAGTACGCGAAAGCTGCAAAACGAAAAGAGAAGCTTACTTTTGCGAAGGAAAAAGTAACAAAGACAAAATGGACGGTAGATCAGAAAAACAAAATTGAGAACGTTCCGAGCGAAGAAAGAGTCGAAGCACTCGCAGAAGTTGACAATGCCTTGGCGTCCTGCAATGTCAAAATTGCTGCCACAATGTCGTCTTGTTCTATAGATCTCATAACAAAATACTTCGTGAACTCGGAAGGGTCAGAGATATCTTCTTTTGTCCCGCAAATTGGGGCATACTTCTTCATCACTGTCATGGAACAGGGTAAGACTGAACAGGCATCCGAACAGTTTGGCTACAGCGGCGGATGGGAAGCACTCAAACAATGGAACATCAAGGCGAAAATGGTTGAAAACGCGAAAGTCTTGAAAGACGTGATAACAAAGGCACAAACCGTCAAACCTGGAAAGATGGACCTCGTATGCGGTTCCGAAGTAACCGGTATCGCCGCCCATGAATCATGCGGACATCCTATGGAAGCTGACAGAATCCTGGGGCGGGAAATGAGTCAGGCAGGAAGATCCTTTGTCTTCAAAGATGGCCCCTTCTGGACGGGAACCAGAATTGGAAGCGCCGCTGTGACGATTGTTGACGACCCCACAATCGAACATAGCTATGGCTATTATCCTTTTGATGACGAAGGTGTGAAAGCGCGACGAAGGTTCCTTTACAAGGAGGGAGTCATAAACGAGTTCTTGCACAACAGAGAATCCGCCGCTAAGCTTGACACACGTAGCAATGGTTCCTCAAGATCCATGAACTACGACAGAGAGTCCATCGTCCGCATGGCGAATACCTTTGTGCTCCCAGGAGAATTGAGCGAAGAAGAACTTATCGAAGACGTCAAAAATGGCATCTACATGAAATCCTTCACTGAATGGAACATTGACGACAAACGCTTCAACCAACGCTACGTGGGAAGAGAAGCATACTTGATAGAAAACGGCGAACTCAAGGGCCCAGTAGCCAGACCAGTGATCGAGACTACGACCCAGAAGTTTTGGACATCCGTCGACGCCGTGAGTAACGAAGTGAAATTTGACTCTGCTACCTGCGGCAAAGGAGACCCGTCTCAAGGAGCCCCGGTGTACACTGGCGGCCCCTGTCTGAGGCTCAGAGGAGTGTTTGTCAAATGAGCGAAATGCTGGACAAAACCGAAGGAATAGTCAAGAAAGCAAGGAACCTTGGAGCAGACGAAATCATCGCCAAAACAACCGTTGGCAAATATCGCCAAGTCCGATTCAGCAACAACCAGGTAGATATCACCGTTGCATGGAACGATTATGTCACAGACATCGCCTTGGCATGGAAAAAACGGCTAGTCGTTACTCAGATACATGATTTCACCGAAGCTGACGAAAGCCTCAAGCAATTACTAAAACTCGCAAAGACCTCCGAAGAAAGCCCCACTTTCAATGGCTTCGCAAAAGGACACTTCCGCTACGCAAAAAGCAAGGCCGACAGAGAAATCGAGAACTTGGAAAACCCAACAGAATACGTTTTCGAAGCGGTTGAAGCAGCAGAAAAAGAGATTGGACCCAAAATAGACAGCGGAGGCATACTTTTCACCAAATTTGAAGACGTCTACCTTGCCTCATCGGAAGGCCCAATTGGCACAGACAGCAGGTCAGCAATAGAGTTCTCAATCCGAGCTTTCTCAGAAAGGGAAGCCTCAGGCCACGGGGTTGAATGCAGCTCAAGGCTGAAAGACTTCAAACCTTCAAGAGCAGGCACAAAAGCAGGCGAAATAGCAAAGTTAGCGAAGAACCCCACGATAGGCGAGGAAGGCGCATACGACACGATATTTGATCCGCTGATCTTCGGCTCTATCATTGGCATTTGGGCACCCATGGTTTCAGCATACTCGATCATGACTCAAATGTCAGTTTTCATCGACAAAATCGGCAAGAAAGTCGCACCTGAAATAGTCACCCTTAAGGACAATCCCGCTCCATATTCGATGTCAAACAGAATCTTCGACGATGAAGGCGTCCCAACCCGAGAGAACGTTTTCATAGACCACGGAACGCTGAAGACTTACCTTCACAACACGTCGACAGCAAAAATCTTCAACACAGAAACAACAGGCAATGCAGGATTGATCGCTCCAGGATCATGGAACGTGGAAATGGAACCAGGGGATTTTCACAAAGAAGAACTTTTCAAAGAAATGAAAAAAGGACTCTACTTGACGAACACGTGGTACACGCGCTTCCAAAACTATGCCAAAGGCGACTTTTCCACCATCCCCAGAGACGGCATCTTCCTGATTGAAAGAGGGGAGATCAAAAAATCATTGAAAGACCTGCGAATAAGCGACAACGCCCGCGCAATGCTGAAAAACATCACGGGCATCTCGAAAGAAAGACAACACGTTCACTGGTGGGGCGAAGCAGATCCGCCATCCTTGAGTCCATACGTTCTCATGAAAAACGTGCACGTCACAAAGTCCAAGTAGTCTTCGCCTTCTCACTTTTCCACTTTTCGCGCCCGATAATGTTAGTTTGTGCATAGTCGCATCGCACAGTCTGCCTCTTTGTCTTTGTTTTAATGTTGTCCAAAATGCTTTTACCATCGACACCGTGCTTATTCACTTTGCAATTGAGGTTTAACCAATATTGAAAGAGTCTCCATCAAACGCTTTTGAGCTGCTCGTCAAACCAGTTCGGAGACTCGTAGAAAAAAAGGAATTCGCGAAGCCAACCGAACCCCAGGAAAAGACGATTCCACTCATTCTGGAAGGAAAGAACGTTCTGCTCATTTCTCCCACAGCAACAGGCAAGACCGAAGCTGCTTTTCTGCCAGTATTAAGCATGCTCCTGCAGAAATATCAGGGAACACCAGGCATAAAAGTGCTCTACATCACCCCCCTGCGGGCCTTGAACCGAGACATGCTTGAAAGACTTGAATGGTGGTGCAACAACCTAGACATAAAGTTGGCCGTGAGACACGGAGACACAGAGACCAAGGAAAGAGTTCGTCAGTCGAAGATGCCGCCTGACATTTTAATCACGACTCCTGAGACGTTACAGGCCATATTGTCTGGTTGGCTCATGCGACAGCACTTGCAGCAGTTACGCTGGGTGATAATTGACGAAGTGCACGAGATGGCGGACAGCAAGCGTGGAAGCCAATTGTCCCTAGCCTTGGAAAGACTCAGGGCACTGATTGGAAGAGACTTTCAAATGATCGGGCTCTCTGCAACAATCGGAAGCCCCGACAGAGTTGGTCAGTTTCTCGTTGGAACCGGCAGAAAAGTCGAAATCGTGCGGGTTCCAGTTGCAAGAATGATGCGGCTGAAAATCATTTTCCCACGCCCCGATGAAGAAGACCTGCGCTTAGCAACTCAGCTTTACACGCATCCAGAAGTCGCTGCCAGACTGCGAGTCATCAAAGACTACATAAGCCGCCATAAATCGGTTCTGCTTTTCACTAACACGAGAGCCGTATCAGAGGTTCTAGCAAGCAGGTTCAAAGTCTGGGACATGAACTACCCCATCTCCATACATCACGGTTCACTCGCCAAACCCTCTCGATTAGCTGCAGAAAGAGGATTGAAGAACGGAGAGCTGAAAGGCCTCGTGTGCACAAGCTCTCTCGAGCTGGGCATAGACGTAGGCAGGATTGACCTTGTCATCCAATACATGAGCCCACGCCAAGCGACCAGGCTTATTCAACGCGTCGGCAGAAGCGGTCACAGCGTCGGACGAATCGCCGACGGCATCATTGTCGCCTTGGATTCTGACGATGCCCTTGAGGCATTGGCTATCGCCAAAAAGGCATTGAAGGAAGATTTGGAGCCAGTTGACATTCCGCCTAAGCCGTTCGATGTTCTGGCGCACCAGATCGCAGGTTTGCTGATAAAGAACAAGCGATTGAGCTTTGGCGAAATCTTGGAAATGTTCAAGATCGCTTTTCCATATGAGAAGCTGGAAGAGGAAGACATTGCAAGAGTAATGAAGTACATGCATGGGCGTTTTCCAAGGCTAGCGTGGGTTTCCTTCGAAGATAAAATGATCCTGAGACCGCGGCAGACAAAGGCTCTTTTCGAGTATTACTTCGACAACTTGTCAATGATTCCTGAGGAGAAACAGTTTCTCGTAATCGACGAGTCGAATGATCAGGCTGTCGGGGTTCTGGATGAAGCATTTATGGCTGAGTTCGGCAAGCCTGGCACCAAATTCATCATTAGAGGTTCGCCGTGGATAATTCAGACTGTTGATGAAAAGAAGGTTCATGTCAGACCGATAGACGACCCAACGGGTGCAATACCTAGCTGGATCGGAGAGGAGATCCCTGTTCCATTTATGGTCTCGCAGGAAGTCGGTATGATCAGAAGCTTCGTTGAAAAACAATTCCTCAAAGGTGTCTCAACCGACGCAATAGCGGCTAAGCTGAGCGAACAGTACCCGGCAGATGCAGATACAATTTTGCGAGCGGTGTCTGAAACGGTTGAGCACGTTAACGCAGGTTTCCCAGCGCCCACGGACAAGCGAATCATCGTCGAAGACTGGAAAGAGTTCGTTTTAATCCACGTCAACTTCGGTTCACTCACGAACCGGGCACTTGCCCTCCTCATCGGCGAGTTGCTTTCAGACAAGATGGGTTACACGGCAGTTGTCCAACACGATCCTTACAGAATCTTCGCGCAGACAATGGGCAACGTCAACGCAAACCAAGTCGTAACCCTGTTAGATGAAGCAAAAAACATGCCAGAAAACTCCGTCAGAGATCATTTGAGAAATGCCACGGTAAAGACCGGGTTGTTCAAGCGACGAATGATCCACGTTGCACATAGGTTTGGAGCCCTAGAGAAATGGGCAGACTTCAGCAGTGTAAGCCTGCAACGTTTAGTAAAGAGTTTCGAGGACACACCGATCTACGAAGAGGCATTGAAGGAAGTCTTCACGAAAGATTTGGACGCTGACAACCTCGTATACGTCCTTGGAAAAATTCGGCAGGACGAGATCCAAGTGCAGGCAGTCGAGACAGGAGGTGCTGCGACACCTATTGCCCGTTTAGGTATCGAACGAATCAGCATGAAGACGGATCTGATTCCGCCTGAAAGGATGAGAGCCGTGCTGGTTGAGTCGGCCAAGGCAAGGTTGCTCAACGAAACGAGCAGTTTCCTCTGCACTAACTGTTGGAGCTACACCGAGATGCTCAAAATCAAGGACCTGCCAGACAAGCCTCAGTGCCCCAGATGCGGTTCTTCAGCATTGGGACTCCTCAAGGTCGAAGAAGAGAAAGTGTTACCAATAGCAGACAAGCAAGGACAGAAACTGACGAAGACAGAAGAAAAGCTTCATGACACAGCTTTGCATACAGGCAAACTAATTGAAAAATACGGCAAACCCGCCGCAATCGCATTGTCTGCAAGAAGAGTCTCGCCGACTGATGTCAAGGATGTTCTTGAGAAGCAGCCTAAGGCGAATGACAGGTTCTATGAATTGGTTCTTGAGGCTGAGCGCAAGGCGTTGAGTAAACGCTTTTGGTAGATCACTCAAGACGGAGCTTTTGCTTTCTTGCGTCACCTGTAATTGTAAAGCGACTGGTAGACGCCGACTCCACGAACGATTTCTTCGCCAAATACTCTTCCAAAACATCTCTAAGGAATTCAACACGATATTTCTCTTTACGGTTGTGAGCTAAAGGAGGGTATCCTGATCCTCTTTGCAGGTAATCAGAAGTCGCTACCGTGTACCATCTTTCAGAGTCAAGGGGCTCGCCGTCAACAGTTACGGATTCTATCTCAGGCTCACCTTCCGCATTCTTTCGCAACCTGACTCGCACGTTGCTCGAGACCTGTATGTTACCAGGATGTTGGCCTCTGAAGCCAGCCCCGCGACCATCACTCAACTGGTGCTCCTTGCTGAGTGACTCGCGCAACGCATCATATATGTCGACTCCTTTGATCTCAATACGTGTAGGGTTCAGGGGGGAGGGGCATAACGCGTGAAGCATCTTCTTTGTAACGATACCCTTCTTGACTCCGCCGTTGAGCACCCCGCTGTTGATGAGCCCCATTTCGGTTTTCATCATGTCTTTCAAGGCATCGGCGAGCAGGTTGCCAATCGGGTTCTCCTCTGTGAGAGAGTGGCTAAGTGACGTGTCAATTGAGTATAATTTGACAGACAGGTTTCTGTCTGCCTGCCTCGAATAATTCCTGATCAGTTTCATGATTTCGGGATGCTGCGGATATCTCTTTGACGTTATGACCCTTCCTTTGAAGCTACGAATTCTCTTATCCGCTGTGTCATAGTCGATAACCAGTTCTCCTAGATTATCCCCTAGCTGTCCTGCTTGGCAAATTATCGTTTGATTTTCTTTCAAAGGTTCCTTCAATGTCGTGTGTGAGTGACCGCCGATTATTATGTCAATATCTGGATTCGCTGAAGCCAGTTTTCTGTCTGCATTCAGACCAAGATGTGACAGCACTATCACCAAATCGTGACTAGTTTTTTCGGCAAGCACCCTTCGGATCTCTTCTTCTGGTTCTTTCACGTGAATTCCGAAAAGGTGATAGAACACGTTGGCTGACGCTGTTACTCCAATGATCAGAATTCTGACTCCTCCAACGTTGAGGTCTACTGCGTCATTAAGGAAGCCTAGTTTTCTGCCTTGGAGGTCGTACATGTTACAAGTTGTCACCGGAGTTCGAGAAGTCTTTGCGAGGATCTTGGTGTTTGGTAGTCCTGCGAACCCTTCATTGTTTCCAAAGGCCCTTGCGGTGAACCTCATCTTGTCTAGAATTGCCGAGCTTATTCTGCCATGGGTTCCTTCTGTTTCGAGGCGTGCGAAGTCGGCGTTGTCACCCGCGTCCAATACTACAGTGTCCCTGTCCCGAAGTTCTTCGATTGCAGACGCGATCCGTGCGAGTTCTTCGAACCTGCTGTGAATGTCATTTATGTGAAGAACCTTCAGCTTCATCCGGAAACCTCTTGAAGACTAGTTTCGCGGGTAGTTATGTTTTCTGTCTCACCTCGAAAGGACGTACTGTTGTTGGTTACTTGCGATAAACAATCTTTAAATGATGGTGCAACTACAAGTCGGTAAGCAGCTACCGTCATGCAGAAAAAGAGGAACAACCCTTGGAGATCAGCCGAAAGAATTTGCGCGATGAGGTTCTTGCACGGATAAAATACATGAAAACCTGCGTGCTCGCTAGAGAAATCTGTCTGCTTGTCCGCACGAACCGTGCAGTGCTGGATCCGAACGATGTTCAGGACATTTGTCTTTCGATTTCAAAAATGTGCAAAGAAGAAGGTTGTGAAGAACCGAGTGAAATATGTCGAAAAGCTGCAGAAGCCGTCAGCACGGGTGAAGAAGCAAAGTACCTTGAACTGTGCGCCCAGAGCTGTTTGAAATGCGGTGAAGCCCGGCAGCCACAGCCTAAGAAGGCAACGTACGTGTCTTGACCATGGAAAATCTTTAAAGTGATAATGTTGTTGGTTAAACAGAGAGTAACATCATTCGAAAACGGGGGCCTGTTGGTCTGTTCATAGCGCCGTTTGTTCCGAGCCCTCCTCAGGTCGTGCGTCAGATGCTTTCGCTGGCCGAGTTGAGGGCTGGAGAAGTGTTTTTTGATCTGGGGGCAGGAGATGGGAGAACCGTTGTCATGGCGGCAAAAGAGTTTGGCGCCAGAGCCGTGGGGGTCGAGCTCAGAGAAGACCTTGCGAAGAAAGCTTTGAGCACTGTCTATGAACTGAGTCTGCAAGACAGGATAACCATCGTCAACGGCGACATGTTCAGCGTAGATCTGATGTCCGCGGACGTCATATTTCTCTACTTGACGACGGGCGCGAATGAAAAGGTCAAGCCGAAGCTGGAAAACGAGCTTAAACATGGAGTCCGCATAGTAAGCCACGACTATGAAATTGTCGGATGGAAGCCGCTGAAAACTATAAATTTCTGCGAGAATCAGACGTTGGGCTTTCCGTCACATACGATTTATCTTTACAAGATACCTTAGTGAAGTGTAATGTCTCAGAACTCCTTCAAAACCTCGTTCAGAGTCACCTGGGTCGACACTGATGCTGCAGGCGTCGTGCATTACAGCAACTATTTCAGGTTCTTCGAAAAGGCAGAAGAAGAGTTCTACAGACACCTAGGATTTGGGTTCACCGATTTCAGGATAAAGGGGCTCTGGTTCCCTCGCGTCGAGGCTTTTTGTCAGTACAAGAAGCCTGCCAGATACGATGATTTGCTCGAAGTTGAAGTTGCCATTCAAGATTTGAAAGAGAAGGCGCTGAAACTCGGTTTCAAAGTCATTAACAAGGAAACAGGAGACTTGTTGGCTTTGGGGCACTTGGTTGTTGTGGCAGCCGACAGGCAAACGGGCGAAGCCACGCAGATACCTCCGCACGTGGTTGAAAAGTTGAAGGCGTTTAATAAGCAGATTTTATAAGAGACGTTTATTCTTGATTTCAATGTAGGTAAAATCAAGTTGGATTTTGTTCCCTGGCGGTACCTCGCAGACTGGAAATGCATACGTTGCGGCGACTGCTGCCGACTCTACAGCGTAGTTATCAACTTTCACGAATGGCTCAAGATCGTGAAGAACTTCGGAGTCGAACATACGAGTTCAGGTCTAGACAAGCTCTTCATCAGGCGAAGAAACGATGGCTCATGCAACTTCTTAGGCAGCGGCTCATACGCGTGTTCATGTTCATTGCAGAGCATGAAGCCACGCGCCTGCCAGTTGTGGCCCTTCAAAGTATTGATGAAACCTCAGTACGGATTTGCCAATGAAGCGGCTTTACAGTTTGGCGAAAACAAGCTGTTTGTATACGCGGACCACAACTGTCAAGGGCTACGTTTTGGCACACCAACTTCGGACTTTGCAAACTCCACCGTGAGGGAGTTTGTCGAAATAGCTGCAGGCATCCGCACACGCCAGTTGAAAACAACCTCGAACATTGGACTGTCAAATTTCAGCTGGCTCTAGACTGTAACCTGCTTGAAGTGTGATTCCAGTTTCCGCTTGAGCTCTTCCATGTTCGGGTTTTCAATTCGTTCATGATCAATGATCAACGTGGGCGTGGTCTTGACTCTTGTTGACGCGGCCTTCAGCTTTCCTCTGAAAGTTGAAAGATCGACAACTTCGACGTCAAGGTCCTTCTTTTCTGCCACGCTGTTAAGATACTCGATGACCTCTTTTTCGGTCTGCGACAGTTCTCTCTCGTACTTCAACATTTTCTTGTCCAAGCACGTATGGGTCATGACGCCGTCTGAGGTGGGTGCGCTGAAATGTTGACCCACCAGCTTCTTTTCAGTCCCAACGTAAAATTCGATTTTGATCGTCATTCAGTGTCTGCCGATGATGATGTTCATGGCCGCGATTATTTATGGTTGTCTCAAAAATGCAACTTGGCTTTTTCAGAGATCATGTTATAAGGATGAAGGTTATTTTGTAAAGCCAAAATATCAAGAGAAGGCAACGTTTTGGCGAACCCAAAGATCGGACTGTCTATGCTCTACATGTTAGGCCAGCCGTTCAAGAAAATGGTACAAGAGATCCCTAACGTGAAAACCAAGCACATCGAGCTTGTAGATGACGGCGGCCACACATTGGATAAGAAGAGGGCCGCAGAACTGAGAAGCATCGGCGAAGAGTACAATGTCAAGTTCGCTGTGCACGCGCCTTTTGCAGGCGTCAATATCGCATTGCATCCGGGATATCTTTTGAATGCGACGCTGAAACGTCTAAAGGAATCAATCGTTAATTCTGCCATTCTGAATTGCAGGATCTGGATTTTTCATCCAGGGCTAAAGTCAGGCATAAGCGACTTCTATCCCGGGCAAGATTGGACCAGAAACCTAGAGAACGTTCGGCTTCTGTCCAAGTTTGCCGAAGAACTAGGAGTGAAAGTTGCGGTGGAGAACATAATGAAACCTTTTGTGTTGAAGAGTGTTGATGATTTCAGAAGGTTCTACGCCGAAATCGATGTCGATGTTGGTTTGGCCTTGGATACTGGCCACGCAAACCTCACCGGAGAAGTTGACGGCTTTCTTAAAGCCTTCCCGGACAAGCTCGTCCACGTGCATGCACATGACAACTTGGGAAAAACAGATCAGCACCTAGGCATAGGATACGGCACCGTTGACTGGCAAAGCTTCGGAAGATTACTGAAGAAGACAAGTTTCGACGGCATCTTGATTGTAGAGTCAGTAGAGCATCTGGACGAAAGCATAGAGAAACTGGATCAATTACTTCTCAAGTAACGGTATTTCTATCCTCGTGAAATCTTCCGCCACAACTGCGTTTTTGAAGATTTTCCGTGCCTGCTCCAGCCACTTGCTTGTGTCTTCGTACCTCTGGCTTATGTGAGTAAGAACAAGCTGTTTGACTCCGGCTTCTTTCGCAGACTCAGCCGCCTGATCCACGGTTGAATGACCATACTCTTCTGCCCTCGCAGCCAACTCATCGCCCAAAGTCGAATCGTGAATCAGCATATCTGCGCCTTCCGCGAATACTTTGAGACCTCTGAACGGGCGCGTGTCACCCGTGTAAACGATTTTTCTACCCAATCTGGGCTGACCCATTACGTCTTCGGGTCTCACGCTCTCGCCAGTTGGCAGCTTGATTTCTTTTCCTTTCTGAAGCTTGGACCACAAAGGTCCCTCAGACACCCCCAGGGCCTTGGCTCTCTCAGGATAGAACGGTCCTGGTCTTGACTTCTCGACGTAGGCATATGCAAAGCTGGTGATCACGTGTTTCGATCTTACTGCATGCACGGCATATTCTTTTTCTTGACAGACTATGCCTGCCCTCTTGATTTTGTGGATTTTAACTTGAAAAGTCAAGACAAACTGAACTGTCCTGCTGATTCCCTGCATAAATTCCCTTATCTTGGCCGGTCCGTAGATGTCGAGTTTTCTCTCTCTTCCAAGAAGGGCCATGGTCTGCAAGAGACCTGGAAGCCCCATGACGTGGTCGCCGTGCATGTGACTTATGAAGATCTTGGTTATCTTGTTGAGACTCGTTTTGGCGATGAGCATCTGTCTTTGGACGCCTTCGCCGCAGTCGAACATCAATTGCTCACCTTCACGTTGGAGAAGTATTGCTGGTAAACTTCTTTTTCGCGTCGGGACGCCGGCTGCTGTTCCAAGAAAGATGACACGAAGGCTCACGGTGGTTACACCTTCTCGAACACGACGATTTCCCTCGTCAGACTTCTGTGAACATAAACAAAATGCGACTCTATATGCTTATAGCCTAAACCAACGCCTGTTTGCACTATGTTCAGCTTCTTCGGCGCCGCAATGCAAATCCGTCTGTTCTTCTCCAGCAGATCGTGAACAGCTGCCAATATTTCTTCAACTATCTGTTTCGTCGTGCGCTTCAACGTTGTTGAAGACGTGCCGTAAGGCGGATCTGTGACGACACAGTCAAACCTGTTGATTGGCAGTGTTCGCGCGTCTGTGACAATTATGCCTTCAGGCTCGACTTTGAAATGCTTCATGTTCCGAAGGGTTCCTCTCGCCATGCGACGTTGAACATCTAATCCTATGACCCGGCAGCCGATCAATGCGGCTTCAATAAGCATGGTTCCTGTGCCGCAGAAAGGATCGAGAACGAGGTTACCCATTTTTGGGTGCGCCAAGTTGACCATGCATCTGGCGAGTTTAGCCTGCATTGCTGACGGATGGAAGAAGGGTCTTTTTCTAGGGCGTCTCTCAACGAAAGGTGTCGCCGGAATCTCGGCGAGCTTAATTCCGAACGCGAACTTGCCGTTTGTCAATATGCCAATTAGCGTTTTGTCAGGATTCCTCAATTTCACTTTGACCTGCAGTGCCTGTTCGAGTATTAGTTCGCCCAGTTTTTGCTCAAGAACCATACCGTCGATTTCGGAAGAATACTCTCGTACGTGTCTGACTCTAACAACGAAGCTTTCATTTTCATGTAGCACCTGGTCGAGTCTTGTTGCACGCAAAGCCTTGATTATGCTGGCTATTTTGGCTTCGCATGTGAAGAGCTCTTGTGCACAGAGTCTTGTGAACGCGGCTCGGCGCTTCAGAACGTCTATGCAGCCTGATTCTGCTTCAAGTCGGACAACTTGCTCAAGCTTCTCCACGATCGCATACGGATAGTCTTCTGTTTCAAGTATTGCCTTCAACTCGGAAAGAGGCAGGTCTTCATGTTCGCCTGAAAGCAAGAAGAAAAGACTGGCCACGCTCAGGCTCCTTTTGGCATGAGAACCTTGCCTACGAGCGGGGCGATTGAAACCTTGCTGACTCTGCTCTCCACGGCATCTGTGCCTATTATTTCTTCGGCTCCGTTTTCGATTATGCGCTTATACGAGTCGCCGATCAGAAGCGGGTGAACGCAGGCCGAATACACTTTTCTGGCACCCTTTTCCTTAACCACCTTCACGGCTTTGGCCATGGTTCCGCCGCTGCTTATTATGTCGTCGAAGATTATGACGTCGCGGTTCTCGACATGCAGGGGTTTGTCTTCAAGCGTCACGTTTCCTGTTACAACGTCTCTTTTTGACGCTATATAGTCGTATCCACCGTGTAAGACATTGTCTGCTTCCTGAGCCACGCTTATGGCTTTCTTGCCCATAGACAGTGAAAGTGGGCTTTGCACCAGTTTGTTGGTTTTGAAGTATTGTGCCAACAATGGAATGGCAGACAAGTCCCGAATCGGAATGTTGAGGTCTCTGAGAACCGCTGGGTTGTGAGCGTTCAGACTGATTATCTTATCTACTCCGCAGCTCTCAAGCATTTTCACTATGGTTTTTACGCTGAAAGCTTCTCCAGGCATGAAACGTCTGTCTTGGCGGCTGTAGGCAAAATAGGGCACAACGGCAGTCATGTTTCTTGCTTCCATGTCTTTCGCGTTATCTGCCATCAGCAACAGCTGGATGAGCCTCTGATCTTGAGGCGGACTCGTAGTCTGAACGATTACGACGTCTTCGTCCTTGAGCGATTGCTTCTCGAAACGAATGTATGATTCTCCGTCTGGGAAAGTCTTGAGAAACACAGGTATCGTTTCAGCATGCACGTATTCAGCTAGTTTCTCGCCCAGCTCTTTGCTTGCAGGTCCAAGAATTATTTTCAATGTCTGTCGCCGTGTGTAGATGCGGTGGCCGAGGCTTTTTAGATTTTTCCAGCTGTCATATACTTGTCCAACAGTTCTTTGGCTCTATCAACACGGATTTTTCGTTCTTCAACCATTTTCGCCGCGACGATGTCGATTTGTCCACCCGTGGCACCTGCCATGACGGCTATGTTGCGCGCGTGAAGTGACATATGTCCACGCTGAATCCCTTCGTTTGCCAAGGCTCGCAGCGCTCCGAGGTTTTGTGCAAGACCAACAGCCGCTAGGACTTCGCCGAACTCGTTTGCAGACTTCACTCCCAAAATCTTGATAGCGATCCTTGCGGTAGGATGAGTCTTTACTGCCCCGCCTATGAGCCCCACGGCCATTGGCAGTTCGAGTGTTCCAACCAAGTCGCCCTTCTCGTTTTTCTCCCACGTTGAAAGCGACGTATAATGCCCACTCATCGCCGCATATGCATGTCCCCCAGCTTCAATCGCCCGGTGGTCGTTCCCAGTTGCCAATATCACCGCGATTATGCCGTTCATTATGCCCTTATTATGTGTCGCCGCACGATACGGGTCGGCAGCAGCAAAAGCGTACGCCTTGACAATCCCATCGACTATTTCTTCTCCTCCCACAGATTCTTTCGGCACGACGCATGAGACACGCACGAGACGTTTGACGGCCAAGTTGGAGATTATGCGCAAATAAACGCGTCCGCCCGCTATCCTTTCGATAAGTGGAGCCACTGCCTCGTTCATCGTGTTAACGGCGTTAGCGCCCATGGCGTCGCGGCAGTCAACATGCAGTTCAGTGATAAGCATTGACCCTTGTGTGGTTTCGATGACCTTTGCATCCAAATCCCTCGCGCCGCCGCCCGCACTGACGAGCACCGGGTCTTGGTCATTGGCCTTTCTCAGAATTTCCTCCTTAGCCTCGATCACTCGCATCCGAGCAGCATAAGGGTCTTTGATGCCTACGGCTTGGATCTGGCCAATCATTATCGGTGATGTACTACTCGTGTGGAAACCTCCGCCGTCGCGAACCATTTTTGCAGCAAAGCTTGCCGCCGCAACTACAGATGGTTCTTCAATGGCCATTGGAATGAGGTAGTCACGGTCATTGATGAGAAAGTTCATACCTATGCCCAAAGGAATTGAGATGGCGCCGATGACGTTTTCTATCATACGGTCAGCCAAATCTAACGGTAACGCGCCTGTGTTTTGAAGTTGAGCGGCTTCTTCGTCGGTCAAATCTGCGAATTGCTTTACGATGGCTAATCGCTCTTTGGGGCTCAGCTTGTAGAAGCCCGAGACTTGTGATGATTTGGTCTTTTTCATATGCCTATCCTTCTTGACAACCTAGCATCGTTGGGTTTCAGGTTTTTAAGCCTGTTGTGAAAACGGGACTCGCCTGAGTCATTGCATTTTCAGAAGACACGGGGTTTCGGTTCTTTGCCAGCTTCGATTGTTCTTCCGCTGAAGTTCAGAACAAAAGCGCTGGGAAAAGCGTTCCAGAGTCTTGCCATACCCACGAAACCAGAACAGTGGCAAGGAGAAATCAGTTTCAAGTCAAACTTTTCCAGCTCCACAATGGTCTTATCGAGGTAATCTGGCGAACGCCCAACGAGATGCGTGCCGCCGATAGCGCGCGCGCTCAAGCGTTTAGACTATTGTAATACGACGAGTTTTTGGTTTCCAATATTTCGAGGGTTATTTCCTCAGTTTTCTCTCCTACTCCTCTTATCTGTTTCAGTTCACCCTTCATTGTTGACAAGGGCCTCTCGAGTTTCGAGATTTCATAAGCAGCATAGCCAAACGAGGAGCGTTTGCCTTCGAGCCGCAGGAAATAGTCAAGATGCTCCAGCATCACTATGACCAAGTCGTTTTCACACAAGATGTCTCTATAAAGATTAGGTGGAATGCGTTTGGGCAGCCTGTAGGTCTTGGCTGCTTGATTGAAAACCGAGTTTATCTGACTATAGTATTCTTGTGTTGCGTTTCCCCACGGATCTCCTGTGTAAATTTCCGCGTATTTGTCAACCAGTTTAGGATAATTCTCTCTCAGTGCGCCGATGAAATAGTCTTTCTGCAATCCATGTTTGAGGGTCATGCCGCCGAAAATTACGAAGTCAACGCCGACTTCGTGGGCCTTCTTCAACGTTTCCGTGATCACTTCAGCAGTGTCTGTTACGAACGGGATCACAGGAAGCAGGAACATGCCGCATGGTATGCCTTCTTTTTTGAAGGCGGCAATGGTTTTCAATCGTTCACTCGGCGGCGGAACATGCGGTTCAAATATAGAGCTGATTTCGTCGTTTGTTGACGAGAAACTGAAGCTTACGATTGCCCTGTTTTGCTCATTGATTTTTCTGATCATATCTATGTCTCTTTCTACGAGTGTGGATTTTGTCAGTATGTGCACTGGCCATTTGCATTCACACATCAACTGTAGTGTTCTTCGGGTCAGCTCGTACTTCTTTTCAGCCGGTTGATAGCTGTCGCCGACGCCTCCTCCGAGCATGACGTAGCCTGGTTTCAGCTTTGCACGTTTCCCTTGAGGACTGAGTTCTCTACGAAGAACCTCCACCGCGTTTATTTTTGCCGTCACAACCTCTCCAAAGGTTTCTTGGACCTGGTAACGTTCTGAGCGTCCGTCGCAATAGGTGCAGTTGTGGAGGCATCCTCTGTAAAGGTTCATGCCATAGCGTGAGATGAACCATGAATCGATCTTCCTATGTTTGAGCAGGATCGATTTAGCCTTGACTTCTTGGACAATCACTTCGTCGCTACACCTTCTTCCTATACCGACAGTCGTCTACCACCAGAGCGCGTGCGCTAATGGGAAAACCATTTGCCCTTTTTGCAGTCGCAGCAACTCTGCCACGCTAGAAGAGGTTATTCTTAGGAAGAGCCATGGCTTGTATGCCCAGGTGCTTGCGAATCTCTTTCGCCAAGGTCTCACCGTAGTGCACACGGAAGTTGTCGGTTATTACAAGCTTGGGTTTAGATCGGCGCACGTACTCAAGGAGCCCGTCGAAGTCGGAGTGGTCGCTCAGCGCAACGATGTATTCTTTTTCGCCTGTTTGCCGAATTGCACTGTAGAATTCCCATCCGCTAACGCAGACACGGAAATTGTCGAGGCCGATCCGGTCTCGTGAGTGCATGTGATAAAAGCCTATGTACGGGTCGTGTTTCTCATGAAGCTCAAATGCTTCCAGTTCGTTGTGAAGCATGAGCTTGCCCAAGCGCATGTTGTGTTTCTCGCAAACACGGCTGATGCGGTAAACGTTTTCAGGGACCACAAAGGGCACGTTGATGTTGGCGCTGTTAAGGATTTGCATGACCTCTTGTATTTTACCGTGGTAGCCGAATATGAAAACTGGACCTTGCTTGAGACCACGTTCCACCAGCGTGACAAGCGAGCCCCGAGCGTCCTTATGAAACCTGCGCCTACAGTGCGGACTTCCATAAGTGGCCTCGATCACAAGAATATCGCTGTCAAGAATTGGGGTCTGGTCGATTCGGAAGTCGCCTGTGAAAACAATTCGCGTGCCATCTTGGTCTTCGACCAAAACTTGAGCAGCACCTAGAATGTGGTCTGCCACGTGCAGCGTTATGCGTTCGTCCTCGAACTGTAAGGTTTTTCCGTAATCTAGGGCTTGGACGCGCCCGCGGCGCAGGTAGCTCGTTCCCTGCATTGCGTCGATCAGGTCTTTGGTGCCTTTGGTCATAATGACCTTGCGGGCTTTCTTGAGACTTTGAGGCAAGCCCACCATGTGGTCGGCGTGGGCATGGGTTACCGCGCGTAAAGGACGTGCCTCATGAAAGGCGTCGCACGCAAGATGCTTACCGAGCAATACGGCGCCTTTTTCGGTCACCGACGCTTTCTCGTTCACCTAGCCTTCACGCTCCGCGACTTCAGTTGCTTGCTGTGGCGGTGAGGTATTGTATTGTTTGCCTTGGGTCCTCGGTTCTTATTTGAACTCTTATCGGCCCAAGGGGCGATTCGTTTTCTTCTTTGGAGAAGGATATGTGTCCTGCGAAGGCGACTTGCTTGTTGAGGCAGAAGTTTATGCTATTTCTGTCTAATCCTCCGAGCAACACTGCACGTGCCGCCGTGCGGATGTGTTCCCTCTGAAGCAGGTTATGGAACTTGGTCAAAGCGCTTTGACCAGTTGCGCTTGCCTGCAGAAGCGTTCCTTTCCGCAATGGTTTCAATTGCATGTTGAGTGGCCCGAAAATGTTTTCCACCGCTTGCCGGACTTTCTGTTCTGTTTCAGTCGGGTTGATCTGCGCTTCTATGCGAATTGTCAGCTCAGCCATTCATGTTCAACTTTTTCAAGGATTTCTCTGATTTCCACTTTTTCGATGTTAATGGGGCCCTCATTGATTATCATTTCATCTGCCATGGCTATAGCGTCGCCAAGCCCTACGCTCAGTTCTCGCATGTCTCTTTCGTTGAAGTCTTCCCAGTCTTTCGGATCATCGGGTCTGGCACGGTTGAACAGCCGTTGAAAACGCGTCTCGGGTGACGCGTGAACGGCGATATGGGTGAATTTGGATAGGCTTTTCTTGAATTCGTCGATTTCTTCGAGGCTTCTTATGCCGTCGACGATTACTTTCTTGCTTTTGGACTTGGCGATTCTGGGCAAGCATCTTTTCGCGATTACTGTGGGGCCTTCTTCGCGTCTGAGTGCGAGCATGACTTTGCCGACATTTTCAGGTGTGAGTTCCATGTTCCGTTTCTTGGTTTCTTCTCTCACTATATCGCCCATAACGACTACGTCGTAATCCTGCTCTTCTGCGATGTTGACAACTAAAGATTTGCCTGAGCCTGGCATGCCTGTCAATCCTAGAACGAGCTTCTCCCCTGTCATATTGATCCTCTTCACGTTTGGTGAACAGATAGTTTTTTACAGTTAAAAAGTGTTTATGAAATGAAAGAGTCAAAAAGCTTTAGGTGAGTGGAACAGTTTGGCTGAGATGGTGAGGAGTTTCGTCGCATTTGACATTGACCGCGACGCTGTTCGAAAAAAAATGGCTGATGCACAAGCATTGCTAGTTAAAACAGGCGCGGACTTGAAGGTTGTCGAGCCTGAGAACATCCATGTTACCATGCGATTCTTAGGCGACGTGAGAATGGACAACATTGAGAAGATTTTCGACGCTATGAAGAAAGTCACTTTTGCACCCTTTGACGTAAAGATTCAAGGAGTCGGCGCTTTTCCAGACGTACGGTACCCGAGGGTCGTGTGGGCAGGGATAACTCAAGGAGCTAATGATTTGAGAAGTATTTCGAGCCAGTTAGAGCCGCATTTGACAGCCTTGGGGTTTGCCCCGGACCCGAAGGGGTTCAGTCCTCATTTGACGATTGCACGGGTCAGGGGTGGAAGAAACAAGATAGAACTCGCCAAGTTCATAGGAGACAGCGGGGAATTTGAGTTCGGCACAATCAGGGCTGCATGTTTGCGACTGAAAAAGAGCGTTTTGACACCAAGAGGTCCTATTTATTCAACGTTGAAAGAAGTTTGTCCGCCTGGGTGAGAAGGACTGATTGATGAAGGATAAGGCGGCGAATGTTCTATCTGCGGTTCTGAAGAAAGTCACGCCGGACGCGGGCAAACGTCGAGAAATTGATGCCTTGGCCAAAAAGCTTGAGAAGCGTGTTGCCGCGGCTGCAAAGCGTTTGGGCGTCGAAGCGGAGGTACGCGTCGAGGGCTCGGTTGCTAAGGACACATGGTTAAGCGAGGAACCAGATGTTGACGTGTTTATGCGCGTGCCTCCCTCGATTCCGAGGACACAGTTGGGGGAGGTTTGCTTGAAAGTTGCCAAACTGGCGACGAAGGATTCGAGGCATGTGGAAAGGTTTGCCGAGCATCCATATCTCGAGGCTTTTGTCGAAGGCACACGTGTGAATGTTGTTCCGTGTTACACTGCAAAGCCGGGGGAATGGTTGAGTGCTACGGATCGGACGCCGTTTCACACCGACTATGTTAACAAGCGTCTGACTGGTGAATTGCGCGGTGAAGTGCGGCTACTGAAGAAGTTCATGAAGGGTATAGGCGTCTATGGGGCTGAGATTAAGACAGGCGGGTTCAGCGGGTACTTGTGTGAACTATTGATCCTGCATTACAGATCCTTTTTGAACGTAGTTGAGGCGTTCGCAGGGCATAAACAACGGTTGGTTATTGACCTCGAAGGCTTCTACACTGACAGAAACAGGGAATTGAACTTGCTGTTTGAGGAGCCCTTGGTGGTAGTGGATCCTGTTGACAAGGTAAGGAACGTGGCTTCTGCCGTTCGCGAAAACAGGCTTTACACGTTTGTTGCCGCTTCACAGGCATTCTTGAAGAAGCCTATTTTGGGCTTTTTCTATCCACCGAAGACTGTTCCTTTAGCCCCAAGAACATTGCAGCAAGAGTTGAAGAAGCGGGGTTCCAAGATCGTTTTCGTCGTTTTCGGCAAAATAGATGCCGTGCCGGATATTCTGTGGGGCCAACTCTACAAGAGCCAGCGCAGTTTGCGTAGACTGATAGAGCTGAGCGATTTCACCGTTTTGAGAGAGGTCTCTTGGAGTGATGAGAAGGAGTTGAACACGTTCGTTTTCGAGCTTGAAGAGTGTTGTATTCCATCGGTCAAACTGCATTTGGGTCCGCCATTGGATAAGGAGAAGGAGTGCGAAAGATTTGTTGCGAAACATCTGGGAAAGCCTAGTACTGTCTGTGGACCGTATGTTGATGAGGGCAGATGGGTTGTGTTGGTGAAGAGAAAGTACACGGACATGTGCAGTCTGTTGAAGGACAGGTTGAAGGACGGAGGAAGAAACGCAGGGGTCGCCGAAGGCATCGCAAAAGCGTTGAAGACGAAGGGGTTCGAGGTTTTGGTGAACGAAGAGGTCGTTGGACTTTACAATAAGAACAAAGAGTTCGCGGTGTTCATGACAGAGTTCCTGTCAGGCAAGCCTAAGTGGTTACATGCGGTATGAGGCTAAGACAAGTGCCGCTCCGAGTAGCCACGTGTAGATTGCGAAGTAATGGAATCTCTTCGTAGCAACTACTCTTGAGACAACTCTGATGGCAACGTAGCCCACAACCATTGCGATGGCTACGCCTATGAAGAGGTCAGTTGAACCTATGCCTGAAAGTGCGATTTGGCCGCGTTGCTTGTAAGCCTCTACTAGTGTGTCGCCGAGTATAGCTGGGATTGAGAGGAGAAAACTGAATTTGAAGGCTTTTTCGCGTTTCAAGCCCAAGAGGAGTGCGGTTGAGATTGTTGCTCCACTTCGGGACAGTCCGGGGAATATCGCGAAACCTTGGGCGATGCCCATCATCAACGCTATCGGGTAAGTTATGATGTCGGTGCTTTCTTTCCCAAGTTTTGAACTGTAGACCAAGGTTGCGCCGATTGCGAAAGTCATCCCTATGACCAAGAGTTGCTGAAGCGTATCTTCGAGGAATTGGACGTACACTAAGCCGATTATGGCTGTGGGTATTGTTGCCGCGAATAGTAGTGGTATCATTTTTCCGTATTCGCTTTTGAAGTCTAAGTGCGCGAGAGCTGTGATGATATTTCTGACATCTGTTCCAAAGTAGAAGACTACGACGATTAACGTTCCTAGATGCAGAATGAGGTTGAATAACGGCGTGGTTGTCAAGCCAAGATAATGCTCGGCGATTTTGAGGTGGCCAGTGCTTGATATAGGGAGCCATTCGGCCAAGCCTTGGATTAGACCGAGAATTGATGTATTTGACAATGGGTCAAGCAATAGTGCACACGTCTTAGGCGATGGTTTGAAAGATTAATTAACGGTGCGTATTTAATGCTTTATTGTCAAGGAGACATGGGCATGAGTGGTTATCCGGCTGGAAGCATTGAAGATCGAGAAATATTGAAGAAAATGCAGACAGAAAAACTGTTGGACTACTTTTTCTTGCAAATAAGAAATCTGTGGAGAGTTGATGGACTGTACTTTCTCGGCATCGAGAAGAAGTTAGGAACAGAAGCAGCAACAGAAATAGACGCAGGAGTCTGGGAAACAATGGCAGAAATAGAAGCAAAGAGCCTGCAAAAGATGTTTAATGTTCGTGAAAAACCAGATGCCTCGACGATTGTAGATTTGCTGCGAAAATCCAGTTGGGCCTTGGATCAACCTTTCAAGACGATTGAAGTCGCCAGTCGAAGAACGATTTTGGGAATAGAGCGATGTAGAACGCAGGAGGCAAGGTTGAGCAAAGGGCTGGAAGAGTTTCCATGCAAGCAGGTACGGTTTGGTTATCTGAAGAATTTTGCGAAATCGTTGAATCCTTATGCAAAAGTGACCTGCTTGGTTTGTCCGCCGGACCAGCATCCGAAAGATTCATGGTGCCGATGGGTTTTCGAAACCTAGTGCGCGCGCGCCTACAGTATATTTAGGTCACATCATGTAATATTAAATAGCCGTCACGTATCTCAAAAAAGTGAAAACAAAAGGAGACCGAGAAAGGAATGTTTCCATTGCTATGGTGGCTGATATGGATAGTAGTGTTCGTGTCTCCTACGACTGAGCACTGGATCAAGAACAAGTGGCGATACGTGCTGTTCGGCGGTCTGGGCGCGCTGTTCGGGTTCATCTCCATTGCAGCCGCCACCATCGATGTCTACATGGTTCTTTGGCTCATATTCTTCAAACTGTTCATCACTGCAGCAGAGTGGATGTTCGCATACATGAACATCTACAGATTATCCGACTATGAGGAACGATCCATGTATGAGAAACGTGAAAGAGGAAGAGCCAGGTTGATGTTTGGTCGAGGGAACGGAAGGGAAGTGTACAGATGGCTGGCGGTCTCTGCGATGATGGCCATGATCGTGTTTTCAGCCGTCATGCTTTGGCAAACCCAAGCCGCGTCGGGAGTCAACAACGCAAGTTCTTTCAACCAGATGCTCACGTTTGAACCCGCTGGAACACCCCTGTTCCAGCACGAAATTCCTAACAACATGCTGCGACTGACGACCGAGGAACTGGCGAAGAGCATCGCCCTTAGAAGCGCCGCAAACTTCGGAAGCGTGAAGGTCGGATCTGCCCACATAACCATGTACAAGGGTCGCCTTGTCTGGGTGGTAACGATGATTCCGCCGAACCTGTATGGTGACAACACTATCAAGGGACTGGTAATCGTCGACGCAAACAACCCGGAACTCGACGTCGAGATCATAGACAAAACCTTCAAAGTCGGCGAAGGACTCATGTACGTTCCACCCTTCTACACGGGAAACATACAGGGAAACGCCTACTGGGAACTATCCACTGCCGATGCCTATGGCAGAGCCACCTTGACACCTGACGACAATGGCGACTGGAAATATGTGCTGACTGCCACGCAGGTTCAACAATGGACGTTCGTCGCACAGCCCAAAGGAGTTTACATATACAACGAGCTCGGCCAAGTCGAAAACTTCTACAGCATGAACCAAATACCAGACTGGGTCACGCAACGCTACGACGAAGGCTGGCTCAAAAACATGATCAGCGTGTGGGGTGCCACCAGGAGAGGCAACGGCTTCGACATTTTCGCACGCGGCTTCGCCTGGATACCCGCATCGACCAACAGGGTGGAAATCTCAGACGACGCCCGATGGATCGTTGACCCTGACACAAACAGAATTACTGCGCTGGTTCCAGTGGACTTCGTCGGCGAAGTGCAAACGATGGCTGGAATGTTCAAAACAGTCGATGACGGAATAGAATACTACGACACGACGGGCTTAGATATCAAGAGCGGCCTGCAGGCGCAGAACGTCATCGAATCGCATATTCTGATGCCTACCACGGGCGCGTACGAAGCAGAAATGCCCTTGATATACCCAATAAACGGCGAAAACGCGTGGTTCGTGCCAGTATACTGGCGCACCGCACAAGGCCAATCCACGTCGGAACAGGCAACCATTAAACTGACTGGTCTCGGAATCGTCGATGCAGTAGACCTAGACCATTACACAATCGTCATGACCGGCGAAGGATACCAAGGGGCGGCTTTGGTTGCAGAGGCAAAACGCAGATTTGAAATAGGAACGGTCAAGCCTTCAAACGAGAAAACGATAACTGGAATACTGAACGACAGATTCTCATATGTCAACAGCGGCAACACCATTTACGTCTTAACAATCAACCAGACCGACTACGCAGCGCGGACGCAAAATCTGGACTTCGCAACGGTCAGCAAAATCGAAAAACTACACGTCGGCGACACGGTAACGATAATAGTCAACTCAAACAACAACGAATTCATACGATTCCCACCTTAACCTAAAACAAAAAAAAGCGCGCTAATGTTCACCGTCGTGACTGCCAATGTCAAAATGAGATTCACAATCTGAATCATGTTTTCAAAGGGTATAGATTGCCACAGCTAGACGAGGTTGAGCATGCAACCCTCCAGTACAACAGGTAATATTATTGAAATCGCGGCTACGAAGAATAGACCAATGATTATTATCTAGCGAAGAATAACATAGGTCAACAGGTTTTCCTAAAATAGAAATGCCCAAGTTGAGTCTAAGCCAGAACGCGTTGTCTCAGCTCGGCCGAATCCTTTCGCAGCGGATTTCTATTCCGTTTGATGCGATCTCCCTTCCTAGCTCCTGCATGCGATAGTTCCATTGGGCTTTGACTACTCGTCCAAGCGTGCTCCTCAACTTGGGTAACCACAATAGCACCTTTATAGAATATAACAATTTTCCACATACTTACTCATTGCCCTGTGAAACAGGCCTATCATCAGTTAGACAAACACGGTTAAATTTTGGCACGGTAGAAACAGAATAGGACTCTTTTCTCGTTGACTATATAAGACAGAAAAGGCTCTGAACCATAAAGCCAGATCTCACCTGAATGGTAAAGGCATATTAATACTTTCTAACGTGCAATACGCTATATCGGGAGAAAGGGCAAAGCACAGATGGATCGAAACGGAAAATTCGTAGAAGACCTAGAAGCCTTGACAACAAAACTAGGCGAGGGCCTTCAACCCAAAGAAAAGCAGAGTCTAAACGCCCTCAAGAACCGTCTTATAGAACTTCAAAAATCAAACATTGTCAAGATCAACCATTCAGTCATGGAACTTGTCTGCGCCAAACCTCTCATACAGAAAGCCTACCAGGTGAAGGTAGAACACGACCTCGAACCAAGCCTCATCTGCGATCTATACGCCACCAAGGGCGAGGGGAGCCACATCATAGAAATAGAAACCGGCTACATCCCACCCGAACACGCACTGGATCCGTCAACATATCTCCTTGCGAGAATAGCCAGCAAAATAACCAGATACAGCAACCATACCGAAAAATTCGCATTAGGCACGCCCCCACACTACATACTGCCCATTCCTCAGACACTGCTTACAGCGCCAAGAAACAGAACGGCAGAAGAACTAAAAACCATCAAAACCCTCTGCGACCTCTACTACAAAAACCCTCCAGTAACCATGGAAGAGGTTAGAAATGCGCGACTACACAGCATCTATTCGATAGACGTAGACAACCTGACCGCCCAAGAAATCGACCCAGAAAGCTACATGAAAAATAGGCACGCATAAACCTTCAGCAACCAATCTTGCTGGAACCGTTCCGATTCCACTCGATCAGAAATGGACACCGAAAGACATGAAAATGAGTGCACAAGAGAAAAGAAAAAGGCAGGATTTATTGCGGTGCCAAGGGTCGGCTTTCCTGCGCAAAACGAACTCGGATCCCGCCAATCCGTAGGGCTAGAAAATTGTACAGAACCGCAAAGATCAAGCCCTGCAAGAATCCTCCAATGAAACCCATAATTGGGAATGTTACGACAGCTCCTATTCCGAAGATGACCCCTAATCCTGTAGGTGACGGACCCTGGTAGTTAGGCAGAGAAGTAACCCACGACATGAAGGAACCCCAAACCACTGCAGCGACTGCACCAAAAACCCAGGGTTATGGCGGCTCCAATCGCACCGAGCATCAAAGCCAGAGGCATCGCAGGTATCCTGGCTATTGTTTTCTCTTCCATAGTAATGCACCCTGTAATTTCAAGAGCAGTTACATTCTGCTGTTCATACAAGGATTTGGAATACGGAAACCCCAAGTCCAAGACCTTAGACTGCGAAGAACCTCAAACAAAAACGTCAGCGCAGCCTAGGTTAACGAAGTGCTCAGACGTCATTTGCTTGGCGTCGCCACAATTAACATGCCTGACGTTGACACATTGTCCCTGTCTTGAGGCGGGACGTCAAGCAACGTCAGAAAATAAAGCAGAGGATACACAAGAGCAAACAATGAACGAACATGGGTTTTCAGGAATCTCTCTGTCCTTTCGACCCTTTGGCCGATCTTACCAGAAAGAAATTCCATTCTCTGTATTCTGAAGCCTGCCTGTGTCAGCAGTCGTTCCATATCAGCTGGTCTGTAGCCCTGTCGAAAATGACTCTGAATTTTCACATGTTTTCGCAACTTGCGGGCACTTTCGCTCTTGAGATTAAGGTTCGGCACGGTAATCACCAGGATGCCCGCATTTCTGAGAACACGATGAACATTCCGCAAAGCAGCCAAGTCATCAACTAAGTGTTCCATGACTTGAAGCAACAGCACAACATCATAGCTTCCTGTGGCCTGCAAAGAGCAAACGTCTTCTTTTTCAAAACTGAGGTTCTTCAGTCCGAAAATGTTCCTAACTGATTCGCCTTCCAAGACGCTTTCGCCATCAATATCAATTCCTTTCACTTCGACGTTAGGATGCAGCCTGGCGATTCTTATGGCATAATGCCCTTGTCGGCAGCCTACGTCCAGTAGGCTTGAAAATGATCGTCCCTCAAGAACATTTAGAACTGAACGTGCTTGCTGCTGCTCAATCGTGTCAGGAAGACCAAAAACTCGAATGTAGAATCTTTCCAAACCCGTCAATTTCACGCGATCTGAGCCATCTGGATCGCTCAAATTGCGCGGTTTGGTGAGTTTATCTGAGTATGATAGTTCATAGCCCAGCCGTGAATGAGAAAATCTCAATGTTCATCTGTTGAGAAATATGGGAAGGTATGAGATAAAATGTATGCATGAAACCCACAACTCGTCACTGTTTTCGACATGCAACAAGCGATGTGGGGTTTCTAATTCTTCTTGAGAAAATAAAGTCAGGGCAAGAGATCCGACAGCTTTGTCGTTACAGGTCGCCTCTTTCAATGTGCATCAACTCGTGCATCAAAATCTCATCAAGCTGATGATAAGAGTGCTTCCTCACTAAGACCACGTAATCAACATCAACATACTCGTCAACATTGAACACGCAACCATCTGTTCCCCCTGCTGAAAGCACTCTTCCCCACTCTAACATTTCTCGCCTTTCATCCTCACGACAACTCCTAAGCTTTAGAAGACGATCAAAATCAAGGTCTTCAAGCTGAAACGCAACCACCATCGGAAACGGTTTGTTTGTCAGTTCATTCCAAATCGAAACCAACTTCATTTTTGGAATGGTCTTGCCTCTGACTCGGACCCCTCGAACCATAAACGAAGTAACCATCTCTGACCACTTGGCTCTTCAAAAAACGACGCCACTATTTAATTCTCACCCGCGAACCACACCAGAAGACCGCATGCATTACGTCCAAAAGCGATAAATAACATGCAAGCATGATTTTGGACAAATGTGATAGCATGTCCAAGCTTGAGAAAAATGTGGCTATAATAATTTGTGAACGCTACAAGACCTGTGCAGGTGGCAAATGCCTTAGAGCTTTGAAAAATAGAGAAGGCGCTTTCAGTTTATACAAGGATCAAGACGTTAAGCTCGTCGGATACACTACATGTGGAGGTTGTCCAGGCGGTAATGTTGAATACTGTGTGGAGGAAATGAAGAAGAACGGTGTAGAGACCGTTCACTTTGCTACCGGCATGGTCGTTGGCTATCCGCCGTGCCCCTATATCGACCAGCTTCGCGATTTCGTAAAGCAGAAGTACAACGTAGATGTGGTTGTAGGTACGCATCCTATCCCGCAGAAGTATTACTTGACCCATCAGACTCTAGGCAGTTGGAACTCGCCTACATGGAAAGAGAAAATCAAACATGTTCTGACAGATGAGCAAACACGACTCAGATACAACTAGCGAGGATGTTCATCAGCGCAGGCAGCGGAATGTCCCATGGTCGAGTACGATGCTGTCATCGTTGGAGCTGGCATCCTTGGTCTCTCGACAGCATATCATATCAAAAGTAGCAATCCACGTGCACAGATTCTCGTCATAGACAAGCTGAGTTCTTCGGGTCAAGGCAATACTGCTAGGAGTGCAGCTGCCTTTCGTTGCATTTTTTCCTCAGCCACGAATTACACTCTTGCAGATTCTTCTGTGGAGTTCTATCGTCATCTTCAAGAAGACCTGGGCATAGACCTCAAGTTGCAGTGGCTTGGTTATCTTTGGCTTCTTGATGAAGGCGACTACAGACAGACAGGCCAGATCTTCAAGAGCCTGGAAAGGAAATTGAATCTGAAATATCAAGAATATGATGAAGAATACCTGGCACAGAAGCTGTCAATACGAACGGACTTGACGAAAGACGAAGATGCACAAACCATTGGGTTAAAGAACATTTTCGGTGGAATCCTGATTCCAAAGGCGGGCGTGATTAACGATGTGGATTGCCTGGTGAAATTCTATGAGAACGAATTCCTGAAGCTCGGTGGCAAAATCGAGTATGGCGTGAATGCCGAGAAAATCATTGTTGAACCCAATACTCCTCTGGGAGTGACAGGTGAACCCTATTTCTGGCAAAGCGCGAGAGTTGCCGGCGTGAACACAAATAGGGGTCTTATCAGAGCCAAGAAAACGATTCTTGTGGCCGGTGCTTGGGTGGCTCAGCTACTG
>Ga0315285_10001069_pt1 | contig 28474 bp, 23 predicted proteins | sample YL17G09_36_MG_FD_203698 | JGI IMG/M metagenome (GOLD analysis project Ga0315285, IMG submission 203698) | Sediment microbial communities from Yellowstone Lake, YNP, Wyoming, USA - YL17G09_36 | ecosystem: Environmental > Aquatic > Freshwater > Lake > Sediment | place: USA: Wyoming | collected...
GCCGGCCGCGCAGAAGGCGGCCTGGTTCCTGGCGAAGTATTCGCACAGCCTGGCGACTTCATCTTTGCCTTGCTCAAAATTTTTGGTCGTCGCGCTCATCGCGGCCCCCAGGCCGCGCTGCCGGGCTTGCCCATGCCGGGCTTGCCCATGCCGGGCGCGGCTCCCGCCCTCGCCCCTGCTTCGCTGAAGCTACGCAAGGCTGCGGCGGGCAAGTCGGACGTGGCGGCACTCTTATATTCCCTGAGCATGGAAAGAAGCTTACCGCGATTGGCGCCCTTCGGCAAGAGCAGGACTTCGGCCTTCGGCAAGAGCAGACAAGCGGCGATGCCGGCGCAAGGCAAGAGCGGCTCGCCCGAAGGCGCGCCACCCTTGCCCATGCTTCCGGCCGCAAGGCGATGGCTTAGCAGCGGCGGGCCGGCTCACTGGTTTCAGGCGACCCGCTTGAAATTCTGCCGGAAGGCCTCCCGAAGCCGGCAGCGGACCAGGGCTTGGGCGTCCGGCGTGGGGCCTGCGTTCCGCGGAGCCTGGGTTAAAACGAAACCACCCTGAGCGCCTTTTGCAGCCGCTCCACCCCGGCAGACAAAATCGACGCCAAAATCGACGCCAATTGATGTCGGCAAGCCAACACAAGATAATTGGAACCACAAAGCCATTTGATCGTCTAATGGTTTGTGTAGGAATATCGACGACCTCTAGTAAGGAGCTTCTCATGTCTCTAACACGCGTTGTAATTGCCGCGGTAGCCCTGGCCGTTCTGGCATGCCCCGCCTGGTCCGATCAGGCGGCGCCGCTTTCGGCCCTGGCCCGGATGCCGGTCAAGGAGATCACCGTCTTCAAGGATGGCCATGTCTTTGCCATGCATCAGGGCAAGATGCCCACCGACGGGGCAGGCAACGTGTTGATGGACTACCTGCCCACGCCGGTGCTGGGGGCGTTCTGGCCGTTCTCGGCCGACAAGAACGTCAAGCTCTCGGCCGTGGTTGCCAGCCAGCGGAAGGTGCTGGTCGAGCGGACGAGCCTGAGCGTCCGCGAACTGATCGAGGGCAACATCGGCGCCGAGGCCGTCATCACCGAGGTTCCCGCCGGGCGCGAGACCAGGCCGATGAGCTATCCGGCCACCATCGTGGGCGTGCCTGTCCGCTCCTCCAAGGAGCTGGAGGACACCAGCCCGCCCAACTCGCCGGAGATGCTGCCGCAGAAGGGCAATGTCGTGCTGCTCAAGACGGCAGAAGGCACCAAGGTCGTGCCGTTCGAGCGGATTTCGGACGTGACGTTCAAGGGCGAGCCCAAGGGCCTGTCGGCCAATGAGGAGTTCCGCAACCTGCTGACGCTCAAGCTGGAGTGGCCCGGCCCCAAGGCCGAGAAGACCGCCGACGTGGGCCTGTTCTATCTTCAGCGCGGCCTGCGGTGGATCCCCGGCTACAAGGTCACCATCGACGGCAAGGGCGGCGCCGTCGTCAAGCTCCAGGCCACACTGATCAACGAACTGACGGACCTGGACGACGTCACGGCCAACCTGGTGATCGGCGTGCCGACGTTCGCCTTTGCCGACCAGATCGATCCCATGGCGCTTCAGCAGACGCTGGCGCAGTTGTCTCCATTCTTCCGCCCCGACTCATCAGGGCGGCAGTACCTGTCCAATTCGATGATGAGCCAGGTGAACAGCCAGCGGGCCTACATTGCGGAGCCCGGCGCAGGGGCCGTAGCGGCGCCCAATCTGGGGCCCGAGATCGCCGGCTCGCAGCGCAGCGAGGACCTCTTCATCTTCACCGTGAAGCACGTTTCGCTCAAGAAGGGCCAGCGGATGGTCATCCCCGTCCAGGAATTCACGCTGACGTACAAGGACGTCTACACGCTGGATGTCCCCTTCACGCCGCCGCCGGAAGTCTGGCGACAGTTGGGCACGGATCGGCAGGGCGAATTCGCCCGCCTGATGGCCAGGCCCACGGTCATGCACAAGATTCGCCTGAACAACAAGAGCGGTTTCCCGCTGACCACGGCCCCGGCCCTGATCATCCGTGATGACCAGGTCCTTGCCCAGGGCATGATGACCTACACCGCCAAGGGCGCCGAAACCGACCTGGCCATCACGACCGCCGTGGACGTAAACGTGAAGAAGACCGACAAGGAGACCGGCCGCGCGCCCAACGCCGTGAATTGGCAGGGCGACCAGTACATGCGGGTTGACCTGTCCGGCGTGCTCAAGCTCACCAACTACCGCTTTGAGGCGGTCGACCTGGAAGTGACGCGCTACGTCCTGGGCAACATGGGCGAGGCCGATCACGACGGCAAGGCCTCCATGGTCAACGTCTTCGAGGACGGGCAGTACTCCCCCGGCGGGGTGCAGCCGTACTGGTGGGGATGGTACAACTGGCCGTACTGGTGGGGCCACTTCAACGGCGTCGGCAAGATCGAATGGAAACTCAAACTGGAGCCCGGCAAGGCCATGGAACTGAACTATACGTGGAACTACTACTGGCGGTGAGAAAACGCCGCCCAGGCGATCTTCAAAGCTCTGTGGAAGAGGACCTGCCGAGGACCCTTGTGCCCTATTTTCTCAATCGCAAGCTCAGGTGAGCGGCGATGCCGGCGCAAGGGCAAGAGCGGCGTACACGAAGGCACGCCACCCTTGCCCATGCTGCCGGTCGCGAAAGCGATCAGCCGGCGGCCTTGAACTCCGTCACTTCCATCGTGGTCTTCGACTTCATCGGCTTGGTGGTCTCGCTGACCATTTTCACCGTTCCGCCTGGGATGTCGGAGCAGGTCCATACCTTGGAGGTGCTTTCCATCTGGTCGCTGGTCATAAGGTTCTCGACCCAGTGACACTTGTACTTCTTGTCGCCCACGGCGACTTCCTCGTCGCCCTCGCCCTTCTTGGTGATCTTGACGCCCGCGGGCTGCGAGTCGGCGCCCTTGGCAACCTTGGCGGGTATTTCCTGTTTCTGGGCGGGCATGGCCGTCTTCGTGCCGTTCATGTCCATCTCGGTGACGACTTCGATGACCGCCTTGTCGGCCGTCAGTTCCTTCAGCGTCGAGGTCATCGTCATCTTGGTGACCATCTCCGTCTCGCCCACCGTCGTCGCGGTGTTCATCTGCATCTTGAGCACGGTGTCCACCTTGAAGGCCGACCAACTCTTGTACTGCGGATTGTCGACCATGTCCTCGCACAGCGCGACCGACACCGTCATTCCAATCACCATCGTCGCCAGAATCATCTTCTTCATCGCGTCTTCCTTTCAAACGAGTCCAATCTCACATCGCGAAAAGGCGGTACGGGCCCACAAGGCCCGCCCGCGGAAACCGGCCGCTCATGCTAGAACCTTCGGCGGGTACATGCAAGCAGAAACACCCCAGGCGGGGGTAACCGTGTTCGAGGTCAAATCCTGGCAGGCTGTTGAGCCCGATAGGGCGACTGCGATTAGCCACGGGCGCAAGCCCGTGGACAGTGCGTTCATTGATTCGGAGCCCCAGCGGGGCGAATGAGACCTTCAATCGCCCCGCTGGCCTTAGGCCCCCGAGGGGGGCTCTTTGCCTGGCATCCGGCATTCCACGGGCTGGCGCCCGTGGCTAATCGCAAACGTCCCTACGGGACTAAGACGACCTCCAGCAACAACTTCCAAGCTGCCAGGAAAAATACTCGCACACGGGTAACCGTGAGCGACCTGATTTTCCGGCAGGAGCGACACGTTTTGCCGCGGCGGGGAGTTTCAGTTGCCCGGCCTCGGGTCCGGCGTGTATCCTCGTGGCCCGCGAGGTAGAATAGGAATCGGCGAGGCCAACTGTCCGCGGGCAATGGGAGCGGCGAGATGCAGATGAAAACAGAAGGCGAACGGTTATTTGTTCCCGGGCGGCTTTGCCTGTTCGGCGAGCACAGCGACTGGGCGGCGGAGTACGGACGGCATCGGGGCTTCTGCCTGGTCATCGGGACGGACCAGGGCCTTACGGCCGTGGCGCGCCCGTCGGATTCGTTCATCGTCGAGACGCAACTGCCGGACAGCCTTGGCAGGCCCGGCAGCCGGCGCCGGCAGATGAGATGCGCCTGGAAGGCCGAGACGCTCCTCGATGCCGCCAAGGACGAAGGCGAGTTCTTCCGCTACTGCGCGGGCGTCGCCTGCCGGATGATTGACAACCCCCGTGTCACCGGTGGCATCGAGCTTCAGATCACGTCGATGGACCTTCCGCTCCGCAAGGGCATTTCAAGCTCGGCGGCGGTGTGCATTCTGATGGCCAAGGCCTTCGACGAGGTCTACCGGATGCGGATGTTCCCGCACGAGTTGATGGAGGCGGCCTACCTGGGCGAGAAGCTCACCGGCAGCCAGTGCGGGCGGATGGACCAGGCGTGCATTTACGGAAAGACTCCGGTTCTGCTCACGTTCCAGAAGTCCATGGACATTCGCGTCGAGCCCATTTTCCCCGGCGGGGACATACACATGTTCTTCGTCGACCTGGCGGGCAAGAAGGACACCATCAAGATACTCTCGGACCTCCGGTCGGCATACCTTCGCGGCACGGATGTCCAGCGGGGCCTCGGCGAGGCCAACGAGGCGGTCGTCCGCGAGGCATACCGGGCGCTGGGCGCCGGCGATGCTCAATGGCTGGGCCGGTTGATGGCCCAGGCCCAGGAGCAATTCGACCGGCTGGTCGCGCCCGGCAGCCCGGACGAGTTGGCCAGCCCGCTGCTGCACCGGCTGCTTGCCTTCGAGGACATTCGCGTGAACGTCTTCGGCGGCAAGGGCGTCGGCAGCCAGGGCGACGGCACGGCCCAGTTCGTCGCTCGCGGCGCTGCCGACCGCGATGAGGCCATGCGGAAGATCGCCGCGGCATTTCCCGAGATGCAGTGCTTCCCCCTGACGATCGTCAGGTCGGCCAGGGCGGCAGGCGTCTGACGCACGCTGCGGCAGATTGAGGATCGCCATCGCTCGGCCGTGGCCTCAGGCAAGCCGCAACAGGGGTTATATCAATGTGCAAACCCATAAATACCCCATTCCACCTCGCCTGCGCACATTTCGTATTCTACGCTCCTTGCGGAGGGATTGCGGTTTAGCCCGGCCGGCCTGGTAGGCTCGCGGGGCGAGGCAAGGCTGCTATACTTTCATTGGAAGGAGGATGCGATCATGTCGGAGGAGAGATCGCGCGCGCCCGCCCCCACGGGGCAGGCCCCCACGGGGCAGGCCCGGCGCGCTGAAGGCGTGCCACGGCGCACGTGGGCGACGGTTCCAGGCTACCGGCTACCGGCTACCGGCTACCGGCTACTGGCTACATCGTGGCGCGCGTGGGTGGCGGTCTGTCTGCTGGCCGCTGCAACACTCGGTTGCGACGAGCGGGTGGTCATCAACGCCGACGGGGCCGACCGCGGCCTGGTTATCCTGCTGCCCGGCATCGACGGGCGAAGCGGGTATAGCGAGGAAGCCTGCCGTGCCCTTTGCCGCGATGGCCGGGTGATTTCGGTCGAGCTGAGGGACTGGACCTCGCCGCTGGGGGCGTTCTTCAACCAGACTGCCATCGCCCGCAACCGCGAGGTGGCCCGGACGATCGCCGAGCGAATCGCCGACTACCACCGCGAGTACCCGGCCAGGCCGGTGTACCTGATCGGCCACAGTGGCGGCACGGCCATGGCGGTCTGGGCGGCGGAGAGCCTGCCGGGCGGCGAGCAGGTCGAGGGGATAATCCTCCTGGCATCGTCGCTTTCGCCGGGCTACGACCTTACGGGGGCGCTGGCTCGCAGCCGGGGCGGCATCGTGAGCTTCTACTCGCCGCTGGACATCGCCGTGCTAGGCGCCGGCACGACTCTGCTTGGCACGATGGACGGCCTGCACAGCGAGTCGGCCGGCAAGGCGGGCTTCGAGTCCCGCGGCCGGGGGGGCTATGAGAAGCTCTTCCAGGTCCCGTGGGAGCCGTCGATGGCCGCGGCCGGGCACGGCGGGGACCACTTCGGCTGCATGGCGACGCGGTTCATCCGCACGTACGTCGCCCCGCTGGTGCGAAGCGCCGAATGGGACGCCGGCCTGATCGCGTCCATTCGCGGCGGGCAGGGCAACGTGCCGCCGGCCGGGGCGGGCGATGCAGCCAACGGCCCCGCGGTGGCAGCCGGCAGGCCGTCGAGCGACGCCGGAAAAGCGATGCCCGACGACACGAGCGCCAAAATGAGCGCCGACACGAGCGGCCCAGGCAGCGAGGTGAGAAGACGCGATTACGACCCCGGCGCGTCTTGGCAGCTCGACGGCGATTGGGACACCTATTACAGCATCGGCCTGCTGCCGATATGGGAAGGCCATTAGCGTACCGTCAAGTCGGCCGGGCGCCGGCGACGTTGATAATCTTCATTTATGGCGATTCCTTGCGGCTCATTTCCGGCCCGCCAGCATTTCCTGGCGAACGTGATCCATGAGTTCGGCCGTCTTGGTAATCCAGTTGTCGTAGTCGAATTTTTGCCGGCTGATCTCCAGGCCGCGGCGTCCCATCCGCTCGCGCATATCGGCATCCGTCGCCATTGCCACGATGGCGTCGGCCAGGGCGTCGGGGTCATCCGGCGGGACAAGTATGCCGTTTGCGCCGTTCTCGACGGCCTCGCAAATGCCGCCGACATTGGTGGACAGCACCGGCAGTAATGCGCCCATTCCCTCGCGGATGCTCAGCGGCAGCGATTCCCGCCGGCTGCAAAGCAGGAAGACGTCGGCGGCCTGGTAAAGGCTCGGCAGGTCGCGCCGGAATCCGCCGAAGATCACCGAATCATCCAGGTGCAGATCGCGGGCGGCCCGCTTGTGCTGCTCCAGCAGCACGCCGTCGCCGGCAAGGTAGAACAAGGCCGGCAGCTTCCGCACCTCGGGGCGATTTATGGCTTGGAAGAGCATGTCGTGGCCCTTCTCGTCTGTCATCCTGGCCGGCATGATGAAGACGACCCTGTCCTGGGGCCAGCCCATTTCGCGGCGGATGTCCTGGCGCGGCCGGGGGTCGCCCTGGTATTTCTTCGGCGGGAAGCAATTGTGCAGGATCGTCGTCGGCCTGGTCATCCCACCCTTCCGCAGCCGCTCCAGTTCGCACCTGGATTCCACGATCACGTGATCGGCTGACCAGTTGATGCCCCAGGAACCCAGCTTGTAGTACCACCACTTGAGGCGCTGGAGCATGTGGATGGTGACGACGTTCGGGACGATCCGCCCCTTGCGGGCAAGCCTGCGGGTGGCGATCCGGCCGCTGACGGCCGGGTAGACGCCCTGGGGGTTGAAGACCTCGATGTCGTGGTCTTCGATAATGCCCGCGAGACGATCCGCGTTGCCCAGAAGCTTCATGGGAGTCCGGGCCCAGAGCGGGCAGATGGCGATGGTGATGCCCTCGGCCTGAAGGTCCGCACAGAGCCGGCCGCCGGAAGTCACGACGACGGGGGCATGCCCTGCCTTGCGCAAGCCGGTCGAGAGGTTCACGACGTCGTGCTCGGCGCCGCCGCCAAGTTCCAAGCTCATGATTGCCAGGGCAATACGCATACTTATCGCGGCCGGGGCGCGATGGCCGACAATACCACTTCACAGAACTCCCTCACCGCGCCGTGGCCCCCGGGAGATTTGCAGACATACGTTGCGCACTGTCTAACTTGGTCGGCGGCATCGGCCGGACAGGCGGAGACCCCGGCGCGGCGGATTACCGCCAGGTCGTTGAGATCGTCGCCGATGTAGGCCAACTCTCGCCAATCCAGGCCCAGCCGGTCCAGAAGCCCCTGCATGTAGGTTTCCTTGTCGCTGACGCCGACGTAGACGTGCTCCATCCGCAGCTTCCGCCCGCGGGCCAGGACGATCGGGGAGTCCTCGGCCGTCATTATCGCAGTCAGGATCCCGCGCTGGCGAAGCAGGTTCATCCCGAAGGCGTCGCGAGTGTCGAAGCGTTTCATGAGCTCGCCTTCACCCGTGTAATACATGCCGCCATCGGTGAGCGTGCCGTCAACGTCGGTAGCAAACAGCTTCAGGGCGTCCCAGTCAACCGGTCTTTCGCTCGCCATAAACAGATCCCGCTTTCCTGCGTTTGCCGCTCTTGGCCGGAGCCGCTAGTATCCTCGATGTTTCAGGCGGACCGGCCTCTCGCATTCCAGGACGTGTTTTTCCGGGTCGCCGAGGGCCAGTTCAGTGGCGCGAATGTACTTGACGACCTTCTCCATGCCTAGCGGCTCCAGGCTCAACGCCTGGTCGGTGCCCTTCCATGACCGATCGAGCGTAAAGTGCCTCTCGACAGCCACCGCGCCCAAAGCGACGGCAGCGGCATCGACCGCCACGGACACGTGGTGGCCGCTGAACCCCACGGGCACGCCGTATCGCTCTCGGAGCGTCGGTATTACACGCAGGTTGAGATCCTCATACCGGCATGGGTAGCTGCTGGTGCACTGCATGAGCGTGATGGGAACCTTGCGTGCCTTGAATATCTCCACCATCTTGTCTATCTCTTCGTACGTGCTCATCCCGGTACTGAGCAGCACCGGCAGGCCGAAGCTGGCGATTTCCTCCAGGAGGTCGTAGTGCGTGACCTGCCCTGACCCAAGCTTGATCATCTCCACTCCCAGGTCGCGCAAGAAGCGAGCGCTGGTGATGTCGAACGCGCTGGCAAAAAGGGGAATGCCCACGTCGTCGGCAAAGGTCATGGCCTCCTGCCACTGCTCGCGGGTGAATTCCAGGGCCTCGCGGTGCTCGCCGTAAGTCTTCCCGAAGGAATGCGGGCTGTTGTAAGGCCGCTCGTACTGCTCGGGCGTCAGGCATTCCCGCGGGGTGCGCTTCTGACCCTTGACGGCGTCAACGCCGCACTCCTTTGCCTTGAGGATCATCTGCTTGAAGAGATCGGGGTTGCCCTGATGGTTGCATCCGATCTCGGCAATTATGTAAGTGTGTGGAACATTCATCTTTGATCTCCCAATGCCTTCGAGAATTGCTCCGTCAGCAGGTGTGGGCGCGTAATAGCGCTGCCCACGCATACGCACCAGGCGCCGATATCCACGGCCTGGCGGGCAAGTTCCGGCAAATCGACGTGTCCTTCCGCAAGGACTGGCTTTCCAAACTGCACCAATCCATGTATGAACTCAAGGTCAAACCGGGGAGCCAACGTTGACGCCAGGATATCAGCACCCGCCTCGACGGCCCGCGGGGCATCCTGCAGGCAGGACAGATCGGCCACGGCCAGAGCCCCGGCCTCATGGATGGCGGCGACAATCTCCACCGGTTCCTGGCGGACACGAGGCCCGTCCGTGCAATCCAGCGCCACCATGTGGGCGCCGGCGGCAACCAGGTTGACCGCGGCACGGACGCTCGGTGTGATGTAGATTGGCGAGTTGGGAAAATACATCTTGTTGCAGGCTACGATCGGCAGATCCGCCATTTGCACGGCGATGCGAACGTCGCGGGGGGAATTGATCCGAAGCCCCGATGCCCCGCCGCGAATCGCCGCGCGGATCATCACCTCTGTGTAATCCTGACAGGAGACTATCAGCCTGCCGGCCAGCCTGGCAATCAATGCTTCCTTGTCAACGGCCATATCCGCCACCGTTCCTGCTTCCCGGTCTGGCCGCCCTACCATGGCGGCATGCAAGAGGACCTACCTGGCGTAGACTCGGCATAAGGCCTCGGCTATCTTCACGTCCTCTGGCTCATCCAGTTCCAGCGCCCGCCAATCAGGCACTTGCACGGTACCTACGGGCGGCGCAAACAGATTGCCCGTGTCCAAAAACAACTGCCGCCTCACGCAATAGAGCAACCCCGCCTCCATATGCCATGGAGGACGATTCTGGCGGTTTGCCCGGTGCTGGTACGGCATGTGCCATCCGTCCTGGCCTTCCTCCCAGAAGTACCTCCATGTCTGGCACACGGTTATGCAGGAGTTGCAGGCCCCTGATCGCACCTTTTCGATCACCTGCGTCATGTCGGACGGGTCGTGAAATGGTGAAGTATTCTGGGCCAGCAAAAGGACTTCATGCGCCACGCCCGTGCGCTCCTGCCAATACTTGCACGCGTGAAGCAGCGCCACTTCCGAAGAGGCCGAGTCCGTCGCCAAGTCGCGGGGGCGCTCAATGATCTCAGCCCCGTAGTTTCGAGCGACGGACGCAATGGTTTCATCGTTGGTGGAGACCGCCACGACGGCGATGTCAGGGCACCGCTTACAGGCCCCGACCGTTCTGCCGATCAAAGGCACCCCGCTTATCTCGATGACGTTCTTGCCGGGAATCCCCTTGGATCCGCCTCGGGCAAGGATCACTGCCAACGCTTTGGTCTGGTCCGGCAACAAGTTCCGCCTCTGTTCGACAAGGGCATGACCACAAGGACAGCCCAACCCATATCCTGCACAATATCACGAGGTTGCACTAACAACGGCTGCCTTGCCGCCTATCCGGCACACGGATGATTCTACCATATCGACATTCCACTCGTACACATCAAGACCATTGCGGCACGGGCAAGCCGGCTTTTCCAACGGTCTGGCCTCCGAGCCTCCCCTTCCCGCCCCTTGTTGAGCATCGAATGACAAAGATAGCTGATGTCCCGGCGGTTCGTCTCGGCACGGCCAGCACCGCCCGCACAAGGCGGGAGCGGGTCGGCAACTTGGCAGAGTTATCGGCTCTTGCTGCATTCAAGCGTTAGGGATTGTCACCGCGGGCGTTTGTCTAAAGTGTCCCCAACAGCCGGGCCGATAATATCGAGCGGCGCGGGATCGATTGCAGGCGCGAACACGGGGGGTTTATCGCCCGTAGGAGTAGCGGAGAAGCGCATGGCTTCAGGAATCAAGGATTTCAGTGTAACCTTCGGCGCCAGAATGGTTACGCTCGTCCTGTCAATTGCTTCGCAGAGTTGCCTGGCGTGGGGCCTGGGAGTCGAAGGCCGGGGTGCCTACGCAGTCTGCGTTCTGATTCCGGAGCTTCTGACGCTGCTGTTTATGTTGGGTTGCGATGTGGGCGTGATATACGAGGTCGCCTCCAAGCGGCAGAGTCTTTCCCAGGGTGTGATGCACATCACGATTTACGGGCTGTCGGCCTCGGCCGTGGCCATTGTGGCCGGGATAGTGTGCATCCACCTGCGGGTTCCGATTTTCACAAAGGCTGCGCCGCGTGAGTTGTACCTGGCCCTGACCATGATCCCGCTGTCTTTTCTCGCCGGAGTATTCGCGATTCTGTTGACCTCGATCCGCGAATTTGTCGTCTCGGCAGTGTTCTCAATTATCGCCGGTGTGCTCCAGGTGGTCCTGACGGTTTTGTTCGTTCTGCTGCTGGACTGGCAAATCATCGGCGCTATCCTGTCGCTGGTTGTCGGCAATTCCCTGACCCTTGTCGGCATCCTGGCGGTGATGTGGAGGCGTTACGGCCTTAGGCTAGTCCGGCCGGACTTGGCCCGGATCCGCGACATGCTTCACTACGGCCTGCGGTATTACCTTGGCAAGCTGAGCAACCTGGCCAACGTTGAACTTGGCACGATTCTGCTGGCACTGTTTGCCACCAAGGCGGAGATCGGCCTGTTCGCGGTGGCATCCCAGGCTACCGGCCGGGTGGAGATGATTCCCAATACGCTGTCATCCGTGCTGTTTCCCCGTGTTGCCTCCACACCCGGAGGGCGACCCGATCTGGTTGCCCAGTCGGTGCGGATTTCCTTCTTGGTATGCGGCGCCCTGCTGGCAGTGTTGACTGCGTTTGCCACGCCCCTGATCTACGTGCTCTTTTCGCCTGACTTTCTGGGCTCCGTCCCGCTGATCCGCATATTGGTCCTGGGTGTGCTGTTGCGGTGCGCCTCCAAGCTGTTTGTGCCCTATCTCAGCGGGATCAACCGCCCTGGGATAGCGTCTTTCGCGGTGGGCGCGGGAGTGCTGGTCAACCTCGCTCTGGTGGTGCTGCTGCTGCCGCGGATCGGTCTGAGCGGCGCAGCTATTGCCATGTGCGCCAGTTACGTGGTCAGTTCCGCGATTCTTACGTTCACATTTCGCCGGCTCAGCGGCCTGAGCTTGTGGGAGATCGTACGCCCTCGGAAGTCGGACTGGGAGCCGATGCGGCGGATATGGGATCGGTTGCGCGGCCGGGGGGCTGCCGAAGCGGGACCGAATGTCAGCATCGACCAGGACCGCATGTCGCCTTAGTGGTGGAAAGGCTTCACAACAACATGAATATCTGGTTCGCGCCGACAAATTCATCGCACCTTGACAAGAATATAGTGCTGCTGCGCTCGCTGCAGTCGCATGGGCACCAGGTTCGGATTGCCTGCGCCGATGAAGTTCAGGATCCGATTGATCATTCCCCGGATAAGATCCGCAAGTCGGGTTTCACATTCGAGATGGTCCATGCTCCGGGATTCCCACCCGGAGTCCGCCTGTTGTGGGGTTTGATCCACAGCGGCAAGCTGAAACGAGGGTTTCGAGCGTTCCTGCAATCCCACAAGCCCATCGACGCCGTGGTCTTCGGGGCGGATACCATGATTATCTCAAGGACATTTGTCCGTGCCGCGGTCCAGCAAGGCATCCCTACCGTGCTGATTGTCGACGGTCTGGTCCTGCCGAACCTCCGCCAGGCGCCTCGCGGGCTTCTGGAGGCATGCCGGAGGGCCAAGTCTTTCGTGGCGGGTTGCGTGGCATGGCTTGTTTTACGGACTGGTCTCCGCGGCACCAGCGGCGTGGACCTGATTCTCACCGTCAGCAAGTCATGCGCTAAGCTTTTGGCAGCGCGATGTCCGCACCAGCGCGTCCGACCGGTCGGTTCCCCCGAGTACGACGACCTCGCCATGCGCGTAAAGCGTGAAGATCCTTCCGCGGTGGCCAGGCGTGTCCGTGACCGGCTGGGACTTGATGACCGGCCGGTCGTGTTCTTCGCTCATCAGCCACTGGGGCTGCCTAAGGCGGAGGAACTGCGGAGAGTCGCGCACATGGCCGAAGGCGCCCGCCGGGGCGGCGGGGTTCTTCTTGTGAAATTTCATCCCCGTGGGGAGGAGTACCCGGCCGAGTGGCAGAAGCTCGCCGAATCCATCGGCCTGACGACGAAGGACGTGCGGTTCATCCGTGACGAGTGCACGTCGATAGAGTGCTGTCTGCTATGCGGCATTTGTGTGACGATCTTCAGCACGGTGGCCCTGGAGGCGATGATTTGCGGCAAGCCGCTCGTGGCCATCCATTACGGCGCGACGCCCTCGACGCTTCCCTACGGCCAGGAGTACGGGGCGGCTTACGACGTTTATGACGATGAACAACTGGAGGCCGCAGTAACCGAGATCCTCACCGATGATACCACGCGTCGCCGGCTCGTCGAGGCCATCGGCCCTATGCTGGACAATGAGCTTTTCGGATTGGATGGCCGCAGCACCGAACGCATGGAGTCGGAGATTATGGAACTCGTGCGCGAACGATCCGGCGATGCCCACAAGCAAGCTCGGTCCAGCGGATCAGGGCCGGTTGATTAGGGCCGGACCTGGCCCGGCTTGCGGGCGTAAAGGCTTGACCGGGTTGGTCGCCGATGCCGCCGATGTGGTCCTTGGCGGCCAGGGGCAAGCGGATGCCGCGCTGATGCCCGCTCGTCGCTCAGGCGGGCAGAATACTTGCGAAAAGTGTGAACCAAATGGCTACGACTGCCGAAGAAGACGATGATGATGCGTCAGCACCTGCCGCACTAGCCCGCGGCCTGGCAGGAGTTGTTATAGCCGGCCCGTTCGTCCGGGCAGATGTGATTGCCGCCGAGAGGTTCCGCGCCCCCGCGTGGCCGAGGAGTTCCGAACCGGGCCGGCCTGTGTTGACTCGCCTGTTGCCGGAGAATAGACTGAGAAATAGGAATTGAGGTTGTCAGGCATGGTTCGCCACCTTCGGGCCGGTGCGGATCCGGCCCGGCTTGAGAGTCAGTATGTCGCAGCAACCATACCAGATCGCGGGATACGGTCCCGGCGACGAAACACAAGGGCTTATCCTCCCCAGAGCCACCGGCCGGCCAGGCGGGCTTGTGGCGGCTATGGTGATATGGGTTCCCGTCCTGTTGATAGCTTTCGCGTTGTACCTGGCAGGGGCGTACCGCCTTACAGCCCTGGCCGTGGGCCTCGGCATGATGTTGCACTCCCTGCTTCGCCCTTACGTCAGCGTCTGCATGCTGATCATCATCATCCCGCTGGACTGGATGATCGACGTCTCGGACATCATGTCCGCCAGCAAACTGGTCGCCGTCTGGGCCGTTATCATGTCGCTGCCGGTGATTTTGCGCGCGGTGACCAACCGCCGGCCCGACCCTCTGGTGAAGTGGCTGGTTCCGTTCGTGGCGCTGCCGGTCCTGCTGGCGCCGGCCTCGCACAACCCCGTCTGGGCCCTTGCGTGGACTCCCACGCTGTTCCTGATCTACTCCCTGCCGCTGCTGCTCAGCGTGCATTTCAAGGACCGGCGTGGTATCCAACTGATGGTTTTCTGTGTCCTGTTCGCGGGGCTGCTCAACGTCTGGTTCACGATACAAGGCGGGGTTGACGTCCTGTTGAGTAAGGGGGACACCCGCGTCGATTACGTAAGCGAAGTCGGCGGCGCGGGCGGAGACAACGAGGCCGCCCGGGCCATGTGCGTATGCGCGCTTAGCTGCATTTTCCTGTTCATGACAAATCGGAACCTGTTGTTGCGCGTGGCGAGCGTAGCCCTGGGAGTCCTGTTTGTCGTTGCCGTGGTGCTGACCAAGGCCAGGGCGTGCTACATTGCCTTGCCCGCGTCCCTGGCGGTTTCCCTATTGTTCCTCAAAGGCGGCGGCCTGAGCCGCCGCATCATCCTGCTGGTGGTGTTGATGTTCGGAGGGGCCCTGGTATGGTTCGTCGGCGACCAGATCGGACTTTGGGGCGTCGGCATCACCAAACGTTTCTCCAGCATCTTCGAGGAAGGCACCAAGGCCGGGAACCGCATCACTTTTTGGACCGGGTACGTTAAGGCGTTCTTCGCCTCGGGCATGATCGGCAACGGGTTCCGCATGACCGGCGTGTCCCCCGGATTCATCCAGTACGTCGGCCATCACATGTCCGCCCACAATGACCTGATCCAGATCCTCGGCGACATGGGCCTGCTGGGGGTAATCCTGTTCTTGGGCATGTTCGTCCACCTGTTTCGCCGCATCCGCAGAATGGAGTTGGTATGGCACAAGGCTTTCGCCCTGAGCATCCTGGCGTTCATTTTACTGGCAGGGCTGACCGAGTCGGACTTCTGGCTGAAGTACTACGGTCTGAGCCTTGCGATGGTCGTCGTGCTGATCCGCTATGACGAGAGCGTCCGCGAGCAAGCGGCCATGGACATGGCATACCTGGAGCAGGCCGAGTGACGGCCTCGCCCGGCGTCTTCTCAAAGATGGAGACGTTGGACCACATTATGAGCATCGCCTCCGATGATTAAGCGGGAACCACGGTTTGCACAGGATATGAGTAACCCGGAACACGCACAACTTCCTGCCGCAACCCCGGCCCCGACCAGTGCCGAGGCCTACGCCGAATACTTGGCCAAGTCCTTCCCGGTCGTCCGCATCTCAGGCCAGCCCTGGTACGTCGACAACAGGTGTCTGCTGCCTGTGGCCATGCCGCACCGCGTCGGCCCGGTCAAACTCGCGGAGATCCGTCGGGCTGTGTGGAAAACCAGGGCCGCAGTCGCCATTTGGAACGACGGATGGGACACCGCCCCGTGCGAATGGTGGGCCGTCTGCTGCGACGATAAGAGCTACGACATTGAAAACCTCCCCAGCAAGAAACGGCGCAGCCACCTGCGCCGGGGGCTTCGCTGTTGCGAGGTAGGCCGGATCGAACTCGAATGGTTCGCCGAGTACGGCTATGAGGTCTACGCCGCCGCCTATAGGCAATACGGTTCCGACTTGCCCACGGTCTCCGCGGATGACTTCGCCCGTGCGGCCATGCGCAACGCCGAGTATCCGGGCCGGGAGAACTGGGGGGCCTTCGTGGATGGCGCCCTGGTGGCCTACTTGAGTTGTATCGTCGTCGATGACATCGTGATGCGCTCGTCCAGCAAGTCCATCCCCAGTATGCAGTGGGCACATCCCAACGAAGCGTTGTCCTACCTGACGGCACGGCACTACCTGCGCGAGCGCGACATGGCCTACGTGGTGAGCGGATGGCGGGTGCTTTACCATCCCACACAAATCCAGGATTTCTTGATTAGTCTCGGTTTCCGGCGGGTGTACTGCCCGGTCCGCATTGCCCTGCATCCGGCACTCAATGTGGTCCTGCGAAGCGGAGTCCATCGCTGGGGCGCGGCGGGCATCGGGCTGATTTCCAAGCTCCTGCTGCGCCGACTCAAAGCCGTGGACCGGCTCGTCCACATCGCCAAGGAGTGCCGCCGTCTGGCGCCGGATCGTCATCCCGCGCGGGATGCCACTTGAACGGGAGAAGTCTGCCGGAACAGCTGCTTCCCGGCACGTTCCCGCTGGTGGAGGCGATTGGCCGCAAGATGGGCGTTGTACTGGTGCGCTATGACGAAAGCGTCCGGGCCCAAACCGAGTGGGCTGTCGCCGGTATGGAAACACGTCCGGATGTAGACTAGTTGGGCGGCTTGGTCCGGATGCCGCCGCCGCGGGAGAGCTTATGTGTGGCATACTGGGATTCGTAGGGCCGAGCGGTAAGCTCCCAGCCCATGTTTTTGATCTGGCCCTCGGCCTGCTGGCCCATCGGGGCCCCGACGCCCGAGGCACCTGGAGCCAGGCCGTCGGCAATGATAGGGAGGTGCTCCTCGGCCACACCCGGCTGTCCATTCTGGACCTCTCCGATCTGGGACACCAGCCTATGGTCAGCCCGCGGACAGGTGCGACCATCGTCTACAATGGAGAGGTCTACAACTTTCTCGAACTCCGTCGGCAGCTCGAGGCTGAAGGCTACCAGTTTCGCTCACAGTGCGACACGGAGGTCGTCCTGGCGGCCTATGATCGCTGGGGATGCTCGTGCGTTGAGCACCTCAACGGCATGTTCGCCATCGCCATCTACGATCCGATCCGCCGGCAGGTCATGCTTGCTCGGGATCGTGTCGGGATAAAGCCGGTCTACTACGCCCAGGCCAACGGGCGGCTGGTCTTCGGCTCCGAACTGACTGCCGTGCTGGCCTTGAAGCAGGTGGACGTGGAACTTCGGCCCGACGCGGCGGCCGAGTACTTCGCCTACAACTGCTTCCCCCGCGACACCACGCCGTTGCTGCACCATCACAAGCTCCGCCCGGGGTTCTGTCTGCTCTACGATATCGACCGGGAAACCACGACCGTGAACCGGTACTGGGACGCGCTGGACGGATATGCCCAGCCCCCGTGGTCCGGCGACGAGCAGGAACTGGCCGACCGGCTGGAGGCCCTCTGGCTCGATGCCGTGAAGATCCGTCTGATCAGCGACGTGCCGCTTGGCACGTTCCTGAGCGGCGGAATCGACTCATCACTCGTGACGGCCCTGATGACGCGCGTGGCCGGCAGCACGGTCAAGACGTTCACAATCGGCTTCAGCCTGCCGGAAATGGATGAGGCTCCATTCGCGCGCAAGATAGCCGAGCACCTCGGCACCGAGCACCACGAACAGTACGTGACCCCCGCCGGTCTGGAGGAAGCCATGGTCCGGGCCGTGGACCTGTACGACGAACCGTTCGCCGACTCCTCCTGCATTCCCACAGCCGTGCTATCCGAGATGACCCGAAAGCACGTGACCGTGGCTCTCAGCGGGGACGGTGGCGATGAGCTGCACTACGGCTACGTCCGCTATCTGCGCACGAGCCAGTACCGCATGTTCAGCCGACTGCCGGGCCTGGTTCGCCGGCCGGTGGTGGCGCTGCTGAGGCGCAGCTCGTCCAGCCGACACCGCCAGTGGGCGAAGGTGCTGGAGGCTGCCGATCTGGCGACCTTCTACAGCCGGCAGATCGCCCCGCGCAAGGATGATCTGGTCGTTCATCCGCTATCGTCGTTGGTGGGCGACCAGGGCGCTGCCGATGCCCAGGCCCGCCTGCCGGCGAGCAGTTGGCGAGAGGTGCCGCCCGCGGCCGACCTGATCGGCTACCTGCCCGACGACCTTCTGGTGAAGGTGGATCGCGCCAGCATGGGCGTGGCGCTAGAGGTCCGCGTGCCGCTGCTGGACTATCGGGCGGTCGAGTTCTGCTCCCGCATCCCTACCCACATGAAGTATCGTAACGGGATAACCAAGTGCCTCATGCGCCGCATCCTGGGCAAGTACGTGCCGCCCGAGCTTTGGCAGCGGCCCAAGAGAGGCTTTGCGATTCCCATCGCCACGTGGTTCCGCCAGGAGCTGCGCCCCTGGCTTCTGGACACGTTGACCGGAAGGTGGGACTGGACTGTCGGGCAGATTCGCCGTGAGCATGTCGAGCGACTGATCCAACTGCACCTTGATGGCAGGGGGAACCACTCGGCCGTGCTGTGGGCACTGGTCAGTTGGCGGCACTGGGTTCATAAGGTAGGTTTGAGTTCCTGACCCGATTATGAGGTCTACGATGGGATCTAACGAGAGATCACCTATGCGGATCTTGTTTGTCTGCCCTCAATTGCCCACGGATGGCGCCGAAAGGCAGTTGTTCTGGCTCTGTCGATCCATCGACCATCGCCGCCTCAAAGTGACTGTGGTTTACTACGAGGGAAAGGACACTCCCCTTGCCCGGGCAATGGCGGAACTGCCGATCGGTTTGGTCCACCTGGACCGTGCTCGGTTGGGCACGTTCGGATTTCTCCGGTCCCTGCGACGGTTGATCCTGAGCCTCCGCCCGGACGTCCTGGTCTGCCGTTTGCCGTCGGGCTATCGTTTCGGCCGACTGGCGGCACTCTGGACGGGCGTGCCGGTTGTGATCGCCGAGGAGCGAACGATCCTTCGCTGTTCCACGCTTCGAGGCCTCGTCGACCGGACATTGAACTTCTGGACGACCGGCTGGATCGGCAACTCCGCCGCGGTGGCCGAACATGTCGCCCGCGACCTGCACGTCCCACCTAGCCGCATCCACGTGATCCACAACGGCCTGGATGCCGGGGAGTTCCAGGCCCGGGCGCCTCACCCGAGGCTTGCCGAATTGCGGGGCGCCGGCCGTCGGGTCGTCCTGAATCTTGGTCGCCTCCACGAGAGCAAGAACCAACAACTCTTTCTGCGGATCGGGGCCAGGCTGGTCCGGGAAATGCCGGATCTCGTCCTGGCCATCTGCGGCGAAGGCGGCCTGCAAAAGGACCTGGAAACCTCCATCCGCCAACTCGGGCTGGCGGATCACTGCCTCCTGTTGGGCTACCAGGCCGATATGGCTGCCGTGCTGGCCGGGACAGACCTGCTGATCCAGACGTCCGACTGGGAGGGAATGCCTAACGCCGTGATGGAGGCAATGTGTGCCGGCGTTCCCGTCGTGGCCACAGATGCCGGAGGAACGCGGGAGATCATCCGCTCCGAGGAAGACGGCGGCATAGTGGTGCCCATCGGCGACGAGGAGGCGCTAGTCCGACAGGCCCGTCGGGTGCTTGGCGACACCGTTCTGCGAGAGGGACTGGGAAATCGAGCCCTGACAAGAATCGAGCGGGACTTTTCGATACAGGCAATGGTGCGGAAATACGAGAATCTTTTCATACAACTGGTGCAGCAGAGCGGCAGGCAACTTTCGGTGTAGCGGAGCAGGACGATATGGCGATCAAGAACCTGGTTAAGGGGATCCTGACGTTTGTTCCGGGCATGTTGAGGCTGCGGCGCATTTCCCAGGGTCCCACTGTCAGCAGCCGCTACTGCTACTCCGTCTGGCTCCGACACCTGGTCCACGCGGCAGGCAACGGCCTTTCAGGCATGCCTGGGCGGATCGCTGAACTCGGCCCCGGCAGTTCCCTGGGCACCGGCTTGGCCGGGCTGCTCTGCGGCGCCCAGTCCTACGTGGGCCTGGACGTTGTGGACATGCTGGACGTTCCCCTGAACCTTCGGCTGCTCGACGAACTGGTCGACCTGTTTCGCCGCCATCAGCAGATACCGGATGACCGAGAGTTCCCGCGGCTCAGGCCCCGGCTGAAATCCTACGATTTCCCGGCCGGCATCCTCCCCGGGGAGCGGCTCGACCCTGCTCTGGCCGATGAGCGGGTGGAGTGCATCCGGCAGTGCCTGACCCGCTGGGGCGGGCACGAGCAAGGCGGCATCCGCATCCGCTACGTCGCGCCGTGGAACGACCCGGCGGTGGTGGAGAATGCGTCCGTCGACTTCCTGATGTCCCACGCGGTGCTGATGTACATCGAAGATCTTCCGGGCACGTTCCGGGCCTTCGCCCAGTGGCTCGATCCCGGCGGCTTCATGTCGCACCTGATCGACATCGACTTCACGGCCGGCGGGTCGGTCGAGGACTGGAACGGGCATTGGGCTTGTTCGGATTTCGCGTGGCGCCTGATCAAGGGAAACCGGCCCTACTTCGTGAACCGCCAGCCGCACTCGGAGTACCTTCGCCTGGCGATGGAGTGCGGATTCCGCATCGTGGGCGACGTGCGTGTCGAGGAGGTCCCAGCCGTGCCTCGCTCCCGCCTGGCCAAGCGATTCCGCCAACTGAGCGAAGAAGACCTGCACACCAGAGGGGCGCTGATCCAGGCGGTCAGGGCAACCCCCCTTGCCGACGCGGAGAGCCGGGAGGCGCGAGCATGAACTCGATATTCAGGGATCTCCTGTGCGGTATGTGCTGGCGAGCGCCGTGGAGCCGCCTGTTCGGCTCGCGCATGCCAACCGTCCTGATGTACCACGGCATTCCGAGAGAATGCGGTCAACCGGGAGTCGACGCCGCCACGTTCGAGCGGCACATCATCTTCCTGAAGGAGCACTTCGAGTTTATCGCGCCGGAAGATATGGTCCGCAAGCGCGGCAGGCTGGCCCGGCCGCGGATCCTTTTGACCTTTGACGACGGCTTCGGCAACAACGCTGAAGTGGCCGCGCCCATCCTGCGAACCCACGGCGTTCCCGCGGTGTTCTTCGTGTGTTCCGGCCCGGCGCGGCACGGCCGGTTGCTGTGGTTCGCCTACTTGCGGGTCCTGACGCGGTGGTTCCAGGGCGACAGCCTGACCTGCCTGGGCAGGGACTGGGACATGACCCCCGCCGGCCGCTCGCGGACGATCCGGGCTCTCCGCGACCACCTCGAGACCCTGCGCCCGCATCCCGGCGCGATCTACCGCCAGATCGAGGAGCATCTGCCCGATCCGGCGTCGTTCGCCCCGCCCGAGAAAGTCGCGGATCACTTCGCCGGGATGACCGCCCGGCAGGTGGCGGACCTGAGCCGCGATCCGCTGTTCACCATCGGCGCGCACACGGTGGACCACCCATACCTGAGCCTCTGCGACGCTCAGGAGTGCCGGCGCCAACTGCTGGATAACAAGACGTGGATCGAGGACGTCACGGGGCGGCCGTGCGAGGTGCTGGCCTACCCGTTGGGAGACTACGACCGGCAGGTCCTTACCTGCTGCCGGGAACTGGGCTTCCGGATCGGCTACGCCGTCATTCCGCAACTGCGTGCCGAGCCGGAACTGGAAATCCCACGCATGGGCGTGTACAGACCATCTCTGGAGATTCTCGGGGTAAAGGCAACTTACGGGAACGTGATGCGCCAGATGCATCTGGGATTCGGCTGATGCGCAGCAGCGGTAGCGCGAGGTACCATGAGAATCCGCATCCTGACACACGGCGGGAACTTTTCCCGCCGGCCCCGCATGACCGGCACGGCGGGCATCGGTTGCGTCTCGACGCGGACACTGAGACAAGGAACGGATGATGAGAATCTGCATCCTGACACATGGCGGGAACTTTTTCGGCCGGCACTACGCGCAGGCGTTCAAGGACCGCGGCCAGGACGTACACATGTTCCTGCTGACGCCCGTTCAGCACGAACTGCCGGACGTGCCGATCCAGGTGTTCGCCCCGCCGGGGCTGGACCCCAACACCGAGTCGCGAAGCTGGTATCTCAAGACGGTCCTGCCCGTCCGCCGGGCCGTTTTCAAGCTTCGCCCGGACATCGTCTTCGCGATGTACCTGAGTTCAGCCGGGGTGGTCGGTGCGCTGTCAGGCTGCCGCGGGCTGGTCCTCAGCGCCCGGGGAAGCGACGTGGTCCAGCACGTCGCCTCGCGGGCCTGGCGTGGTGTGTTTCGCTGGATGACGCGCCGCGCGGCGATGGTTCACGCCGTCTCCGATCCCCTGGCCGGCATGCTCCGCGACCTCGTCGGCGTGCCGGACCGGAAGCTCTTCGTCTGCCCGATCGGGGTGGACACCGAGCAATTGGCCTACGTTCCCCCCTCGGCCAGGCCCAATGCTGGACGAATCATCTGCACTCGCGCACACAAACCTATCTATGACCAGCCAACGCTGATCCGCGCCCTGTGCAAACTTCGGGACCGCGGCGTCGATTTCCACGTAACATTCGGCAGTGCCGCGAAAGCCGAGACGACCAAGTCCCTCCTGGCCGACAGCCGCATGGGCGAGCGAGTCACGTTTCTCGGAGGCTATTGCCCCGCCGAACTTCCCGAGCTTCTGGCCGGGGCGGATGTGTATGTCTCATCTTCGCTGGCTGACGGCACCAGCAGTTCGCTGCTGGAGGCGATGAGCACGGGCCTTTTCCCCATCGTCAGCGATATCCCCGCGAACCGGCCGTGGGTGACACACGGGCACAATGGACTGCTTTTCCCCGCCGGAAACGCCGATGCCCTGGCCGACCAGCTTTCCAAGGCGCTGGCCGAACCGGGTCTACGCGCTGCCGCCGCGCCGCGGAATCGTCAGATTATCCTCGAAAAAGGCGACAAGCAGGCCCTGATGGACAAGCTGCTGGAGGCTATCGAGAAATGCCTGTAACAATCGTGGGATCTCGGCCCGCGGGCAAAACGCGGGTGCGAACCATGGTAGTATTCCGGTAGTATAAGGTCCGGCGTAAGCCAAGGCAAGAAACCCAAGTGCGAAAGTCCCCGCCGCCCGGCCGCCGCTCGGCCTGGAAACAACTGGAGCCGCCCCCAGGGGTTGCACCTGGATCTCGGCCGAACGAGGGCCGCGCTCTGGAATTGAGCTAGGGCGGCGTACCGATTTTGAGTATAGGATTCGTTCGCGGGCGGTGTAAAGCGCGGCGCGCGATTCCGCCCGAGCATGTAACGACGGAGCACATAAATGCAGGTGGACATTTTGGACGGGCCGGATCCCCAATGCGATGCCTTTGTGTCGCGGACCCCCGGCAGCCGGTTGGCGCATCTGCCGGCCTGGGGACGGATGGTCCAGCAGGTCTTCGGACATCGCCCGTATTACCTCGTCGCCCGAGGCCAAGACGGCCAGGACATTGAGGGCGTCCTGCCGCTTACACACGTCAAGACCTGGCTGACGGGCAGCGTCCTGGTCTCCCAGGCGTTTATCGACTACGGGGGCATCCTGGCCGCCAACGACTCCGCACGCGACGCCCTGTACCACCGGGCCGTCGAGCTGGCCGGCGAACTGGGTTGCGAGTCCGTCGAGTTCCGCAACATCGACCCGCTGCCCTACGAGGGCCTGGCCCGCCGCGACGACAAGGTAACGCTCCTGATCCCCCTGGAAGACGGCGTCGAGGCGGTCTGGATGAGCTTCGGCGCCAGCGTCCGCAAGCAGACCCGCAAGGCCGAGAAGCACGGCCTGACCGCCCAGATCGGCGGGGCGGAACTGCTGAACGACTTCTACTCGATCTACTGCCGCAAGATGCACGAACTGGGCACCCCCGCCTACCCTCGCAAGATGATGCAGGCTATGTGCGAGACGTTCCCTGGGATGGTGGACCTGTTTCGCGTGCGGCTGGAGGACGTGACGGTGGCGGCCGGGCTGATGACGTTCTTCAACGGCATCGCCGAGATTCCCTGGTCCGGCACGCTGGACCAGTACGATCACCTGTACCCCAATCGCCTGTTATACTGGACGATGATCGAGCACTATACGAAGAAGGGCGCGCACCTGTTCGACTTCGGCCGCTCCAGCGTCGGTGGTGGCAACTACGAGTTCAAGCTGCGCTGGCACGCCCACCCCGTGCCGCTGAACTACCAGTATTGGCTGCGGCCGGGCAAGGAGCTGTCGGTCCTGAGTCCCGACAACCCGCGTTTCCGGCGGAAGGTGGAGATGTGGAAGAAGCTCCCGTTCCGGGTTGCGCGGGCGCTGGGGCCAATAATCGCCCGGCAGTTGCCCTGACGGGCCGGTGCGGGCGTCATGCTGACCGGCGCCGGGGCATTCCCGGCGAGGGTGACGCCGCCGTGTGTGGACAAGGAGAGCCAATGGACGATGCACCAAGCCAACCTGTCGTGAGCGTCGTGATTCCCGCTCGAAATGAGAAGGACTTCATCGAGAACTGCTTGCGCAGCGTGCTGGACAACGATTACCCGCCCGAGAGAATCGAGCTTCTAGTCGTGGACGGCATGAGCGACGATGGAACGCGGGAGATCGTTCAGAAACTGGCGGAGGAGCATCCGGGCATTCGTCTGCTGGACAACCCCGGCCGCGTGACCCCCTGTGCGATGAACATCGGCATCAGGCAATCGACGGGCGAGCATGTCATCATTACCAGCGGCCACTCCGTTTTGGCCAAGGACTTCATTACCCAGTGCGTTCGCGTTCTCAACGAGCATCCCGACGTCGGCCTGGTGGGCGGGATGATGGAGACCGTCAACACGACCTACATGGGCCGGGTCCTGGCAGCCGCCTTGAGTACGCCCGTGGGTGTCGGCAGCGGCAACTGGCGGCTTCAGAAGAAGGAAGGATATGTGGATGACGTCTCTTTCGGGGCCTGCCGCCGGTCGGTGTTCGACCAAGTGGGGCTGTACGACGAGGAGTTGGTCCGAAACCAGGACACGGACTTCGCACTGCGCCTGAACCAGGCTGGAGTCAAGCAGTACATGTCTCCGGCCATCCGTTGCCGGTACTTCCCCCGCTCAACCCTGCGGACGCTGGCCCGCCAGCATTACTTCGACGGGTTCTGGCTGATCAAGAACATCCTGAAATTGAAACGTCTGGGGGTGCCCCGGCGGCTGGTGCCGGTGACGTTCGTCGTCCTGTGGGCGGCCCTGATCCTCGGCAGCCTGATCTGGAGCCCGATGGCGTGGGGGTTGGGCGCCTATGCGGGGATCTACGTTCTTGCCCTTCTGCATGGCGTATTCGATTCGGCCCGCAAGCACGGCCTGGCGGTTGCGGCCCTGGTTCCGGTGGCCCTGGCGACCATGCACTTCTCCTATGGGTTGGGTTCCGTGCATGGCATCTGGTCGTGGTGCATCCGGAGAGGCAGGTTCGTTGCCAAGCCCGAATCACTGCGGATCACACGATAGCGTGCCCCCTCTCGGCGGCCGGTTCGTCCCCAGCCCCGAGGCGCACAAGCTCAGCCGTTGACGGCTTACGGCAGTTGGGCCAGCAGGTCCGCGATCGCCTCATCAAGGGCGCCGAACTTGAAGTCCCGCAGCAGCCGGTCCACCTTGCCGGGGAAGCCCTTGCGCCCGATGCTCTGGTGGAGACGCTGCTTCAGCGACACTGACTTACGGTACTCGCCCATCTCGCCGGGGTCGTATTCGTAAGGATGCATGTAGGCCACGCCGCAACGGCCGAGGCGATCCATCTGGCGCCAGGCCTTTCGCAGGACCCAATAGGGCAAGAGGCGGAAGTAGCCGCCGCCGCCGACAGGCCGGCGCTTGCCGAGCCAGTCGAAGCAGGCTATCGGGGCTTCGATTATGCGATGGCCCCGCGAGGTCTGGATGATCCGCGGCTGGGGCGGGTAGCCGTCCACCCCGTAGCGCGGCATCTTGATCGGGAAAATCGACGAACTGTACCCGTGGTGCGTCTCGGCCAGCACGTCGTGGGCCCACGGCGTCCGCTCGTCGATGGAAAAGCTCGGCGCGCGGTAGCCGTAGACCTTTGCGCCGAGGATGTCCTCCAGGAGTTTCCTGGCCCGGTCAAGGTCCTGGCGGAACTGATCTTCGGTCAGCTTGAAGACCTCCACGTGCCCGTAGCCGTGGCTCTGGACCTCGTGCCCGGCGTCGGCGATGGCGCGGATGACGGCGGGGGCCTTCTGAGCCGCAAGGCCAAGGCAGAAGAACGTCCCGCGAACGCCGCGTGCGGCGAAGGATTCCAGCACCTTGTCAGTGCTGGCCCGGAACCGGTCGGTCAGATCGGCTCCGGCGTCGATCGTGGACTGATACCAGTCCTCCACGTCAACCGTTATCGCGTGCCGCACCATGGTCGTCTCTCGCCTTTCCCGCGGGCCTTCGCGCGAGCGCTATCAAGGCGGTTCATTAGAAGGTCTCCGCAATCCGCAGCAGCCGATGGCACGCCTCCAGTTGCATCCACCTTCTTCGGAACAGCCAGGGCAGGCCGACATACCGCCCCCAAGCCGCAAGCCTCAGTCGATCGACGATCCTGACAACCGGCGACACTTCGACATTGACCCGGCAGTACACCTTCAGGAAGCCGAGTTTCTCCAGAAGATCATTGATGCGCGTCGGATGCCAGAGGGTCCTGCTGCCGTTCGTGACGTACCGAAGACCATTCTCCATGTAGTGCCGGCAGATGCCGTAAAACAGCGCCGCATTGGGATCGTGCTTCTCCAGATCGGGGTCTGACCTGGCGTTCGCCAGCGACACAGCGTTGTCCACCACTCGGCAGGTCGAGAATGCCGCCAGCCGGTCGTGACAGAACGCACCCCAGAACTCGATTCCCGGATACGTGGTCGAACTGGCACCACGCACGAAGCTCTCCTCCGTGGGGGGAGTCCTGCCGTAGCTCCTGGCCGCGGCACTGTAGATCGGATAGGCGAGCCGGCCGAATTCATGGCGGTCGACACGACGGACTTCACACTCGCGCAATCCCTTGCGTATGTCTCTCCTTCCCCGCGAAGACTTGACGAGATCGACCTGGTAGTTGGGATCATCGCAGCACACCCACCACCATTCCGACACGCCGGGCATATCCCAGTCAGTGGTCCACGTCGCCAGCACCGCCCCGTGTTGCGACATGACCTCGCGCAACTGGGCGCGGTCCACGTCGATGCTGACGTGTGGCATGGACAGCGGTCTGAGTACCCGTTCAGAGGTGCTCCAGGGCACACCGGCTAGCCAAGCCACGTGCGGGAGGTGCTTTGCCAACTCGCACGATGTCAGTTCCACCGGCCCGGAAGCAGCGTGGCAGGGATCACTGTTGGCTGGCATTTTGCAGGGCACTCCTTGCTGGCGAGCACTGTTGGCGGTCTGCATCGGGTTCCGCGTGGCGCCGAATGCCACGGAATTTCCCATATAGCCTTGGCCCACGGACGCTACAAGCCCATAGTCTGTCATCTTCTATCGTTTCCATCATCCTGCAAGCCTTTTCCAGTCCCGAAGCCTCGGGAAGGGGGCATCTGCCCGATGTCGGATCGAGATCACGCCTGAAACGCCCTCCGTGCGGGTGTTTGGTGCAGCCACAGGCAGGCCGGCTTCGTTGCCCCCGCACATCGCCAGGCCCGATGCCAAGAGCGCGGAGAATCGCGTACAAGGCCACGCGCCCGCGCCAGAAGGCGAAGGCATGCGGCACGCCCAGCCACTCGGCAAAGGCGCGTTCGAATCTGTCAATGGCGTGGTCTGACATCCGTTGTCTTTCGTCGGCCCGTCGGCCCGCCGGCCGGTAAGCCCGCCGATCGAGGCCGGCCTCACACACCGACCGCCCGGGTGCCCGCTCAACCCACGCGAACCAGGGCCTCGCTTAACGTATCGATCACGCGGCACACCTGGCTTTCCGAGATATCGCTGAAAAACGGCAGGGCGATCGTCCGGGCCGCGACGCGCTCGGTTACGGGGAACTGCCCCGGCCTGGTGCCGAGCAACTCCATGATGTATGGCTGGGTGTGGACTGGCACAAAGTAGTTGTTGCAGCCGATCCCGGCTGCGCGGAGGCCGGCCAGCACGGCGTCGCGGTCGGCCCCGCTGAAGTCGTCGGCCAGGCGGATGACGTATACGAACCAGCTCGCCGTGTCCCGCTCGGCCATGGGCGGCAGGTGCACCAGGGCCTCGCCGACAAGGCCCGCCAGGGCCTGGTCGTACAGCCCGGCCGCGCGGCGCCGCTCGGCGAGGATCGCGTCCAGGCGCCGCATCTGCACCTCGCCCATCGCGGCGGAGACCTCGTTCATGCGGTAGTTGTAGCCAAGCCTCGCGTGAGAAAGCCACGCATCGGTGGCCCGGCCCTGGTTTCGCATCGAGCGGCACAGGTCGCGGATGTCCTGGCGGTCCGTCACGATCATCCCGCCCTCGCAGGTGGTGATCTGCTTGTTGGGGTAGAAGGCGAACACGCCGCAGTCGCCGAAGTTTCCGGCCGGGCGGCCGGCGAGCATCCCGCCGAGGGCCTCGCAGCAGTCTTCGATCATCGCCAGACCGCGCCGGCGGGAGATGGCCTCGTACTGGTCGAACCTGGCCGTGCTGCCGAACGCCTCGACCGGCAGAATGGCCCGCGTGCGGGTGGTGATGGCCGCCTCGGCCGCGGCGGGGTCCATGTTGTAGCTCGCGGGGTCGATGTCCACGAACACCGGCCTGGCACGCTCGAAGAGCACGCAGTTGGCC